>ENA-OQQU01000364-OQQU01000364.1-human-gut-metagenome-genome-assembly--contig:-NODE-364-length-30342-cov-9.483706_pt1 | contig 30342 bp, 28 predicted proteins | sample MGYA00243233_ERZ505096 | MGnify/ENA primary metagenome ERZ505096 (study PRJEB26097, sample SAMN02712159) | human gut metagenome | biome: Gut microbiome | host: Homo sapiens | place: Denmark: Copenhagen... | reverse complement strand
TATTAATACCTTTGAATGCATTCTTACTGATGGTCTTAAGCTTTCCTGCTGTAACCGTGATCTTCTTCAAGTTCTTACATCCTGAAAATGCTTCTTTACCGATCTTCGTCACGTTGCTTCCGATCGTAACTGTCGTCAGCTTCTTGTTGCCCTTGAATGCCTTATCTGCGATCGCCGTTACTTTATAGGTGACACCGTTCACTTTTACAGTTGCCGGGATCGTAAGTTTCTTGGCTTTCTTATCCGTAAACTTCGTAATTGTAACGGTCGGATTCTTCTTCGACGATGAGGTTACCTTTACTTTGATCTTCTTGGAAGATACCGTAAGGGTTGTTCCCTTCTTCGCTGGAGCAGCCGGCTTGGTCACAGGGGTTGGTGTCGGTGTTGGGTCTGGCGTTACCGGTGTTGGATCTGGTGTTGGGTCTGGATCTGGTGTAGGATTTGGATCTGGTGTATCGTCACCTGATGCATCTCCTGGAATGACTATATCACCAATTAATTTGACGGGTATGTTGTATTCCATTGCATATTTGTATATTTCGGAATCTTTGTAACAAGAGATCACAAGATTGCTACAACCTTTAAATACATATTCGCCTATATCGGTTAAACTGTCTGGGATTGTTATACTCGTTAAGCCACTACAGCCCCAAAATGCATAATCTTCTATACTGTTTACACTGTCTGGGATTGTTATGCTCGTTAAGCCGCTACATTCAAAAAATGCACTGTATCCTATTTTCGTTACACTGTCTGGGATTGTTATGCTCGTTAAGCCACTACAACATGCAAATGCACTGTATCCTATTTTCGTTACACTGTCTGGGATTGTCATGCTCGTTAAGCTGCTACATTCCTCAAATGCACTGTATCCTATAATAGTCACACTGTCTGGGATTGTTATGCTCGTTAAGCCACTACAACCTTTAAATGCACACCCCCCTATACTGGTCACACTGTTCGGGATCACTGTATTTTTACATCCGGAAACTAATGTATTACTTTGGGTTTTAATTATAGCATTACAATTATCTCTACTATCATAGTATTTATTTTCTTTGCTTACTGTTATACTCGTTAAGCCGCTGCAACCTGAAAATGCCCAATATCCTATACTCGCTACACTGTCCGGGATTGTTATACTTGTTAAGCCGCTACAACCTTTAAATGCCCTTTCCCCTATCCAGGTCACACTGTCCGGGATTGCCATGCTCGTTAAGCCACTACAGCCAAAAAATGCAAATTCTCCTATACTGATCACACTGTCTGGGATTGTCATGCTCATTAAGTTACTGCAACCCCAAAATGCATTATCCTCTATACCTACTACTTTCTTCCCATCAATCGCTCCCGGAATCACAAGTTCTGTCTTATCTCCTGTATATCCCGTAATAATAATCCCATCACCATACTCCACATACGAAAATCCATCATATGTCTTTTCTTCCTCTGCCTGTGCTGTCATACCGATTCCACCACACAGCAATACACACAGAACTAACCCTAATCCTGCATAGATCAGGCTTCTTATCTTTTTTTTCATCATTTTCATATACATACATCCTTCCTTCTTACAAATTTCTATAGTCCCCTTACTATTCATCTATTGATCTGTTCCGCTTCCTCACCTCGCCTATTTTGCATTTACTTTCCAACATTTTCGTACTATTTTCTCCATCCAGCATGCCAGCATGGACTAAAAAACTATATAAACATTATAAAAAACTATACGCAATCGTCAATATACGCAAGTTAATTAACAGGGAAGATTATACCGTCTACAAAACCTCTATCTGTTATCGTTACATTTCGATCAACAATAACAGACCGAGGTTTTATAATTTTAAGTTCTTTTCATTTAATCTTCCATGCCTTTACATATCCGATGGATTTCTTTTTCAACTGTTTCTTTAAAGCTGCCTTTGCTTTCTTTGTACCTTTAACAGTAATCATTACATTCTTCTTAATGCCCTTGAATGCATTCTTTTTGATGGTTTTCAGCTTTCCTGCTGTAACCGTGATCGTCTTCAGGTTCTTGCAACCGGAAAATGCACTTGCATTGATCGTCTTTACATTCTTTGGAATTGTTACATTGGTGAGCTTTGTGCACTTATAAAATGCCTTTTCTCCAATCGTTGTCAGCTTTGTATCAAATTTCACAGCAGCAAGCTTCGTGCATCCGGAAAATGCTGACTTGCCGATTGTTGTTACATTTTTACCAAATGTAATGGTCGTGAATTTCGTACAGTCTGCAAATGCCTCTTTTCCAATGCTCTTCACATTCTTACCGATCGTAACTGTTGTAAGTTTCTTATTATTCTTGAACGCTTTATCTGCAATTCCTGTTACCTTATAAGTAACACCTTTTACCTTTACGACAGCCGGGATTGTCAAGCTCTTGTCCTTTTTATCTGTGAACTTTGTTACTGTAACGGTCGGATTCTTCTTGGATGAAGAAGTTACTTTCACTTTGATTTTCTTAGAAGAAACCGTAAGTATCGTGCCTTTCTTAGCCGGCTTTACTTGTGTCGTAGTCGGTTTAGTATCTGGTTTCGATGGCGTTGGCTCTGTAGTTCCACCATTTCCAGAATCATCTCCTGAATTGTCTTCTGAATCGTCGCCTGATGCATCTCCCGGAGTGGCTGTATCACCAATTAGTTTTACAGGTATATTATTATCTATTGCATATTTATGTATTTCGGAATTCTTATAACAGGTAATTACAAGATTATCGCAATCAGAAAATACACTATTATCTATATATTTTACACTTCTTGGTATCATTATGCTTGTTAAACTGCTACAATACGAAAATACAGAAAAACTTATACTTATTACACTATCCGGTATCGTTATACTTGTTAAACTGCTACATCTGATAAATGCATCATTCCCTATACTTGTTATACCATACGGAATTATTATACTCGTTAAACTGCTACATTCTCCAAATGTAAATGCTCCTATACTTGTTACGCCGTTTGGAATCACTATACTCGTTAATCTGCTACATTTATAGAATGACCCCCAACCTATACTTGTCACATTATCTGGAAGCATAATATTCGTCAAACCACTACAGTTTGAAAATGTGTGATCCCCTATACTTGTTACACTTTCGGGTAGTGTTATACTTGTCAGATCACTACACTCCTCAAATGCGCTATTTCCTATACTTGTTACACCTTCTGGTATCGTTATATTTGTTAAACTACTACATCCGTTAAATGCATCATTTCCTATACTTATTACCCCTTCCGGTAATATTATACTTGTCAAGCTACTACATCCGTTAAATGCATCATTTCCTATACTTATTACCCCTTCCGGTAATGTTATACTTGTCAAGCTACTACACCATCCAAATACACTATCCCCTATACTTGTTAAACCATCCGGGAGTGTTATACTTGTTAAACTACTACATCTGTTAAATGTATCATTTCCTATACTTGTTACACTATCCGGAAGTGTTATATTCGTCAAACTCATACACCCCTCAAATGCACTATCCCCTATACTTATTACACCATCTGACACTATTATACTTGTCATGTTGCTACAACCTGAAAATGCTTTACTCCCTATACTTGTTACACTATCCGGGAGTGTTATGCTTGTCAAACTCGTACAATCTTCAAATGCACTGCTCCCTATTCTTGTTATATTATCTGGAATTGCTGTTTTTTTACATGCACAGACTAATGTATTACTTTCTGTTTCAATGATAGCATTACAATTATCTCTGCTATCATAATATTTATTTCCCTTACTTACTGTGATACTTGCCAAACCATCACAATATGAAAAGACTCCTGGTCCTATATTTACCACGCTATCTGGTATTTTTATGTTTATTAAACCACTACAACCTGAAAATGCATATTCACCTATATTAGTTACACTATCTGGTAATGTTATACTTGTTAATCCAAAGCACCCCCAAAAGGCTTTTGCGCCTATACTTGTCAAACCTTCCGGTAATGTTATACTTTTCAAACTCATACAGTAATAAAATGAACCCATTCCTATATTTGTTATACTTTGAGGTAATACTATGCTTGTCAAGTCTCTACACCATTCAAATGCCCAATTTCCTATACTTGTTACCCTCTTCCCAGCAACCTCCTCTGGAATCACAAGTTCTGTTTCATCACCTTCATACCCAGTAATGGTAATTCCATTTTTACTTTCTTCATATGTGAAATCACCATATGTTTTTGAATCTGCTGCCTGTGCCGTCATACCAACTCCGCCACACAGCAATACACACAGAACTAACCCTAATCCTGCATAGAGCAGGCTTCTTATCTTTTTTTGCATCATTTTCATATACATACATCCTTCCTTCTTACAAATTTCTATAGTCCCCTTACTATTCATCTATTAATCTGTTCTGTTTCCCCACCTCGCCTATTTTACATTTATTTTCCAATATTTCCGCACTATTTTAATCCTATACAAGTTAAAATGTGTTATAAACATTATAAAAAAAACATACGCAATCGTCAATATACGCAAGTTAATTAATACAGCCAATTACACCAAATGCAGATTATTCACTCAGGTATGCTGTTTACTGCATTAACCTTTTTCTTTTTATATTGTACTCTCCTCCATATGTCCAGTATGGGTTGGTGCCAGGAAGATTTTCGTATCAGTTCTGAGACTTCATCTTACTGCCTGATGGATACTCATTGATTTTATATGTCATCTTATTTCAGGCGCATGCAAACAAGTAAGACATTCGCAAAAGTTTCGTTATGAGGTTTGTGCTAGCGGTCAGCACCAAGCCCTTGTTTGCGTCCGTAAGGACGAGTTTGGGTGACTGCTGACAAATCAGCACACGAACCGAATAGAAACGCTACGAGTCTTACTGTTTGTATGTGGCCTGAATAAGATGGCACAACAAATAACAAAAACCTCATCAAGCGGTAAGATGAAGTCAGGGAAACAACATATAGGTTCCCGCCATCAACCCACACTGGACAGCCACAGACAAACTGTTTATAATGGATTGTGTATGCGTATTTGTGCATTTAAGATGGAGAAAATGATATGAATTTAAGGACTTTAAGACTTTTAGAATATAATAAAATAGTAGAAATGCTGACCTCCTACGCGGCATCCCCGATGGCAAAACGAAAATGCGAACGCCTGAAGCCCCGCAGGGATCTGACACTGATCCAGACCTTACAGCAGGAAACAAGAGATGCTCTGATCCGGCTGAATACACAGGGCAACCTATCATTTGCCGGACTCCGTGATATCGGCGCTTCGATCAAGCGGCTGGAGGTTCAGGGAGCACTCGGCATCAAGGAACTGTTAGATATCGGAAGTGTCCTTGATATGGCACTATCCGCCAGACAATATGGCAGCGGCGATGATAACGAGGAAAAAGCACATGACAGCCTCTACTCCCGCTTCATGGAGCTTGTTCCGCTGGAACATTTAAGTCAGGAGATCCACCGCTGTATCCTGTCAGAATCCGAGATCGCAGACGATGCATCGTCCGGTCTGAAGGCAGTCAGACGGAACAAAAAACTGACAAATGAAAAGTTACATAACCAGTTGAACAAACTTGTAACCGACCAGAGCAAGCAGACGATGTTTCAGGATAACCTGATCACGATGCGTAACGGAAGATACTGTATCCCGGTAAAACAGGAATATAAGAACAGCTTTCCGGGTATGATCCACGACCAGTCTTCCAGTGGAAATACTGTATTTATCGAACCTCTTGCGGTAGTTAATCTGAACAACCAGTTAAAAGAGCTGGATAATCAGGAGCTGGCAGAGATCGAAAAGATTCTTGAGAACCTGTCGGCACAGGCAGCATCTGAATACGAAAATATAAAATTTGACTTCGAGACATTGACCGATCTGGACTTTATATTTGCCAGAGCGAATTTTGCAAGATCCTATAAGGGAACCGAGCCGATCTTTAATACGGACGGCATTGTGGATATCAAGCAGGGCCGCCACCCACTTTTAGACAAACATACCGTTGTTCCGGTCGACATCAGACTGGGTGAGGACTACAACCTGCTGATCATTACCGGTCCAAATACCGGTGGTAAGACCGTATCCTTAAAAACACTGGGTCTGTTTACTCTGATGGGACAGTCCGGACTTCATATTCCGGCACTGGATGGTTCCAGACTGAATGTATTTGATGATGTATTTGCCGATATTGGAGATGAACAGAGCATCGAGCAGAGTCTCTCGACCTTCTCCTCCCATATGAGCAATGTCGTATATATCATGAACCATATGACACCAAACACGCTGTGCCTTTTCGATGAGCTTGGCGGTGGAACCGATCCGGTCGAGGGTGCTGCACTTGCAATCGCGATCTTAAGCAGCTTAAACGATCAGGACATCCGCTGCATGGCGACCACACACTACAGCGAACTGAAGTTATTTGCCATGTCGACTCCGGGCGTTCAGAATGCAAGCTGCGAATTCGATGTAGCAACACTGATGCCTACCTACCGGCTCATTATCGGTATTCCCGGCAAATCAAATGCATTTGCAATATCGAAGAAATTAGGTTTGTCCGACGATATTATTGAACGGGCAAAGACAAATATCGACAACAACAAAGTTGATTTTGAAACACTGCTGTCCGATCTGGAAAACAGCCGAAAAGAGATTGAACGCGACAAAGCGGAGATCGCACGGTTCAAGGAAGAAGCCAGACAACTTCAGGAACGCGCAAAGGCAAAGGATGATGAACTCTCTGCCAAGAAAGCTCAGATCCTAGCGGATGCAAGAGAAGAAGCGGCTGATATTCTGGAAGAAGCAAAGGAAATGGCGGATTCAGCCATTAAGAAATATAACAAATGGACAACAAATCCTCATAAGGCAGATGCGAGCACGATGGAGAATGAGCGAAAAAAGCTCCGTACCAAGATGGACGATTACCGGAAGATGACACCGGAAAAACGCAAATCCATGACCTCCCATCATACGGCAAAGGATTTCAAGGCCGGAGACACCGTACATGTTATCAGCATGGATACAACAGGAACGGTTACTGCTCCTGCTGATTCAAAGGGAAATATCAAAGTTCAGATGGGCATCTTAAGCTCTCTGCTTCCTGCTTCTGATCTTGTGATCATCGAGACACCAAAGCAGAACAACGCTCAGGTATCGATCAACAATAAACGTGGAATGAGCAAGGCTTTAAATATTCAGCCGGAGATTAATGTACTCGGCATGACTGTAGCTGAAGCTACCTCATTAGTCGACCGTTATCTTGATGATGCCATGATGGCTCACCTGCACAAGGTAAGGATCATCCATGGAAAAGGCACCGGAGCACTCCGGAAAGGAATCCATGACTATCTGCGCAAGCAGTCATACGTCAAATCCTTCCGTCTGGGTGAATACGGTGAGGGCGAAGCCGGCGTTACGATCGTAGAATTATAAAATACACAACAACAAGGAGAACTATATGGACAAAGAAAAAATATTGATCGTTGACGATGACGAAAACATCGCCGAACTGATCTCCCTTTATCTGAATAAAGAATGTTATGAAACACAGATTGCCGCAGACGGAGCTTCTGCCCTGGAAGCATTTGTCGAATTTGCGCCAAATCTCATCCTCTTAGATGTCATGCTTCCGGGCATGGATGGATATCAGGTATGTACCGAAATCAGAAAGCAGTCAAATGTACCGATCATCATGTTATCTGCAAAAGGTGAAGTATTCGATAAGGTTCTCGGACTTAAGATCGGTGCTGACGATTACATCGTAAAACCTTTCGATTCTAACGAACTGGTTGCCCGTGTCGGTGCATTGCTCCGCCGCTGCAACTCACGGACAGATAACTCCCAGAACTATAATCCGACAAATGCCGATCATATCGGCACCTATGTCGAGTATGATAATCTGGTCGTTAATATTTCAAATTATACAGTTACATTAGAGGGCAAAAATCTGGAAATGCCGCCAAAAGAACTGGAACTGCTGTATTTTCTTGCAAGCCGTCCAAATCAGGTATTTACCAGAGAACAGCTTCTGGACAAATTATGGGGCTACGAATATGTCGGCGACACCAGAACCGTCGATGTGCACATCAAGCGTCTTCGTGAAAAACTGACAGACAAATATAACTGGTCTATTTTCACAGTATGGGGAATCGGTTACAAATTTGAGGTTAAATAACCATGAAAAAAACCATTTTTGATAAGATTGTTGTCGGCTTTGTCCTGCTGGTCATTGCTATCTTCAGTGTTCTTGCGTTGTACACTGTCCATATGACTCAGTCAAGGCTTCTTAACAATACAGAGAAAAATCTGAATACCGAGAGTAAACTGATCATCGACACAACGATCCATGATTACCTGAATAATACGATCGATCAGTATACTTTCTTTGATCGATTGGATGATCATGCCGATACGATGAATGCTGAAATCTGGTTTTCCACACCGGACAATAATATTATTTATTGCTCAAATAAAGACAGTGTGGCTGCAAAGGATCTGATCATAACCGATTTTTATGAGCGTACGGAATTATTTACCAAAACGATCAAAACCGGAACCTTGAACGGATGCTTTAACACTAAAACGCTGAGTATCAGTACTCCGGTTTATCAGGATAATACATACGCAGGTTTATTATCGATCCACTTATCCCTGCAGTTCATTAAAGATATTGCGCAGAAAACATTTGCATCCACTTACATGCCGTTTCTCGTCATCGTTGTATTATCTCTAATCGCCCTTATGCTGATCTCGAATAGCACCTTAAAACCGATTCGTGAAATTATCGCAACATCCAAACAATATGCTGCGGGTAATTTTAATGCTAGAATCGATGTCCATACGGATAATGAATTTGGCGAACTGGCACGATATATGGAGGAAATGGCAGACGAACTGAGCCGTTCAAATGAATACCGAAGATCATTTATCTCTAATATCTCCCACGACTTCCGTTCCCCTCTGACCTCCATCAAGGGATATATCGAAGCCATGATCGACGGAACGATTCCGCCGGATAAGCACGAGAAATATCTCCAGATCGTTCTGAGCGAAACTATGCGTCTTACCAAACTGACACAAGGGCTTCTGGAACTTAACAACTTTGATTCCTTTGACCTTCAGCTTGATAAGTCGAATTTTGATATCAAGAGCATCATTCTTCCTACGATCAACACCTTTGAAGGCCGTTGTCAGGACAAAGGCATTTATCTGCACGCGATCTTCCATACCGACAATACCATTGTCTATGCCGATCGAACAAGAATCCAGCAGGTTATCTATAATCTGGTTGATAATGCGATCAAATTCACCCCGGAGGGTCGCCAGATCACGGTTCAGGTCACGGAAAAATCCGATAAAGTCTATGTCAGTGTCAAGGATGAGGGTGTGGGAATTCCACCGGAATCGATCAAGAAAGTTTTCGACCGTTTCTATAAGACGGATCCGAGCCGCGGAAAGGATAAGACCGGAACCGGTCTCGGACTTGCTATCACAAAAGAGATCATCAAAGCGCACGGCGAAAACATTACCCTCACCAGTAAGGTTGGCGAGGGAAGTGAATTCATCTTCTCTCTCCCTATGCAGAAGGAAATGCAGGTTCCGATCAAAGCCGTGCATGTGAAGAAGGAAGAAGCCGATACACAATATATCTCCAATGGAAAGTTCCGTATTAAGAAGAACTAACCAAAGCCCCACCCGCTCTTGCCACTATGCTGGGTAGGAATTGAAACATCAGTGAAACTTTCGTTATGAGGTTTGCACTAGCTGTCAGCATCAAGCCCTTGTTTGAGCCTTATAAGGCGAGTTTGGGCGACTGCTGACAAATCAGCGTGCGAACCGAATAGAAAGTGTAGCGAGTTTCAACTCCTACCCAGCATAGTGGCAAGAGCGGGTGGGGCTTTATTTTATGTCTTACTCATAATGTCTCCATTAATAGGAGGCATTATTTATATCTCTCTGCCATCTCATTTACAGCATTGCGGATGCGTTCACGGAGATCTGCAGGCTCTATGACTTCCACGCTGGTTCCGTACTGCATCGCCCAGTGGAACATGGCATTCTGGCTGCAGGTCACACGGATAAATGCCTTATTGGCATCTGCCTCAGGATTAAAGTTATCTGGATAATTGTTCTGAACAAATTTTGGTGACAACACTTCAAAGTTCTTATCAAACCAGTCTACAATATCACCCATATTCCCTTTCTGAACCTTTAATACAATCGTAGCTGCGGAATCACTGAACATGTAGAGATGTTCCGCCATATGCTGTGGCAGATTCAGTCCATGCTCCATCCCTTTTACCAGACTTTTATCCTTGACCTTTTCATCCAGTATCTCAATCTCCGTCATACGGTCGATCCGATAATTCGACAGATTGTCATATTTATCATAATTGCAGATCAGATAATATTTACCCTCATTTGCAACCATCTGATATGGATTTACAATATACTTCGTATCCTTTCTTGGATGAAGCTGTTTATCGATACCATAGGTGTTATAGAGAAATGCAACCTTCTTGCCCTCACTGATCGCATCATCGATCATCTCAACATTTAACATGGTCTGACGGTTATCGGTATGTGATAACCCCGGCAGATTGCACACATGCTGTACCTTCGCACTGAAATACACATTCGAAAGCCCCTTGATCTTCTCGATCAGCTCCTGTGCCTGATTTCTCGGTATCGTCTTTGAAAATAAGATACTGTCGATCAACATTCTAAGCTCAGCATCATCAAATTCGTGATTATAATACCAGTCCTTTGTCAGGATCTCGGTCTCTCCGTTTTTATTTTCACGTTCAATCTCCGTACATTCCAGATTATAACCAAAATCCACCAGATTCATCAGATTGCTCTTGACAGATTTCCGGTCAACCTTCATTCCATATTCGGCTTCCAGTTTCTTTATGATATCCTTCTGATCCATTGTATGTTCGGAATCCGTGTATTTCCGAAGAATCTCAAGGATACAGATATTCATCATTTTCTTTCCATCTACCATGTATGTACTCATAAATACTCCTTTTTACCACTCATAATGGTGAAGCTGTCCCTTCGTCTCAAGCTCCGGAAAACCCTGCTGTCTGAGTGCCTCATATAACACGATTGCTACAGAATTTGCCAGATTCAGGGAACGGATCTCCGGGAACATCGGAATCCTGACTGCTGTTTCCTTATAGTCTAACAGAATTTCCTCCGGGATTCCCGCGCTCTCTTTTCCGAACATGATATAGGCATCTTCCTCATAGTTTACATCTGTATATTTCTGTTTGGATTTGGTCGTTGCCATATAGATCTTTGCGTCTGGATTCTTTTCAAGGAAATCATTGAAATCATCATAGATCGTTACATCTAATTTGTCCCAATAATCCAAACCCGCACGCTTTAACTGCTTCTCGTTGATCTGAAAGCCCAGAGGCTCGATCAAATGAAGTCTTGCACCTGCTGCCACACAGGTACGTCCTATATTTCCTGTATTTGCCGGCATCTCCGGCTCATGAAGTACGATATTTAACATGTTTTTCTCCTTTCGCTCTTATGGTGTCAAAAAGCTTTCCTCTCCATCGTGGATGATCACGCGATCATGTCCGGTTGTTGTTCTGCCGATCACAGCAGCTTCAAATCCAGCTTCATACAGACGATCGCTTAACAATTCACCATCTGTCGTGACAAATAATGCCGCTCCGCATCCATCGATCCGGTATGGATCATCCCCGGTAAATTCACAGATCTCGATGGTTTCCTGCATGATCGGTATATGGTCATGGCTGATCCGAAGCCCGACATTTCCAGCCTCTGCCAGTTCCCATAATGCGCCATATACTCCTTCTGTTGAGATGTGGCGTACATATATACTGCCACATGCCATCGCAATATCTCCTTGATCCTTCACAAGTAATAACCGGTCAAATTGCTCTGCTGTGCGAAGATATTCCTCAGAATATCTGGTCAGAAGCTCTTCTTTTCTTTCCCTGACCCGAAGCAGGGTTCCGAGGATGCCGGCCTGTCCACACATAACGATATCCATATCCGGCTTGATTTTTGCATTTTTCTCGCCCTGCGATATCCTTCGTCCATACATCGTTACCGTTACCGCAGGCTCCTTGAATATCCCGCTGATCGCGGTATCTCCATACACAACATCCATGTGAAACTCCTTCGCAAGATCAGAAAGCTCCCGCAGAATCTTTTTCATACACTTCTCATCATTTTCCGGCATCATGACCGTATCTGTAAGTGCAAATGGCTGATACCCACCAAGCCGTAATTTATTATATTGTTTGATAACATCCGAAGTCACCGTACCCAGTGCATTTGCAAGGCAGAGCCCTTCCGTTACTGCAAGCTCACTATCCAACAACACAAGCCGGCTATAGTCATCTCCTATGCCGGCTTGTGTTATGTCAGAATGTCCCTGTTTATTCAACGATCTTAAGATTGACCGCTTCTGCTGTATAAATCGAAACTTTTCTTTATTCATCCCTGATACCTTTTAGAATGCATATGCAAGCATACCGATTACCATAGCTGCTACCAGGATTCCAACTATAATTGCGGATGCTACCTTTTTACCCTTTGAACTGCTTAAATTGATCATTTCCCATTTCTCCTTTATATTTTAAACTTATAATTTTCTGATATTACCTGCCCACACATCAGATCTTCTTCCGTCTTATGCAGGACATCATGTATAGATTAACGCTGAATTTTCACTTTGTCCAGATATAATAGCATTATTTTATAGCAATTTAGCATTTGCCGAAGGACACACACGGTTCAGCGCACATTCCGCACATTTCGGTCGTCTGGCGATACAGATCGTTCTTCCAAGTGTAATGATCTGAATATTATATAAGATCCACTGTTCCTTTGGAAGCTTTTCCATAAGCTCATGCTCGATCTTCACCGGATCATCACTATCTGTCAGCCCAAGCAGCCTGGAAATACGTTTTACATGTGTATCAACGACGATACTTGGCTCGTGGTAGATATTGCCACGGATCACATTTGCGGTTTTTCTTCCAACACCGTCTAATTTCGTCAGGCTCTCGATATCACTCGGCACTTCTCCGCCATATTCACTGATGAGCTTCTTTGCACAGCCAATTATATTCTTCGCTTTATTCTTATAAAATCCGGTCGAGTAAATATCCTTTTCCAGTTCCTTGATATCTGCATCGGCAAATGCCTGCAAGGTCGGATATTTCACGAACAGATCCTTTGTTACGATGTTTACTCTGGCATCTGTACATTGTGCCGACAGCATCGTTGCGATCAGAAGCTGCCATGCATTTTCATGATTCAGATAACACTTGTAATCAGTTCCGTATGTCTCATTCAAGATCCGACAGATCTCAGCGACCTGCTCTTTTTCCTTCTTCGTCATTGTATCCTCCCACTATATCCAACCATCTGCAGCAGGTACATTCGATGAATCTCCTACATATGCCCTTTGTATCGGGTACATTCATTGTTTCTGCATGACGCTTGCGCTCTATCCTCATGTAGCGGTACATAAGGCTACAAAAAACGTAGCCTAAGTACCGACATTCGGACAGGCATGCAGGAAACAAGAAGTACCCACTACAGAGGGCATTATTACTGCTGAGTCAATGAATGTACCTGCTGCAGATAGCGTCACTATTACGCCTGCTTACCTGAGAGATAGTTGATAAACTGCTGTGCTGTACGGCCGGAGATTCCACCATGCGACAGCTCCCATTTGTTTGCTTCCGCACACAGTTCTTCCTCTGTCATATGAATGCCATTCTTCTCTGCCAGACCTACAACGATCTGGAAATATTCCTTCTGTGACGGCTTGCTATAATTGATCGTAACACCAAAACGATTGACCAGTGACAGTTTCTCCTGCATTGTATCGCTCTTGTGCATACCATTGTTATTCTCAAGATCGGTACGATCTGTCCATGTCTCACGGATCAGATGACGACGGTTCGATGTTGCATAGATCAGGACATTATCCGGTTTGATCTCCAGGCCACCTTCGATGACTGCCTTCAGATATTTGTATTCTGTCTCAAACTCCTCAAAGGACAGATCATCCATGTAAATGATGAAGCGATAGTTTCGATTCTTGATCTGGGAAATAACCTGAGACAGATCCTGAAACTGATGCTTATAGATCTCGATCATACGAAGTCCCTGATCGTAATATTCATTTATGATCGCCTTGATCGTTGTTGACTTTCCGGTTCCGCTGTCGCCAAATAACAGCGCATTATTTGCCTTACGTCCTGCAACAAAGGCTTCTGTGTTCTCCACGATCTTCTGTTTCTGAATCTCATATCCGATCAGATCATCCAGACGAACATCCTCTGTGTTATTGATCGGAACAAACTGCATATCTCCATTTGTCGGATGAACGATACGGAATGCCTTGTTCAGTCCGAACATTCCAACACCATATGCCTTATAGAAATCCGTCACGATCTTGAAGATATCATTTTCATCCTTTGCCCCTTCGATCGCACGGCTGATATCCTGTACCTTTGTGCTGACATTCTTATTATACATACGTTCTTTCTTGCCGATGGCTTTATAATTATTCACGATCGTGAAGCAGTCAATATCCAACGCTTCCTCGATCTCAGAGAAATCAAAATCAAACAGCTTCTTGAAGATCTTGAAATCATTTTTTGCAAAATAATTAACGGTTCCGTCATTGGCACCCACTTTTTCACTCGTCATAGAGAATGAATTCTCATTTGTGATAAGGATAAATGCCAAATAATTGTGCCACAGATTTGTGTCAAATCCATAATCGGTAGCAAGATCCAGCAACCGCTTGATCTGGTCGTAGATCCTTGCAACCAGCTCCGCATTCGGACAGTCTCCGCGGTCAAAATCCTCAAATATCCCGGACAACTTCATCAGAATACTGTTCTCACCCAGATTTCTATATAATACTAATTTCGCTATATCTCTGTACATCTTAAATTATCCTTCTTTCTTCATTTGTCTATATAAACAGGCATTTGCCCTGTTTTATCCAGCTCGTTTCTCTCAGGCATTTTCCTTGCTTCTTTTCTCTTTCATGCGTCTCGACTGTCGTCTCTGCTGCCGCTTCCGGGGTTTCTCCCTCCAGCCATCATCCGACGAAGCGTAAGGTTCTCCGTACTTTTCCCATGCGACTCCCTTTTCCCGCAATCTCATAAGTACGAATTCCTTCACCAGTGCATATAAGACAGAGGATAATGGTACAAATATCAGCATACCGAGAATTCCCATCAGATCTCCGCCAATGATAACGGCAACCAACACCCATATAGATGGAAGTCCGACGGACCCGCCTACCACATGCGGATAGATCAGATTTCCCTCGACCTGCTGCAATACGATAAACAGGATCAGAAATACCAATACCTTCTTCGGATCGTCAACCAGAATGAGAAATGCACCGACACCACATCCAATAAATGCACCAAAGACCGGAATCAATGCCGTTACCACAATCGTAACACTGACCGTCAGTGCATATGGAATACTAAGGACGCTCATGGATACAAAGAACATCAAGCCCAGAATACATGCCTCCAGACACTGTCCGGTTATAAAATTTGCAAATGTCTCATCTGCCATAACGCAGGTCTTGATGATCTTATCTGCTGTTTTCTCTTTAAATAATGCATATATCAGACCCTTTGTCTGACGCTTCAAGTTCTCCTTCTGTGCCAGAATATAGATTGCGAAAAATAATCCAACCACAAAATCGACTATACCGCTGACAATAGAGGTTGCAAAATTAAATGTTGATGACAACAGGCTTCCGCTTCCATTCTTTATCAGATTGATCGCACTCTCACTCACCTTATCCCATGCAATATCAATCTCCATGATCCGGTCAACGATATCCGGATACCCCGCTGCCAGATTCACCGCCCAATTCTTAATTGCCTCCATCGTAGACGGGAACTGCTGTCCGATCGCTGTAATTGTCCGGCTGACCTCCGGTATCAGCATCGTGATCACAAAAGCAATCACCAGGACGACGCAGATAATGGAAAGCACCATACAGACCGGTCTCCGGAACCGATACCATCTACTTTTTTCATTTCGGAATAACAGATTTTCAAATCCCTTCATCGGCACATTCAGAATGAACGCAATCGCAAATCCAATCACGAACGGCATAAGCAACCCGATGATCCATGTACCGCAGGCATAGATTTTATCAAAACGAAATACGCAAAATACGACTAATACAGTTATAATGATCAATTTTATGAGCTTTTTCATATTCGAATTATTCAGTTCCAAATTCAATTTCCTCTGCTTTCTTTTTACATTTTTTTGAGCAGGCACATAGAACGTGTCTGCTCAATCATGCCAAGACCATTTATTCCGGCAGATTGATGTTCCCAAATACATCACCTATGGAATAGGTCATATTCTCTTTTGGTTTATAAGCATTCATAATCGGAGCCATGATCTTCTCAAACTTCTCCCTGTCCTTTGAAAGAATGAATACTTCTGCTGTATTTCTGGCATCCCACAATGCATCATGCTCTTTTCCCTGAAAATCTTCTCCCAGATAGAATACCGCATCTGACAGTGCCAGTCTTCTTCTGGTTCCAAGCATACGTGCAAATTCCTTCTGGAAATCCTTCCATTTGGATGCAAGCTTCTGTGCATCCGGGTTATTGTAGGATTTTAACTTGCGCTCCCGGTTGAACTGCCGCAGATCATTCTCACTCCATGCATAGATCACATCCGCGCTTAAGCCCCATGCAATGAACCGATCCATCGCAATCGCAAAATCCGGTGCATCGTCTACCATCTCATTTGTGATCCCGGTAAGATTTGTTATTCTGGATGTCACAGGCGTAATTCCCGGCTTTACATAAGTCTTGAACGAATCAATCTCCTTATATGTATCGTCCAGCTTAACAGCTCCTATTTCAATTATTTCATTTTTGCAAATTTTTAATTCATCGGGATGAGAATTATCGATCTGATTCATCTCAAAATCCACAAATATATACTCCATGTGTCACAACCTTCCTGAAGCTGTCTTCCGGGTGAAAGCCACCTGCCGAACATGGCTTCCACCATCACAATCTTACCTTAAAGCATACCATTCACAGTCAAAAATGTCTATCTTTTTCTTAGTGGAGATTTCCTGTAAATGCCCTGTTAAAAAATGTAGCTGTCTCGGCTTTATTTACCGTAACTTAAAAGATTTCGGATAAATAAAGCCGGGACAGCTACAGTTTTTTACAGGATATCTATTCTCCATAGCAAAAAACATTATTCATTATAGCTATTTCCTACCTGTTTTTTTACACATATAAATCGCCACAAGTATAAACGGCAATGAAAATACCCCTGACAGTATATCGGAGATTCCCTGTGTAAGAGCCACGCCTGTTTCCTGAAAACACATTGGAAGAAGCCAGATCAATGGCAGGAAAAAGATTCCCTGTCTGGTGGATGATATGAGAATGGCTTTTCCGATCTCCCCTATTGCCTGAAATAACATACCGCTGACCAGGCACACCGCCATAAATGGCAATGATACCGCATGCATCCGAAGGGAAAGCACGCCCAGATCAAGTGCTGCATTTTCACCAAATAACGAGATGATCGGAGATGCAAATATCCATACAAGAACACCCGCGACAGCCGATGCGATGATCTGACTTAGAAGTGTAAACGTGATTGCCTTTTTTACCCGGTCATTTTCCTTTGCCCCATAGTTGTAGCCAACCACCGGCGCAAATCCCTGACCATAGCCAACCATAACAGCAAACAATATGGCAAATACTTTATTCGATACCGATATTGCAGCAACCACATCATCCCCATATTCTCTCGCCGCCCGGTTCAACAGGATCGTTGCCACGCAGACCAGCCCCTGACGGAAGAAAGACGGAATACCTGTTCTCGTAATATCGGCTGCCGTCTGCCTGAACGGCTTCCCTTTCTGCCTCCTGAATCCGATCGCGCTTTTCCCGCTCAACATTACGATCAACATAATAGCAAGGCTTACGCTCTGCCCACAAAATGTCGCAATTCCAGCTCCGCGGATTCCAAGCTCCAAACCCGACACCAGAATCGGATCTAAGACTGCATTTAAGACAGCACCGCTTCCAATTCCAACTAACGCCCAGACAGGCATTCCTTCCGCCCGCAGAACATTGTTGAGTACATATGACACACACATGACCGGAGCTGTAAGCAGGATCCAGAATCCATAGTCTAATGCAAATGTCTCGATCGTATCCGTCGATCCCAGAAAATCAACCAGCGGTTTCTGCCACAGGAAACCTGCTCCCATCAATATAAGCCCGGCAATCAGAGACATTAAAACCGCAACCAGTGCATCTCTGCCTGCCTCCTGTTCCTTCTGCTCGCCTAAAAATCGGGATATTCTGCTGCCTGCACCCATGCCAAATGTATACCCTACCGCCTGTATCATGGCAAGCACCGAAAATAAAACCCCAACTGCCGCAACTGCACTGTTTCCAAGATCCGAAACAAAATACATATCTACAATATTGTACGTTGTTCCGGCAAGCATACTGACAATGGTTGAACAGGATAATCGCAAAATAAGAGAAGGCACAGGAGTCTGTGTCATTTTCACATGATTCTCCTGTGCCTTATCCTTTGTATTGTCAGCTTTATTTGAGATATTATCTTTTTTCATATGCAGTCTTCCTGCCTTATAGCCGTAGTAAAAAACTGACAAATAAATCTTTCTGTATCTATCCAAACTCTGATACCAAAATCATAACAATCTTTTATATCATCCGGATATTGATGCATTATTTCAGAAATTCAACAACTTCCTCGATCTTATTCTGTGCATCATACACGCCCAGATCGTACATTGCCTGAATCTTCTTATCATCCTTTTCCGTTCTTGATATATCGATCTGTACACTCGGACGGATAATAAGAACCTCGCCCTTCTGTTCCAGTTCAGCCAGCTTCTCCAATGTCTTATTATAATACAAATGCCTCATGGCTATTCGTTTCACATACTCCGGATATTCCTTATACCGGATTGCTTCCAGCTTCAACATGCTGTCTTCTTCCTTGACATAGCCTTCCGGTCTGGTTAAAACTACAATATCTTTTCGATATCCCATTCTCCGGAACTGGAAGATCGGGATGCTGTCTGCCGTTCCGCCATCCAATAACTTCTTGCCATCTACTTCTACAATCTGTGACACGATCGGAAGTGATGCTGATGCACGAAGCTTGTCCATATCCTTTCGAAGATCCGTACATTCCAGATACTCCGGCTGCCCGGTTTCTACATTTGTACAGCATACATAAAATCTCGTTGGATTTTCCTCAAATGCATCATAATCGAATTTGTATAATTCATTTGGCAGTCGATCATAACAAAAATCAACTCCAAATAAATTTCCCGTTTTCAACAATGACTTCAAACTCATATATTCCTTATTGTTTCGGTATTCCAAGCTATATGCAATATTCCTTCCACGCTGCTTGGATACGAAAGAGGCTCCATGAATAGCTCCCGCCGATACGCCGATCACGCCATCCACTGTAATATTATGATCTAAAAATACATCCAGTACGCCGGCAGTATAGATGCCACGCATGCCACCGCCTTCTAAAACCAATCCTGTCTTTGTCATATATCTTCAACTTCCTTTCAAAACGAATTTGCCATCTTTTGTTTTTACTATGATAACGCAAATCTGGATTTTGGCAAGGGGAATTTTGTGGATTATAATATTACATAAAAAACAACATCAACATGCCAGCCATAGGATTACCTTCTGATAATCTTATTTTTAACACGTTGATGTTGCTTTTATATGTCCTCTATTCGATTATTTATTACTTATTCTTCACCCAGATATTTGTCGATGCTGACCAGCTTTACGCAAAGAACAAAGATCTTTGAAGCTGCTTCCATCTCCTCAACAGATGGGAAGGATGGTGCGATACGGATATTGCTGTCTTTTGGATCTTTACCATATGGATATGTTGCACCTGCGCCTGTCAGAACAACTCCTGCATCCTTACACATTGCTACGATCTTCTTTGCACAGCCCTCTAATGCATCAAATGAAATGAAATATCCACCAACCGGTCTAACCCATGAACCGATCTCAAGTCCTGCAAGCTCCTTATCGAATTCATTCAGAACTGCTTCAAACTTTGGTCTTAAGATATCTGCATGCTTCTCCATATGAGCCTTCATGCCATCGATATTCTTAAAGAATCTTGTATGACGAAGCTGGTTGATCTTATCATGTCCGATTGTCTGAACGGTAAGCTGCTTCTTGATAAATTCAACATTTCTCGGAGATGTTGCAAGTGCTGCTACACCGGAGCCAGGGAATGTAATCTTGGAAGTAGAGCCAAACATGTATACCATATCCGGATTTCCGGCTTTCTCACATTCATCTATGATATTTAAAATCTCTGCCTGCTTGTCCTTATATAAATGATGGATGCAGTATGCGTTATCCCAGTAGATTCTGAAGTCTTCTGCTGCAGGCTTTAATGCTGCAAAACGTCTTACTACTTCATCTGAATATACGATTCCTGTTGGATTTGAATACTTTGGTACACACCAGATTCCCTTTACTGCAGGATCGTTATTTACATATTCCTCTACGAGATCCATGTCCGGTCCATCCTCTAATAAAGGAATATTGATCATTTCAATTCCGAAGAATTCTGTAATCTTGAAATGTCTGTCATATCCCGGTACAGGACAAAGGAACTTCACCTTGTCCAGCTTACACCATGGAGTAGAACCATTTACACCATGTGTCATGGAACGTGATACTGTATCATACATTACATTTAAGCTGGAGTTACCATATACGATGATATTCTCTTTCTTAACTTCCATCATATCTGCCATAAGCTGACGGCACTCACCGATACCATCCAGATCACCATAGTTTCTGGTATCGTTTCCTAACAAAGTTCTCATATCCGAAGAACTATTGATCTCATCCAACATTCCCATAGACAATGCAAGCTGTGAGAATCCAGGCTTACCTCTTGCCATGTTCAGACTCAGACCTTTTGCCTGTTCTTCCTTATACTCCTCCAAAAGAGCGGCTTTTAAAGTCAATAATTCATCTTTACTCATATCTTTGTATTTCTTCATTCTACATACCTGTGCCTTTCACTTATTCTATTCCAGTTAAATCAGTTATGTCCTGTAAAATTCCTATTAGCTATTTTAAAACATTTTTCAAAAAAGGCAAGCCTATAATTGAAAGTTCTTGTCTATTTCGTTTCAAATATCAACTATTTTATTCAATTTTCTTTATTTTATTCTGTTTTTTCTGCAAAAATCGTATTTTTCTCCATTATTTTCATGTATGACTTGTTTTCATTAAGTAATATGCAAACAAAATGACACCGGTCAGACTCTCTCCAACCGGTGCCATCTTATATGTATTTACGAATTGATACTTTTATAAGCGTTTATCTTAGTATACGGAACTAAAATCCAGATACCACTTTCCTGCTCGCTTATATACATACATTGTGATATCTTCTTCGGCATCATCATCTTTGCCTTTTACCTTAATGGTAGCTTCTACACGTGCAACCTGGCTGACCTTGATATCGTAATCATCTTCATAGTCTTCCTTCTTATCTTCCAGCTTGCTGCCCTTTAACTTCTTAACCTTCTTGAACTTAACCTTGATACTCTTTACTTTACCAACCTGATTCTCCAGAGCCTCGCCTGAATATTCCATAACGTCGTCTAACTGTTCGATCATATCTTCTTTGTCGATATCATTTTCATCCTTAATATATTTAATGATCTTCTTATCGATCAGCTTATACATCTTCTTACCGCTCTGCTTTTCTACTGCATTTACATAAGCCTTAATAACTGCCTTTGGACTCTGTTTGCCATGGCTGGCAATTCCACCGATAATGTTAAAGATCAGGATCAAAGCAACAACCGCTGCCGCCGCAATAAGAACAATCTTCTTATTATCCATGATCACATTCTTTACCTTATCAAATCCGCTGCCTGCCGGCTTATTACCCTGTGGCTGCTGTCCATACTGTCCACCATATGCCTGCTGGTTTGGATCATAATACTGCTGTCCGCCGTATGCCTGCTGGTTCGGATCATAATACTGCTGTCCGCCATATGCCTGCTGATTCGGATCATAATACTGCTGTCCGCCGTATGCCTGCTGGTTTGGATCATAATACTGCTGTCCGCCATATGCCTGCTGGTTTGGATCATAATACTGCTGTCCGCCGTATGCCTGCTGATTTGGATTCATATTCTGAGCTGCTCCATCCGGCTGTCCGGCATCCATGCCATTTTGCTGATTTCCATTCATATTCTCGTCCATGTTACTCTCCTTTATAATTCAGACTAAATTTCATCTGACAGCCTCATCTGCCAGATAGCCCATCGATAACACAATATATTCATTATCGACAAAATTTATTCTACCATCTAAAATCTCAACAGACAATATATTTCTAAAATTTTTGCTAAAAAAATGCCACACTTGTATATGCTCCAACCCCCAAATTTAGATACAACATTTCTGCTCTGTCTGGATTTCCACGAAAAAAAGAGATAACATAACTGCTATCTCTCTTTTCTTCGGCAATCTCCTACCAGTCATTCAGGCTCTCCATCTTGTCGAGCTGGTTCTGGATCAGTGAAACTACCATATCTCTTATCTCATAGGTCTTCATATCTGCAAATGTCTCATATGGGATCGGTGGCAGAAAATGAAGCTGTGTAATAACCTTTCGGAAAGATTTTCCTTCGAATGGTTTAAATGAATCATATAATACAACCGGCACGATCGGGCATTTTGCCTTCTGTGCGATCTTGAAGCTTCCCGGCAGGAAACCTCTCAGAGAATTATGGTTATGGTCATATCCGCCTTCCGGGAAAAGAATATATCGTCTTCCCGCTTTGATCTCTGTTGCAACGTCATTAATTACCTGAACCTGCTGCCTGAGATCGGTTTTATCCAGACGCTTTGCCTTTAACAGCTCACACAACTGCGTGACGATAAACAAATGTGATCGCTTCGCATCCATTACATATGTGCATGGCTTTTCATGTACGCTTATAACACCAAGTGCATCGTACTTGCCCTGATGATTTGCAAACATGATATATCCGCCTTCTGTCGGCAGATTCTCCATGCCGGATGCAACTGTCTCGATACGCCCTCTTTTCTTTACATGCTCGATCATAACCTGTGCCATTCTGTAGCATGTCTCCTCATCATATTTCTCACCATGTCTGGCATAATATGACATCTTCGGAACATAATACAAAATCAGAAAAAAACAGGAAATGATCACTATAAAAAATCTAACCATCTACCTAAATCCCCTGAATTTACAACTCTCTGTCCAAAAGTACCGCAATATCCAACAACTGTTTTTTTGATCCGGTGCAATTCGCACCGGATCCGGCCATTTATAAATCTCTACCCGTTACCTTTAATCGCATTAACGCTCTGGAAAGAGATGCTTCTGTCTGTTTGTACTCTTTCAGACTTTCCTTCTGCCTCAAACGCTCTTTCGCACGTTCAAGTGCCTGTTCAGCACGGACTCTGTCGATATCCTCCGGACGCTCTGCAGAATCCACCAGCATCGTTACACGGTTATTTACGATCTGGGCAAATCCTTCCCCGACAACACCAAGGATCTTCTTTCCATCCGGTGTATCAATTCGGATCTCCCCGATACTGGTTGCAATGATCATATTCTCATGGTGAGGAAGGACTGCCATCTCACCATCTTCCAAAGGCAATACAAACTTCGTAACCTTATCATCAAAAAATACTTTATTACTTGATATGACTCTCAGGTAAAATGTATTCATGTCTGTCTGCCTCCTTTATCCTACTGTCCCTTTGCGGCTTTTTCTTTGACTTCTTCGATTCCGCCTACGTTAAAGAATGCCCACTCAGGATATTCATCCATCTCACCGTCTAAGATAGCCTTAAAGCCCTTTACTGTTTCTTTAAGAGGTACATATTTTCCCGGAACACCTGTAAAGTTCTCTGCTACATGGAATGGCTGTGATAAGAACTTCTGCACCTTACGTGCTCTTGTAACCGTAATCTTATCTTCCTCTGATAATTCTTCCATACCAAGAATTGCGATGATATCCTGTAATTCTCTGTACTTCTGAAGAATCTCCTGAACGCCTCTGGCTACATTATAATGTTCTTCGCCGACAACGTCCACCTCCAGAATACGGGAATTGGATTCCAGAGGATCAACAGCAGGATAGATACCCTGTTCTACGATCTTTCTGGAAAGAACGGTTGTCGCATCCAGATGTGCAAATGTAGTTGCCGGAGCCGGATCTGTCAAGTCATCGGCAGGCACATAAACTGCCTGTACGGATGTAACGGATCCTGACTTTGTAGAAGCGATTCGCTCCTGCAATTCACCAAGCTCATTTGCCAGAGTTGGCTGATAACCAACTGCGGATGGCATACGTCCAAGCAGGGAAGAAACCTCTGATCCTGCCTGTACAAAACGGAAGATATTATCTATAAATAATAACACATCCTGATGATTTACGTCACGGAAATATTCTGCCATCGTAAGTCCTGTTTCCGCAACACGCATTCTTGCTCCAGGTGGCTCGTTCATCTGTCCAAACACTAAGGCTGTCTTGGACAATACCCCTGACTCTTTCATCTCTGTCCAAAGGTCATTACCCTCTCTGGAACGCTCACCGACACCGGTGAAGATAGAATATCCGCCATGCTCTGTTGCTACATTCTGGATCAGCTCCTGGATCAGAACGGTCTTACCTACACCGGCACCACCGAACAGACCGATCTTACCACCTTTGGCATATGGGGCAAGAAGATCGATAACCTTGATACCTGTTTCGAGAATCTCAACAACAGGGCTCTGATCCTCAAATGACGGAGGATCTCTGTGGATGACCCAGTGCTCTGTATCTGCCAAATTCGGTCCACCGTCCAGAGTGTCACCGGTTACATTAAATAATCTTCCAAGGGTATCTGTACCAACCGGGACCTTGATTCCTGATCCTGTCGGAACAACCTCCATATCTCTGGATAAGCCCTCGCTTGCTGCCAGCATGATGCATCTGACGGTATTATTTCCGATGTGCTGTGCAGCTTCCATTATGCATTTCTTTCCATGATTATCAACTTCCAGAGCATCCTTGATGTTTGGTAAATCATTATCCGGAAATTCTACGTCTACAACAGGTCCCATGACCTGTACTATTTTACCGTTTTTCAAAACATCAGACCTCCTATTTCTTATTCTGCAGAGCCTTCGCACCACCAACTACCTCGGTGATCTCCTGCGTGATCGCAGCCTGTCTGGCTCTGTTGTATTTAATACTGAGATCAGCTAACATATCTTTCGCACTTCTGGTTGCAGAATCCATTGCCATCATTCGGGAATTCTGTTCACTACAGAAGGATTCAACCAGTGCTCCATATATGAAACCTGTAATATAATTCGGAACAATTCGATCCATGACCGCTCTCGGAGAAGGTTCAATGATGATCTCCTCATGATAGACATCCGCCTGTGAGATCTTGAAATCCATCTTTCTGAACGGAAGAAGCTGGATCATCTCCGGCTCTGCCGTTACACTGTTTATCATCTTCGTATAAATGATATAGACTTCATCGATCTTACCGCTTTCATAGTTTTCCAGCATCTTATCCGCAATAACCCTTGCTCTGTGAAGACTTGGGTTCTGTGCTGTATACTGGAAATGAATATCAACCGGCACATTCTTCCTTGCAAAATAATGTCTTCCCACCTGTCCGACAACATATAATTCGCTGTCCGGGTGATTTGCCAGTTCTTCTTCTGCGATCTTAATGATATTATGGTTATATGCACCTGCCATGCCCTTATCGGCTGTAACTACAATATAACCTCTTTTCGGATTTTCCTTCTTTTCATCGTCTTCATTTTCGAAATAAAGATGATCCATATCAGGAAGATGTCGTAACAGTCGTGCCAGAGAAACCTGTAAAGTATAGAAATACGGTTCCGTATTCTCCAGATCCTTCTTCGCTTTTTTCAGTTTGGAAGAAGAGATCATGTACATGGCATTTGTGATCTTCATTGTATCCTTAATGCTTTTTATTCTGTTTTGGATTTCTTTGGTACTTGCCAATTACTCCACCCTCTTCATAAACTCTTTTCCTGCTTCAAGAATATGTTCTTTCAGATCATCTGTCAGAACCTTTCCTTCTTCAATCTCTTTGATAACATCCGGTTCTGCATCCTTGAAATATGCAAGCATATCCATCTGTGTCTGCTTTACTTTCTTGATATCTACATTTAAGAACAGCTTATTTGTTGCTGCAACCAATGTAATAACCTGCTCTGCCATACTAAGCGGATGACATAACGGCTGCTTTAACAGCTCCATCAGTCCCTTACCATAAGTAAGCTGCTCCTTTGTATTCTCATCCAGATCGGAACTGAACTGGGTGAATACTTCCATCTCACGGAACTGTGCAAGATCGATACGGACGGTACCGGTTGCTTTCTTCATAGCCTTGGTCTGCGCTGCACCACCGACACGGGATACGGACAATCCTACATTTACCGCAGGACGCATACCTGAGAAGAACAGATCACTCTCAAGGAAGATCTGACCATCCGTGATGGAGATAACATTTGTAGGGATGTATGCAGATACATCACCTGCCTGTGTCTCTATAATAGGAAGGGCTGTGATCGAACCACCGCCTAATGAATCCTTTAACTTACTGGAACGCTCAAGCAGTCTGGAATGCAGATAGAATACATCTCCGGGATATGCCTCACGTCCAGGGGAACGTCCAAGTAACAGGGACAGTGTTCTGTATGCTACTGCATGCTTTGACAGATCATCGTATACGATGAGCACGTCTTTTCCCTTATGCATAAAATATTCTGCCATCGATGTTCCTGCATATGGTGCTATATACTGAAGCGGTGCAGGATCACTGGCTGTTGATGCTACAATGATCGTATAGTCCATTGCATCATTCTTCTCAAGTGTGGAAACAATCTTTGCAACGGTGGATGCCTTCTGACCAATCGCTACATAGATGCAGACAACATCCTTTCCACGCTGGTTGATGATCGTATCAAGTGCGATCGAAGTCTTACCGGTCTGACGATCACCGATGATCAGCTCACGCTGTCCTTTACCGATCGGGAACATGGAATCGATCGACAGAATACCGGTCTGAAGTGGTTCATTGACCGACTGTCTGTCTGCGATACTTGGTGCTTCCTGCTCAACCGGCATGTAATCTGCCTCTTTGATTGCTCCCTTACCATCAATTGGTGCACCCAGTGCATTGATGATTCTTCCAAGGAATTCTTCACCTACCGGTACGCCGGCTCTCTTACCTGTTCTGGTAACCTTTGTACCTTCTTTTATTCCGGTATCTTTTCCGAACAGGATACATCCGATCTCGGTTCTTCTGATATCCTGTACCATACCCTTGATACCATTTTCAAATACTACAATCTCACCATACATGGCATTATCAATACCATATATCGTTACTATTCCATCTCCTACCCAGATGACAGTTCCTACTTCTTTGTCCCGGGTGTCGAAGTCAAAATTCTCTATCTCACTTTTCAGTATGGAGATAATATCTCCTGAACTTATTGAACTCAAATCTTATCACCTCGTAACCAATCTTTGTGTAAGCCGCTTACATCTGCCTGCCAGACTCCAGTCATATTCCTTATTTCCGACCTTAATAATAAAGCCGCCGATCAGACTGTCTTTCTTCTCCAATGTCAATTCTACATCTGAGGTCTTATATTCCTTTTTCAGAAAATCTTCAATCCCCTTCTTCTGTGTCTCCGTTGGAGGTGTCACATAATAAAGGGTTGCAAGAAGGACATCCGCCTTCTTCTTTATAAGAACTCTGTATTCTCTGCATATCTCAAAGAACTGATCAAAATCAGAATTGTTGCAAAGTACCTTTAAGAATTTTACCGTAGTCTTTGAACTATCAAATATCTTATCGATAATTTCTGACTTTTTTTCTCTGCTGACAACCGGACACGTAAGTGCCTCCTGTAATTCAGGATTCTCCCTGACAACTGCTTCCATGTCTGAAAGCTCAGCCGCATCAATATTCAGCTCGCACAAAACTTCAGCATAATTAATTGCTTTCTGTGTCATGGGCCTCACCTGCTTTTTCTATAAACTCATCATATAGTGACTGATTTTTCGCGTCATTTGAGTCTTCACCCAGAATCTTAGCCGCTGCCGACATTGCAAGCTCTGCAACCTGAGATTCCATATCGCTCAAAGCCTTTTCACGCTGTACTTCTATAGTTTTTTCCGCATCCTTGATCATACGGTTTGATTTCTCGCCTGCATCTGCCACAATCCTGTTATATTCATTCTGTGCAGCCTGTCTGGATTTATCCCGCATGGTATCACATTCATCCTGAACACCTGCGAGAGTATCTTCATATTGCTGCTTCAGTTTCATGGCATCATCCTTCGTCTGATTGGCATTCGCGATCGAGGATTTGATCATCTCTTCACGTTCTGCCATGATCTTATTGATCGGACCGATCAGGAATTTCTTTAACAGAAGAAACAAAACTATAATATTAATTATGGTTATGGCTATGGACGAGACACTTAAATTTATCATTTAATGACCTCCTGCCTTTCTGTCTGTTTTCGTTATCCGACAATTACGATTCCTTCATATCTATTATGATATAGTGCCGCAATCATCATATTCTTATAAATATTATTTCAGAAGAAGAATGATCAAAAGACCAATTACCAGACCGTAAACGGCTGTTGCCTCTGCAAGTGCTCCACCGATGATCAGAAGCTTTGTGATCTTACTGTCTGCTTCCGGCTGTCTTGCTACTGCTTCTACTGCCTTTGATGTTGCGATTCCAAGTCCGATACCTGCTCCAATACCTGTTAATACTGCTATAGCAGCTCCAATTGCGATTACTGTATTCATAATTATTATCTCCTTTTCATTTTCCTTATGTTAATCTTAGTCTTCTCCCAATCCTTCCTGCATGTAGAGTGCAGTTAAGAATGTGAATACAAATGCCTGAAGTAAGCCATCAAAGATATCAAAATAAAGGCTTAACGGAATAGGCACAATGACAGGCGCTACCGCCTCAATTAATTTCATTACAACAAATGCACCTAAAACATTGCCGAACAATCGCATACATAACGACAATGGTTTTATTACAAGCTCCATTACATTTATAGGTGCTACTATTGCTACCGGCTCTGCAAAGCTCTTAAGCCAGCCTTTCGGTCCCCTGCTTCTGATACAGACAACCTGAACCATGACTATACTCATGATCGCCAGTGCTGCTGTTACGTTCAGATCCTTGGTTGGTGGTTTAAATCCAAATATACCTGCGATATTTGCCATTCCGATATACAAAATGACAGTGATCAGATACGGTATATATGCCTTACCTTTTTCTCCCAAAACGTCACTAAACAGATTATTAAATGTCGTAATGATCGACTCCAGAGCAAGCTGTTTCTTTCCCGGATTCTCAACTTTCAGATTCCGGACAAGTATAACGGACAACAGAACAAGTACCGCCATAATGATCCATGTTACCACGATTGATTCCGAGATCGGGATTCCACCAAAAATTGGAATGGTAAAGAGAGTCTCGCAATTCAGCTCCTCTGTTAACTTTTCTGCAAGGTCACCCGTAGGTCTTCACTTCCTCTCATGTAATTTTTTCAAAGGGCATACTAACTGTTAAGGATATTTATTACTTCTCTTGCATCACTCTCGGAAAATCCTTTTACCGTATTCTCCGTATTGATCCAGTAATCAGCAAGTCCAACTCTGTCCCAGTCTGAATCCATGTCATCTAAGATCACCAGCCTGTCCACATCGTGTTGGTCTACATAGTCCTTAACCTCAAAGCACCGTCCATAATCCTCATACTTGCCGGATATATGTTCCTGCGGCGGAGTTACATCGGATATAACGAGACCTTCCTCCTTAAGCTTCAGAATCAGCTCCTGTGCTCTCTCGTCACATACCGGATCTTTCATAACCTCTTTCCGCCAGTTAAAGATCGCTACCAGCTTCGCATCTGTTGCCTTTACAACATCTGCAAGGTTTTTTACATTTTTTCTGTCAACGGTTTCACCCGGATTGTTACAGATGAATTTGTTTGAATTTAACACACCGTCAATGTCGAAAAAAATGACTTTCATTTAGATTTCCTCCTGCATTCTTCCATGTGCTTCCAGTTGTCCTTTAAACAACAACGTATTATAGCACACCATTTTTTATTTTTCACCTTTTATTA
>ENA-OQQU01000325-OQQU01000325.1-human-gut-metagenome-genome-assembly--contig:-NODE-325-length-32085-cov-8.165283_pt1 | contig 32085 bp, 33 predicted proteins | sample MGYA00243233_ERZ505096 | MGnify/ENA primary metagenome ERZ505096 (study PRJEB26097, sample SAMN02712159) | human gut metagenome | biome: Gut microbiome | host: Homo sapiens | place: Denmark: Copenhagen... | reverse complement strand
ATTACTAATTTCATAAATTAAGAGCCAGTCGGGGGTAATGTGACATTCCCTACAACCGGAATAATTTCCGATTAGTTTGTAATCTTTATATTCCGGTGGCAGTAGTTGTTGTTCAGCTATCATTTCAACAACAGCATCAAGTAATTGAATATTGTATCCACGCTTAATTGCCAGCTTAACATCTCTGTTGAATTTCTGTGATGGCACAATTCTTAATTTACTCATTGGTAATATCCTCTAAAAGCTCTCTAAATGAAGCATAGGTTTTTTTGTTTGGATTTTTTTTCAGTTCTTCAACTTCTTTTATTGCAGAAATTGTATCTGCATTTGAAGTTTCATAGTTAATGACATTGAGCATATAACGGATAAGGTTGCCCTTTACATTTTCACCACCTTTTACAACAATACTTTTATAAGCGTTGTAAATATCACGGTCAACGGTAAATGAACAAGTAATCTTATTGGTACTCATAATTTTATCACCTTTCAAAAAAATATTACTAAGCTAACACGGCGGTATTACCGACACAGTTCGTTTTCGTAAGTTTCTTGTCGGTTGTGCTGCTCTTGTTTCAGAGCAGGTAAATTATTCTACTCTTGCGGAATCCGCTGACATTGCACCAAGTACCGCAAAGGAATGGCTGAAAGTACTTGTGGGACTTCACATTGTTTATCTGCTTGCTCCATATTCAAACAATGAACTGAAACGGCTCAGCAAAACACCGAAACTGTATTTCTGTGACACCGGTCTTTGTGCTTACCTTTCGATGTGGCTGACGGCAGACACTCTCCGTAACGGTGCTGCAAGCGGTCATTACTACGAAAATTATGTGGTAATGGAGCTTGTGAAAAACTACGCTTACGCTAAATCTAAAGTAAATATTACCTATTTTCGTGATTCTAATGCAAAAGAGATTGATGTTTTCATCGAGGAAAACAATGTCATTCATCCGTTGGAAATCAAAAAGAGTGCTTCTCCTGATCGTCGTGAGGTCAAAAAGTACAGCGTAATTGACAAGGCTTCTTTGAACCGTGGAAACGGCGGCATCATATGTATGTGTGAGGAGCCGATACCGATTGACAAGGATAATTGTTTTATTCCGAGCAATCTAATCTGAATCACTCCCATAGCAAAAGTATATTTTCAAGAAACTAAGCAGAGCCCAAAAGCTCTGCTTTTTGTTTTAGTTTGCCCGGAAAATGACAGAAAAGGAATGAACGAAATGCCTAAGAAAAACGACTTTACCGTCTCCAAAAAAATCGTGATATACCTTTTATAATGTTATTTAACTCTGTCTACGCTGTAAATTGTAAATCCGTTGAATTCCTTTTCATCCTTGTAAACAATGACGGAATCCTTTTTGCCGTAATATTGGTTAAGATAATTTTCTTTGATAAAAGTAATGTTTTTATCGATAACATATACATTTCTTCCGTCAACGACCGCCTCATAAATATTTGTTGAGAGGTTGCGGTTCACAAGCTGATTTATCCGATGAAGATAGCCGAAGCCGTCAACATTATGGAGAAAATCAGAAGAAAATCCCCACAACGGATGAATATAGTTATCGGTATATGAAATGTATTCTTTAGCTGTTACAGGATCGAGAACATAATAATTTTCGGGATGTCTGTCAACCTCAGTATAAAGATCACTCGGCTTTTTGTCATATGAAACAGGAGTGATATGGAAGAAATATGACGCACAACTTGCCACACCTAATATCACAAGTACAATAACCGAAATAAGAACAGTTTTTCTGCTTTTATCTGTAATATTGCTGTATTCGTCTTTTCTGAGATGACCGAAATCAAACGAATACATTGTAAACGAAAGAATCATCAGCAAAATTCCGTACATTGTGTATGCCGAAGAATCCATTGCATAACGAACATACATACAAGCCGCAAATCCCACTGCAAAATACAAAGCGGGGAAGAAGGCAAATCTTTTTTTCTGAACGGTAACAAAAACAACCATAATGGCAAGTATTACCGCAAAAGCAATAAGATATGAATCAAAATTTATAATATGTCCCCATGCATCTGAAAACAATGCACCCGCATTATCAAAGAAATTATACGGATTTTCTCGTTTTTGGATATCCGCAACCTTTTCAAGGGCAGCAGTATTCAGTCCATTGTTTTCATCATAATATCCGTCAACAAAAAGTTCATACTCATTTGCCGAATTTATTCCGACCGAATTAAGCTCCTCACAGTAATCGGAATAGTTTGGAAAAGCATTATCATCGGTCTTATCGGCAAGGACGCTGTATCTGTACAGCCCCGAAGTTTCTGCATTTGCATTATTGACCGAATATGAATAATATTCAAGACCGCAGCCGACAAGAACAATAAAGACAAATACAAGCACAAAAGGTCTGAAATACCAGAAGAATTTTCTGAACGGCAACTTGTACTTTCTTTTTGCAATCATATCACCGATGAAGAATGCAATAAAAAATGCAAGTCCCACAAAGAAATATTTGAAACATAAAAATGTTCCGAATATAACTTCAAGTACACCAATCCAAAACGGGAGAGAGTACCTTTTATTTCTGATTGCATTAAGTGCCATCAGAAACCCTGCCGTAAGCAGCAAAGCTGCGGTTTTACTGCTTAAAATGTTTGAATAATGGTCAAATGAAAACAAAATATTCAGCACAAGAGTGAATATGAAAGCCTTATGCTTTCCGAATTTATCGGCAAAAACAAATGTAACAGAAGAAAAAGCGGCACAGGAGAGAAGAATTTGAAAAAGTACAAAACAGTTGAAATTCAAAAGAATGTACTGCAATGAACCGGTAATTATCGCAAAAATGTAGTTAATATCATTATTGTAATAGTTATGATACTGACAGATATATAAAGAATTGTAAAAATCGTCAGCACTGTCATATGAAAATGCAGTAACAACTATAATCAAAGCCATAATAACAATATTAATTGCCAAAGCAAAGAAGGTCTTGCTTTTTAGTGCGTTTAATATTTTATCTTTCATAATAACTCCTCTGCATTATCTTTCTTGTTAAAAATCACTTTCTTGATCTTCTTTCGTTAATCAAGAGCTGAAGATTCTTCTGTTCGTAAGTATTAAATTTAACATTCTTCTCAAATTCTTCGGGCGTATATTTGCCCTCATACCATGACTGCGAGTTAAAGTATGCATTAAGGCTTGCGTCCTTAAAAATTCTGCCTCGTCTTGCATAAATCTCATTAATTGCAAGCTGTAAGTCGTCATCACTCAAAGCGCTTACCTGTGCGTTGCTGAGATATGAAGAATCGCTGTTAGGAAAGATAAATCCGCCGTTATTATTAGTGTTTGTATTGCTTGATGACTGTGCATTTGAACTCTGTGAATTTGAATTGCCCGATGAGCTGTTCTGACTATTTGATGACTGCTGAGCCTGTGTTGCAGGAGCTTCTGTTTCTCTCTGAATCTGTCCGCTTGAGATAACAAGTTTAACAACTGTGCCCGTACTTGCGCTTGTGTCACCTTCAGGAGTCTGGGAGATAATATATCCTTCCGGATAATCATAACTGTATTCATAGTCAGAAATTTCAACGGTAAATCCTGCCTGTTCAAGAAGCTTCTTACCGTAACTGTAACCGTAACCGACAACAGGAACGACATTGTTATATGAAGAAGATGTTGTAACCTGTTCTGTTGTAGCAGGAACTGTAGTAGGCATCGCCGTACTCGGCGCCTGTGTGGTTACTTCGGCAGATGTTGCAGTTTCGGCTGTAGTAGCTTTATTGTCAGTAGATGAATTTGACAAACCGTTATAAACGCAGAAACCGATAAATCCGAGTGCGGCGGCAATTACAACGGCACAAAGAATAATGATAAATTTATTCTTCTTTTTCTTTACATTTTCTTTATTATCTTCTTCATCTGTATATCCGAATTCATTGTGATTATCTTCAAAGCTGTTATCGTCAAAGTCGTTTTTTTCTTCAATTTTTTTAGTATCGTCAGCTTTATTGTCAGTACGCTTAACAGATGGCTCGTCCTCAAAGAAATCACCGTAGTCCTTGCTTGATTCATTGCTTGTAAGAACATTTTTATGGTCTGCACCGGAGTAATCGTCAAACACTTCAACGCTTGTAACAGGAGGAAGAACTTCCGGAGCTACTTCGCTGTTGCTTGAAACATCTTCAAATTCTTCAGCTTTTTTATCTGTAACAGTTTGTTCTTTCTTGTCATCTTCACTTGATACGGAACTGATATCTTCAAATTCAGGCTGTTTTTCTTCTGATACTTCGTCAGTTTTAACCTCGGAATTTTCAGGCTCATCAACTGCATCTGTAACATCAACAACCTCAAATCCGCCGTTTTCATCAGTATCAGACTCACTGACTTCATCTGCATCTACAGGAGCATTACCGTCAACAGGCAGGGATCCTTCACCGGCTAAAACTTCGGCAATGCCAAGCTGTTCGCCGCCTTTAAATTCATTATCAAGAACAGCGTCCTCAACTGTCTGAACCTCATCCTTATCGTCAAAATTATCCTGCGGTTCAGTCGGCTCTGTATCCTCAAATTCATCATAATCATATTCTTCAAATACATTTCCGTCAAAATCCGTGTTTTCGGGAACAACAACATCGGGATTCGGAGCAGGGGAGGATGTACCTATTTCAGCCTTGATAGATGTGAGAGCATTTTTAATGTTGCCTGCATTTTTCCAGCGGTTTGCATTATTCGGCTGACATGCAATTACAATAACACTCTTGAGTTTTTCGTTACCCTCAGACGGTGCGGTAACAGCCTTGCCAGAGAATCTTTCTTCACAGGCATTCTTTCTGTCGCATGAATCACTTTCAAACGGAATTTTACCGCCATTGCACATTGCATACATAATTATTCCGACAGAATAAATGTCGGTGGTATAGTCAACATTTTCCTGCTTGTAAACCTCAGGTGCAACAAATGAGTTATCCGCAATCTTGCCTTCAAAATCAGTAAATCCGCCGATTTTATACCTTCCGTCAGCAGTTACAAAAATATTCTTTGGCGAAATATTACCGTGAAAAATATTCTTTGCTTCCAAAGTTTCAAGCATTTCACTCATCTGAATACCAAAATCAACAACTTCATCCTCAGCGAAAGTTTTGGTTTTCATAAGTTCTTCAAGACTTGTGAGTTCTTCTGTAAATATGTACAAATCACAGGTTTTTTTGTTCTGATTATCCTGAACATAAACATCCAAATAGTTTGAAACACCGTCAAGCTCCTTAACCGATTCAATAAAATCAGCCTCTTCGATGAAATACTCGGCATGTTCATCGGTATAATTGCTTTTGCCGACAAATGCGTGTCTGAGAATCGCATTCTGAGCAGTATTTTTATCAATCTTTCTTGATACCTTGTAAACTTCACAGCCGTTGTCTTCCCCAACAAATGAAGTAACCTTCCAATCCCTTAAATCTGCCGGCAATTTAATCGTTTTTGCCATACTAACACTCCTTAAATATTTCCTTATTTTTCATATTACATATTATATCTAAATCAAGGTCATTAACCCTCACTATCTCATTCTCCGGATTATTGTACCATATTACGAGCTGTTTTACCATAGATATTTCAATTTTTTAAAAAATAATTCTAATTTGTAATTAAATCCGACATAAAAACAGCAGTCCGCCTAAACGAACTGCCGAAAACATAATTTCAGTAAAATATCTTACTCGATCTTATCTGATTTTTATTTTTTCCTTTTTGTTGACTCCGATAATTCCGCCTATTCCTCCTCCCAAAACAGATGACATCAGTTTTAGCAGGGTTAGTATCGTTATAGGCTCACCGTTAAAAATCAATGCAATAGAGGTTATGACAAGAAAAATAAAAAATCCTGTCAGCGAACCCACCGCAAGACCTGCACTTCCTGTAATTCTTGATGATATTATTCCCGACATCAGCGTTGCAACACCGACCATGCCGACCGTGCAGTAATCAAGTATATCTGCTGAAATTACTCCCGACGACATCATCACGGCTGCAAGCAAACACATCAAAATTACCAGTATAAGTATTCCGCATACTGATGAAAACAAAACAGCCTTTGCAAGTAGTTTTTTATCAGACATAAAACAACCCCCGAATATATTCTGTTACAAATATATTCGGGGGAAAGAACATTCATTCAAAAAGTTATTCTTTTGTAGCTTTAGTTTCGTCAGAATCTTTCTTCTTGCCAAAACCGAAGAAGCCTTTCTTTTCAGGCTGACCTGCCTGCTGTGGCTGTTCCTTAACTGTGTCAACAGTAGAAATACACCACTTTTTAAACTTCATCTTAACTCTGTCGGAGCCTGTTTCAATGATGATAGCATCCTCGTCGTCCTTAATGGCAACTACTCTGCCCATAATTCCGCCGATTGTTGTAATTTCATCACCGATCTCAAGAGAGTTACGAAGCTGAGCTTCTTCTTTTTTCTTCTTTGAGTTAGGTCTGATGAGGAAGAAATAGAGAGCTGCAAAAATAGCAACATAGAAGAGAATCATAAAAATCATACTTGATGACTGATTTCCGCCGCTTGCACTTGCTTCTGCAACTACAGGTAAAAAGTTTGTCATTTTCGTCATTCCTTTCATACAATGTATTGATTATATCAGTTTTAATCACATCTTGCAAGTATTTTTTCTGTTTTGAAAAAATATTAGATACGCACGCCTAAAATGTTGCGATATTTCTCGTAAAATTCCATATATGTGCCGTTATCAAGCTGAGTTCTGATAACTTCCATAAGATTATTGTAAAAATAGAGGTTGTGCAAAACAGCAAGTCGCATTCCGAGCATCTCACCGCTCTTGAGAAGATGTCTTATGTATGCCCTTGAAAAGTTTCGGCAAACAGGGCAGTCACAATGCTCGTCAATCGGAGATTCATCTGTTTCATATTTTGCATTATTGATGTTACGCACTCCGTCCCAAGTGAAGAGCTGACCGTGTCTTGCGTTTCTGCTCGGCATAACACAGTCAAAAAGATCAACACCTCTTGCAACGCTTTCAAGAATATTCACGGGAGTTCCGACTCCCATAAGATATCTGATTTTATCTTTCGGAGCAAACGGCTCAACCTCTTCAATGATATGGTACATCGTTTCTGCAGGCTCACCTACGGCAAGACCTCCGATTGCATAGCCGTCAAGATTAAGCTCTGCAATTTCTTTCATATGATTGACGCGCAAATCGTCATAGATACCGCCCTGATTTATGCCGAACAGCATCTGGTTTTTATTTATGGTATCATCAAGACTGTTGAGCCTTTTCATCTCTGTAACGCATCTTTTAAGCCATCTTGTGGTTCTTTCAACGCTGTTTTTTGTATATTCATATGGAGAAGGGTTTTCAACGCATTCGTCAAATGCCATCGCAATTGTAGATGCAAGATTTGACTGGATTCTCATACTCTCCTCAGGTCCCATAAAAATTTTGCGGCCGTCAATGTGAGAATTGAAGTAAACACCTTCTTCTTTAATATTTCTCAACTTTGCAAGAGAGAACACCTGAAATCCGCCGCTGTCGGTAAGGATAGGACCGTTCCACCTTGTAAATTTGTGAAGTCCGCCCATTTGCTTAACCTTTTCATCACCCGGACGAAGATGCAGATGATAGGTGTTGCAAAGCTGAACCTGACATTTTATATTCTTTAAATCAAGCGCAGAAACAGCACCCTTGATTGCACCGCATGTTGCAACATTCATAAAGGCGGGAGTCTGAACCGTACCGTGAACCGTAACGAATTCGCCTCGTCTTGCGCTACCTTCCTTTTTAATTACCTTAAACATAAATCCTCCTATGATATGAACATAGCGTCACCGAAAGAGAAGAATCTGTACTTTTCCTTTACAGCTTCTTTATATGCATTCATAATAAAATCATATCCCGCAAAAGCGGATACAAGCATAATGAGTGTACTTTCGGGAAGATGAAAGTTAGTAATAAGTCCGTCAAGCACCTTAAATTCAAATCCGGGATAAATAAAAATATCCGTAAATCCCTCACAGGGCTTGATTTCTCCGTACATTGCCGCAACACTTTCAAGCGTTCTGCAGGATGTTGTGCCGACTGCAATAACCCGTCCGCCGTTTTTCTTAGTTTCATTTATGAGCTTTGCGGTTTCTTCGGGGACTTCATAATGCTCGCTGTGCATTTTATGCTTTGTAACATCGTCAACCTTAACCGGTCTGAATGTACCGAGTCCCACATGAAGTGTAACATACGCAATCTTTATACCTTTAGCCCTGATTCTGTCCATAAGCTCGGTTGTAAAGTGAAGTCCTGCCGTCGGAGCTGCCGCAGAACCGAGTTCATGGCTGTAAACCGTCTGATAGCGTTCCTTATCCTTAAGCTCGGCTGTAATATAGGGTGGAAGAGGCATTTGACCGATTTTGTCAAGAGTAGTAAAAAAATTCTCTTCACAGTCAAAATCAACTATTCTGTTGCCGTCATCCTTAACTTCAACAACAGTTGCACGCAAAATGCCGTTGCCGAATGAAAATTTTGTGCCGACTTTTGCTTTTTTACCCGGCTTGCAAAGTGTTTCCCAACGGTTGTTAGCAACCTGCTTCAAAAGCAGAAATTCAACTTTTGCACCTGTTTCGTCTTTGATACCGTAAATTCTTGCAGGCAAAACTCTTGAATCGTTGGCAACAAGAAGGTCACCCTCGTTAAGATAATCAATAATGTCATAAAAATGTTTATGCTCCAGAGTTTGTTTTTCTCTGTCAAGCACAAGCAATCTTGAACTGTCCCTCGGTTCAAGCGGAGTCTGTGCGATAAGCTCTTTAGGCAAATCGTAATAAAAATCACTAGTCTTCATTTTATTTCCTTTCAAGAACTAAAATTGCTTTTTAAAAGCTGTTCTGTCAAAAATCTTTGTAAAACACAAGTATTTGTCCTGTAAAATTCTCAAAATAATTGACATTACCCTTTTAAAATGATATATTATCTTATTATGAGCAGTTTGCATAATCGACAAACAGTCGTGTTTTCAGACATCTCTTCATATAATATAATATTTGTTTGAATAAGGCAACCGCTTTTTTAAAATTTGTTTAATTCGGAGGAATTATTATGAAAAAGTATAAAGTCGGTATTATCGGCGCTACCGGTATGGTAGGTCAGCGTTTTACACTTCTTCTTGAGAATCACCCGTGGTTTGAGGTTACTGTTCTTGCGGCAAGTAAGAGAAGTGCAGGCAAAACATACGGTGAAACAGTTGAAGGCAGATGGCATATGACTACTCCTCTTCCTGAGAAGTACAAGGATATGGTTATTGTTGACGCCGAAAATGTTGAAGAGGTTGCATCACAGGTTGATTTCTGTTTCTGCGCAGTTAATATGAAGAAGGATGAAATCCGTGATCTCGAAGACAGATATGCAAAGGCTGAATGTCCTATCATATCAAACAACAGTGCTCATCGTTTTACAGATGATGTTCCTATGGTTATTCCTGAAATTAACGCAGATCACATTAAGATTATTGACGCTCAGAGAAAGCGTCTCGGCACAAAAAGAGGCTTTGTTGCAGTTAAGTCCAATTGCTCACTTCAGAGCTATGTTCCTGCAATTCATCCTTTAAAAGCACTCGGCGTTGACAAGGTTCTCGCTTGCACATATCAGGCAATTTCAGGCGCAGGCAAAACATTTAAGACATGGCCTGAAATGGTAGATAATGTTATTCCTTACATCGGCGGTGAGGAAGAGAAGTCAGAGCAGGAGCCGCTTAAAATCTGGGGTAAGATTGAAGGCGACAAGATTGTTAAAACCGATGATATTTCAATCACATCACAGTGCATCCGTGTTCCCGTATCTGACGGTCACACAGCAGCTGTATTTATGTCATTTAAGGACGGCGTAAAGAAACCTACTGTCGAAGAAATTATTGACATTTGGTCAAATTACAGCGGCAGAGCACAGGAGCTTAATCTTCCGAGTGCGCCAAAGCATTTTCTCCACTACTTCACAGAACCCGACCGTCCGCAGATTAAATCTGAAAGAAATCTTGAAAACGGTATGGCAGTATCGGTTGGCAGATTAAGACCTGATACTCAATATGATTACAAGTTCGTTTGTATGTCACACAACACATTAAGAGGCGCAGCAGGCGGTGCAGTTCTTCTTGCAGAGCTCCTTTGTGCTGAGGGCTACATGGACTGATTACTTACGGAGGTAAATTATGTCTAACCACATTTTTACAGGCTCAGGTGTTGCACTTATCACTCCTATGAAGTCTGACGGAAGCGTAAACTACGATGTTCTCGGCGATCTCGTAGAATTTCATGTTCAAAACGGTACCGATGCAATTATTGTATGCGGTACAACAGGTGAGGCGGCAACTCTTTCGGAAAAAGAGCATTGCGAAACAATTTCTTTCGTTGCAGAAAAGACAAACGGCAGAATTCCTGTTATTGCAGGTACAGGCAGTAACGATACCTCAACAGCCGTTATGCTCTCAAAATCTGCCGCAAGCACAGGCGTTGACGCACTTCTCTGCGTAACTCCTTACTACAATAAAACATCTCAGCAGGGTCTTGTAAGACACTTCAACGTTGTTGCAGATTCGGTTGATATTCCGATTATTCTTTACAATGTTCCTTCAAGAACCGGCTGTAACATCAAGCCAAAGACTTATCAGGAGCTTTGCAAGCATCCTAACATCGTTGCCGCAAAAGAGGCAAGCGGCGACATCTCTCAGGTCGCTCTCATCCGTTCACTTTGCGGTGACAATCTTGACATCTACTCAGGTAACGACGACCAGACTGTTCCTTTCATGTCACTCGGTGCTCTCGGTGTTATCTCTGTATTCGCAAACATATGCCCCAAGGAAATGCATGACATCTGTCAGCTTTGTCTTGACAATGACTTTGCAGAGGCACAGAAGCTTAACTTCCACTATCTTGAGCTTATGCATATACTCTTCAGCGATGTTAACCCGATCCCCGTAAAGACTGCCATGAACCTCTTCGGATATGAAGCAGGCGAATGCAGACTTCCGCTCGTTCCCATGAGCGTTCAGGGTTACCATGACCTCAAGGATTGCATGGAGAAGTATGACCTTTTAAGCAAGAAGGTTAAATAATCAACCTTTGATTCGTTTAAAATTCAAGAAGTTTAAGGGGAATAAAAATGGTAAATACAGCAATAGTCGGTTGTAACGGTAAAATGGGCTGCTTTGTGGCACAGGCTGTTCAGAGCCGTGAGGATTGCAATGTTTTGTTCGGTGTTGACGCATTCGGTGAAAGTAATTATGATTTTGATGTTTTCAAGACTTTTGACGAGGCAACCGAAACACCTGATGTAATCATTGATTTTTCAAATCCTGCAGCTCTTGACGGTATGCTTTCGTATGCAGTTGATAACAAAGTACCTTGTGTTATCTGCACAACAGGCTTTTCCAAAGATCAGATTGCAAAAATCGAAGATGCGGCAAAGACAATTCCTGTTTTCTATTCAGGTAATATGTCACTCGGCATCAATCTTCTTATTGAGCTTTCAAAAGAGGCTGCAAAAATTCTCGGAAACCAGTTCGATATTGAAATCGTTGAAAAGCATCATAATCTCAAGCTTGACGCTCCGAGCGGAACAGCTCTTATGATTGCAGACGGAATTTCGGAACAGCTTGACGAAGATCCGCAGTATGTCTATGACAGACACAGCTACCGCAGAAAGCGTTCAAAGAACGAAATCGGCATTCATTCCGTAAGAGGTGGCACAATTGTAGGCGAACACGAAGTTATCTTTGCAGGTCACGATGAGGTTGTAACAATCTCTCATCAGGCTCAGTCAAAAGAAGTTTTCGCTGTCGGTGCTGTTAATGCGGCAGTATTTCTTAAAGATCAGAAAGCAGGTATGTACAACATGGGCAACCTTCTTTCTGAAAAAATGAACTGAAAAATAACACCTTTAAGCACGGCATAAAAGCCGTGCTTTCTTTTATGTCCAAACTTTGACTACTTTCATAATATGTAGTGTGATATATTGTTTTGAGATGTCACAAAGATTTAACAAAGGGTGGAAGTTATGGAAAATAATTTAATAATATTCGGCTCGGTAACTCTTGCCATGAAGAGCCGTAACCTACTTTTAAAAAACAATATTAAATCAGGGCTTGTAAGAACTCCTATACACCTCAATCGAAAATCATGCGGATACAGCCTTTATGTCCCGGGAAATTTTGAAAGGGCATTGGAAATTATCAGGAGTAACGGTATTGCTGTCAAAGGAACAGCCGCTGTTGATACCTTATGATATATTTTGACAACGGTGCAACCACCTTTCCGAAACCATTATCCGTAAGAAAAGCGATTAACGAAGCTATGTCCGACTACGGAGCAAATCCGGGAAGAAGCGGTCACAAAATGTCGGTGAAATCATCTGAAATAATGTATTCCTGCCGAGATAATGCCGCAAAACTTTTTGGCTCGGAAAATCCCGAAAATATAATATTCACGCTTAACTGCACAACGGCTTTGAACACAGTTATTAAAGGCATATTAAAACAGGGCGACCATGCCGTAATCTCATCACTTGAGCACAATGCTGTCGTCAGACCGCTTGAAACACTCAAGAAAAATAAGATTGAATACTCTGTTGCCGAATGTGTCCCTTATGATGATGAGCAAACAATCGAGAATTTCAGGAAACAATTCAAATCTAACACAAAACTTGTAATCTGTACCCATGCTTCAAATGTATTCGGCATCAAACTTCCGATAGAAAGAATAGGCGCTCTTTGCAGATTAAACGGCATCTTTTTTTGTGTAGATGCCGCACAAAGTGCAGGAACAGCAGATATCAACCTTTCTGACAGTTGCATTGATTTTCTCTGCACCGCAGGTCACAAAGGGCTTTACGGACCGATGGGAACAGGCTTGCTTATTATAAACTGCGAAACAACTCCGGACAGTCTTATTCAGGGAGGAACGGGAAGTGATTCCGCAAACCTCAATCAGCCTGAAATTCTCCCCGATAAGTACGAAAGCGGAACGCCGAATCTTCCGGGAATAGCAGGGCTTAATGCAGGAATAAAGTTTGTCCTGAACAAAAAAACAGACAGAATATATAATTCCGAGTTAGGTCTTGCACGAATGCTCTACAAAAGGCTTGAAAAGGCGGAAAATGTAATATTATACACCAAAATGCCTGAGAAAAATCACAGCGTTCCTGTAATTTCCTTTAATATTAAAAATACCGAAAGTGAAACAGTTGCAAAAATTCTTAATGACAGCTACAACATTGCCGTAAGAGCAGGACTCCATTGTGCGCCCCTTGCACACAAAAGCTTCGGCACTCAGGATACAGGAACCGTAAGAGCTGTTGTATCGGCATTTACAACAAAAAATGATGTTGTATATTTTGCAAATGCCGTAAGTCGTATTTCTAAGAACAACAAACAGAAAAAAACAATTTAAAAAGGTTGCAATTAATAACAAAAGTATGTTAGAATAATAACAAGGAATTTAAAAATAAAGGAAGGGGAAAGCAGATTGGAAATATTTAACAGCATTCTTTCCATTATCAAGACTATACAGCTAAGAGATATTGTCGATATTCTTGCAATTGCACTGTTGATTTTCGGACTGTTCAAGCTTATTCAGGAAACAAGAGCAGTTCAGCTTCTCAAAGGTGTAATTATGCTCCTGATAGTGTATTTTCTTTCGTCTCTGTTTGGTCTTGTTATGCTTTCATCCCTGTTGCGAACATTTTTCGAGGCAGCAGTTGTTGTTATTGCTATCATCTTTCAGCCGGAAATCAGAAAGGCTCTTGAACAGATGGGACGTAACAACACCTATAAAAAATATATAAAAATATTTACTAAGCACCACAAAGGTGATGAATGGAAAAAGGCTGTAGAAAAGTCAATCGTAGATGCGGCTGACACAGCAGTTCTTTTCTCTCGTTCAAAAACAGGTGCTTTGCTTGTGTTTGAAAGAGAAACCATGCTTTCCGATATAGCCGCTACAGGCACAATTATTGATGCCGAAACATCCGTAGCTCTGTTCGGCAATATATTTTTTAACAAAGCACCATTGCATGACGGTGCAAGCATTATCCGTGACGGAAAACTTTTTGCAGCAGGATGTATTTTACCGCTCACATCAAATCCTAATGTAGATATCAATCTCGGTACACGACACAGAGCAGGACTCGGTATCAGTGAACAAAGCGACGCTGTTGTCCTTATAGTAAGTGAAGAAACAGGTGTAATTTCTCTTGCGGTAAACGGTATTTTGCTCCGTGAGTTTACAAGAGAAGAATTAATCAAAAAGCTTGAACAGTTTCTCATCTATGATCGTGGCTATGACGATGATGAACCGCCCAAAAAGTTTTTTCAGAAGAACCCGAAAAGTTCAAAAAGAGAGAAGGCTGAAAAATGAAAAAGAAAAAACGCTCTCTCAACAAACTGTTTCAAAATAACAAATTTCTGATTATACTCGCCCTTGTGATCTCAACAATAACATGGGTTTATATGAGTATGGGTACAACAAATGATACAACCGTAACAATAAGCAATATTCCCATTCAGATTGAATTGCCTGACCAGCTTGATAACAACGGGTTGCAGGTATTCCGTGATGCGGAGCAGACTGCCACGGTAACCGTAACAGGCAGCAGAGCCGTTCTCGGTTCTATCGGAACAAAGGATATTACTGTCACGGGTGCTACAAACGGAATTGACTCGGCAGGAACTTATCAGCTTTCGCTTTCAGCCGTAAAAGCCAACCCGAGTGCCAACTTTCAGATTATCTCAACCGTTACGCCTTCAAATGTCAATGTAATTGTTGATTATCAGCGTGAAACAAGTTTTCCGATTCAGGAAAATGTTGTTTACAAGGTTGCCGACGGATACTATGCGTCAACTTCTCTTGCATCAAAGAATATCACAATCTCAGGACCTCAAACAGAGATTGCCAAAATCGCAAAGGTTTCGGCATCAGCCGAACTTGACAGTATACTAAATGAGCCGACCTCAACGACCGCAAATATTGTGCTTTATGATAAAACAGGAAATAAAATCTCCACCGAGCTTCTTACAATGGAGTTTACGGATGTTGAGGCTACAATTTCCGTTCTCCCCGAAAAGACGGTAAATGTAATTCCTGAGTTTATTAACAAACCCAAAGGTCTTGATTTAAACGATGATATGCTTACGATTGAGCCTTCAAAGATTCTGCTTGCAGGTCCAAAAGAAGTGCTTGACAAAACTGACAGCGTAAAGCTTGAGTCAATCGATTTTGCAACACTTTCAAACGAGCGTTATGAGTACGATACGCAGGGAATAAACATCCCGAGTGACTGCAAAAATATCAGTAACTCAACCTCAGCAAAGCTTGTACTTGACCTCAGCGGTCTGTCCAAGAAAACCTTTACCGTTGATTCATTTAAAGTAAGCGGTCTTTCTTCAAAATACAAAGCCGATGTAACACAGACAAGTATGAATGTTACCGTAATAGGCAGTAAAAAGGAACTTAAAAGCCTTAAAAGCTCAGATATTGAAGGTGTAATTGACACCTCGGATCAGAGCGGAACAGTAGGCTCGGTTCAGATGCCTGTTACTTTCAAACTCAGCGGTACTGACACCTGTTGGGTAAGCGGAAGTTACAAGGCAAATATAACAATCAGCGAAAAATGACCCATAAAAACCGCAGGCATTTTGATGTCTGCGGTTTAGTTTATTTGTATTAAATTACATTCTGATTCGATTTGAACTGCCTCGCCTTACAAAAGCTTTGTTCATATCGTCAGTATTGTGATATCTCACACTCTGTACAAGACCAAGACTAATGAGCGTACTCAAAGCCGAAGTGCCTCCCGAACTGAACAAGGGAAGGGTTATTCCGACTACGGGAAGAAATCCAAGTACCATTCCTATATTTACAATTGTTTGCGATGCTATCATTGAAAACACACCGTAGCAGATATACTTGCCTTCAAATTCACTTGAATTTTTTGCATTCAAAATCACTTTTAATATAATAAAAAACAAAATCAGCAAAAGCGCCATGCATCCGACAAATCCGAGTTCCTCTCCTGCAACGGTAAAGATAAAATCGTTTTCCTGTTCGGGGACGATTGAATGTTCAACACGCTGTCCGTTAAAAAGTCCGCTTCCGAAAGCTTCGCCGCTTGCAATTGAAACCTTACCCTGATACTGTTGCCAACCGTAATTTGTCAGTGCATTCCCGTCAAGGTCAAACAAAGCAAGAACCCTGTTGCGATGCTCTTCATTCATAAACACATTCCATATAATCGGAATTGCACACACAAGCAATCCTCCGAAAATGACAAAATATCTCAGTTGAACACCTGCCGCAAATGTCATAACCAAAAACATAAGCGCAAATACAAGAACTGTACCGTCATCACCCTGAATATGAATAATTGCCATTGGTATCATTGCATGAAGTGCAAGGAAAAGTACTCCCGAAAACTTTTCAATCATTTTCTTTTCTCTCAGCCACGACAAATGCTTTGAAAAAGTTATGATAAAACAGATTTTTATAAACTCAGACGGCTGAATTGAAAATCCGCCCGGAAGATTAATCCATGCCGTATCATCTGTTCCGCTAACCTGAACTCCGAACACAAACACAAGTCCGGCAAGAACAATTCCCACTATTGCGGCAATGTACCATTTTCGTATAAGAAATCTGTAATCGGCAATTGATATAAAGACCGATGCCGCAAGACCGACAGACACAGCGATAATCTGAGTTCTTAGATAACTGTATTCGCCCGACCGTTGCATACTCGCAATCAAAAGAAAACTGTACGCAACAGCGGTCAAGGTCAACAGCCACAACACTGCGTCACACTGTCTGAAATATTCATAAATATTTGTAATAACTTTTTTCACCCAAAACAACCTTTGAAATTAATTTTACCCTATAATTATATTAAATTACGCTCTCAATATCAAGTATAATTTCAATACAGAATAATACAAGTTTCGCATTTTGTTATAATAATAAAAACATGAATTTGATTCGGAGGTATATTATGTTATCTGATATCGAAATTGCTCAGAGTGCAGAATTAAAGCCTATTGCAGAAATTGCAAATCAGCTTGGGATTTCTGCTGATGAGCTTGAGTTTTACGGAAAGTACAAAGCAAAACTTTCTGATGAACTTGCAGACCGTGTAAAGGACAATCCTGACGGAAAGCTCATCCTTGTAACAGCAATCAACCCAACACCGGCAGGCGAGGGCAAAACCACCACTTCTGCAGGCCTTGGTCAGGCAATGGCTAAAATCGGTAAAAAGGCAATCATCGCACTCCGTGAACCGTCGCTTGGTCCTGTATTCGGAATTAAAGGCGGTGCCGCAGGCGGCGGTTACGCACAGGTTCTTCCGATGGAGGACATCAACCTTCATTTCACAGGTGATATGCACGCAATTACAGCAGCCAACAACCTTTGTTGCGCAATGCTTGACAACCACATTCAGCAGGGCAACACACTCGGCATTGATCCGAGAAGAATTCTCTTCAAGCGTTGTCTTGATATGAATGACCGTGCATTAAGAAATATCACAATCGGTCTTGGCGGTAAGGTGAACGGTGTTCCGAGGGAAGATCACTTCATCATTACAGTTGCATCGGAAGTTATGGCAATTCTCTGTCTTGCAAATGATATCTCCGACCTTAAAGAAAGACTCGGCAACATTCTTGTTGCATACACATACAGCGGTGAACCCGTTTATGCCAAAGATTTGAAAGCAGAGGGAGCAATGACTGCACTTCTCAAGGATGCAATCAAACCTAACCTTGTTCAGACGCTCGAGGGTACTCCTGCGATTATGCACGGCGGACCTTTTGCAAATATCGCTCACGGCTGTAACAGCATAAGAGCAACAAAGCTTGCATTAAAGCTTGCTGATTACTGTATTACAGAGGCAGGTTTCGGCTCGGATCTCGGTGCTGAGAAGTTTCTTGACATCAAGTGCAGATATGCCGGCATTGCTCCGTCGGCAATTGTAATCGTGGCAACATGCCGTGCATTAAAATACAACGGCGGCGTTCCAAAGTCAGAGGTTTCAAATGAAAACATTGAGGCACTCAAAAAAGGCATTGTAAACCTCGGTGTTCACATTGACAATATGAGAAAGTACAATGTTCCCGTAGTTGTAGCAATTAATCAGTTCGGTACAGATACAGATGAAGAACTAAAATACATTGAAGAATATTGTATTTCAAAGGGTGCAGACTTTGCCCTTTCAAATGTATTCGGAAAAGGCGGAGAAGGCGGCGTAGAGCTTGCAAATAAGGTAGTAGAGGCTTGTGAAAAGCCGTCTGCATTTAAACCGCTCTATTCACTCGACCTCACACTCAAGGAAAAAGTTGAAAAGATTGCAAGGGAAATCTACGGTGCGTCAAAGGTAAACTACACAACAGCCGCAGAAAAAGCAATCAAGGAAGTTGTGGCACTCGGCGGAGACAAACTTCCCATATGTGTGGCAAAAACACAGTATTCGCTTTCAGATGATCCTACAAAGCTCGGTGCTCCAAAGGATTTTGAAATCACAGTAAGAGATGTAACAATTTCAAACGGTGCAGGTTTTGCAGTAATTTATACAGGCAATATTATGACAATGCCGGGACTCCCGAAAGTTCCTGCCGCAGAAAAAATTAATATTGACGGAAACGGCAAAATCAGCGGACTTTTCTGATATGGTTAAATTGATTTCTCACAGCGCCGATGAAACCGAGCAAATCGGCGAAAAAATTGCAAAAAAGCTCCACGGCACAGAGGTAATAGCCCTTTTCGGCGGACTCGGTATGGGCAAAACCGCCTTTACAAGAGGACTGGCAAGAGCCCTCGGTGTTGATGACGGTGTGTCAAGCCCTACTTTCGCCCTTGTAAACGAATACAGCGGAAAGTACAATATCTATCATTTTGATATGTACAGGGTTAATTCATGGGATGATTTGTACTCAACGGGATTTTTTGACTACATTGACAACGGCATTCTCGTAATTGAGTGGAGTGAAAATATAGAAGGCGCACTTCCCGAAAATGCAATCAGAATAACGATTGAAAAAGGGGAGAGCGATGACGAAAGAATCTTTGAAATTGAAGGTGTTGAAATTTGAAAATTCTGTCTGTTGACACATCTGCAACAGCCGCATCTGTTGCACTTTCAGAAGAGGGCAAGCTGATCGGTGAAACTTTCATAAACACAAGTCTTACCCACAGCCAGACGCTCATCCCTATGGTTGAACAGCTTTTGAACAATACAAAAACGGAAATATCCGATATTGACGCAATTGCTGTAAACGCAGGTCCGGGTTCATTCACGGGAGTAAGAATCGGTGTTGCGGCAGTAAAAGGTCTTGCTTTTGCAAATAATATACCGTGTGTTTCGGTTTCAACGCTTGAGAGCATGGCTTATAATTTCCTTTCAACCGACTGTATTGTATGTGCCGTAATGGACGCACGCTGTTCACAGGTATACAATGCACTGTTTGAAATTAAAAACGGAGTTGTTACCCGACTTTGTGATGACAGAGCATTATCGCTTGATGACTTAAAAAACGAACTTCTGTCTGTTGACGGAAGAATCATCATAGCAGGTGACGGTACCGATATTACCAGTAAATACATCGGTAATGAAATTAAAAATGCAGAGTCTGCTCCCGTAAATCTTAAATATCAGAGAGCGTCTTCAACTGCACTTGTAGCATTTAAAATGATTAATAACGGAAAAACCGTTTCTGCACAAGAGCTTATGCCGGTATATCTCCGCTTGCCTCAGGCACAGCGTGAGCTTAATAAAAAACTTGGAGGTAGAACAAAATGATAGCACTCGGATGCGACCACGGCGGATATAACCTTATCTGCGCAATCAAAAAATATCTGGATGAAAAAGGACTTGAATACAAAGAGTACGGCACTTTCAGCGAAGAAAGCGTTGATTATCCCGTTTATGCCTACAAGGTAGCAACTGCAATCACCTCGGGCGAATGCTCAACAGGCATTCTCTGTTGCGGTACAGGCATCGGTATCTCAATTGCCGCAAACAAGGTAAAGGGAATCAGAGCCGCAGTTGTTTCAAACGAATTTTGTGCTGAAATGACTCGCAGACACAATAACGCAAATATCCTTTGTATGGGCGGCAGAGTTACAAGCGAAGAAGATGCTGTTAAATTTGCTGACATCTTCCTTAACACACCTTATGAAGGCGGCAGACACGAAAACCGTGTGTCAATGATTACAGACATTGAAAACGGTACTTTTAAAGCATAAACAAATTAAAAATAAGATTAAAACGCTCTTTTTATTAAGGGCGTTTTTCTTTTTGAAACTTAGATTTCTTGTTTGTAATATTTTGTAATTGTTATTTCTGATATAGAACCATTTCATAAATATTAATTCTATTCAGGAAATTAAGGAAAATTATTCTTTCTCAGTCGGAATTATGCATTGTGCTAATTGTATAATATTATTAAAAGTGTACCTATTTATAAGTGCATTATAACTACTATGTTTCAATTTGTAACCAAATTTACGAAAAAATTTCAATTTTTTAAATTTATTTACAAAAAACCCTTGTTTTTTTTCCTTTTTAGTATTATAATAACATCACAATGTTTTTAAAGAATTTTAAAAAAGAATTAAAACGATTTGGGAGAGAGTAAAAATGAGATTAAGAAAACAGGAACTTGGAGACAGAAACCTCGTAGGAAGCAGGGTTGAGGCTGTAAGAAAGCAGAAAGGTATGAAGCAAAAGGAGCTTCTTGCCCAATTACAGGTTAACGGTGTCGATATGAACGCATCAGGACTTTCAAAGCTTGAAGGTCAGATTCGTTTCGTGACAGATGTTGAGCTTGTTGCGCTTGCCGATATTCTTGAAGTGTCTGTTGACTACCTTCTCGGAAGAGAAAACTGATTTTTTAACCGAATCTTTAAATTGCACCGTAGATTTTTTCTGCGGTGCTTTTATTTTTTGCTGATAAATGTTGACAAGCGAGTATTTTAATTATATAATCATAACAGCGTTACATAACAATGTTATGAATTAGAGGTGACTACTGTGACTGAAAACAAGGCAGCTTACACAATTTCATTCGAAACTCTTACGCCAAAACTTTTTGAAAGTTTGTACAGGTCGGTAGGTTGGGAGTCGCCTTGCATTGACCAAATCGAAACCGCCTTAAATAATTCATATGCAAAATTTGTTGCATATGACGGTGACAAACCTGTCGGAATGGTTAGAATTATCGGCGATGGCGGTATGTCATTCTATATAAAAGACTATGCCGTTATTCCCGAATATCAGAGTAAGGGTGTAGGAAAAGCGTTAATGCAATTTCTTGAAGATTACATACGCAATTCTATGCCTAAAAATTGGGCAGTAAGCCTTGAACTTATCAGTTCTAAAGAAGCTGTTGCTTTTTATGAAAAATTTGGATTTGAACAAAGACCGTGCGACTGGGATGGTCCGGGAATGTTCAAAATGTTAAGATAAACTAAGGAGTGTTTCATTTGGCAAAGCAAATTGAGGGCGTTTACGAAAACATAATAGCCTGTGCCACAAAAGAATTTCTGAACAAAGGCTATGCCGATGCCTCACTGCGAACAATTGCTACTGAAGCACACACAACAACAGGTTCAATCTATACCAGATTTGGCGACAAAGAGGGACTTTTTGAGGCAATTGTAGGGAAGCACTACGATAAAATTATCGAGATGTACAAAGCCGCACAAGATGAATTTGCAAGTCTTCCTGAAGAATCACAACCTGACAATATGGCGAGCATATCAGGTAATTGTATGTATGACGGACTTTTGTATTGTTATGATAATCTTGATGTTTTTAAGCTGATTTTATTAAAATCAGAGGGCACAAAGTTTTCTCATATGATAGATGAAATGGTTGAAATCGAGGCTGAGGCTACTCATAAATATTTGAATGTGCTTAAAAGGCTCGGAAAACCGTCACCAAAAATTGATACTAAACTTGAGCATATGATTATTACGGGTATGTTCAATACCTATTTTGAACTTATAATCCACGAAATGCCGATTGAAGACGCAAAACTTTATCTCAAAGAAATGCGTGAATTCTATACGGCAGGTTGGATGAAAATAATGGGGCAGGGTTAAGCTCTATTATTTTTGATTAACGGTTAGCAATAGCTAACCTGAATTTGAATGATAATCGAAAACGACTGCAGCGTTTTCGTATCAGATATACAAATTATACACTTGGAGGAGATCTATTCTTGAAAAAGCAATCGAATTTATCAAGACTTATGTCCTACGCAGGAAATCACAAATACTTTACTTATGCTTCCTGGATTCTCTCAGGAATCAGTGCTGTGTTTGCACTTGTTCCTTTCTATTATCTTTGGAAGATTATCAAAGAAGTACTTGAAGTAATGCCTGACTTTTCAAAGGCAACAAGTCTTGTACACAACGGATGGATGGCAGTAATATTTGCCGCTGCCGCATTTTTAATCTATGTTGCAGGACTTTTATGTTCGCACAAAGCAGCTTTTCGGGTTCAGACAAATCTGCGAAAAGATATGATGCACCACATCATTAAGTTACCCCTCGGAACTCTTGAAGCTCTCGGAAGCGGTAAAGTACGAAAAACGGTCAACGAATGTTCAGAATCAACTGAAACATACCTTGCTCATCAGCTGCCCGATATGGTAACCGCATACATAACACCTATCGGACTTCTGTTTATGCTGTTTTTCTTTGATTGGAGATTCGGTCTTTTCTGCTTAATTCCTATTTTGCTGAGTTTTGTTATTATGTTCACACAGATGACAGGACCTACACTTAAAACTAAAATGGAAGAATATCAGAATGCTCTTGAAGATATGTCAAATGAAGCTGTTGAGTATGTAAGAGGTATTCCTGTCGTAAAGACATTCGGTCAGTCTGTTTTTTCATTTCACCGTTTCAAAAAGTCTATTGACAACTACAGCACATGGGCAATTTCTTATACCGAGAGTATGAGAAAACCAATGTGTATTCTTACAATGCTTATTAACGGAATTTTTGCATTTATTCTCATCGCAGGTATGTGGTTTACTTCAGGCGGAGTAACAACCGATTTAATTCTCAGCATCTTGTTCTATATTATCATAACTCCTGTATTAACCGTTACAATGACAAAAATAATGTTCCAGAGCGAGAACACAATGCTTGTTACAGACTCTCTCAAGAGAATTGACTCAATTCTTAATCTAAAGCCGCTTAAAAGCACAGATGTAAAAACACCTAAAGATAATTCCGTTGTTCTAAAATCGGTTTCTTACAGCTACGATAAGGAAAATAAAACAAAAAAAGCAATTGACAATATATCGCTTTCAATTAAGCCAAATGAAACAGTTGCATTTGTCGGACAGTCCGGCGGCGGTAAAACCACGCTTGCAAACCTCATAAGCAGATTTTTTGATGCAGATGAGGGAGAGGTGTTTATCGGCGGTGTAAATGTCCAGAACATTGACAAAACCGTTTTGATGAATACAGTTTCATTTGTTTTTCAAAACAGCCGATTAATAAAAGGCACAATTCTTGATAATATCAAAATGGCAAGACCTAACGCAACCAAAGAAGAGGTACTTTCAGCTATTCACAAGGCGCAATGTGATGAAATCATCAAGAAATTTCCTGACGGTATAAATACCGTAATCGGAACTCACGGCACATACCTTTCAGGCGGCGAACAGCAGAGGATCAGCATTGCAAGAGCTATTCTCAAAAATGCTCCTATTCTTATTCTTGATGAAGCTACCGCTTTTGCAGACCCCGATAACGAAGCTAAAGTTCAGCAGGCAATCAATGAACTTGCAAAGGATAAAACAGTTATTATGATTGCACACAGACTTTCCACCATTGCAAATGCCGATAAAATCTATCTTCTTGAAAACGGCAAGATTGCCGAATCAGGTACAAATGACGAACTCGTTGCAAAAGGCGGCATATATGCAAAAATGAAGAAAAACTATGTTTTATCAGTAAACTGGAAAATTTCAAAGGAGGGTAAATGATGATTAAAAAACTTCAGCATAAATTTGCTCTTTCGGAAAGAGGCGCAAAAGACCTTATTCAAGGTATAATCGCCTGTGCTGTACAGAACATTTCATTTATGTTTCCTGTAGGTTTACTTTACTTTTTCGTAAATGATTTGCTAAACGGCGGCATAAAACCCGAAAAAATATGGTTCTACATTGTGGGATGTATCATAGCACTTGCTCTGATTTTTGCAGTAACATATTGGCAGTACAATTCAACCTTTCTTGCAACATATGTAGAAACAGGCACAAGAAGAATTACGCTTGCTGAAAAGTTAAGGAAAATCCCTCTGTCATTCTTTGGAAAAAAAGACCTTGCCGACCTCACAAGCACAATTATGGCAGACTGTACATACCTTGAAACAGCATTTTCTCATTTCATCCCGCCGTTTATCGGAGCTATGATTTCAACCGTAGTAATCGCAATCAGCCTTTTCTTTTTTGATTGGAGAATGGCAATTGCTTCTCTTTGGGTTCTTCCGGTTGCATTTGCGATAATCGGCTTGTCATCAAAAGTTCAGAAGAGTTTAAACCGCAAGTCAATGGATGCTAAAATGGTTTGTGCAGACGGAATTCAGGAATGTATCGAAACAATTCAGGACTTAAAGGCAAATAACGCCGAACAGTCATATATGGCAGGCCTTGACACAAAGATAGACAATGTAGAAAAACGCTCAATAATCAACGAATTCGGCACATCAACATTTGTTGTATCCGCAGGACTTGTCCTCAAACTCGGCATTGCCACAACAGCACTTGTCGGCTCAATTTTGCTCGTAAACGGACAGCTTGATGTTCTTACATTCTTTATGTTCTTGCTTGTTGTATCAAGACTTTATGATCCAATGCAGTCTGCTTTACAGAACCTTGCCGCAATCATCAGCACAAACACGAATGTTGCGAGAATGGACGAAATTCTTGATCATGATGTTCAGACAGGCAACACAAGGCTTACAAATAAAGGCTATGATGTTAAATTTAAGAATGTAGAATTCTCATACAACAACAAAGATAATGTTCTCAAGGATGTTTCGTTCACAGCTAAGCAAGGCGAAGTTACCGCACTTATCGGCCCATCAGGCGGCGGTAAAACTACCGTATCAAGACTTGCCGCAAGATTCTGGGATATTAACAAGGGCAAAATCACCGTGGGCGGTATGGATATTTCCAAGATTGAACCCGAAACTTTGTTATCACTTTATTCAATCGTTTTCCAAGATGTAACCCTCTTCAACAATACGATTATGGAAAACATCAGACTCGGCAAAAAGGACGCTACAGATGAGGAAGTTCTCCTTGCCGCAAAACTTGCAAACTGCGATGAATTTGTTTCTAAACTTCCCAACGGTTATAATACCGACATTGGTGAAAACGGCTGTCAGCTCTCAGGCGGTGAAAGACAGCGTGTTTCAATTGCACGAGCATTTCTTAAAGACGCTCCGATTATCCTCCTTGATGAAGCTACAGCATCACTTGATGTAGAAAACGAAACTCTTATTCAAACAGCTCTTTCAAAACTTATCAAAAATAAGACCGTAATTGTAATTGCTCACAGAATGAGAACAGTTGCAGGTGCAGACAAAATTGTAGTTTTGTCAGACGGTGTTGTTGCAGAAGAAGGTACAGCAGAAAGCCTTAAAAAATTGAACGGAATATTTGTTCATATGATGAACTTACAGTCCAAAAGCAGTAATTGGAAACTCAATTAAATATAACCACTAAACGCAAAAGGAACAACTATAACGTTTGTTCCTTTTCTGCGTTGACATATTAAAAACAATACTGTAATATTATTTTATAGGATAACGGAGGGATGAATGTGATTGACCTCAACAACATTGAAAAATACAGAGAAAACAATCGAATAGAGGCCAAAAAGGCAACAGGCGGATTACCTAAAAGCTTGTGGGAAACATATTCATCATTTGCAAATACACTAGGAGGAATTATACTTTTAGGTGTAGAAGAATACAGGGACAAATCACTTCATCCCGTAAATCTTCCCGATCCGGATGAACTTATTGAGGAATTTTGGGAGATAGCAAACGATATTCAAAAAGTAAGCACAAACATTCTTTCATATGATGATGTTTATGTGCAAAAAATTGAAGAAAAGCATATTATCGTTATTACAGTGCCAAAAGCAAAAAGATTTGACCGTCCCGTGTATCTTGACGGCAGCATTCATAATTCATACAGAAGAAACGGCGAGGGTGACTACCGTTGCACACTCGACCAAATTAACGCTATGGTGCGTGATTCCGAGATTAAAACACAGGATATGAATATCATCGAAAGCATGACTGCATCCGTATTTAATACCGATTCACTCCATAGCTACCGAATGAAAATGTCAACTGTTAAGCCAAACAATCGGCTTCAAAATTTGTCGGATAAAGATTTCTTGCAGGCAATAGGAGCAATCGGAGTAGGGGAAGACCTTTTGTTTCACCCTACAGCCGCAGGACTTCTTATGTTCGGTAAGTCAGAGTTCATCAAAAAAGAATACCCGTACTATTGTCTTGAATATAAGGAAACAACACAAGATGATAAACACACAATTATTTCATCAGATTTAAATTCTGACTGTGAAAACCTTTATGATTTCTTTATAAAGGTCTTTGAAAAAATTTCATCCGATATAAAACTGACAGCAAACATAAAATCAGACATTACACCGATTACAACTGCCTTACAGGAAGCTCTTGCAAACTGCCTTATAAATGCCGACTATTATGGTTCAAACGGTGTTGTTATTATGAAAGATGATGAAAGCATTACAATATCCAATCCAGGCGGATTTAGAGTTGAACTCGACGCCGCAAGAGCGGGTGGTATATCCGACCCCAGAAACACGGCAATTATGCGTATGTTTAATTTGATAGGAATCGGCAGTAACGACGGATTCGGTATTTCTAATATTTTCTCCGTTTGGAAAAGTCACGAACTTGTTCTGCCGGTCATTGAAGAAAGTTTCAACCCCGAAAGCATCACCCTAAAGCTTTCGTTTGTTCCTGAAAGCAAATCAACTAAAACTCAAATTTTACAAAATCGTCCCGATATTGAAACAGACAGGCAGGATGCCGTAATTTCATACATTACTGACAACATCACGGTAACTTCAAAAGAAATTTCCGAACTTCTCGGAATAAGTCATAAAAAATCGAAGCAACTTCTTCACAAACTTATGGCAAAGGATTTTGTTATAATCAAAAACGGAAAATACACCCTAAAAGCATAGAAGGAACTTAATCAAATTTCGGAACATCAATCCGCATAAGCGTTGCTTATAATTGCTAGGTTGCTTATTTTTGCAAAAGGAAAACCGTCTGCTGTAAAAAAATCCAAAAGATAAATTAGCCTATATCTGCCTTTCTTGTGCTGCAACAGGGCTGTTCATAACTCTGCTGTTCAAAGTCTTGCAAGACGATCTCGCAGGTGCAGATGTGCCGATTAATAATTTGAGTATGGTTGTTTCGATAATACATTTATACATAATTTTCAAGAAAAACTGTCCGCAAAATCAAGCATAAGTATTCATATAATAATCGCAGACACTTATTTATGCTTTTACGGATTAAATTTAAAATTTACAAATTTGTGTAATTTTGCTTGACAATCACACAAAAAACAAGTACAATAAACTAGGTAAATCACCAATATTCGGAGACGTATCGAAGTGGTCATAACGGACATGACTCGAAATCATGATGCCCCATGAGGGTCGTGGGTTCGAATCCCACCGTCTCCGCCACCGAAAAGCCTGTAATCAAGCCGATTATGGGCTTTTTCTTATACCAAATGCACCTGCATTTCGATTACAGTTTAGCAAAATCGAAAAACAGGTGCGAGTATGCGAATTTTAAATCGCACATTTGTATTGTTTTAGCAACTGGGGTCAGTCGTCATCTTCATCATCAAATAAAGAATTGCGGCATTCTTCCTCTTCGTCATCGTGACGATATTCGCTATCATCCCAATTGTAAACATATTCACCTCGGTCAATACTGAAGCCATCCTTTTCGATGTATTCATATTTGCCGGACTCATAATTAAAACACCACTTGGCCATTCTTATTCATCCTCCATTCCGAGTACATAAAAAAGCATTCTAAAAGCAGAATCTTTCTTTGCCTCTTTTTTTGATATGGATGTCCCATCAAAGTAATAATCTTCTTCCGCTATGTGACATTCACAATTCCAAATGGGGTTACCATTGTCATCATATGTTTCCTTGAACTCATAAGTAGGAATGGAAAAATAACCTCTTCGAGCCAATGTTTCAAGTTGGTTAATTGCATCATCACGGTTAGGATTTTCAATTTCGTCACGGATAGATGGAAGCATATCATTTCTCTCTAAATACTCATACGCTAATTTGCAAGCAGCCATCCTTGCCTCACGGATAGACACACCAAAACCGCAAAACACCGGTAAAGAATCAAGCAGTTTGAGGTAACAATGATATTTAAGCTTAGAATAGTTGTAATCTAACGGAAAGCTTTGATATATAGTGTTATCCTCTTTTAAATACCATGTCGATGAGTAAGAAGCTTCTTTGTATTTGTACGAAGGAATGCACCCATTCTCGTTCATTTCCCATTCCTGAATAAGTCTCACATAATTGGTGTCAATATCATTAATTAGAAAGTCTTCGGGAATAAGCATTGCTTCAACTACTTTTTGCAAGTCCTTCAGATTCCATCCCGAATCGATTGCAACAGCTCCGATAATAGCTTCAAACAAATCTTCTTTTACAGAATCTTCTTGGTTGATATTATTCTGTATATCGCCCTTACCCATAATAAGATATTCGGAAAAACCAAGCTCATCCATTCGGCGAGCCAATGCTTTTTTATTCACCATTCGACTTTTGATTTTAGATAGGTCATCTTCGTCATAGTCACAGCCGAAACTATTTACTACCGGCGCTTCGTAACCCTCTTGATTACGTTTGAATTCTTGTTTCCAAACAGAAATCTTTGTTCCGTCAATCGGATCCCCATTTGCTAAATACCCGTACTTCTGAATAAGCAGTTTAACAACCATAAAATCAAGTGCTTTGTCTCCAATGAACTCGAGCACCTCATTGTTTTCACCGCCGTTCTCTACGGTATATGAGCGACGAGTGAAAGCTTGCTGCAACAAATCAAGATTTTTAAAATCATATCCGATTTGTCCTTGCACCATTTTCCATACTAATTCTTTTTCCATAATAAAAAATCCTTTCGGTAATGTATTTTACCAAAAGGCATAATAATAGCCTGACAAAAACACTTTCCCCGTGAGAATAGGAAATACAATGCCAGACATACATCATTAAATATAATTCTTTGTTTCCGTTTGTTTACTCGGGTTCACTTTCATAAACAGGAATAAACACTAAGATACAATGTTTCAAATTTAATGTATTATGCCTTCAAGCAAAATCATTGTATCTCATTCACGAAAAGAATGCAAGTATTATATTAAAAGTCATCTTCTTTGTAGTTATCACACAAAGGAGATGCAGAAATATATTAAGTTTTATTTTCTCTGCTTCATCTTCCTTTGAAAATCGTTCAGCGTTTGGATATGCCACAGGCTTTTGCGGGTGATGGAGCGGAAGATCAGGGAGCAGAAGAAATCCACAAGAAAGATTTTCGGGATACAGAACTTCAGTCACTTTTGAAAGGCTTTCAGCGACCCGCGGCTGCACCAGCTGTGGACGGTGGTCAGGGTGTAGCCGGTCAGGGTTACCACATCCTTTACCGTGACCGCATCCGGGTATTTGCGCAGCAGCTTTTCATAGTAGACGTGCATCTGCCGCAGCGTGTCCTCCGGCAGCTCCTTGGAGGCCTCGCCACATAGTGGGTGCTGTACCATCCCTTCGGCGCAGAATAGAGTTCTGGAAAAATTTCCCGCTCCCCCAAGTATGCTTTCACATCCTCTTTTCGGATTTTATAGCACCGGGTTTTCTTACCCGACTACTCACAGGGTACCTTGCCGCTTTTGAGCAGGTGCAGCGCCGTGGACTTGCTGATGTGGCAGATGCGGAAGAATTGCTCCTTGTTCACTACCTCGGGAACGCTGTCCCAGTTAACGGGGAATACATCCATTTGTAACACCTCAAAAATAGATTTTCGTCGGTTGGAAGCTCTATCCTGCGGTGTATGGCCGTCTCCCGATTTTTCTCTCCTATCTTCCCGCATTTCTCTCCAAAATCGGGAAAAATGCCGATTTGAACCCACTTTCAAAAAAGCCCGTCCCGCAAGGCTTTCTGAGCGAAAAAGCCTGATTTCAAGCGGCTTTCGGCGGGTACGGGGCTTACAGTAACGACCCCAAAACGGGCACCCCGTCACAGTTGCATAAAAGACTCGAAATCATGATGCCCCCTGAGGGTCGTGGGTTCGAATCCCACCGTCTCCGCCAGAAATGCTTCACGGTCGATTTCCTCACAAAAAAAGAGGAAGGTCAATGAGGGCGAGGTGCCGCAGTATTATGTGGAACACAGCCATGAGCCGATCATTACGCCGGAAGAGTTCGACAAAGTTCAGACGGAGCTTGCGCGCGCAAGCAGATCAGTCGCCAGTACAGCGGAAAGAGTATTTTTTTCTCGCGCATTGTCTGTGGGGACTGCGGTTCCTACTTCGGCTCGAAAGTCTGGAACTCGACCTCAAAATACCGCAGGGTCATCTGGCAATGCAACGGCAAATTCAAGGGTGAGCACAAATGCGAAATGCCGCATCTGGACGAGGAAACCATTAAAGCGCGGTTCGTGACCGCCCTTAACGCTATCATCGAAAGCAAAGACAACATCCTTGAGGATTGCCGATTGATGCAAGCCGCCCTGACAGACTGTACAGGCATTGATACAGAAATCGAGAGCCTGCTTGAGGAAATCGATGTGGTGACCGAACTGAAAGAATGCGCCGATTCCAGCAGAGAGTGGGATGGTAAAATGGAAAGATTGCTGCATTTGATGCGCTAAATAGGCTAATTTGGAACTCTTTTATGTTGCGTATCAAACTGCACCCCCTTACACGGTTTCTATCAAAATTAGAGTCATTTGCCGAAAGAGACAAATAAGTCTAAAAAGCTTGGCGATTTTGAGATGTGGAATGATGCAGAGTTCAGATTCGAAGTGGTGAGGGCTTTTATCAACTCAAGAACGGAAATTCAAAATGAAATTGAGTAACCGGAGAATAGCGATGGACAATTCAGAATGATTTCTTAAGTTAAGATTAAGAGGGAATAAATCATGGAGGGTATGCCACCAGATAATTGATATCTTCGACCCCCCTTCGAGTGTTCAAATCAAGACAGCGAAAACGCAAAAACATCTCTATTGTCTTGTCTTCACACCACAGGAATATTGCTGACCGATGTGCGGAGGGAGAATTGATCCTTGATCCGCAGTCCGTTCTTCCTGATTTCCTCTGCCCAATTTTCCCGGGCAAGCAGGGTCACATACTTTCCGGCGTGAAACAGATTCCTTGCCAGATTGCACCCTAAAACACCTGCACCATATACCAGAATTTTCATTGCTTGCCTCCAAATCTGATCTTTACAATCTGCATCTTCATCATTCCGTCACCGACCCTGGCGAGAAAACGGAAAAAGCCGCTGACGGATGGGTCTTTCAAATCGGTGTAGCCCAGCATATAGCCTCGGCTGGTGACCTGCAAGCGGCTATCCCACGCACTGATCTCTTGGGGAGCGTCCGAAACTGCGAAATACGCGCCCACATCTTGAATCTTCGCACTTTTAAGCCATGTTTTTGCAATCATCTTCACCGCCGTCCGATTTGCAGCGTCAAACACCAGCACGCTGCCCGGAAAAGCGCCTGCCATTTGCTGTACCAGCGCCTTGACCTGCTCAGTCAAAAAGTAGTAGAACACCCCGGAGGAAAAGAATACCGCGCCGTTTGAAGAGTCAATTTTTCTAAACCATTCGGTATTGTTCAAATCGCATGGGATATTTTCCTCACGCTCCCCGGCGGGCAAAAGCTCGTTACGCACGGCTATGACATCGGGAAAGTCCAGATTGTAAATTTTACAGCTGC
>ENA-OQQU01000317-OQQU01000317.1-human-gut-metagenome-genome-assembly--contig:-NODE-317-length-32421-cov-6.282766_pt1 | contig 32421 bp, 28 predicted proteins | sample MGYA00243233_ERZ505096 | MGnify/ENA primary metagenome ERZ505096 (study PRJEB26097, sample SAMN02712159) | human gut metagenome | biome: Gut microbiome | host: Homo sapiens | place: Denmark: Copenhagen... | reverse complement strand
GAATTGGCATACGCAGCGGACTTAAAATCCGCCGCCCCTAAACGGGCGTACGGGTTCGATTCCCGTTTCTGGGACCAAACCAAAATCCCGAGCCGATCTTAGCGGTTCGGGATTTTTTTAATGATTTCTCCAAAATTCTCGGTGGTGCATTCGGTCCCGGCATACTCGCGGAGGTAACTGCAGCCCAGCAGGGTCAAGAGATTTCGGATTTTCTTTGGGATCTCATTAGGAATGAATAAGCGGGGCGACTTTGCGCCCGATCGGGCGTGACGTTAAAGGCTGGGTTAAGCCGAAATTGAAACTAAAGTTCCTCTCGAATCTGAAATGCGCCGGTGTATTCCATCCCATTGCATTTCGTGGCGCACCGTGCTGTGCCGTAGTCCAAAGGAAAGAGGAGGGGGTGATGATCAGAGCGATATCAGTGACATGGTTCGGGAGCGTCAGGATATCCACTAGGGCTCGGCTAATAAAGACAGTAACAATCTGGGCAGAGGAGGCTCCGTCCGCACGCTTGATAATCATCAGTGTCCAACAGTAGTTTCTCCTACGATGGATTCCATCGAACCAACGCCCGCGGGCAAAGACAGAGAACACCATGAAATTTGACGCCATCATTATTGGTTTTGGCAAGGCCGGAAAGACCTTAGCGGGATTCTTGGCAAAGAAAGGCGAAAAGGTCGCCCTGATCGAGCGCTCCGAGAAGATGTATGGCGGCACCTGCATCAATATCGGCTGTATCCCAACAAAGACGCTCGTGCATTCGGCACACCTTGCGCGCCGTGATGTTTCCTGGAAGGAAAAGCAGGAATACTTCCGTGCGGCGATGGAGCAAAAAGACGCCGTCGTAAGCTTTCTGCGCGAAAAGAACTATGAAAAGCTTGCCGACGATCCCAATGTGACTATCTTCCTGGGCGTGGGTTCGTTTGCAGGGAAAAATGCGGTCGAGGTACGCGGCAAGGATTTGGCGGTCACCTTGGAGGCGCCCAAGATCTTTATCAATACGGGTTCGGAAACGGTCATCCCGAATCTCCCTGGCGTTACAGGTAATCCTCGCGTCTTTACGAGTACGACGCTTTTAGACCTCAAGGAACTGCCGCAGCGTCTCACTATCGTCGGCGGAGGCTACATTGGGCTCGAATTCGCTTCAATGTTTGCTTCTTTTGGTACGCAGGTCACGGTGCTCGAAAAAGGGCCCCAAGTATTGCCGCGCGAAGACCGCGATATTGCCGCAGCCGTGCAGGGCATTTTGGAAAAGAAAGGCGTGCAGTTTAAGACGCATGTGAATGTGACCCAGATTGACGGCGGCACCGTGGTCTATGAAGACCGTGCCGCCCAAAAAGAAGTTCGGCTGGAAGGGGACGCGGTGCTTTTGGCGGCTGGCCGCCGTCCGAACACTGAAGCGTTGGCACTTGAAAAAGCGGGTGTTGAAGTCAATGCGCGCGGAGCCATCGTGGTCGACGAACACCTGCGCACCACCAACCCGCAGGTCTACGCCTTGGGCGACGTCAAGGGCGGGCCGCTTTTCACCTATATCTCCTTAGATGACTTCCGCATTGTGTGCAGCAGTCTTTATGGGACCGGAGACCGCAGGATTTCCGACCGCGACCCCGTGAGCTCAACGGTCTTTATTGACCCGCCGCTCGCGCACATCGGGTTTACGGCCGAAGAGGCGCAGTCTCTAGGGCGGCACATTAAGGTCAACACCTTGCCCGTAGCGGCAATCCCGCGTGCCAGAACGCTCAATCAGGCCGAAGGGCTCTTTAAGATCGTGGTGGATGCTGACACCCAGGAGATTTTGGGCTGCACGCTTTTTGGACCGGAGGCCGGGGAAGTCATCAACACCGTAGCAGTGGCCATGAAGACGGGACAAAAGTACACGTTCCTGCGCGACTTCATCTTCACGCACCCGAGCATGAGTGAAGCGCTTAACGACCTGGCGAACTTCTGAGGAACCGTTCAAGGGGAAAGCGCCGCCTTCATGGTGTGGGCGGCGCTCTGCGTTTTGGGCAGTAAAGTTCAGAAGAAAGCGGGTATTTAAAGTTTGATGCGGTCCTCCGCATCGGGAACTCACTCAACAGTACGTGAATACCGTCGTTTGCTTGACAAAATCCCGTAGCTTCGTATAATTCGCATTCTTCGCTGGAAATGCGGGAGTAGCTCAGTTGGTAGAGCGCAACCTTGCCAAGGTTGAGGTCGCGAGTTCGAGACTCGTCTCCCGCTCCAAAGATCCCTTTGGAACCCTTTCCCACGCAGGCGATGCGGGAGTAGCTCAGTTGGTAGAGCGCAACCTTGCCAAGGTTGAGGTCGCGAGTTCGAGACTCGTCTCCCGCTCCATCGAATTCTGTTCGAACTGCAGTTAAGGGAACACCAAGCGGAGCGTGCGGGAGTAGCTCAGTTGGTAGAGCGCAACCTTGCCAAGGTTGAGGTCGCGAGTTCGAGACTCGTCTCCCGCTCCAGATTTCCGGGAAGGAGGGCAGTTGCCCTCCTTTTTTATTGGACTGAATTCTTCGAACCTAAAAAAAGATGCTTTTTGCATGAGGTTCTTCAGGGGATTTGGTACAATCCGCCGCTTGCCGTCCTGTCAATTTAGACGGCGGCGCAATCATGGAATTCCGTGTTCTGGAACGAGTGCCTGGTCACGGAAGTAATTTAGTTCGACACTCGCTTATACCTACGTGGGGTTTGCCATGGCTGTTCAGCAGAATAAGAAATCGGTCGCCCGTCGCGGCAATCGTCGTGCTCATGACTTTTTGAAGAATCCTCCGACGGCTGTCGAAGCGACGACCGGCGAAGTCCATCGCCGTCATCACATCAGCCCGACGGGCTTCTATCGCGGCAAGAAGGTCATCGCGACGAAGCAGGACGAATAAGTCCGCACCGAACAAACCGGTACGCTTCTGCAGCGTTAATGAACCTCGCGCGAGATGCCGCGCGCACCCCACGGTGAAAGTGCTCTTTGCAAAAGGTTTCAGTTTAACGTCAGGGAGTCTCGAAGGCCAAGAGCTTCTGAAGGAAGCGGCCGGGGCGATTCGAAAGGAAGGGGATCCAGAAGTGGGTCCCCTTTTTCATGTCTGCCGAATCCGGTTAAAGTCATGGCTGATGTTCCGCAGCCGTATGGCGCAAATGAGTTACGCCGTGTGGTTGAAAAAACGGACTTCAAACGCAGGCTTTAAATCGGTAAGATCCAACGTTCACGCGACTTGTCTATAAGGACGGCTCATGTCAGCCAAATACTCCCGCATCATTTCCACGGGGTCCGCGCTTCCTGCGGCCCGCATCACCAATGAGGACCTTGCCCGACGGCTCGCTGCCGACGGCATTGAAACTTCTGATGAATGGATTCGTACGCGTACCGGCATTGAAGCTCGACGCTTCGTCAATGGAACGACGGAAACGACTACCACGCTGGCTGCCGCAGCCGCACAGAAGGCGCTTGAAGGGGGCGGCGTTGATCCCAAGACGATTGATCTGATCATTGTGGCGACGACGACGCCTGATCAGGTATTTCCGTCGACGGCAGCGGCCGTGCAGCGTTTGATCGGCGCGGTGGGGTGCGCGGCGTTCGACGTACAGGCCGTGTGCGCGGGCTTTATTTATGCGCTTAATGCCGCCGATGCCATGCTCCGTGCAGGTCCCTATCAGCGTGCGCTGGTCATCGGGGCGGAAACGATGTCGCGCGTTATCGACATGAAGGACCGCGCAACGTGCGTGCTTTTTGGCGATGGCGCAGGGGCAGTGGTGCTGGAGGCTTCGGCAAAGCCCGGTATTCTGGCTGCTCGGATGTATGCCGACGGATCTTACGATGAAAATGTGCTCGGTCTCACGGCACGGATTGATCACGGCGAACTTTGCGGGCGTCCCTACATCAATATGGACGGCCGTCAGGTCTTTAAGCTTGCCGTTGACGGATTGACGTCGTCTGCGCAGGAAGTTGCCGTCTTGGCGGGCGTGGATCCGCAGGATGTGGACGTCTACATTCCCCATCAGGCCAATCTGCGCATTATGACAATGGTGGCCAAGAAGCTCGGCATTCCCGACGAACGGATGATCAAGACCGTGTCGGAACAGGGCAACACGTCAGCGGCATCCGTGCCGCTTGCTCTTGATGAAGCCGTGCGAAGCGGAAAGATTTCAGACGGCAGCCTGGTGCTGCTGCAGGCTGTCGGTGCCGGCATGGCCTGGGGATCGGCGATTGTGCGCTGGCGCAGCGAATAAGGCCGAGCGGCTTTGGAAGCGAATCGTCTCGAACACCAATTACGGAACCAAAGGAAAAAACTCATGCGCATTGCATTCGTATTCCCCGGCCAGGGCAGCCAGTCTGTCGGCATGCTTTCGGGTTTTGCCGACAATGCTGTCGTTGCGGACTATATGGCTCGCGCCAATGCTGCTCTCGGAGAAGATCTTGTCAAACTCATCGCAGAAGGTCCGGCGGAAGTGCTCAGCCTGACGGTGAACACGCAGCCCGCACTGCTCGCGGCCTCTGCAGCGTTTTATGAAGCTTGGATCGCTGCCGGCGGCCGCCGTCCGGATGTGATGGCCGGTCATTCTTTAGGGGAATATTCCGCGCTCACGTCAGCGGGAACATTTGCCTTTGAGGATGCCGTGAAGCTTGTGCGTTTCCGTGCGCAGGCCATGCAGGAAGCGGTGCCGGTCGGTGTGGGGGGCATGGCAGCCGTCATTGGCCTCGATGACGAAGCCGTTATTGAAGCCTGCCGCGAAGCCTCTGCCGTGGGGCCCGTGGAGCCGGTGAATTTCAATTCGCCCGGGCAGGTGGTGATTGCCGGGCGCAGCGACGGCCTTGCCAAAGCGGTAGAGCTTCTTAAGGCCCGCGGCTGCCGGAGAGCCATTCCGCTGGCCGTTTCGGGGCCCTTTCATTCGAGCCTTTTGGCGCCGGCAGGTGAACGCCTTGCCAAACATTTGGCCGAAGTTAAAGTCAGCGCTCCGTCTGTGCCGGTGTATGCCAACGTTACGGCGCAGCTTCACACTGCCCCGGACGAAATCCGCGCGCTCCTCGCGCAGCAGGTATCGTCGGCGGTGCAGTGGACCAAGATTGTGAAGGCTATGGAAGCCTCCGGCGTCACAGACATCGTGGAATGCGGGCCGGGCAAAGTTCTGACGGGGCTCGTCAAGCGCATTGCACCGGAGATCAGACTCCACGGCATCAGCAGCGAAGCGACGCTCGAGGCGACGCTCGAGGCGCTCGCAGCTTGAAGTATTCATTGAATTTTCACCTTTGATTGAGAACCAACAACATGGAAAAAATGATCTTTGCGGCGGACGCGCTCGCCGGGCAGATTTGTCTTGTTACCGGTGCGAGCCGCGGTATTGGCCGTGCGGTCTTTGAAGCTTTTCTTCAGGCGGGTGCCGTGGTTATTGGCACGGCCACTTCGGAAGCGGGCGCGGCTGCGCTCGACGAGGCCGGCAAAGCCTTTGAAGGCCGCGGCCGCGGCATTGTGCTCAATGTCTGTGATGCTGAAGCTTCGAAGAAGGCCGTCGACGACATCGTGGCCGAATACGGCCGCATTGATGTGCTCATCAATAATGCCGGCATTACCAAGGACGGTCTCGTCATGCGCATGAAGGACGAGCAGTGGGAGACGGTGATTGAAACCGATCTGACCGCAGCCTTCCGCCTGGCGCGCGCCTGTGTTCGCCCGATGATGAAGCAGCGCTCGGGCCGCATCATTTCCATGTCCTCGGTCGTGGGGGCGATGGGCAATGCCGGTCAGGTGAACTATGCGGCCGCCAAGGCCGGTTTGGTCGGCATGACGATGTCGCTCGCGCGGGAAATCGGTTCTCGGGGCATCACTGTCAACTGCATCGCACCGGGCTTCATCGACACCGACATGACAAAGGATCTTCCCGAAGAGCACAAGACGGCGCTGATCGGTCAGACCGCGCTCGGTCGTCTCGGCCAAACGGATGATGTGGCCAACGCCTGCCTTTACCTCGCATCGCCCGCGGGCGCTTACGTGACGGGCATTGTGCTTCATGTGAACGGCGGCATGTACATGGGTTGATCTGCAGCGGCGACAACCGATTGGTTTTGGTAAAATTAAAAGCTAAATTCTTTTTTAACGACCCTGTATGCTCCATCAAGCGCGGGGTTCATCTGAACGCTCAACCCCACCCGGAGAGACAATCAAATGGACGATATTGAACAGAAGGTCAAGAAGATCATTGCTGAACAGCTTGGCATCAAGGAAGAGGACATCAAGAACGAATCCTCCTTTATTGAAGATCTCGGTGCCGACAGCCTGACGACGGTTGAAATGTCGCTCGCGCTCGAAGATGCTTTCGACATCGAAATCCCCGACACCGAACAGGAAAATCTCCGTACGGTTCAGCAGGCCATCGACTTCGTCAAGGCCGCCGTCGCGAAGTAATTCGCACGTTCGGGCAGCGTCTCGAAGCAAGCTGCCGCTGATCACCGTCTGAAGCTGCTCGATTGGGCTCCATACGGCGAGGCAGGGCAATGAAAACGGGATCCGGCAACGGATCCCGTTTCACGTAATGAATGGGCAAAACCCCGTTTTTCTGCTAATCCGAATAGTTGTAAATTCCCTGAAATGCCTGAATACAGAAGGCAAAGGGGAAGTTTGAACGATCTCGAACCACCTATTGCACCGCATTGGCAATGCTCAGAGGCGTCTCTGCGCTTGCATCGGTTTTCACTAGGGGCTTCAAGCCTTTGACTTTGAAGGAAACTGCAACATGATGAATCGCCGCGTAGTCGTTACTGGTCTCGGCCTGATCTCCCCGCTCGGCAACGATCTGGCTTCGAGCTGGGCTGCCGCGCTTGAAGGCAAGAGCGGCATCGCTCGCATCACCGGCTTTGACGCCTCGGAGTTCGGCTGTCAGATAGCAGGCGAAGTGAAGGGCTTTGATGCCGGGAAATACCTGGATGTGAAGGAAGTCCGCCGTTTCGACAAGTTTGTGCATTTCGGCGTGGGCGCGGGTCTGATGGCGCTCGAGGATTCGGGACTGGAAGTCACCGAGGAGAATGCGCCGATGATTGGCGTTGCAATCGGCGCAGGCATCGGCGGCCTGCCCTCTATCTGCGCCAATAACGACGCGATGGTGTCCCGCGGTCCGCGCCGCATTTCGCCTTTCATGATTCCCGGATGCATCATCAATATGACTTCGGGTCAGCTCGCGATTATGAAGGGACTCAAGGGCCCCAACATTGCACACGTTACGGCCTGCTCGACGGGGCTGCATGCCATCGGCGAAGCTGCCTACATCATCGCCCGCGGCGACGCGGATGTGATGCTCGCGGGCGGCACGGAGTCGACTGTCTGCAAGCTTGGCATCGGGGGGTTTGACGCCATGCATGCCCTCTCGCGCCGCAATGACGCGCCGGAAGCCGCATCGCGGCCGTTTGACAAGGACCGCGACGGCTTTGTGATGGGCGAGGGCGCAGGCGTTCTCGTACTCGAAGATCTGGACCACGCCAAAGCACGCGGCGCCAAGATCTACGCAGAAATTGCCGGGTACGGTCTTTCGGGCGACGCGCATCACATCACGACGCCTTCGACCGATGGTCCGGTGCGCTGCATGCGTATGGCGCTGCGCCACGCCGGCATGAATCCCGACGAAATTGATTATCTGAATGCGCACGGCACATCCACGTCGGTGGGTGACGCCAATGAGGTGAAGGCTATTCGCGAAGTTTTCGGCGATCACGCTGCTCGCCTGGCCGTCAATTCGACCAAGTCGATGACGGGCCACCTGCTCGGCGGCGCCGGCGGTATTGAAAGCGTCTTCTCGGTGATGGCCATCCGTGATCAGGTGTCGCCTCCGACCATCAACCTCGACAACCTCGATCCGGAATGTGCCGGCGTTGACATTGTCGGCAAGACGGCGCGTCAGATGAAGATTCGCGCTGCGATGAAGAATTCGTTTGGCTTCGGCGGCACGAATTCAACCGTCATCTACAAGGCCTTTGCGGACTGAACCAGACGGAACCGCTGATTTCGAATCGTGTTCGATCCAGCAAAGTGATTTGGGAGGCTTCCGGGAACCTTTTGGGCCGGAAGCTTCTTTTTTATGCTTTTGGGGCAACCGAAGCACCGGCTGAGCTGCGGCGCTGCGGACGAGCTTTGATAAAATGATCTGTTCACGCGGAAGTCCCAATCCGCGCCCGGAACAGTCGGACTCAGGCTGGAGGCGATGACGAAGTGTCGGCCAAAAAACGCATTTCGTCAGACAGCTTCGCCTAAGTGACTGCCGGACGTTTCAATGAATTCATCTTGAATCTCTCAGCACTCTGCCGTTCAGACCGCCGGCCATTGATTCATCAATGGGCCCGCTGCCGGCAGAGCTCTAAAGGGCTTCCTGAAGACCCAAAGCATTTACAACATCGACGATGCAGAACATCCGAAACTTTTCGATCATCGCCCACATCGACCATGGTAAGTCCACGCTTGCCGACCGCTTGATTCAGCGCTGCGGAGGCCTCTCCGACCGCGAAATGAGCGAGCAGGTCCTCGACAGCATGGATCTTGAGCGCGAACGCGGCATTACCATCAAGGCGCAGACGGCGTCGCTGCGCTACAAAGCGAAGGACGGTCAGATTTATGAGCTTAACCTGATCGATACCCCGGGGCACGTCGACTTTTCTTATGAAGTGAGTCGTTCGCTCTCGGCCTGCGAAGGGGCGCTCCTCGTGGTTGACGCTACGCAGGGCGTAGAGGCGCAGACGGTCGCTAACTGCTACACCGCTATCGATCTCGGTGTCTCCGTGATCCCTGTGCTCAACAAAATGGATCTGCCGAGCGCGGATCCGACAGCAGCCGCAGAGGAAATCGAAGACGTGATCGGTATTGATGCGACCGATGCGATTCCTTGTTCGGCCAAAACCGGCATGGGCGTTGACGACATTCTCGAGCGCGTCGTGCGCGATGTGCCGCCGCCCAAGGGTGATCCGCAGGCGCCGCTCCAGGCGCTCATCATCGACTCATGGTTTGACAACTACGTGGGCGTAGTGATGCTGGTGCGCGTCGTCAACGGTACGGTGCGTCCCAAGGACAAGATCACGCTGATGGCGACCAATGCCACGCATTTGGTCGAGCAGATCGGTGTCTTTACGCCAAAGAGCAAGATGCGCGAATCGCTTTCCGCGGGTGAGGTGGGTTTCATCATCGCGGGCATCAAGGAATTGAAGGACGCTCGCGTGGGCGACACCGTAACGCTTGCGCAGAAACCGGCCGAGGAACCGCTCCCCGGTTTCAAGGCGGTGAAGCCGCAGGTGTTTGCCGGCCTCTTTCCGGTGGAATCAAATCAGTACGACGCGCTGCGCGACGCCCTCACGAAGCTTCAGCTTAACGATGCGGCGCTGCGTTTTGAGCCCGAAAGCTCTCAGGCGCTCGGCTTCGGCTTCCGCGCGGGCTTCCTTGGTCTCCTGCACATGGACATCGTGCAGGAGCGGCTGGAGCGCGAGTACAACATGGATCTCATCACGACGGCTCCGTCCGTCGTTTATGAGGTGCTGATGACCGACGGCGAAGTCGTGCAGGTGGAAAACCCCTCGAAGCTCCCGCCGGTCGACAAGATCGATGAGATTCGTGAGCCGATCGATACGGTGACGATTTTTGTGCCGAATGAATATGTCGGCGCCGTCATGAAGCTCTGTCAGGATAAGCGCGGTGTTCAGACCAATCTCGCCTATCACGGCCGCCAGGTGCACCTCACTTATGACCTGCCGCTCGCGGAAATCGTGCTGGACTTTTTTGACCGCATGAAGTCTCTCACCCGCGGCTACGCATCGATGGACTATGAGTTCAAGGAATATCGTGCGGCCGACGTGGTGCGTGTAGATATCCTCATCAACGGCGACAAGGTGGATCCGCTCTCAGCGATCATGCATCGTTCGAACGCCGTCTTCCGCGGCCGTGAGCTTGTGCAGCGGCTTCGCACGCTGATTCCCCGTCAGATGTACGAAGTTTCCATTCAGGCGGCCATCGGTGCGAACATCATCGCCCGCGAGAACGTGAAGGCGCTGCGCAAGAACGTTTTGGCCAAGTGCTACGGCGGCGACATCACGCGTAAGCGCAAGCTGCTCGAAAAGCAGAAGGCTGGTAAAAAGCGTATGAAGCAGGTGGGCAGCGTCGAAATTCCGCAGGAAGCCTTCCTCGCGATTTTGGAAGTTGACGAAAAGTAGTAAGCAATGGAAAGAAATGACGGTGTCAATGCTGACGAAGTCTGACTATTTCTATATACAAACAAGAACGCAATCGGGCATGGAAGCACGAACCCATTTAAGGCCATGAACTTCGCACTTATTCTTTTTATTTTGACGGTCATCACCGGCATTTTTTGGATTTTTGAGCGCACGGTATTTCTGCCGCAGCGCCGCCGGAAGGCCGAGGAAGCCGCGTCGGCTTTTGAAGCTGCTAACCGCGAGGCGCTCGGACGCGGCGATGCTGCTGTCGGCGAAGATCTGCGCCGTCTGAAGGCGACGGCGCTTCGTCAGCCGTGGTGGCTCGAGTACACCGCCGGACTTTTCCCGGTCATTCTGATCGTCTTTTTGCTGCGCAGCTTCCTTTTTGAGCCCTTTCGCATTCCGTCGGGGTCGATGCTGCCGACGCTGCATATCGGCGACTTCATTTTGGTCAATAAGTACGACTACGGCATTCGTCTGCCGGTGCTCAACACCAAGGTGCTCGAGGTGGGCGCTCCGCAAAAGGGCGACATCATCGTGTTCCGCTATCCGATGGACGAATCCGTTGACTTCATTAAGCGCGTCGTGGCAACGCCGGGCGACCGCGTTGAATACCGCGACAAAGTGCTCTACGTGAATGGAGTCGAACAGGCCCAGTCCCGTCCGCGCGACTTTGTTGACGATTCGACGATGGTGACGCTCGAAGAGCGTACGGAAAACCTCTCCGGTCTGGAGCACTCCATCGCGGTTGACCATCGCCGGCCGAGCTGGGTGCCCATGCAGGCCGTGATGAAAAAAGAATCCACCTGCAGCTACAACGACCGCGGGTTCGTCTGCACGGTGCCCGAAGGCAAGTACTTTGCCATGGGCGACAACCGTGACAACAGTGAAGACAGCCGCTTCTGGGGTTTTGTGCCGGATGAAAACTTGGTCGGCAAGGCTGTCTGCATCTGGGCGAACTTCAGCGACATGGGCCGCATCGGCAGCATTTACTAATGCTTGGACGATGAGCGGCACAATTGAAATAAACAAAGACAAGAGACCATCACAAATGCTTTCGCTTGAAGCGCTCGAGGAGCGCATCGGCTACGTCTTTCAGGATAAGAAGCTTTTGCGCCGTGCGGTTACGCACCGCAGCTTTGCGCAGGAGCACAATGAACGTCTGGAGTTTCTCGGTGACTCGGTGCTTAACTGCGTTATCGGCTATGCGCTTTTTCTGCGTGATAAACACTTCAACGAAGGCGAGCTCTCGCGAGTGCGCGCCAATCTCGTGTGTGAAAAGACGCTCCACGAAATTGCCCTGAAGATTGATGTTTCAAGCTTCCTCTACATGGGGGAAGGTGAGGTAAAGACGGGCGGCGCACATCGTGCGTCGATTCTTGCCGATGCCATGGAAGCGATTTTCGGCGCTGTTTTTCGCGAAGCCGGTTTTGATACGGCGCAGCGCGTTATCCTGAAACTCTACGACCCGATCCTGACGGGGCTGACCCCGGAGCAGATGAGCAAGGATCCCAAGACCCGCCTGCAAGAACTCCTGCAGGGAGATCATCTGCCTCGACCCGAATATGCGATCGTCGCCGCCACGGGCGCTGCTCATGAGCGGCGCTTTGAGTGTGAATGCCGCATCGAGCGGCTCAAAATCGTGACGCGGGGCACTGCCACGAGCCGTCGTGAAGCCGAACAGGCTGCGGCGGAATTGGCCCTGACAGCTGCCAAGGAGGCGCTGAAATGACTGACGATTTGAAGAATTTTGAAAAAGCGCCTGAGGCCGATACGCCTCAGACGGAAGACCCGACAACGCTTGAGATGCCGACGGATGATCTTGAGGCCGACATCGAGCCGGGCAAACCCGACGATGATTTCGAGCGCATGCTCGCGCAGGCCGGAGCGCTCAGCTCCGCCAAGGTTCCCGAGGGCTTCCGCTGCGGGTATGTTGCCGTGGTGGGACGCCCCAATGTCGGTAAATCGACGCTCATCAACGCCATTGTGGGTGAAAAGGTTTCCATTACGTCAAAGAAACCTCAGACGACCCGCAACCGCGTGCTCGGCGTGCTGACGACCGATAAGGCACAGTTCATTTTTGTGGATACGCCGGGCTTTCAGACCAAGGTGAAGAATCAGCTGACGCGCCGCATGAACCGTTCCGTGCGCTCTACGCTTTCCGAGGTCGATGCTGTGGTGATGGTGATCGAGTCAAACGGCTGGAAGCCGGGCGATCTTGAAGTGCTTCGTCTGCTGCCGACGGAAGCATCCAACGTCATTCTTGCGGTGAGCAAGACCGATCTCTCGAAGGACCGCAACGCGCTTTTGCCGCTGATGGCTGATTCGATGCGCCGCTATCCCTTCGCCGCCATTGTGCCGGTGTCGGCTGAAAAGCACCGTCAGCTCGACGATCTGCTGCGCGAAATCGAAAAGCTTCTCCCCGAAAGCATTCCGTACTTTGATCCGGACCTCTATACGGACAAGTCGCCGCGCTTTCTGGCTGCGGAAACGATCCGCGAAAAGGCCTTCCGTCTGCTCGGCGACGAACTGCCCTACGGCACGGCTGTCACGATTGACAAGTGGAAGGAAGAGACGGACGACAAAGGCGTGCGCCGTGCGGATATTGTGGCCACGCTCATTGTTGACCGTGAAAGCCATAAGCCTATCGTGATCGGTGAAAAGGGCGCCAAGCTGCGCGAAATTTCGCGCCTCGCCCGTGCCGACATCGAGGAGCAGCTCGGCTGCCCGGTGCATCTTGAAGTTTGGGTGCGTGTGCGCCGCGGCTGGTCCGACGACGTCAAGGCGCTCAAGACCCTCGGCTACGATTGATGCCGCGGCTTGCCGCCAGCCGAAAAGGAGTCCGACGAGCGTGGCCGCTGATGCGCCGCATCCCGATCCCAGCCTGCCGCCGCCCATGGATGCCGTGGGCGGCGCTGACGCCTTGGCGGAGGGCGGCATGCTGACGTCGGCGGGTGCGGACGATGGGGCTGCGCCGTCCCCTTCACTCGATGCCGAGCAGGCTGAAGGCCGATGGGGCGATGATGCGCTGCTTGATCTCCCGCGGCTTCCTAACGGCAAAAAGGAGGTGCTCGCTTCGAGCAAAAGCGCTACGGTGGAGGGCGTTGTGGCCAGAGGCCGCGCTGCCGAGGCCATTCTTGAAGAACTCGCCCGAACCGAGGCGCTGGGCGCCTCGGGCGGCCGCAGCGGCATCCGGCGCCGCCAAAGGCCGCAGCGGGAGCCCGGATTTGTGCTTCATGCGCGACCCTGGAGCGAATCGAGCATGGTGGTCGACGTGCTTACCGCCCATTTCGGCCGCGTTTTTCTGGTGGCGCGGGGCGCCAAACGGCCGGGGTCTAATTTAAGAGGGCTCTTAACGCCCTTTTCGCCGCTGGCCCTTACTTGGACGGGCAAAAAAGAAGCCAAGGTGCTTACGCAGGCCGAGTGGCTCGGGGCGCTTGCAGCACTTCGGGGCGAGGCGCTTCTCTCGGGCTTTTATGTGAACGAATTGGTGCTTCGCCTCACAGAGCGCGAGGACGTCCATCCGGGCCTCTTTCAGAGCTATGTGCACGTGCTCTCTGCGTTGGCGGACGGGGATCCGGCTGTGCGGCAGACGGGGCTTCGCTCTTTTGAAGCGGAGCTTCTGGCGCACTGCGGCTGGGGCCTTGCGCTTGAGGATCGTGATCTGCAAAAGGGCTCAGAGTGGTTTCTCCTCACCCACGAAGGCGCCTTGAAGGGCGTAGAGGGGACGCCTGAAGACGCTGCCAATCTGCCTTTTGCTTCCATGCTGTGGCCTAAAACGGTAGCGGCGGCTGTTGCCTGCGGATCTGCGGAGCGCAAAAGCCGGATTGCGGCGCTCAGTCCCCGCGAGATGAAGCGGCTTCGCGAGCTGCTTAAGACCGCCATCGACCTTCATCTGGAAGGACGGCCGCTGCGTAGCCGGCGTCTCCTTGCCGACCTCAAAAAACTCTGAATACGCGAGATTTTCTCGTTCGGTCAATCTGTTTATTTTGAATTGATGCCGAATTGATGGCGATCCGGTGAATGGCTGAGTTATGCCGCGCAGGCCGCGTGCTATTCTGCTCGGCGGCAAGATTCCCTTTTCTATTTTCAATGGGTGCACTTCCATGATTCGGACGCAGCTTTCCGTCAATCTCAATAAAGTCGCGCTGGTGCGCAATTCTCGTGAAGGCAATTGGCCTGACCCCGTTTTCTTCGGGCGCATTGCGCTCGAGGCGGGCGCTGCCGGCCTGACCGTTCATCCTCGTCCCGATGAGCGTCATATCCGCCGAACGGACTTGGCACCCCTGAAGGCGCTCGTGGATGCCTATCCGGGCCGTGAATTCAATATTGAAGGGAATCCGTTCGAAAATCTGATGCCGATTCTCAAGGAGATTCGTCCGCATCAGGCGACGTTTGTGCCCGATGCCGCTGATCAGAAGACCTCTGACCACGGTTTTGAATTCAATAACCCCGAGGTGCGCGAAAAGCTGGCCGCTGTGGTGGCCGAAGCACAGTCCTACGGCTGCCGCGTCAGTCTCTTCATGGATCCCGAACCCGAATTCACCCGCTGGGCTAAGGAGACGGGGGCCGACCGCATTGAGCTTTATACGGAGGGTTACGCCGCAGCCTACGGCACGGCGCTCGAAGACGATATCCTGCAGCCCTATGTTGACAGTGCGCTTTTATGCGATGAGCTTGCGCTCGGCGTCAATGCCGGTCACGACCTGTCGCTTGATAATCTCGAGAAGCTCCTCACGGCCTGCGGCAACATTCAGGAAGTGTCGATCGGCCATGCGCTCACGGTTGAAGCGCTCCAGTTCGGTTTTGCCGAAACGATTCGCCGCTATAACGAACTGCTCGACCGCGTGGCAGCAAAGCCCCGCGTGTTCCCGCAGGAGTAAGCGGCGCACGCAGCGTTCCTCTTTTGCCCGCCCGTACTCTGCCGGCTTTGGTCTTTTGCACCCAAAGCCGGCGCTTTATCTTTTGGAATCTCCGTCATGCTTACGCCGAAGAAGCTCGCTCTTGCACATACGCTGGGCCCTGTTGTGGTCGATATTGCCGGCACTGTTCTCACTGAACACGAAATTCGGCGGCTGGAACACCCGATGACCGGAGCGGTGATTCTCTTTACCCGCAACTTCACATCGGTGGAAATGCTTCGTGCGCTTTGCGGCGCCATTCATGCCGTGCGCCCTGGGATTCTGATCACCGTGGATCACGAGGGCGGTCGGGTGCAGCGCTTTCGCGAAGGGTTCACCGAGGTGCCGTCTATGGCTGCCTGCCGTGCGGCCGGTGATCAGGCTCAGGCACGTTTGGCGGCCGCAGGCTACGTGCTCGCGAGTGAACTTCGCGCTGCGGGGGTCGACATGACTTTCGCACCGGTGCTCGACATCGACTATGGACGCTCCGCCGTGATCGGCAATCGTTCGCTCGGTTTAGACCGCCATGAAGTCGAACGCAATGCCCGAGCGCTCATGTCCGGACTGCGGCTCGCCGGTATGGCCAACTGCGGCAAACATTTCCCCGGTCACGGCTGGGCTGAGGCCGACAGCCATGTTGCCTGCCCGACCGACAATCGGTCGGCAGCGGAAATACGGCGTGATCTTTCGATCTATCGCGGTTTGGCGCTCGAACTCGAAAGCATCATGACCGCGCATGTGGCTTATCAGTGCTTTGACGGAGAAGTGGCCACTTACTCTCCGCGGCTTTTGAAGACCATTCTGCGCGAGGAGCTCGGTTTCAGCGGGCTGATCTTCTCGGATGATTTGTCTATGAAGGGCGCCTGCGGCGACGAGCCGCCGCTCGTGCGTGCACAAAAGGCGCTGGCCGCAGGCTGCGACATGGTGCTGCACTGCAATCACCCTGAAGAGGCCGACGAAATCCTCGCGGGTCTCGAGTGGAGCCGAACGCCTGCCTTTGACGAGCGGCTGGCGCGCCTCTTGCCCGATGAAGCCGAAAGTGTTCTTTCGATGGAAGCGCTGCGGGCGGAACCGCGCTGGCAGCGCGCAGAGCAGCTTCTCGCCGATATTGACGGCTATTGAGCCGCTTGAAGCGTTCTGAAAAGGTCACGGACGCGGGCGCATTTTGCGAAAAAGCGTGAGGGGCTTCAACAATGCTTAAAGGCGGAACGGATCTCTCTCGGGAGCATGTGCGGGGCCTTATCCGCTTAAAGCTTCATTGCGTAACGCCTCAGATCCTGCAATAGTGGAGGGCGACCCCGCTGCTTTTTTTGGGGCAGCTTTAGGACCTCACGACGAGCTGATCAAATAAGGAGAAGCGTCCATGTACGATCTTTTGCTCAAAGGTGCTCATGTGGTTGACCCGCTTAACGGCGTCAACGGCGTGAACGATGTTGCCGTTGAAGGCGGCAAAGTCGCCGCAGTGGGACCGGATTTAACCGGTCCCGCCCGCGAAGTCATCGATGTTTCCGGATGGGTGCTCCAGCCCGGCATCATCGACAGTCACGTGCATCTCGGCAGTATGTGGGGGTCGCCCTACGGACCGCGTATGCTCGCGATGAACGGCGTAACGACGTGTCTCGACATGGCCGGTCCCTTGGATGATATTCTCGAGAAGACGCCGCAGTACGGGGCGGGTTTGAATACAGCCATTCTGCAGTTTGCGTCGCCGCCCTTCACCTTCAAAACCAATGCGCCCTCCAAGGCGGAAATGGTGGAGCTGATCGACAAGTCGCTCGCCGAGGGAGCGCTCGGGGTGAAGCTTTTGGGCGGCCATTATCCGCTGACGCCAGAAGTCTCCTCCACGCTCATTAAAACCGCACTTGAGCGCCGCGCCTATGTGGCCTGGCATGCCGGCACGAGTGCGCACGGCTCCAATTTGGAAGGCATGATCGAGGCGGTGCAGATGGCCGACGGTTATCCGCTGCATCTCGCACACATCAATGCCTACTGCCGCGGCGCCATTAAAAATGAAATCGACGAAGCGCGTACGGCAATTGAACTTTTGAATGCCAACCCGAATATTTTCAGTGAAAGCTATATTTCACCCAAGAACGGCACACGTCTTACCTGCGGCCCAGACGGCAAGATCCAGTCCAAGGTGACGGGCAACTGCCTGCGCCACTTTGGCTTTACCGAAGACCGCGACGGCGTGCGCAAGGCGCTCCTCGCGCACAAGGCCTTTGCGGTCTATGACGCGGGCGGATACTCTGACCTGATGACGGGCGAAGATGCAGTGAAGCTCTGGGAGTCCCACAACACGGACGTGGGCGGGAGCTTCAACATCAATCCGCCGATTCCGCGCATTCTGCTCGCACAGGTCAAGCGCCCCGACGGCGCCTTTGTGGTGGATGCCATATCCACCGACGGCGGGTGCATTCCGAGAAACGTGATTCTTTCGCAGGGACTTTCGCTCGTTAAGCTCGATGTGCTGACGCTCGCTGAGTTTGCTCAGAAGACGTCGCTTAATCCTGCCCGCATGCTGCGGCTCACGGCCAAGGGGCATCTCTCCGTCGGCGCCGACGCAGACATCACCATCTACGACTACGCCACGCAGACGCCGAAGATGTCTTTCGTCGAAGGCCGCAAGGTACTCTTTAAGGGCGAAGTGCTCGGCAAGAATGCCAACATTATCTGCACCGAACGCGGGCAAAAGGCGATTGAGGCCCGCGGTCTCAAGGCCATTGTGGTGGATCCGGGACTGCCGGTGGATCGCGTCAAGGCGCTTTGAGCGTGCCTCACGGCAGCGGAGCTGCTGAGCGCGTCGGTCTTTGAGGCGCTCGGCGGCTTTAATACCGCACTTTCATCCAGGGGATGCGGAAGCTCGCCATGCGCACGATCATGATGAGGGCGCAGCAGCCCCAAAGCGCGATGTCTGCCGGCACGAGTTCGGCGTGCACCAGCCCGAGGTATACCCAGCAGCCCGCAAAGGCGACGGAAGCGTAAGGCTCTTCATTGGAGAGCACAGAGGGGAGCTTTGCACAGAAAACGTCACGGAGCATGCCGCCGAAAACCCCCGTCACCACGCCGATCAGCACGCTCACAATCAAGGGGTTGCCCAGCCGGTCGCTCGTCGCGCAGCTGCCGACGGCAAAGAAGGCGAGCCCGACGGCATCGGCCCAGAGGAGAATGCGCCGCTGCCAAAAGCGCTGCACGCGGCGAACGATGACGGGGGCCAGAATGGTGAGTCCGAGCGTCATCCAGATCCACTGCGGGTGCGAGAGCCAGTAAAAAGGCCGCAGATCCAGAAGAATGTCGCGGATGATGCCGCCGCCGAAAGCGGTGGTAAAGACGCTCACAAAAACGCCGACGGGATCAATGCGGCGGCCGGCAGAGGCGAAAAGTCCGGCGACGGCAAATCCGAACATGCCGATGCCGTCGGCAACTTCTGCAATGATGGTGAGGGACTGCATCACGGCGGCGTCTCCATTGTGATTCCGAGCTGAGTCCGCCGGAATGTTCTCGCTCTTGTCCCTTCAAGGGCCTGCAGACGAGCTGCATCCGGCTCCTGAAAGCGGCGGACTTCGTTAAAGATGATTTTCGCGCGCTCTCAGCTTTGGGTGCAAACCGAAAAAATGAGGTTCCGTTCGTACAGTTTGAATTGCTTTCCCCCCTTGAATGCAGTTTTGAATGTGCCGGACGAGTAGACTTCAAAGCTCTAAAGCGCTACCGGCCAAGGAGGCCGCACATGATCATTGAGTCGCTTCTCGACACGGACCTCTATAAATTCACGATGCAGCAGTGCGTGCTGCATCAGTTTCCCGCGGCGGAAGTGTCCTACCGCTTCAAGTGCCGCACGCCCAACATCGACTTGTCGCCCTTCATTGATGAGATCAATGCGGAGATTGACCACCTCTGCAGTCTTTACTTTAAAGACGACGAGCTCGAATATTTGGGCAATCTGCGCTTTATGAAGTCGGACTTCATTGAGTTTCTGAGTCTCTTTCACCTCAAGCGCAAGTACATCACGGTGGAGCGCGATCCGTCACGGCCTTTTGGCATTGATATCTGCATCAAGGGCCCCTGGCTTCATACGATTCTTTTTGAAATTCCGGTGCTCGCGATCGTCAACGAGGTGTATTTCCGCCGCACATATCCCGGACTGTCTGACGCCGAGGGGCGCCGCCGGCTCGATGCCAAGATTGATCTGCTTCTCAATGAACCTCATGCTGAGGATCTCCATATCTCCGACTACGGCACGCGCCGGCGCTTTTCGCGGCAGTGGCAGCGAGCGGTGATTGAGCGCCTCGCAGAGCGTCTCGGCAGTCGGCTTTCAGGCACTTCAAACGTGCTTTTTGCCAAGGAGCTTGGTCTCATTCCGCTCGGCACGATGGCGCACGAATACCTTCAGGCCTGTCAGGCGCTTGGCCCTCGTCTGCGCGACACGCAGGTCTTCGGGTTCGAGCAGTGGGCCAAAGAGTATCGCGGCGACTTGGGGATTGCGCTTTCTGACGTCTACGGCATGAAGCCCTTCCTTGAAGACTTCGACATGTATTTCTGCAAGCTCTTTGACGGCGCCCGTCATGATTCCGGAGACCCCTTCCTCTGGGGCGAAAAGATGATCGAGCACTGGAGCCGGAATAAGTGTGATCCGAGAACCAAGCTTCTGATCTTCTCCGACGGTCTCAACATCCCCCGCGTGCTCGAACTCTGGCGCCGCTTTAATGGCCGCGTGCGGCTCGGCTTCGGTATCGGCACCAACCTGATGAATGACCGCGGACCGGAACCGCTCAACGTGGTCATCAAGATGACGCAGTGCAACGGCCAGCCCGTGGCAAAGATCTCCGATTCGCCCGAAAAGAGCATGTGTGAAGATGAAAGCTATGTGCGGTATCTGCGTCAGGTCTTTCACATGGATGACCCGACGGCAGCCGCCAAAGGGTTGAAGTAAGTACTTGCTTCCAAATTAAGCACGGCTCAAAGAAAGCCGACGCTGCGGATGAGCTGCAGCGTCGGCTTTTTTACCGTCGGACGAGGAGCTTGCGCAGGAGTCCGATGAGTTCAAGCCGTTCTTCGGGACTTAAAACAGAGGCAAATGCTTCAACGCGCTGGAAGTGGCCTGGAAGCAGGTCTGTGAGATATTTCTGACCGGCATCGGTGAGTGCGATGAGCGTTGAGCGCGCATCCGTGGCGGAGGGCGTTTTGACGATGAGCTTTTCCGGGCTCACCAGCATGCGCTGCAGCATGGTTGAGGCCGTGGGCGTACTCACTCTCAGGCGAGCGGCCAGCTCCCCGACGGGCAGCGGCATCCCTGCATCATGGAGCACCATCAGGAGTGCAAATTTGCCTTCCGTGACGCCGGTGCTTTTGGTGAGATTGGAAAAAACCATGTTGCGGCGTTCCAGATCGACCATCTGCAGCAGAAACGACATTTCGATGCAGGACACTTTTTCGCAGCTCGGTTCGGTATTCAGATTGCGTCGAATGACGCGAAGAATGTCTTCGTGTGAAGGCGGCTGTGCGTACTGCAGCTCCATGGATAGCTCCTCCGTTTTTTGACATACCAAAATCTAAATTCTTTTGTGGATTTATGCTCGAAGCCTCTCTTTGTTGGACGCCGATGGATTTTGGTACCTGGTTTGTTGGAGAAACAATTATTGCAAAAGTGCAAGCAAATTTTTATTCGACTACATTTAGTAGTTAGCTACATAACTTTACATTTGATTTGAGTAATCTCTCATCTATCGATGACTGCTCGCGGCCCTGTCTGCGGACCCGCGGCATCGAAAAGAAAACGTCCCGCATGCAGCCGCTACCGAGCTGTTTGGTTTGTGCGGCAAGGTGCGCTGGTGCGGGACGTGCCTACAGCAATCCCTGAAATGTCAGGAAAATAAAGAAGGAACATAACCATGTTCAAGAAAACCATTGCAGCGCTCGCAGTTGCAGGTGCTTTCGGCACTATGGCCGCTGGCGCGGTATATGCAGCCGATGTGACGCTTTACGGCGTGGTGGACCTGGGGCTTAAGTATTCTCACGTCGACGCCGACCAGAGCGGCGTCGATGCCGTTGACAAGCTTGAAATGAAGTCCGGCTCTCAGTCGGGCTCGCGCTTTGGCATTAAGGGGGCTGAAGACGTCGGCAACGGTCTCAAGGTTGGCTTCCAGCTCGAAAACGGCTTTGATGCGGATACCGGCAGCCTCGGCTACAACAGCCGCTTGTTCGGCCGTGAAGCGCGCGTTTATCTCTCCGGCGACTTCGGTGAAGTGGCTTTCGGCCGCATGGGAACACTGGGTTCGGGCAACGGCACGTACGGTCTGCTCGGCGGCATGACGCCCTTTGGCACTTCGTGGGGCGGTTCGGTGGAAAACGGCACCTATTTCGTCGGCAACGCTCGTGCCGACAATACGGTGACCTATAAGACACCGACCTTCGCGGGCTTCACGGCTTACGCGCAGTATTCGTTTGATATGAATACCAAGCAGGATACGCCGCTCGGACAAACCGAAGGCAAGGCCTCGGCCAACCGCTACTATGCTTTGGGCGCCAACTACAAGGTGGGTTCGCTCGACGTGACGGCCGTGGTTGACAGCTACAACTGGTCCAACAAGCTCAATACATACGGCGGCAGTGATGTAGACGATGCATTGACTGTGACGCTGGGCGGCTCCTATGACTTTGGCGTTGCCAAGGCCTATTTGAGCGGTCAGTATTTCGACAATATGCTCGCCAATGACGCCACGGCTGCGGCTGCTCAGAAGGACACGATGGATACCTATGCGTCCTTTGGCAACTATTTCAGCGGCAAGGCGTTTAAGGGCTACAGCGTTTTGGCCGGCATGGATGCACCGGTGCTGGGCGGCAAGGCCTTGTTCGCCGTCGGCTACACGGACGCTAAAGATGCGGACGGCAGTGATGCCAGCGGCAAAACGGAACTTTCCCGCTACGGCGCCTCGGTGGGCTACACCTACGACTTGAGCCGCCGCACGAATGTGTATGCCGTTGCCGCCTACTATAAGGACAGCGTGGATAAGGATGCGTCTTCGAGCTATCAGGATCACGATCCCTCGACGGCGACTATTTATGCCGGTATCCGCCATACGTTCTAAGGGGGCATAAGCGGGCAGCGGCGCTGCGGCGCTCCAAAATGTCTCTGCTGCGGTTAGAGAGGATTTCAGGCGGGTTTTTGAGAGTCTTTCCTAACTGAAATGTTTTCTGAGCGGCGTGCAGGGGTTTCTTGGGCGGCGCTGGACGCTTCCCGTTTTGCGAGCGCTTAAGCTCGAAAAAGAGGTTCGGTTGAAAGATCGAACCTCTTTTTTGGCCTCTTCATCGCAAAAACAATCATCCTGCATGCCGTTAACATCGTTTTCGGTGTAAGGTACTTTCCGGTGCGCCCAGTCCCGTCAAGAGAAGCGGACAAAGGGGTTGCAAGGTAGGAAACACTTCTTTTGTTTACCAATCTCCAATTTCTTTGCCCTGGGCAGACCAAATTCCACTGGTGCGTTTCGCATCCCTAACCGGCGAAACCGCATCTTCCGACAAGAAAAAGATTGGAGTATCTCGTGACGCTTCTCTCCTCTGCGCGCATGTCTGCCGCAATCCTCGCGCTTGGCGCGCTCACCGCCGTACCGGCCCATGCGGCAGGCATCGACGGCAGTTCGCTTGGGTTAACGTGGGCCGTTCCCTTCGCCGGGATCCTGCTTTCCATTGCGCTCTGTCCATTGTTCCTGCCGCATTTCTGGCACAAAAATTTCGGCAAAGTTGCGGTGTTCTGGGCGCTCTGCTGCGCCCTGCCGCTCTGCGCCGTCCTCGGCTTTTCCGTGGGTACTGACGCTATCGTCCACGTGCTTTTGGCCGACTATGTTCCCTTCATCATTTTTGTGGGATCGCTCTTCGTCGTAGCCGGCGGCATTCACGTCCGCGGCTCATTTGTGGGCCGTCCGATCGTCAATGTGGCGTTTTTGGGGCTCGGTGCTGTGCTCGCTAACTTCATGGGCACGACGGGGGCGGCAATGCTCCTCATTCGCCCGCTGATTGAAGCCAACGCCGGCCGCACCCGCAAGATGCAGACCTTCATCTTCTTCATCTTTCTCGTGGCAAACGTGGGCGGCGCGCTCACGCCGCTCGGTGACCCGCCTTTGTTCCTGGGGTTCCTCAAGGGCGTGGGATTCTTCTGGACGGCCGAACACCTGATGCTGCCGTGGCTCTTGTGCTCGGGCGTACTGCTCTTTATTTACTTCCTCATTGACAGCGCCTGCTTTAAGAAAGATGTGGCCGACGGCTTCAAGGCGCCGGCGGAAACCAAGGCCTTTGCCATTGAGGGCGGCATCAATGTGCTCCTTTTGGCCGGCATTATCGGTGCTGTGCTTTATTCGGGCTTCAGCCGCTCCGGCATTGAATTCACGTTCCTGAACGTGCACTTTGCGCTCGAGTCGATCGTTCGTGATCTCTGCTTCCTGGCGCTCGCGGGGCTTTCGCTCATGCTTACCGCCAAGGCTACGCGTGAGGCCAATCACTTCACATGGGACCCGATTCTGGAGGTTGCCAAGCTCTTCTTCGGCATCTTCGTGTGCATCGTGCCGGTGCTCGAAATGCTGCGTGCAGGTCACGACGGCGCCTTTGCCTCGCTCGTGGCGCTCGTCACCAATGCCGACGGGAGCTTCAACAACACGTTCTTCTTCTGGCTCACGGGTTCGCTCTCCGCGTTCCTTGACAATGCGCCGACCTACCTCGCCTTCTTCAATTTGGCGGGCGGTGATCCTGCAGTGCTCATGACCACGGATGCTCAGACGCTGATGGCCATTTCGATGGGGTCGGTCTTCATGGGAGCGGTGACCTACATCGGCAACGCACCGAATTTCATGACGGTTGCGATCTGCAATGAACGCGGCGTTAAGATGCCGTCCTTCTTTGGCTACATGCTCTGGTCGGTCGGCATTCTCTTCCCGGTCTTCTTCCTGATGGATATGGTCTTCCTTACCTAATCGTCAGTTTGGTCTCATCCCCGGCGGGCGCTTCGAATGATTAGCGAAGCGCCCGTTTTTCGTCCTGTCCTGCCGCCCAGATGCCGGCAGTTGTGGCAGAGTAGGTTCATGGGCGGACTTTAACGCCGCGGCTTTTTTGCTTTCCTTTCGGCGATGTCTGAGCATGCCTAAAGCTTTTCGCAACCCTCCAAACGATCAGAATGACCGGTCTGCGCCGCCCGGAGAGGAGCGCCGATCCGGCTTAAGGCGTTTCCTGCCGGTACTGCTCCCGGCAGTCATTCTCTTAGGCTGGTGGCTCGTGACAAGTTCCGGCGCTGTGCCGGCGCTTTTGCTCCCCGGACCGGGAGCAGTGGCCAAGCGGTTTTTATCGCTTCTCGATTCCGGCGAACTCCTCACGCATGCGGCGGTCTCCATGGGCCGCGTGTTTGCGGGCTTTTTGCTTTCAGCTTCGGCCGCCTTGGGGCTCGCACTTTTACTCTATCGACGTCCGCTTTGGGAGAGTGCGCTTTCACTCGTTCTGGAAGCACTCCGCGTCATTCCGCCGCTTTCGCTGGTGCCGCTCCTTATTTTGTGGCTGGGCATTGATGAGGCGCCTAAGCTGGCGATTGTCGTGTTAGCGAGCTTCTTTCCCATTTATTTGTCGGCGCTCACAGCCCTGCGAAGCGTCAGCAGCAAATACAGGGAACTCGCGCAAATGCTCGGGCTCACGGAATCGGCGCGTGTGCAGGAAATTCTGCTCCCGGGGGCGGCTCCGGGCATTTTGACGGGACTGCGATTGGGATTTGGCTACGCCTGGCGGGCACTGGTGGGCGCAGAACTCATCGCTGCTGCGTCGGGTCTGGGCTACCTGATTGAAGATGCATCGTCCTTGGCGAGAACCGATGTGGTGATGGTGGGCATTCTCACCATTGCGGGCTTAGGGATCCTCTGCGATCAGCTCTTTCGCCGAGGGGCGGAAGGCTGGACAAAGTCGCGCCTTAACCGCAGGCGGAAAAGCAGTGGGGGACAAACTGCCCTTGAGACAGCTCCTCCATCTGCAGCAGATCCCGAACGCAGCCTCTGGGGCATTGCGTTCGAGGCTTTGGTGGTGAGCTACCCGGGACTCACCCAGCCGCCGGTGAATCACTTGACGCTCTCCATAGCGCCCGGCTCCGTAACGGCGGTGCTCGGCCGTTCGGGATGCGGCAAAACGACGCTCCTTAAGGCAGCCGCGGGCCTGCTCCTCCCGCAGGCGGGAGCGGTGCGGTTTACGTCCCCGAATGCGTCCGGAAGGACGCATCCGAAGGTTGCCATGGTGTTTCAGGAGCCGCTCCTTTTGCCCTGGAAAACGGTTCGAGAAAATGCGGCGCTCGCCCTTTCTGCCCGCACGGGGGAGGCGCTTTCCGAAGCCTGCAAATCTGCAGCAGTCACGCAGGCGCTGACGCTTGCCGGTATTGCGGATTTGGCTGAACGCTTTCCCGCGGAACTCTCGGGCGGCCAGCAGCAGCGCGCGGGGCTCGCGCGGGCGCTTTCGGCAGAGCCGGACGTTTTGCTGATGGATGAACCCTTCGGCGCGCTCGATGCACTCACACGCCTGGAGCTCCAGGATGAAACGCGAGCACTCTTTAACCGCCGGCGCATGACCGTACTCATGATTACGCACGACGTGCGTGAAGCCCTTCGCATGGCAGACCGTGCAGTCGTGCTGCGCGGCGGCAGCGCCGCGGCAGATCATTCGCTTCTCATGCCGTTCCCTCGGCGCTTTTCGGATCCCGCGGTCGGCGCGGCAGAAGAAGGGCTTCTCGCCGAGCTGCTCCACCATTGATCGTGCTGTTTTTATTTGGGCGGCTCGGGTTTCGCGGGTTTGCGCTTCGCCTGAGCGCAATGGGCGTCGATCCATCTGCGCACCGTGGCGGGCGGCGCGCCCGTTGCTGCGCGAATTGCTTTCCAGGTACTGCCGCTCAGCCGCATCGCGATGGCTTTCGTGCGGACGGCATCGCTGTAACGATAAAGATTGGGCGATATTTCAACGCTGAATTTGCCGCTTTTCCAGGCTTCAGCCCAGTCGCGAAGCGTCGTGGACGGGAGGTCGAGGATTCTTGAAGCCTTGGTGTAGCCAATGCCGGCTTCGAAGAGCGCTATAGCGCGGCGGCGTTTGTCTGCCGAGGCATATCCCGGCGGACGATAGCGTCCTGGGGGCGACTCCGACAGCTCGTCCGGTAAATCATTTTCCGTCATGAGGTATTCCTGCTGCTCGTCAACCGTGCTGGCACTGCGCAAAAAAGACCCGTCCCCGCGCGAGCGGCAGACGGGTGCCAGAGAGCGGGATGACATGCCCTCACTCGGTGAGTGAGTGCAGTTGTCTCCCGAAAGCGGTATGAGTCCCCGAGAGCCTTCCTTCATCCTTGGAGCACAATGAAAGAAGGCCCCGGGCGGGTTCTCAGGGGCTAAGCACTGCGAAGCGCTGAGCCCCTATAGAACGGGTTGGTTAGAACGAGTAGCGGAGGTTGGCGTTGAAGGCATTGTTCATGCGATCGTCGCCGCCGGCCGTCAGACCGTAGTTCAGACCAAACGTCCAAGCATCCTTCTGAGCCTCAACACCGATCGTGGCGCGGATCGGGTTGGAGTCGAACACACGGTTGCTGTCGGAAGCACCAACGAACGTGTATTTCACATCCTTATCGCCAAAGGTCGGGACAACCGAGAGATCAACCATCGGAGCAACCTTCCAGCCGTTCGTATCGAACGTACCCGAGAAGGCAACACCCAACGGCATCTGGTAAACGGTCATCGTGTCATAGTCGGCGCCAAACTTGGAGTCGTCCATGTCGATGCGCGTCAGACGGATGCCAGCATGCGGAACGATGTTGAGCGCGCCGAACTTGGCGAGGTATTCCGTGCCCACACCAAAGGTGAAGACGTCCGCATCTTCGGATTCCTTGACCTGACCGAAGACCGTATTGGTCGAAAGGTCGTTCTTGAGCTTCGTGTAGCCTACATCAGCACGGAGATTGAAGTCGCCGAGCTGCTGCGCAGCGTAGAGACTCACGCCGTAGAAGTCCGAATCGTTGTCGACCTTGATGCCGTCACCCACGGAATTGCTGTCAGCCTGACCCACATTGAAGGCAAGACCGATGGTTGCACCGCAGGAGGCAGTGTAGTCAAAACCCAGAACGGCGCCGTAGATGTCGGCTTCGTAGCCATAGCCTTCACCATAGAGACGCTTGCCTTCGTTGGTCGTGCCGAAAACGTCAACCCACGGCGTAACACCAGTCGTGCGCGGAGCATTGAGGCTGGCGAGCGAAGTGCGGCGTTCAAGGGCAGCGGTGACCTGATCGTTCACATCAAGTGCGGTGTTGAAGGCACCGCCGGCAAGAGCCATGACCGAAGCCGTGTTAACGCTATCAAGGTAATCGCTGATCTTGTTTTCCAGGTACTGTCTCTGGTCTTGAGCAGCGCTATAACCATCCGAAGCCTTGACGTCCGCGATGTAGTCCGTGAGCCCCCAGACAACCGCGTCGCTCAGCTGGTTATGACCGAAAGAAACGGCATCGAGGTCAGCCTTGGCATTGCCGCCCTGATAAGTGTCATCGAGCAGCTTGTCATACGTTGTGTTGCGGGCAAACGAGATCGTACCGTCAGCTGCAACGGTACCCTGCGACGTATGGTCCGTAGACGTGCCGTAGAACATCGTGCCGTAGTCGACCGTCAGCGTGCCGCCAGTGGCAGAGTCAGCAAGCTTAAGCGTCTTCGCACCGTTTTCGCCTTCAAAGGCTGCAGCAGGTGCGTTCTTGACGCCGACGAGCGTGACCTTAGCTCCGTTTGTATTATCTGCGGAGATGGCGTTCTTCAGGACGCCGTCCTTAGCGGCATAACCGGCCGTGCCAGCAACTCCCTGAATGTCGACGAGGAGATCCGTAGCCTGGCCAGCGGCACCGCCAATGCTCAGGGCTGCAGTGCCATCACCAAACACCGCCTGCTTGGCGATGTAGATAACAGACTTGTCAGCATCAATTTCACCGTAGGCATCGGCAACGGCTGCATTTGCCGCGGCGGTCGAGGCGCCAACGGACAGCACGCCGAGGTTAGTTTCGTCAGCAGTAGTACCAAAGGAAACCGTCTGGACTTTAACAGCGTTTTCAAAGGCCTTCGGAGCTTCTTCATCCCCTTCGGCTTGAGTGGTCGTTGCGGCGGGCTTATTGCCGAGAATGGCAAACGTACCGTCAGTGATAACGACGGTGTTTGCGGAGTCTCCTTGTTCATACCAAGCCGTATCCAGGTCGCCATTGACGCTGATCTGGCCATTGTTGGTAAGACCATTGGTCGTCATGGTGCCGTTGACCGTCAAATTGCCGTTATCGGCCGCAACGGTCGTGCCGGCTTCGTTCGTGAACGTGAAGGCACCCGTAATGGTGGATGCAGCGGCGAACGTCACGGCGTTGTCGATGGTACCGAAGTCAGTATCTTCTGCGCCCAGGTTGACTTTGTTGAACGTGACAGCAATGAGTTCATCACCTTCTTTGGCACCGATGATTACTTCACCCTTGTTGTTGCCACGCAGTGTGAGCAGAGGATCGTTTTCACCGCTGTTTCCGACGGCAAGCGATTCAAGCTTGTTCTTATTTGCTTCCGTTTTAGCAACTTCAAGTGAACCAATGGTCAGCTCACGACCGAGCCAGTTGTTACCGTCGAAGTGCGGAGTGCCCGTACCAAATTCTGCGTAAACATCGCTGCGGCCAAAGTTCGTCGGACCGGTAGCCGTTGAACTGCCGATCTCAGCGAGATCAAGCTTAGACTGCTTGCCTTCAACATCAACCACAATGTTGGCGTTTGTGAAGTTGAACTTGTCGCCAAGCGCGGAGGAGATGTTTTTGTAGTCGTCGAGTGAGTAGGTACCAGTTGTGCTCGTATCGATCAGGTCGCCAGTGTTGTTAGTGGAGGCAGCTGAACCGAAAGCAGTGGCGGTGTAGATCACGCTGCCATCTTCATCCGTGGAGCTCTTGATGAGGTTGGCAAGCGATGTTTCGATCGTACCGGTATTGGTAACGCCGACCGATTCAAGTTTGCCCGTATCAACATTCTGGACGATCAGCGTGCCGGAATTCGTAATGGTATCGGTAGTATTTACGAAGACCAGATTTTCAACGGTAGCTTTGCCGGCGTTCACAAAGCCTTTGGCTGGAGTGTTGTCAGTCGTAGAAGGCGTGTCAGCTGAAGCTTTTGCAAACGTGATCGTGTTGAACTTGACCGTTCCTTCATTCGTAAATGCGGAATCGGCTGTGTTCAAAGTAAGAGTGGCGGCGTTGAGTTTGCCGGTGACCTTAACGTTACCGTTGGTTGCTGCCTCACTATCGTCGTCAGCGGCAACAGCAGCTGCACCAACTGAAACATTGTTGAAGGTCAACTCTTCAGCGACAGTTGCAGAACCATTAGCAGCGATCAGATCGCCGTCAACAGCAGCACCTTCGGCACCGGTAAGCGCAGCGGTACCGAGATTAACAATGACATCACCTGTAACGGAGGCGTCTTTTTCAATTTTGATATTGTTGGTGGAGTTGGTGGACCTAACAACAATATCGCCTTGCGTGACTGATCCGGAGGCGAGAGTAGCAGTGTTATTTGAGCCTTCACCAAAGACGATGGCAATCGCGCCTTCAGCTACGGCATTAATCACACCTCCCTTCTTATTAGTAAAGGAAGAGCCAGTAACATTGTCGCCGATATAAACGCCGATAATTTGTTCAGCACCTTCAGCAAGTGTTCCGACCGTAATCGTGCCGTTATTTTCTGCAACGGGTGCCGTTCCGGCTTCCAAACCGATCGCTCGCCCCTGATTTTCAACGACGATGGTGCCATTATTAATGATCTTCACACCGTTGCCCTGACTACCGGAAGCAAGCGCAACGGCATTTTTCGCAATAATGGTGCCGTCATTGATGATTTCACCTTTGTCGCCGCTCATGGCGTGTGTTGCCCAGTAGTGAGCTTTATTGAGTGCTGTGACGTAAATCGTGCCCTTATTGATCAACTTAGAGTCATCAGCGGCACCCGATGACATAAAGAAGCCGTTAGCTTGGACGTACTTAGGGGCTTGAGCAACATCAGCATTGGCCTGATCAGCAATCACCCACAGCGTTTTATCAAACGTGTAGGATTGATTAGGTGTAACTAAGGCACCAGCACCGTTTTCTGTTTTTTTGTAGACAATACTGTCATTGAGCGTGTCTGTCTGCGTAGCCGTTGTGTCAGCGTAAACTTTTGCGCCTTCAACCGGGTCGATATAGGATGCGGCCATTGCACTGCCCGCAACGAGGGTTGCAACAGCTGCAGCAATAACCGTCTTCACGGCCTTGCCCTGATAGGAAGAAGCCTTTTCGCTCGTCACGACAACGCCGCGTGTGAGTGACTTGGCAACTTTATAAGTGCGATTCATTTAGGGAGTACTCCAAGAGTTTTCTGGTTGACTCAACGGTTTCGAATGAAGTCGAAGAGTTGTGCACAAGCACTCAGGGCATCCTAAATGTCGAGAAAACATAGGGGGGGGGTTATCCCTATGGCCGGCTTTCTAATAGATTGTTTGCCGGCAAATTTGGAAAACTGGTATATGGCGCGAAAACCCTTAATTGAGCTTGTGTCATCAGAACAACACGGAAAATCTGTAAACGATCTGTTAGTTCAACCGTAAACGCATGTAAGCATCCGGTCTCTTCAGGAAGGCGGCAAAACGAAGGAGGGGGTTTCATAACAATGCTTTCCGCTGACCGTGAGTTTTATTCAGCACGGTTGGGCGCAGTCCCCTTTGAGTGAGCCGTAAAACTGCCGCTTTCCTCATGGCGGTGTCAGAATGTGCCTCAACGAGCTCCTCGTCTGCAAAGAAGACGCATTTCTGTTTCTGTAAAGAGACGAAGGAGCGGAGATTGATGAAAAAGGATTCATGTTATGAAGCTTAAAAACCTTTTTACCGCGGCGGCCGTCGCGGCCGGATTGTGCTTAACCGGCATGTCTGCAGTTCAGGCTGCACCGAAGATGCCCGAGAGCATTTCGATCACCTATGTGAAATCGCCCTTCAATCTGCAGAACATTGTGATGAAGGAGCGCGGGATGCTCGAAGATGCCTTCAAGGCCGAAGGCGTCAAGATCAACTGGCGCGTCATTAATTCGGGTGCCATTCAGGGTCAGGCTATGGCGTCTGGCGACCTAGACTTCTCTGCAGTCATGAATACGGCCAGCGTGCTGATGGCTGCCGGTGCCGGCAACCCCATTCGTATTGCTTCCGGTGTGGGTCACCCCCAGAAGATCTTTGCCATCATCGGCAAACCCGGCACGGACTATTCCATCAAGGATCTCAAGGGCAAGAAGGTCGTGGGACCTAAGGGCACGGTGCTCCATCAGCTCCTCGTGGCGGCGCTCAAGAAGGAAGGCATGACCATCAAGGACATGGACTTCATCAGCATGGATCCTGCCAAAGCCATGACGGCGGTGCTCTCCGGTTCGGCTGACGCGGGGCTGGTCGCTGCTGGCCTCATTATTAAGGCAAACGCAGAAGGCGCCAAAACGATTACGACGTGCGAAGGGCTCGTCGAACCCAATCTCGTAATGGCAGTCCGCCAGGCTTTTGTTGACCAGTATCCGGAAGCTTACGAACGCGTGGTTGCAACGAATCGCGCTGCTTTGAAGTGGATTCGCGAACACAAGGCAGAAGCGCTCGCCATGGGAGCAAAAGAGCAGGGCATTTCCATTGAAAATGCCGAGAAGCTCTATGACTGGTCGGGCTTTTATGACGTCCTGACTGAAGCTGACGTCAAGGGGCTTGCCGCTGATCAGCAGTTCCTCATCGACAACGGCATGATGGAAAAGGCGGTGGATGTCCGCTCGCTTATTCTGCCGGGCGCGATGAAATAATCGCCTAATGAAAAAGCGAATACATCGTTTTGAGGCTGCTTTACTGCAGTTTTAGGCCTCAGCAATCGGCTGCTTTGACGCGAGTCGGGCAGCAGATTGCGGACGAATTGAGCGAATTTCTAAACTGCCTTCAAGGGAAGGTCTGCTCGATTGGCCGGGAATCTTTAATTTGATTTCTCCAAGCGATTGGCCCAAGAAAAGGCAGCAAAGAAAAAGGCTGAGTTTGGAAAAACTCAGCCTTTTATGGTTTCGTGGCAGGGGTAGTAGGATTCGAACCTACGAATGGTGGATTCAGAATCCACTGCCTTAACCGGACTTGGCGATACCCCAGCGAATGGTGCGGTCGATGAGATTTGAACTCATATGGATTGCTCCGCTACCCCCTCAAAGTAGTGCGTCTACCAATTTCGCCACGACCGCGAATTCCGTTCAGATTTTTTCAACAGCTTCATCAGAGAGACCTGGCAGGGGTAGTAGGATTCGAACCTACGAATGGTGGATTCAGAATCCACTGCCT
>ENA-OQQU01000280-OQQU01000280.1-human-gut-metagenome-genome-assembly--contig:-NODE-280-length-33786-cov-23.423498_pt1 | contig 33786 bp, 21 predicted proteins | sample MGYA00243233_ERZ505096 | MGnify/ENA primary metagenome ERZ505096 (study PRJEB26097, sample SAMN02712159) | human gut metagenome | biome: Gut microbiome | host: Homo sapiens | place: Denmark... | reverse complement strand
GTTCGCGTTAGCCGATAAGTGCCATGGATGGCAACGTAAAGGCGGCCCCGTCATGGTGAGAAGCACTTGGCCACTTTCCTTTAGAAAATCCACAGTTGTAGCTAGCATCCGAGTCCGGGGCGGGCAGCCCTTTCTGCGTGGATTTTAGAACAACTATTTCACTAACTCTCAATTTATTTCTCTTCCACCGGAATCTGCTTCAGATTCTCCACAGGCTCCAGGATCTCATTACTGCGGATGTCAATGATAGGTCCGCCGGTACCTTCGATGTATTCTCTGGTAATGGTGACTCTTCCAATGTTGTCATCCTTCGGGATCTCATACATGATATCCAGCATGAAATCCTCAATAATGGAACGCAGGGCTCTGGCGCCGGTGTCACGTTTCATGGCCTTTTCGGCAATGGCATCCAGGGCATCGTCCGTGAACTCCAGTTTCACTTCATCCAGTTCCAGGAGCTTTTGGTACTGTTTCAAAATGGCATTCTTCGGCTCTTTCAGAATCTTCACCAGCATCTCCTTGCTTAGTCCCTGCAGAGTACAGATGATAGGCAGTCGTCCAATGAACTCCGGGATCATGCCGAACTTACGAATATCCTCTACGGTCACCTTAGATAAAATATCGGTATCTTTATCGTATTTGTCCTTCAGTTCGGAATTAAAACCGATGGATGCGGTCTTGGTCAGGCGCTCCTTGATGATCTCATCCAGATCCGGAAATGCACCGCCGCAGATAAACAGGATATTTCGGGTGTTCACCGTAGCCAGGGGCACCATGGCATTTTTGCTATTGGCACCGACCGGTACTTCCACCTCGGCACCCTCCAATAATTTCAACATGCCTTGCTGTACACTTTCACCGCTGACATCCCGGGAATTGGTATTTTTCTTCTTGGCGATCTTGTCGATCTCATCAATGAAAATAATACCTTTCTCCGCTTTCTCTACATCGTTACCGGCGGCTGCCAGTAGCTTGGATACTACGCTCTCGATATCATCACCGATATATCCGGCCTCCGTCAGTGACGTAGCATCGGCGATCGCCAGAGGCACATCCAGCAGTTTCGCCAGTGTCTTAACTAAATAAGTCTTACCGGAACCGGTGGGACCGATCATAAGGATATTGGACTTCTCGATCTCAATCTCATCCATGGTATCGGTAGCCACTCTCTTATAATGATTGTATACCGCTACCGAAATGACTTTTTTGGCTTTTTCCTGTCCCACTACATATTCATCCAGGCTTGCCTTGATCTTATGAGGTGCCGGAATATCTTTGATGTTGAATACAGGTTTGGGACCTTCGGCTTTCTTTTTCTTCTTGAGTTTCTGCTTGTTGGGAATGCCGCCGTCTCCCTGAAGATCTGCCAGATTCACAAAGCTGATGTTGGGGAATCCGTTCTGTCCGTTAAACTGGTTGAAATCATTAGGATTGTTCAGCATGCCCTGGTAGTCGAACTGGCTCACGGTCTCCATAGTTTTGTGCATGCAGTCATCGCAGATACAGATATGATTAGGCAGCTTGAACATTCTGCCGGCTTTGCTCTCCGGTCTTCGGCAGATGAAGCAGACATCCTCGTACTCGCTGCTGTCCTTTTTGTCCTCTGTCTTTTTCTCCGCGGAATTTTCACCCGCAGTATCCGCTACCTGTGTGTTCTCGCTATTTTTTTCGTTATCCCGATTTTCGTTCAGAGTGGTCTCTGTTTTCTCTTCCTCAGGGATTACTTCTCTATAATCATCATTGTAATTATCTGTCATGTTATTCTCCTCTTTATATAATAGAATTTGCGTCTTACGTAATCGCAACTGCCAGCAGTCGGTTTTCGTAATCCGCTATTCCTTGATGCTTTCTTCTCGCAGTGCTTATCTCGGTATCACTTCGTGCTACCTCGATATCCGGGCTTCGCCCTACACGTATCGTGTCTTACATAATCCCGCCTGCAAGCAGTCGGTTTTCGTAATCCACGATCCTTGCACTGCTCATGCCTACGCTTATTATATCTAATTCGAATGACTGCTACAAGTGAAGTTTTTCTAAACAAAATCCCCGGGAGATTCAGACGATCTTCCGGGGGTTTTCTGTCTTTCCAATATTCAATATTGGGAACCGCTATATTTATTTTTTATCTGCTGGTCTGCTGCCCAGTGTGAGATTCAGTTCGACAGACACATATTCACCGTTCTGAGGTCTCTGTACCGTTATGGTTACGGAATCACCGGCTGCATAGTACTGTAACATCTTCTGAAGATCAGAGTAGGACGAGATGCTGCTGCCATCGAATTTGGTAATGATATCACCTTTCATGATACCGGCATTCGCTGCTGCACTGCCTTCCTCTACGGATACTACATAGATGCCTTCCGGCATGTTATACATCTGAGAGATCTGGGAAGTTACTTCCTGCAGAGAGATACCGATGTAACCGACTTCATCCTCAGCTACCTTGGTTCTGGTCTGACGCTCCATCAGATCTGCAATGATAGGGCTTGCCGAAGTAATCGGGATAGCATATCCCATACCTTCTACGGCAGTACCACCGATCTTGTTGGAGTTGATACCGATAACCTCACCATTCATGTTCAGCAGTGCACCGCCGGAGTTACCGGGGTTGATGGCTGCGTTGGTCTGGATGAAAGTACCGGTAGAGCCGTTCTCCAGACCGGTAGAGCCGTTCTCCAGAGTGATCTCACGATTCAGGGCACTTACGATACCGTTGGTAACGGACTGACCATATCCAAGAGCATTACCAATGGCAATTACCGGCTCACCAAGCTTCAGGTCATCACTGCTGCCCAAAGTAGCAACGGTAATGGCATTCTTGGTATCATCGCTCAGATCATTTAAAGATACTGCGATCACTGCCAGATCCATATCGGAATCCAGTCCTTTGACTTGTGCCTGTGCTTCACTGCCGTCGATAAAAGTAACAGTCAGCGTATCTGCGCTCTCTACTACGTGGTTGTTAGATACGATCAGCAGTTCATCATCCGTCTTGCCTACAATGATACCGGAACCGCTGGCTGCTTCTTCCTGTGTATACTGCTGTCCGAAGACATTTGCTGTCTCAGTGAAGTTATTCACAATCGATACCATGGCAGGCATAACCTTCTCCACCACATCAGATACATCAGACTCTACATAAGTAACGTTGGTCGCAAGCTGCGGTGTACTCTGGCTGCTCTCTGTTGCAGCTTCGGAAGTGACCTCATCTACCACTGCGGTATCCGTACCGGTCTTAAGCATCCCGGTGCCCTGCTGTACTGCATAGAACCCGATGCCGGCAAACAGTCCGAAGAAAAGTCCCAGACTGACACTTACCATAGCTTTCCGGAAATAACCTCCATGCTTTTTGGGGTTCTTAGGTTCTGTATTGCTACCGGTGCTTCCGCCCATCTGGTATGTGGTGTAACCGTTTGCACTTCCCGCAGCGCTTACTCCGCTGAATGTACCGGTTGTATTTTCATCTCCGGTTTCGTAACCGGAAAAATTATCATTCTCGTACATAATGCTTCCTCCTATCCTATCTGTAAGTGAGAGATTTTTTACTATTTTCATTTCTTCCTCTCACCTTATGAACATAGTATATCCACCAAATGTGACCGAATTGTGATAACTTTCTGAAGCAATTATGAAAGATCAAAAAAAACCGAAGAAGTTTTCACCTCTCCGGATTTTTCTTGTTATTCCACCGTAACGGATTTTGCCAGGTTTCTCGGCTTATCCACATCACAGCCACGTCCCACTGCCACATAGTAAGCAAACAGCTGCAACGGAATGATTGCCAGGGAATTGGTAAAGTACGGATTCGTCTCGGGAATGTATACCACATAATCCGCTGCCTTCTCGATGGCTTTGTTGCCCTCGATGGTAACCGCCATGACAAAAGCGCCTCTTGCCTTTACCTCTACCATATTACTGATGGTCTTCTGGAACAGAGCCGGCTGGGTTGCCAAAGCCACTACCAGGGTGCCATCTTCGATCAGGGAAATGGTGCCATGCTTCAGTTCTCCGGCTGCATAAGCCTCGGAATGAATATAGGAGATCTCTTTTAACTTCAGGGATCCCTCCAGGGAAATCGCATAGTCGATACCACGTCCGATGAAGAAGATGTCTCTCGCTCCCACATAACGGTTGGCGAAATGCTGGATCTTCTGCTTCTGGCCCAGAAGCAGCTCGATCTGATCCGGCAGACATCTTAAATCTGTCAGCATACTCTGGAACTTCTCCTGGTCAATGGTTCCACGCACCTTGGCGAACTTCATAGCCAGCATGTAAAGTGCTGTCAGCTGTGCACTGTAAGCCTTGGTCGTTGCAACGGCGATCTCGGGACCTGCCCAGGTGTACATAACACTGTCCGCTTCTCTGGCGATGGAGCTGCCGACGACATTGACAATACCCAGTACCTTGAAGCCCTTTTCCTTGGATTCACGCAGAGCTGCCAGCGTATCCGCAGTCTCACCGGACTGGCTGATGACGATGACCATATTGCCCTTCTGCAGGATGGGATCACGATAACGGAATTCGCTGGCCACATCCACCTCTACCGGGATTCTTGCCAAACCTTCAATGACATATTTTGCGGTAACACCGGTGTGATATGCGGAACCGCAGGCCACGATATGGATCTTTGTGATCTCCTGAATCTCCTCATCGCTCATATTCAGTTCTTCGATGACGATATCATTATCCTTGATACGGGGAGAAATGGTATCGTTGATCGTCTTCGGCTGTTCGTAGATCTCTTTCAGCATGAAATGCTCATAGCCGCCCTTTTCCGCAGCATTGGCATCCCAGTCGATGGTCACGGGGGTTTTCGTGATCTCTTCTTCGTCCACTGAGAAGAATCTAAGGCCGTCTTCCTTCAGTTCCACCACTTCCTGATTATCTACATAATATACGGTTCTGGTATATTTGAGAATTGCGGGAACATCAGATGCGATAAAGCTGCCGCTCTCACTCTTGCCTACGATCAGAGGACTGTCTTTGCGGGCAGCGAAGATCTTATCCGGCTGATCGGCAAACATGATACCCAGCGCATAGGAGCCCTCTACACGATGCAATACCTTAGTGATCGCTTCCAGGGGATTTCCCTTATAATAGTAGTCTAACAGATGCGGCAGTACCTCGGTATCGGTCTCAGAGATGAACTGATACCCCTTATCCTGCATCTTTTTCTTCAGTGGAATATAGTTCTCAATGATTCCGTTATGTACTACAGCAATGGTACCGGCGTTATTCATATGGGGATGGGAATTGATATCACTGGGAGCACCGTGGGTTGCCCAACGGGTATGCCCGATACCGGAGGTTCCCTTCATAGACTCGCCTCCGTGTGTCAGGTTTTCCAGAACCTTAAGTCTCCCGACAGCCTTTTTGGTGTTGATCTTCTCCCCATCAAAAATAGCCATACCCGCGGAATCATATCCACGGTATTCCAGTTTGGACAGACCGTCTAAAATGATCGGTGCTGCCTGTTCTGTTCCAATATATCCTACGATACCACACATAGTCATACATCCTTTCTGTTCTGTTTCCAGTATTCTTTGTTGGAAGTAAAAGCAAGGACCCATTTTCCGGGGAGCCTGCGATAGTTCTTACCTAATAGATAACCTGCATATTTACAGGCACATTGTATATAAAAATGGAGCAACTTGCCGGACATATGATTTTTCCGCAAATATGCTGTCACATCTTTCACCATTCGTTTTCCCTCGGACTCCGAAGGATATGCTGCGAAGACTTCCGGATGTTCTGCCTGGGATACCCCCAGGTCAAAATTCCTTTGGAACTGCTGTACATTGGTATAATTATGGGAATGAATCACCCGGGCATCCGCCGCATAAGCAATCGCGTAACCCGCTTCCACCGCTTTCGCCGCATAGATCATATCTTCATTAAATATGGTATGTTTTACGAATCCACCCAGTTCTTCATAGATGTCCCGGCGATATGCCGCACACACATTGGAGCAGAAAAATGTCTTGATCCCCAATGTCTTAAGATCTTCTGCGGATTTGATCCGTGACTGTGCCGGATAATTAAATTCCCTGGTATAACATTCCACCGGTGCACAATCTTCTCTCGGCAGCTGTCTTGCATAGGATACCGCCACCTGATCCCGCAGCGGTTCCGTCAGTTGTTCGATCAGATTGTCATCTGCCGGCATGGCATCCTGGGTCATCATGACAAAAATATCTGCGGAAGATTTTTTCACACCCATGCGTCTGGTGCCGCCATGATCAAATTCTCTTTTGGAGACATGATATACCTTAATGTTCTGATATTTCTCCAGAAATCTGGTTCCATAGATCAGCTGCTCAAAATATTTTTCTCCGGTGTTCAGCAGGATCACTTCATGTACCGGCACGCTCTGGCTGTCAAGCTTATCTAATAATGTAAATAGTTCTTTCCCCGGTTTATACAGGGGAATGATCACATCGATCTCCATTGCAGAGCGCTCCTTACTTTCTCAATCTCTGGTCTATTATACTTTATCCCCGTCTGTTACACAAGACTTTTTCATATAACACGAGGGAGCTCCGGTGCTCTCCGGAAGACTCCCTCGTCAATTCGTTTTCTTATTTATTCAGATAAGGTGCCGTATCGGACGCAATCTTTCTACTGTATTCCTTTACACTGTCGGTTACGGTGTAGTTCGCATCATCAAACAGGAACTGATGCAGCCATACAACATTGCTCTCCAGATCCAAAGGTACTACACTGCTTCCCTTTGCACCGATGTTACCGGTGGCACGCATGGTCTCTTCAGGGAAACCTCCCTCGTCCACAATACGATATTTTGTGATGTTAGCCAGCAGATCCAGAATATCCTTGGAATCCAGGCTGGTGTAAACATCATCGATGGCACTGTTAAATACCTTGGACAGAGTATCGTAATCGGCCTTCTTCGCCTGATCTTCAATCGCCTGGATCACTTCACGCTGACGTGCGGCACGCTTGAAATCATTACCTGCGGTATAACGGATACGGCAGTAAGCCGTCGCCTGCAGACCGTTTAGCAGCTGTACTCCGGTCTCTGTTACCGGTGTGTAGTCACATTTTAAGACCTCTGCAATACCGATCTGGTAGTTATTGATATGCTTGATCTCCTCGGAGTCCACATCGATATAGACACCGCCCAGACCGTCAATCACTTCACTCAGTCCCTTATAGCCTACGGTTACAAAGTTCGTAATATCCATATCCAGATTCATGTTTAACATCTTGACTGCCTGCTCCGCTCCGCCATAGGAATAAGCCGCGTTACACTTCTGATAGGAGTCCGTGCCGATGTTCAGATACGTATCACGATATACACTGACCAGTTTGATATCGCCGGTATCCATATTGATGCTGGCGATCATAATACTGTCGCTTCGGCTGCCCTTGTACAGCTGGCTGTCCTTCGTTGCATCCACACCGAACAGTGCAATGTTCATATACCCCTTCATTGCTTCGTCCTGTTGTACTTCTTCCGGAATCCGAAGCTCTTCCGTCTCTAATACCGTTACCTTGGGGCCTTCATTATTTGTGTGGGTCATTACCAGATACAATACTGCTACCATGATCAGGATAACCGCAATCTCTACACCGAAGATGATAACCTTTCTTCTCTTCTTGGCAGCACGCTGCTTGGCAGATACTCTCCTCTGTCCGTTACTGTTGCCGGCAGGTCTCGATCCGGCAGGTCGCTGTCCCGCAGGTCTCTGTCCATTTCCGGAAGGTCTTCTTCCGCTTCCGGCTGGTCTCTGACCATTGCCGCCATTGTAGTTAGAATTTGTTGCCATCTTGTCTTCTCCTTGTGTTAATAAGCATTTTTATTGATAAATCCTGTAAAAAATGTCATAAGAATGATCTTAATGTCAAACCCGAGGGTCCAGTTCTCAATGTAATAAATATCATACTCGATCCGCTTCTTGATGGAAGAATCACCACGCAGACCGTTGACCTGTGCCCATCCCGTGAGGCCCGGCCTCACCTGATGTTTTACCATATATCTCGGGATCTCTTCCTTGAACTTTTCCACGAACTGAGGGCGCTCCGGTCTCGGTCCCACCAGGCTCATATCTCCTTTCAGGATGTTGAACAGCTGCGGAAGTTCATCAATGCTGGTTCGTCTTAAGATCTTGCCGATTCCGGTGACTCTGGGATCGTTTCGCACCGTCCAGCCCTTTTTCTCCTCCGCTGCAGTCTGCATTGCCATACTGCGGAATTTGTACATATAAAATGATTTATTATGAAGTCCTACCCGTTCCTGCTTGAAGATCACAGGTCCCGGACTGGAACATTTTACCAGAATTGCCGACAACAGCATGATCGGTGACGTAATGATGATGCCGAACAGGGAGCCGACAATATCCATGGCTCTCTTGATCATCATATTTCCGGTGTTGGTCAGCGGCACATACCGAATATTGATCACCGGAAGTCCCATGAGATCCTCCGTGTAAGGTCTGCTGGGGATCAGACTGCTGTAGTCGGGGATGAATTTCGTATGCACGCCGGATTTCTCACAGATATCCACAACACCTTCCAGATAATCATAATCTTTCAGAGAAAGCGTGATCGCGATCTCGTCCAGCTTGTTCTCCGGAAGAATATACTCCAGATTCCCCAACGTTCCCAGGACTTTCACTCCCTTATAGGTAGTCCCTCCCGGAATGTGTTCATCCAGAATACCGCATACAACATATCCCCACTGGGGATTGCTTAAGATTCTGTCAATATACTCTTCTGCCGCTCTGGAATATCCCACCAGCAAAATATGCTTCAGATTGTATCCCCTTTTCCGGAGTGTCCGCAACGCTTTTCTCATTATGATGCGGGATACCGAAGTCAGAAATACATTCAGCACATAAAAAATTGCCATGACGGATCGCGAAAAGTTGATCTCACGGATGATCATATACAGTATAATGATCAATGCCGCCAGGCCGATGGTATTTGCCTGCAGAATGCTGTAAATCTCATGTCTGCGGCGGACGGTTCGCTTCGGGGAATACACGCTGCACCGGTAATATAGGAACATATAACCGGGCACAATAAAAGGAAGCAGCTTATAATACTCCTGCACAGGCAGGACACCGATTCCGGGACCGTCGTTCAATATATAAAATTTGATATAATAGGCAAGGACAAAGGATATGGCTGTGATCAGCGCATCCATTATCACAAGAAGCCTGTTAAAGACTTTCTGGTTGTCTTTTATCATATGGGTCACCCAATCTGTAAGTCTGAAAAGCTTCTTTTTAACGATTTCATTCTACAATAACGATGTTTTTTTCTCAACTTAAGAATTTATGAAGCCATTTCTTAAGATTTCATAAGAATTCGAAACACATTGAAATACAGCTGCCACTGGATCTTCACATAATTCCCCAGATGATGCCACCGGAAGGGAACTTTGTGCTGTCTTCCCGTGGTTCCTACAGATCTTCTCAGGCCCGCTGCCAGTCCCTTCAGATATAGTTTTCCCATTCTTTTCTTACAAAAAAACAAAAACTTTATGCCAAATCCAAGCAAAAAAAACGGCAGGTTCAGAATACACTGCAAAAGCGGCATATTCTTGCCGATCACATAAATACTGTTGGCAGACGCAAGTAACGTTTTCCGGGGATTGTATCTGGATCCCGTGGAAGCACTGCCATAATGCAGCACAGCCGCCTTCGGTTCATACCGGTTCTCATAGCCGTAGATCCGGGCACGGTAGCCGATATCCAGATCTTCCAGGTAGGCAAAATGTTCTTCATCAAAATAACCGATCTCTTCAAATACGAATCGTCTGTAGATTGCGGCACCACCACAGGCGGAAAACACCGGGACAGACTTATCATAATCCGCCGCCGGTCGTCCCTTCCCCCGGGAATAGGCCCAGCCCAGCACGCAGTAACGGTCTCCGGCATCATCGATGAGCTCCGGTCTGTCCCACATCAGCATCTTCGCACTGACGGAAAATATCTTTTCATTTTCGCGGATAGCATCATATAAGCCTCTTACAAAACCGGCTTCTGCCTTTGTATCATTGTTCAGAAGGATCACATATGGTGTCTTCGCTTCCCGGATCCCCAGATTCACTGCATGACAGAATCCGGTGTTTTCCGGTAAAGATATCAGGCGCACACCTTCCCCACACCATTCCTTTTGCAGATATTCCACGCTGCCGTCCACGGAAGCATTATCGATGATCAGCACTTCATATCCGGGGGCATTTTGCTGCTCTCTGCACAGAGAAGTCATGCACTCTGCCAGATATTTCATTCCGTTGTAATTTGGTATAACAACCGTTATTTCACTCATAATGGTTTAAACTCCTCCGGATATTCCGGCAGATAGAGTAATCTTCCTCTTTGCCGTAACGCTTCGGACAATCGCAGACTTAAGGTTCGGATGTCCACTCCTGACGGCAGTACAGTTACATCGAATACCGGTTGCTCTCCCGGGTGTCTTCGTATCTCAGTATACGGAACTCCCACAATTTTCTCGAATACTTCCTGGCAGGAAGGCTGAATACGAATACAGCGAAGATCCAGCGCCTGCGCATCTTGGGACAATTCCGCTCTGTGAAGATATCCTCCGAATCCCTGCGGCAACCCCTCGTAGAACACCTTTCCCTCCGCAGTCATTCTGCCGCCGATGATCTTGCCAGTCTTCCCGGACAATACTCTGCCTCCCACGGCTGCCACATCCGGGCGGTTCTGTAATACATCGGTATACTGTAAACGATAAAATCCCACATGCCTGGTCTCACAGGCAGTCGCAGGGATCCCCCGCAGTGCGGCATGATCCCGCAGAGCCCGAAGTCCCGCCTCGTAAGCGTATTTTTTGCTGTGGGGATTGGCTGCCGTGGATGCCTCGTGGCATCTCCAGTGATACAACACTTTGGGGATATGAAGAATGCTCTTCTCCGCAGTCTGCCCTCCCTCTGTCAGCACTTCCGCTACACAGCGCAGTACCAGATCATAGTCCTGGGCGCCGTCACATTCCGGTCGGAATCGCAGCCTCTTCATCAGTTCCGCATCCATGACCAGGAAATGGCAGATATAGTTATTACTTAAAATTAAATCGTAATTAAAGTTTTCTTTATGATTTGGATCATAGTATCTGGTCTCTTCTCCATCGCACTTATCCTCATCCGAATAAGCGAAGGCGACTTTGACACCTCTGTCATATGCTTTGATGATCGCATCAGCCATTTCGTACAACGCATCCGGTGTCAATACATCATCATGATCCAGCAGACCGATATACTCTCCCTTCGCATAGGGAAGCGCCTGATTGGTATTAGCAGCGATTCCCGCATTTTCTTTCAGATGCACATAGTGGAGCCTGGGATCTGCTGCGACAGGTTCTGTCTCGCCATCCGTCGGCTGCTCCTTCAGGAATCCCTGCTGCTTCAGTACCTCCTCCACACTGTGATCCTCCGTGGCATCTGCCAGGATCAGTTCCCAATGGGGATAGCTCTGTTGCATAACGCTTGTTATCATTCTGCTCAGATAAGCTTCCGGGGTTCGATATAAGGGTACCACAATACTGAACGTAATCGGTCTTTCCCATTTTCTCCGGCTCTGCTTCTCCAGCTCTGCTTCCGAACAGGGCACAAAAAAATAGCGGTCTGTATCTGTCAGGCGCTCCCTCACAGAGATCCAGGTTTCCCTCAGGCCGTTACGTTGCAGATAATATAGAGTTTTCTTAAGGTTTGCCTTGTTTAGCTTTGCCACAGATACCTCCAGCTTTTCATAAAAGAGCAAACCGCCCTGCTCGGGCGATTCGCTCTTTTGAAAACTAATATGATTTATGGAGCACTGCCTTACAGTACTGCCTTTACATCCTCGGTCAGCTTCTCTACCTTAGCCTTTGCATCCTCTAAGCTGGTCCCCTTGACACCCATGTAGAACTTGATCTTGGGCTCGGTTCCGGAAGGACGTGCACAGCACCATGCATTGTCAGGAAGCTCGAAGTACAGAACATTGGACTTGGGAAGTCCTGTGGTAGTCTTCTCTCCGGTCTCCATGTCGATGATAACATCGTTCTGGTAATCACGGAACTTCTCTACCTTCAGATCTCCGAATGCCTTAGGAGGATTCTTACGAAGCTTCTCCATGATCTCGGCGATCTGTCTTGCGCCATCGATACCCTTCATGGTGATGGTATACTGGGTCTCCTTGAAGTAACCGTACTTCTCATACATGGATACCATCATATCCCACAGAGTCATGTTGTGCTTCTTGCAGTAAGCTGCTACTTCGCACAGACACATCACTGCTACGATCGCATCCTTATCTCTTGCGTGGGTACCTGCCAGGCAGCCGTAGCTCTCTTCCAGGCCAAATACGTAGTTGTTGCTGCCGGTCTGCTCGAAGAGCTTGATCTGCTCGCCAATGAACTTGAAGCCGGTCAGTACCTCGATCAGCTTTACGCCGTAAGCCTGCGTAATAGGTTTGGTCATGTTGGTGGTAACGATGGTAGTTACCAGTGCGGGATTCTCGGGCATGGTACCGGTCGCAGTCTTCTCTCTTAAGATATATTCTGCGATCAGCATGCCGGACATATTACCGGTAAATGCCACATACTCGCCGGTCTTGGTATCTTTTGCATACACACCCAGACGGTCTGCATCGGGATCGGTTGCCAGAACGATATCCGCATCCTTCTCCTTCGCCAGACGAAGCGCATAGGTAAATGCCTTGGGATCCTCAGGGTTCGGGTAATCCAGTGTGGTAAAGTCAGGATCCGGATTCTCCTGTTCGGGAACTACATAGACATGCTTGAATCCCAGCTCAGACAGGATACGTCTTACCGGCTTGTTACCGGTACCGCATAACGGAGTATATACGATCTTGATGTCATCTGCCATTTCCCTGATCACATCAGGATGAATGATCTGCTTCTTCAGCTCTGCCATGTACTTGTCATCGATCTCTTTGCCGATCACTTCATAGAGTCCTGCTGCCACAGCATCCTCTCTGCTCATGGTCTTCACGGTATGATAATCCTTGATGGACTGTACTTCGGTAATGATGTCCTTATCGATAGGAGCGGTTACCTGTGCGCCGTCCTCCCAGTATACCTTATAGCCGTTGTACTCAGGAGGGTTGTGACTGGCGGTAACTACAATACCTGCAGTACATCCTAACGTCCGAAGGGCAAAGGACAGCTCCGGGGTAGGTCTTAAAGATTCAAAAATGTATGCCTTGATGCCGTTGGCTGCCAGACATCTTGCTGCCTCATCGGAAAACTCGGGAGACATGCGGCGGGAGTCGAATGCGATTGCCACACCCTTACTCTGTGTACCGCGCTTGATAATATAATTGGCAAGACCCTGAGTTGCCTTACGAACGGTATATACGTTCATACGGTTGGTTCCTGCACCGATCACACCACGTAAGCCGCCGGTACCGAATTCCAGTTCCTTGTAAAAACGATCTTCCACTTCTGCTTCATTATTGCGGATTGCCAGAAGTTCCTCCTTGGTCTTCTGGTCAAAATAATCATCTTTTAACCAGAAATTCAGTTCGTCCATATAACTCATTTTCCTATCCTCCTGTTTTATCGCTATCTTTCAATATCTTCAGTAAACGCTCTCCGGTGATATTTTACCATAGATTCCCTCTACTGAAAAGAATTATTTAACGTCCGCTAACTGCCGGATCCTTCAGTGCGTAATCGCTGCGATCCAGAGAGAAATTCGGATTGTAATAGGGATCTCCCGCCTCCAGTTCAGCCTTCCATTTTTCACGGAAATGCTCGGATTCTCTGTTGTAGCGCTCTGCCTTTTCTCCCTGATCGTCCAGTCCTCTGGAGATGGATTCGTAATGATACAGCTCCGCAAAAGGAGTCCACACATTCAGAAGTCCCAGTTTACGTAATTTCAGACAGAAATCCACATCATTTAAGGAGACCACAAAGCTCTCATCCAGACCGCCCACCTGCTCATACAGGCTCTTTTTCACCAACAGACAGGCACCGGTCACCGCTGTAACGTTCTGGGTATAACACAGACGTCCCATGTAGCCTAAGTTCTGTACCGGGATGCGATAATGGGTATGTCCTGCCGTGCGGTGTGCTCCCAGTCCGATGACCACGCCGGCATGCTGGATCGTCTTGTCCGCATAATACAGTTTGGCACCTACGGCACCCACATCCTCTCTCTGGGCATACATCAGCATCTCTTCCATCCAGTTGGCTGTGATAACCTCCGTATCATTGTTCAGCAGTAAAATATACTCACCGGAAGCATAAGACGCTCCCAGATCATTGACCGCAGAATAATTAAAGTCACCTTGATATGTCACAATGGAAATCCGTCCGTCCCCGCTGTGCAGGATACCGCCGTCATGGCCGCAGACTGTATGCAGCTTGCATCTTTCTTCATAAGAATCATCGCCGGACAATCCCAGCAGTTGGGAATAATAGTCCTTGATCTCCGGTGTGGTACTGTTATTTTCCACGACAATGATCTCGTAATTGCTCCAGGTGCTGTTCTTTTGGATCGAGGTAATACAACGCTTCAGATCCTCAACGTGGTCCTTATTGGCGATCACGATGGAGATCTTCGGATCTCCCAGGATCTGATACCGGATCCGGAAGATCGTGGCGCAGGCTCTGGTACTGGTGATCTGAAAATGCTTGAAACCATGCTTTTTCAGATGATCTGCCACAGCTCCCTTTGCCGCCTCAATGGCATAAGGCTTCGCGTCAATGCTGGCTGCGGTACTGCCCTCATGGCTTCTCCAGTAGTACATCAGTCTGGGAACATGAACGATCTTTTCCGCTCTGTCGGTCAGACGCAGGATCATATCGTGATCCTGGGCACCGTCAAATGCGGTTCGGAACAGTTCCTCTCCCTCTAACAGTTTTCGGGAAAAAACGCTGAAATGGCAGATATAATTATTCGCCCGCAGATTGTCCGGTGCATAGTCCGGCTTAAAATGCATGGTCAGCATTTTATTAATATCATTTTCCTTGAAAGTGGTCTCATCACAATAAAGATAATCCGCACCCTGCTCATTGATCTCCTTCACATACGCATACAGTACGGAAGGATGTAAAATATCATCCTGGTCAAACAGGCCGATATAATCTCCGGTAGCCAGCTTGTAACATTCGTTGGTGTTATAGGAGATACCGCCGTTATGATCCAGGTGCTTATAGACGATACGACCATTCGCCTTCGCCGCGTACTCCCTGCAGAGTTCCTCGATATAGGAGTGCTCCGCGTCGGAACCGTCCGCCAGACACAGTTCCCAGTTGGGATACGTCTGATTCATGACGCAGTCCAGCATCTGGATCTGGAATTCCCTTTTATTGTTCCACAGCGGAACCAGAATGCTGATCTTCGGCATATAAGGGAATATCGTCTCTTCTTCCTTTTTCCGCTGCTCCGCATCAGGAAAGCTTCCGGTTCCGTAGGACTCCATCAGGCTCTTCTGGCGACTCTTGTTGCGGATCTTACGCAGGATATCCTTCGGTCCGCCACAATGGGACAAGCGATCCCTCTGTCTCTGTGCGAAATGGATCAGACTTCTCGCCGGACCCGTGGCTTTCCAGAATTTATTCTTTTTGATCCGGTCCAGTTTGAACTGCAGGTCCTCTTTTTCCGATTCCAGCACTACGATCTTGTCTGCCAGATCCGCACATTTTTCGTGCTCCCTCTCGTAGGCTTCTTGATAATTGATCTCAGACATGTTTTTCCTCCGTCAAATATTTTCCCGTTGTATTCCACAGTTTCAGCTTACTGATCCGATGGACCGCAAGAACGGCGATTCCATAATTCCCCGGAGGCAGCTGCCCTGTTTTCCGTTTCACACAGAAACCTCCCAGCGCCACATTTTTCTGGTCCGGAAGATTCTCCTCCAGTTCCTGCCGATATGCAGGTAAAATCTTCATGGACCATACCTTCCGGTCCGCCTCCCGCTGTCCCTGCGTATCTTCGGGAAGCAATACTAAAAGTTTATCATAACATGCGTTATCATCTCCCAGGATCACACTGTATCCCTGGATCCGCTCCGGCCCTGCAGTCTCCACCCGTGCCATCAGGCAGTCATCCTGTCTTGCATTTTCCAGAAGCTCCTGCCAGCTCTCACATCTCCATGCCGGCTCCTGTAAAATATTCCGGTCCGTAAGATATGCCGGAACCACACGGCTGTCCAGTCCTTCCCGGTTCAGTCCCATAGGGTAAAAAGGATCCACTCCGCGGAACTGAGGATGCATCTGGTAAAGCAGTTCTCTCTCTTCCGTCAGGCGTCGCATTTTCTCGGGACTTTCGTCGCTTCCGCGGCTCAGGGATTCATGATGATATGCAAAACAGTCATTCAGCACCACATTGTAATATCCCATTTCCACCAGACAAAATCCCAGATCCACATCATTATAGGCCACCCGCAGTGCCTCCCGGAATCCACCCGTCTCCCGGAATACCTCTGTCCTTATCAGCAGACAGGCACCCGTCACTGCCACGCAATTCAGATCAAAGCGATTTCTGCCAAAATAATAAGACTTATCGTCTTCCATGAACTGGAGCTTATGCACCGGTCCCACCGGCAGATTGACAATACCGTCGTGTTGTATTTTCACGGAATCCGGATAATACAGCTTTAGGCCCACGCTTCCCACATAAGGCTGCATGGCGCGGATCACCATTTTGTCCAGCCAGTCATTGCCGCACACTTCTATATCATCATTTAAAAACAGCAAAAACTTTCCTTCCGCCAGTTCAGCTCCCCGGTTGCACATCGCTGAAAAATTAAATTCCGCCGGTTCATAAATATAACGGACAGGGACACCGCTTTCCCGGATCCGTCCGATCAGTTCTTCCGTTTTTTGCTTATTTTCCGCACTGCTTCCGTTATCCACCAGCAAAATTTCAACAGGGATCCTGCCCTCAGACCTTCTCGTCAGGGAACGCAGGCACTTCTCCAGTACCTCCGGATTATCTTTGGAGGGAATGATCACCGAGACTTTAAGCTCTCCTGCGAATAACTCTTTGGCACCTTCCGCCGCCCTGGAAGCCAGTTCCACCGCCAGCTGCGGTGACTCCTTCGTCAGCTGGTAATTTTCCCAGGGAGTGCACTCCCGGCTGTCCCGGTCTGCACGTGCATCCGGTCCCTGGATTCCTATTCCGTCTGCAGAAAAAGTTCCATGGAACAACACGGTTTCCATATGACCGATGGAATGACAATCTCTCTCGAACCCTCCGGCTCCCAAAAACAGGCGATCCATCAGCGGACGGATCTCTCCGGCATCTGTAAAAATAATTTCTTTTCCGGTGCTCTCGTTCTCTGTCACGACCGGATTTTCTCCCATTCTCTGCAGCAGACTGCTCCGTACCGCAACGACACTTCCCACATAGAAAAAGGCTCTGTACAGATCCGGTGACCAACAGGGTTTGTACCAGGGAATGCAACGCTCTCCCTTCTCATTCATCAGGTCTTCATCACCGTAGACGATTTCTGCTTCCGGATGCTTTGTAAAATAAGCGTTGATCCGCTCTGTCGCATTATCTGCCAGTCGTCCCGCCGCATGTCGGAAAATGACGAATTCCACAAGTCCCGCAATTTCCCGGGGTTCGGCGCTTTCCCGGTCCTGCTCCGCTGCCCACTGTTCATAGGTGACCTTAAGCTGCGCCAGTTCTTTTTCGTATTTTTTATCCTGCTGTGCGATCAGCACCTGCTTCACCGCTGTCCGAATACCCAAGCTGCCGCTCCCTTCTTCTCCACTCCCATCATATCTTTTGCCATTGCCTGAGGGATCTGTACGATCTCCATTTTCACAGACAACGTATTCTCCGCCTGCCGGTTCAGCACATCTGCCCGAATCGTCATATTGGGATCCTCCGTGGCAAATATCACGCTGGGATGGTCCGCTCCCTCTTCGGATTTCAGGATTTTTCCGTTGGTAGTGAACACTTTCTTATCCTGCAGAGGAACCGGCTGTCCGTTCATGGACAGTTCCCGAATCTTACAGATGCAGGAACACATTGCCGGGTCCAGCCGCAGATAATGTACGTTACCGTCGAATTTCACGATAAACTCTGCCTCTTTTTCCGCAACATAGACATTTTCCGGAAAATAAGAATTTTCTTCGGAAAATCCCTGTCCCTTGTCTTCATAGATCTGTACCCGCAGTTCTCCTTCCGACTGACGAAAACGCCCGATCCATTCGGTGGGTTTATAGATTTCGCCGCCTAAGAGATTCCGGATCTCACCCATGGACAATTTCTGTCCGGTGACATATTTCTGGAATTCCCGCTCCTGCTCTCTGTACTGTCTTGCCTCATTTTCCGTGATGTCCAGACGATCTAAGATCCGGTCCAGTTCCAACGCATTGCGTCTTTCATTCTCCAGAACATAACAGTAAATTGCCCGGAACGCCAGTGCTTTCGTATCTATGACACGGTCAAAGGTCCACTCGTAATCGATCAGTGTCCAGTGATCCCCGTCCACCAGAATATTGGCAAAGATCAGGTCAAAATCCGCTACCGGAACTTCTTCCCCGAATCCTACCCTCTCCAGATACTCCGCAAACAGGCTGTGGAATCCTTCGATATCCTGTCTGTCCAGACATTCATCCATCAGTTCCGACAACGGTCTGCCCGATACGAATTCAAATTCCGCATAAGGGATGCCGTCCTCTTCTCCCGGATGACAGACATTAACGTCCAGCCGGCTTCCGGCATAACGTCCTTTTAATTTTTCATACGCTTCCATCATATGGCGCACATGCGCCTCGGCTTCTTTGGTCAGCGGATATTTCCGCACGATCCGATTCCCCCGGTCATCCCGCAGGATCTCCGTACGGATGCGGAAGCTTTCCGCACGGTCGTTGGAATATCTGACATATTTCAGGTCCAGAGGCTTACCGATCACTGCCAGATAAGAATTGGAAAATACAGAAAAAAGCCCCTCTTCCACGATTCCGTCAAAAGCACTTTTTTCATCGAATAACAACATTCTGTCACGGTCGAAATTCCGCAGATTATTGGACAGTTCTCCCCGGCCCGGCAGATATGCATCCGAATAGACCGTGGTCATGAATTTATAATCGGGATACGGATAATAAAAACTGCGTTCTCCCACACCGCAGGCATCGAAGATCTTCTCAAGTTTTTTCCGGGAAAAAGTACGCACGACGCCGCCGTTCGGATAATTTTCAATTCCGGAAAACCAGTCTCCCAGGTGATCTTCCTTGCAGCCCGCAAAATATTTCAGTCCGTATTTGTTCTCAATAGCGATAACGATTCGTCCACCCGGTGCCAGATGCTTTTGCAGAATTTTCAGAAAATCTTCATAAGGTGTGCTGCCGCCTATGTAAGCCTGGCCGTACTCGAAGACACCAATGAGGCAGATATAGTCATAATCTGCGGGCAGATCCGGTTCCACATCCGTAAAATTGCCTATGTGGATCGTCACATTTTCACTTTCACTGTGCCGGTACGCATTGATCAGACTGCGCTTTTTTGAGAGATCCACGCAGGTCACCGATCCGGCTTTCCGGGACAGGGCTCCTGTAATGGCTCCGCAGCCGCTGCCTACTTCCAGCACTTTGTCCGTCTTTTTGATCGGAAGAAAATCCACGATATTTTCCCGCAGAGCCGACAGATGATACAGGATCGGCCAGCTTTTTCTCTCTGCGATGATCCGGTCATATTCCACGGTACTGTATTTTTTTACAATCTCCAGAATCTCGTCTTCCACACTGCCGTCACAATAATAATCCTCTCCGGGATACTTATCCAGATTCAGTGTTACTTTGCCGATGCTCTCTGTCATTCTTTATTTCTCCTCCGCATCCCACACTTTCGTGTTGGAATCCATGTCATAATAGCCTACGGTGTTTTTATCGGATACTACTGTAATATTCAGGGCATCATACAGTCTGTGATAGACCTCAAAGGTATCCTGATTGTACCCCGTCACTCCCAGAGACAGCAGATATTCTCCGCCCTGCAGATTCATCTTCTGTGTAAAAGTCACATTTTTCACATCACCTGGTTCCACACTGTCTAAGAACGCCTTCTCGATCATGGTATTGGTACCGGTGATCTCCACACCGATGACATTTTTCACGGAAAATGCAAAAATCGGTGCCGGTATAGGATCCATAAACCGAACCTTCATATGGATGGTAAACATTGTCCCCTTCAGAATGGCATTGGTAGGCACACCCCTGTCATCCGTAATGTAAAATTCTTCGATCTGTGCCTGCTTTGTACCGTATTCCAGGGCATTGGGATTCTGTCCCTTCGCCTCTGCGGAAGCCTCAGCAGCATCTTTGGCAGCACCATCCGCCTTTTTCGCAGCGGCTCTCTGCAGATCTTCATCATCTAAGAGATTCTCCGATTCCTCACCGGCATTTTCGGATTCATCGTACTGTCCCACCAGTACCCGTTTATAAGTATCGATCATGGCCTTGGGGCTGCCTTCTCCCAGAATATTTCCCTGGTTCAGCAGATAGACGCGGTCGCAATATTTACTGATACTGCTCAGATCGTGACTGACGAAGACGATCGTCTTGCCCATTTTCTTGAATTCTTCGAATTTATGATAACATTTTGCCTGGAAAAATACATCACCGACGCTCAGAGCCTCATCTACGATCAGGATCTCCGGCTCGATATTGATCGCCACGGCAAACGCCAGACGAACGAACATACCGCTGGAATAGGTCTTTACCGGCTGATAGACATAATCTCCGATATCCGCAAAGCTTAAGATCTCCGGCAGCTTTGCCTCGATCTCTTTTTCGGAAAATCCCATCATGGTACCATTCAGATAGACATTCTCGATACCGTTGTATTCCATATTGAAGCCGGCACCCAGCTCCAGCAGAGCGGAGATACGCCCGTTGACCAGCACCCGTCCGGAAGTCGGATTCAATACTCCGGTGATGATCTTCAGGATGGTGGACTTACCGGAACCGTTGGTACCGATGATTCCCACGGTTTCCCCCTGATAGATCTTCATACTCACGCCTTTCAGGGCATAGTGGAGCTTATGTTTGGTCTTTTTACCGAATCCGAAAGCTTCCTTCAGACGGTCCGAAGGTTTATCATATAATTTATAGATTTTCTGGACATTATCGACCTCGATCGCCAGTTTTCTCTTATCCTGCATAATGTCTTAATCCTTTTCTTTCAGTGTTACACTGTCTTTATGGTACCACATGGCCAGAGAACGGTTGGCCTCATTGTCCGCATCCTCGGAGATTTCTCCCATGCACAAAAACCATGGGCGGAACTGATAGTCCGGCAGCTGCACATCTTTTTCCGGTCCGGACAGAATTGCCACCCGCTCCAGATATTCCTGATGAAAATTATAAGCCTCCCCGGTGTGCACATAATAATACGCTCCATAGGACGAATAATGTCCCGCCTGATTGGATGATGCCCGGAAGATCACAAGACATGCCACACCGATCAGCACATAAAACCACCAGGCTGCTGCGCCGTTTCGTATGGCCCACTTCTGTATCGTCAATTGCCCGGTTGTCTGCTCCGCTCTTTTCTCCAGTAACTGTCGCAGCCACCCGATCCAGTAGATCTCATTCAGAAATAAAAGCAGCAGATAGGTGATTTTTACTGCATTCAACGTTCTGGACAGTCCCGCATGTCCCAGGGAATACAGGCTCGGTGTATAGCCGGTCGCATACAGACAGAAGGACAAGGCGAGTACGATCCCCGGATAACGAAAACGGTAATCCGTGCTTTTCACTGCCTGCCAGATCATAGGTACCAACAATAACATCACCATCAGAACCACCGGTCCGGTATATTCCGGAATGTGTTTCACGGCTTCCAAAAATGATCTGCCGATGGACTCCAGCGGTCCGTAACCCCAGCCCACATAGCTGCGGGCACGTACGGAATTTCCCGGAGCCGCCACATTCAGGCCGAAGCCTATGATATACACCAGTGTAGACGGCAGCAGCCACAGCCCCGTCCTGCGCCGTTCCACTACCACGCTGACCAGAAGGATGGTCAGAAGACACAATAATCCCTGCAATGCCGTGACGAAATTGCTTCCCGCCGTAATCATGGCAAGCAGAACCGATGCAGTGAATAACAGACCTTTCGCGGTTCTGCCCTCTGCTCTCTCCAGGCAGATGGCCACAGACAAAAACAAAAGTCCGAAACCATGCATTCCCACATAGTGGATCCCGCCGTTATACCAGTAGAAGCCGCTCTGCGCGGAATAGATAAACATAAATTCCGCTATAGTGATCACTGCCTGAATTGCCAAACTGATCCATTGCTCCATTCCGAAGACTTTCCGCAGGATCACGTGGGTAAACACCATGCTTCCCGCCAAAAGCAGTAACAGAATGAACACCGGTCCTAAGAAGTAATACTGTTCTCCCCAGACAGCCGGCATCAGTGTCATGAAAAAAATAGAAGAATACGTTCCCTGCCATGCATACCACTGGGTTCTGGAACACTCCAGTGCGCCGGAGATTGCCGCCCATTTCGACTGCTCCTGCTCTATGGCAGCTCTGGCAAATCTTCCAAAGTTATAGTCGTCATAATAAGGAACCGCATAAATCGTCAGTCGAAACAGTGGGATCAGTGCTAACAACAGCAGTCCGCAACAGCCCACTGCCAGCAGTACCCTGCCAGGCTTCCATAACAATATTTTTCTTAACTTTTCAAGAGCACCCTTCAATTACTTTCACCCTTTCTGTTTCCCCCACAACAGTTCCGTAATGCAGTACCCCGTTCCTTGAGCTCTCGGAATTGCAACAATCCATCGTACTATAGCACATCTGCGAAATGCACTTTCAGTCTCTTAAAAATCACAGCACCCAGTCCGAACAATACCACCGTCACGATCCAGAAATACATCGTGGAGAAGAAATCCCGGAAAAACCATTCTTTCTCGTAGATCGCACTGCGGTAGCCATTCACGATATAGACCAGCGGATTCAGCTTCAGGATCATGATCCACTCCGGAGACAGCGCGTCCAGATTCCATAAGATCGGAGTGGCCCACATGCCGATCTGCAATCCGATGCTGATGATCTGGGACAGATCCCGGAAAAACACCACTACCGCACACGTGGTGTAGCTGAGTGCCAGCACAAATATAAACAGGCAAAAACTGTAATAAATGATCTGTATAGTGTAGATTGTGGGGTAATAGCCGTAAATAGCCGCTACGATCAACAGGAGACACACGAAAAATACATGGATAAAAGTAGCCGCAATAATCTTGATGATCGGCAGGATGCTGATCTTAAATACTACTTTTTTCACCAGATAGTTGTACTCTAAGAGTGCATTGGTGCCGTTGTTCAGTGCCTCACTGAAGTAGAACCAGGGCACCAGTCCCGCTGTCAGGAAAAGTACAAAAGGCACTTCCACGCCCTCCCGCAGGGGTGTGCTGGTATTTCCCATGATCTTGTCGAAGACGATGTAATACATCGCCACGGTTACCACCGGCTGTGCCATCGCCCAGACCGCGCCCAGGTAAGAACCCGCATATCTCTTTTTAAAATCGTTTTTCGCCAGCTTCCAGATCAGATGTCTATTCTGGAATAACTCTACCGGCAGTCCGGTAAATTTATCGTACCAGTGGATAAACGCAAAGCATGCCGCCGCAATGACAACGCAGGAGATGATCTTTTTCGCCAGCTCCTGGCTTTGATCCACAGCAGGTCCCGGATTCTTATGGAACACGATGAGCAGAGCCATGATCACTGCCGCTGTCACGAACAGGGCAATACCTGTTTTTTTACTGATTTTCACACTTTTTTTCATGCTCTTTTTCCTTCATGTACTGTTCCAGAGTGCCCCACTTGGTATCCTTCTCGGATAATATCAGTTCCATACCTTCGGGGATGGGCCATTCCACACCGATATCCGGCGTGTTATATGCAATACCGCCCTCATCATCCGGATGATAAAAATCGGTACATTTGTAGCAGAACTCTGCGTAATCTGACAGTACCAGAAATCCATGCGCGAAATTTTTCGGAATAAAGAACTGCTTCTTGTTCTCCTCAGACAAAAGTACACCATACCACTGCCCGAAAGTTTTGGAGCCTTCCCGCAGATCCACAGCCACATCATAGACTTCTCCGCGGATCACACGTACCAGCTTGTCCTGCGGAAAATGCTTCTGAAAATGAAGTCCTCTGAGAACTCCTTTTTTAGAAGCAGACTGATTATCCTGTACAAACACTTCCGGGATTCCCGCTGCTTTAAGATCATTGTAATTATAAGTCTCCATGAAATACCCTCTGGCATCACCGAACACCATGGGGGTAATGATCTTCAATCCTTCGATTTCACATGTTTCTACTGTTATCTTGCCCATTTATTTCATCCTCACTCTTTATTATTTTCATTCATAGGTGATATTCATATCGACTCTGCCTTCGATACCGTCCACTTTTCCCTTGGAGGTATACTGCCAGGTCTTGTAATATCCCTGATATAACGGCACACTGCGGTACTCCGCAAGCCAGATATGATAGTTCTCCAGTCTGGCGGTCTGCAGATTATTGTTGTACCAGTTGCGGCTGGCATAGACGCCTGCTGTATATCCGGCATTTTCTACCGTCCGGCAAAAAGCCTCACATACCAGGGTTCTGGTCTCCGCATCCAGTCCGTCCGCCCGGCCGTTTCCTCCGGCACCCTCCGTATCAATAAATACAGGATAGCTCAGTTGGAAATCACGGATCAGCTCCAGCACGGCAGAAGCCTCTTCCACCGCCTCTTTCTCATCTGTAGCCTGGGTAAAAAAGTACACGCCCACCGGAATCCCAGCGGCTGTTGCACCTTTCATGTTGGCGACAAACTGTGGATCCTCCACCAGACTTCCCGTAACCGAACCGCGGTAGCCCGCACGAACGATGGCAAACTGTACTCCGGCATTTTTCACCTTATCCCAGTCGATAGTGCCGTTCCACTTGGACACATCGATGCCGACCTTCGCATTGCCGGATGTAGTCTGCAGCTTTTGGATCTCGGTCTTGTCCGCATCTGCCAAAGCTCCTGCCACAGCACTGTCCTCGGCATCCGCATCGACTTCATCCTCTGTCTTGATCAACAGAGAAATATCATCAATGGCCAGATATTCCACTTTTTCTTTTACATGCACTTTGGTCTCGGTGATGGGAACTTTATATCCTTCGATGGGTAACAGTTCCATATAATAATCGCCGGAATCCAGATCAGCAATGTAGATCACGCCGTCCTGATCCAGATCCTTGTAATCTCCCAGACCGTCCACCCGGACATAGAAACTCTCTCCGGTCACCGGTACACCTTCATTGTCCACGATCTGGATACGCAGATCCTTTTCCACGGAAGTCGCCACCAGTGACAGGCGGTGGCTGTTATCTTTCGCCGCCTCCAGGATCGGATTCACATCCGGATCAAAAAACGTATTATCTTTTAAAAAGGCTTTCAGGTCGTTGCCGATCCTGCCATCCGCTTCCGCGGTGTCCGTCTCCCCGGTGCCTTCCGGCACGGGATCCACTGCTTCGCCGTCACCTGCATTCTGCGCTCCGGACACCTCCGTGTTCTGGCCGGATGTGGGGGACAGTTGTTCCCTGTTCACATACATTACCGCCAGTGCCACCAGCAGGATCACCGCCATGGAGGCCAGGATCCCCATTTTCCGCAGCTTAGAGTCCATTTGCTACCTCTACCAGATATTTACCGTAATTCGTCTTCAGCAGCGGCTCTGCCAGTGCCAGCAGCTGCTCTTTATCAATAAATCCACGTTTGAAAGCGATCTCCTCGATACAGGAAATATACAATCCCTGTCTCTTCTGGAACGCTGCCACGAAATCTGCCGCATCCAGAAGTGCATCGTGATTGCCGGTATCCAGCCATGCGAATCCACGACCCAGAGTCTCTACCTGCAGGGTTCCTCTGTTCAGGTACTCGTTATTAATACTGGTGATCTCGATCTCACCTCTTGCGGAGGGCTTTACGTTCTTCGCGATCTCCACTACATCGTTATCATAGAAATACAGTCCGGGAACTGCATAATTGCTCTTGGGATGCTCCGGCTTCTCCTCGATAGAAAGTGCCTTGCCGTTCTCATCGAACTCCACTACGCCGTATTCTCTGGGATCGCGCACATAATAACCGAAGATGGTCGCGCCTTTTTCTCTGGCGGCTACTTTACGAAGCACTGCCGAAAAGCTCTGCCCGTAGAAAATATTATCTCCCAGTACCAGTGCCACTCTGTCGTTACCGATGAATTCCGCTCCGATGATAAAAGCATCCGCCAGTCCACGGGGTTTGTCCTGCACCGCATACTCGAGACGCATGCCCAACTGACTGCCGTCTCCCAATAACTCTTTGAATACCGGAAGATCTCTCGGGGTGGAAATGATCAGCACCTCTCTGATATCTGCCAGCATCAGGGTTGACAGGGGATAATAGATCATCGGTTTATCGTACACCGGCATGATCTGCTTGGATATTGCTTTTGTCAGGGGATAAAGTCTGGTTCCGGAACCTCCCGCCAGTATAATTCCTTTCATAAAAACCTCCTTAAAATACTTGTTTTTTAACACACCGAATGGGAACGACGTTCATCGTTCCCATTTGACAGGTATTCTTTACTTTTCTTCATACATTTCATTGTAGTATTTCTGGTAATCGCCACTGGTCACATTGTTCATCCAGTCTTCATGCTCGAAATACCAGGCGATGGTCTTGCGGATGCCTTCCTTGAACATGGTCTCGGGATACCAGCCGATCTCTGCCTTGATCTTATCCGGCGCGATGGCATATCTTCTGTCATGTCCCTTACGGTCTTCCACGTAAGTGATCAGATCGTTGTTGATATGTGCCTTGCGGGGATCGGAATCGGGAAGCATCTCCTGTAAAGTCTCGATGATAATATGGATGATCTCGATGTTCTGCTTCTCGTTGTGTCCGCCGATATTGTAAGTCTGGAACAGTCTTCCCTGCTCCTGTACCATGTCGATGGCCTTCGCATGATCCTCTACATACAGCCAGTCGCGGACATTTTTGCCGTCTCCGTATACCGGAAGCTTCTTGCCGTGAAGGGCATTGTTGATGATCAGAGGGATCAGCTTCTCGGGGAACTGGAAAGGACCGTAATTGTTGGAGCAGTTGGTGATATTGGCAGGGAAATGATAGGTATCCATGTATGCCTTCACCAGCATGTCCGAGCTTGCCTTACTGGCGGAGTAAGGACTGTGGGGATCATAAGGCGTGGTCTCATAGAAGAAAGCATTGTCATCATCGGGAAGAGATCCGTAGACCTCATCCGTAGATACATGCAGGAACTTTTTGCCAGCCTTGAAGCTGCCGTCCGGAAGCTCCCAGGCTGCCTTGGCACAGTTTAACATCACTGCGGTACCCAGCACGTTGGTCTGTACGAAGATCTCCGGGTTACGGATACTTCTGTCTACATGGCTTTCGGCTGCGAAATGTACCACGCGGTCAATATCGTTCTCCGCGAAAATTTTGCCGATGGCTTCCTTGTCGCAGATATTTGCCTTCACGAAAGTGTAATTATCACGCTTCTCCACATCCTTGAGATTCTCCAGGTTTCCCGCATAGGTCAGGGCATCCACATTAATGATACGGATCTCGTTATCGTATTTTTTGAACATGTAATGAATGTAGTTGGAACCGATAAAACCGGCACCGCCTGTTACCAGATAAGTTCTCATTTTCTCTCCGTTCTGCGCAGGTGTACGCATTTTGCTATAGATAGTGATAGTCTACCATAAAATAGGGTGGATAGCAACACGGGCTATCGTCCTGCCTGCGAGCAGTCTCACCGACTGTTCATTGTAAATATTAACACGGCTTCTCCGCACTTCGTGCTCTCGAATCCGTAACACCCATTCGCATTCCGGACTATCGTCCTACTTGCTCATGTGTGTTTGATTTGCTAATAAAGCACCAGACCTGCCTGTAAGCAGTCAGTCTGGGCTTTATTGCAAATCTTAATATCCCAGGTAGCTGATATTTAAATCGACTTTGCCGCTGATACCGCTGACTTTTCCGTCGGATCTGTACTGCCACAGATCATATCTGCCGGTATAGGTCGGGGTCTTGGCATACTGTGCCAGCCAGATCTTGTAACCGTTCAGAGCACCTGCATCCATCTTGGATGTCAGCCATGTCTTGTTGGCATAGACACCGGGAGTATATCCTGCATTCTTGATCGTGTTGCAGAATGCCTTGCAGACTGCGGTTCTGGTAGCAGAATCGATGGCATCGCCTCTTCCGCCGCTGCCTTCCACATCCAGGAATACCGGATAAGAAATCTTATATCCGCTGATACGGTCCAGTACCATGGATGCTTCCTGTACTGCTTCTACCTCATCCACTGCCTGTGTGAAGAAGTATACACCTACCTTAAGGCCCGCTGCCGTAGCTCCCTTAATGTTAGTCTTGAACTTAGGATCCTCGATCAATGCTCCCTGGGATGATCCGCGGTATCCCACACGAATGATCACATAATTCACTCCGGAATTCTTAACCGCATTCCAGTCAATGCTGCCGTTCCACTTGGACACATCAATACCCATAGTGCCCGATCCCACTACCAGGGACCCGTCACTTGCGAAGTTATATTTTGCACCCTGGATGACCTGCTCACCGGTCACCTTGCTGCCGTCTGCCTTGAAGAAATATACCTTACCGTCTAACGTCTGCCAGCCGGTATATCTGGCCTCCTCCATGAGGAAAAACTTTGTGGCAGTGTAATAATCCGCATAAGCTGCTGCCCGGTATTGGTTGTCACCGATGGATACATACAGCTGTCTGCCGCTGGTATCCTTTAACGGTGTTTTTGTATCCTCTCTGGGATTCACATCGCCCGCTACCGTAACTGTAAAGGTGGCTTTTGCTTCCGCGCTGCCCTCCTTATATGTGACAGTGATGGTTGCGGTTCCTTTTTTCACACCGGTAACGGTGATCGTTTTGCCACTTACAGCTACCGTGGCAATATTCTTATCTCCGGAATCTGCCGTTATGGTTCCGCTTCCGCTGACAGAGGCTGTTACAGCAGCCGTAGATTTCGGATAAACGGTTACAGCTGTCTTATCCAAAGTGATCTTGATTCCACCCGTGACCTTCACTGCCAGATCCAGTGTCTTAGTCTCAGTTCCCATCGTTACGGTGACTGTGATCTTCGCATCACCGGCTGCTACACCTTTCACTGTGATCTTACCGTTTGCATCTACCGCCGCAGTGGCTGCTTTATCATTGGAGTTTGCAGTAATCGTATAAGTTGCACCTGTGAAATTTGTAACTTTAACCTGTGCTGTTGCTTCTTTTCCTGCTTCTACGTTCAGGGATGCCGGTTCCAAAACAGCGGTCGGCTTTTGGACTTCCGTAACAGTAACTTCCCAGGTACAGGTCTTCTGTGTGCTTCCTACCTGTGCATATGCTATAGGAAGGCTGCCGCCTCCCACGGACTGCGACTCACCTGAGGAGCTACCATCTTCCCCTGTTCCTCCTGAAGATGTACCCGAATCCGGTGTTGTGGGAGTCGGCGTCGGTGTCGGAGTAGTCGTTTCTCCCGTCCCCGGTGTTGTGGGAGTCGGCGTCGGTGTCGGAGTAGGTGTAGGTGTCGACGTAGGTGTAGGAGTCGGCGTCGGTGTAGGAGTCGGCGTAGCACTGCCAGCCTCCGTATACGTACAAGTGATCGTTACAGGTCCACCTGCCTTCACGCCGGTAACCACACCATTATTTACACTGGCCACCGCCGCATTATCGCTGCTCCAGCTAACAACCGTGGCTCCTGCCGGCGGATTCAGCTGCTTGGTCTCTCCTACCTTGATACTTATCTGTTCATTTGCTATGCGCAGGAATCTTCCACTATAAGCCGTCTGTTTTTCCGGATTTACCACGGTATCTTTTGTTACCTCTCTATAAGTAGGAGGTAATTTCTTACTTTCTACCCACTGCACGGTATCTTCCAGAATAGACTCCACCACAGTATCATTTTTCATGGTGTCCTCTTTTGCCGCATTGACCTCGGATTCCTTCTTGATCTCGTTTGCCACATCGACCTTTTTATAAGCGATATCCTTTCTGACTTCTACCTTCTGGGTACCGGTAGGCAGTGTGTAATCCTTATATTTTTCATCGGTCAGGGTATTTACCGCTACCGTATAGTTGCCGGGGGTAATGCCCTTCTTGTAGATAATACCGTCCATGTCATCATCGGTCCAGGTATCGGATTTACCTTTGGGATCCGTGATCGTCACGCTGAAAGGTACATTGGAGATCAGTTTACCGCTCTTTTTATTGGTAAATTTGATCTTTAGATCCTTCTGCACGGAGACCAGTTCCAGTTCAACGGTACCACCGTTGGTATACTCGGCCTCATCATATTCTTTTTGTTCCTCATTCTCATCATCGACTGCATTGGCTGCTGCGATATTCGCAAGCTTTGCATCTGCCACTGCCAGCATACCCTGCTCACCGATCATCTGGATGCCGTCCAGCTGGCTGCCCACACTGACGAACTCCGATACCTGATGATCCACCATACGTGCGCTGGCATATACACTGCCTGTCACAATGGCCAAGATCAGCACTGCCACACCGGTTGCCGTCATAATGCGGTCCATGGTACTCATGTTCAGGAATTTGGTCCAGATAGCAGCTATTTTATTGCCACCCTGCTTTTTACTCTTTTTCCCTTTACCGCCACGAGCAGGTGCCATATCATCGTCGGCATAGTACTCTTCATCGTCGGCGTAATATTCTTCGCTGTCCTGGTCTCCGATATACTCCTCGTCGTCGGCATAGTACTCTTCGCCATCCTCGTCTCCGGTGTACTCCTCGTCGTCGGCATAGTACTCTCCGCCGTCCTCGTCTCCGGTGTACTCCTCGTCGTCGGCATAGTACTCTCCGCCGTCCTCGTCTCCGGTGTACTCCTCATCGTCGGCATAGTACTCTCCGCCGTCCTCGTCTCCGGTGTACTCCTCATCGTCGGCATAGTACTCTCCGCCGTCCTCGTCTCCGGTGTACTCCTCGTCGTCGGCATAGTACTCTTCGCCGCCCTCTTCTCCGGTGTACTCCTCATCGTCGGCGTAGTACTCTCCGCCGTCCTCTTCTCCGGTGTACTCCTCATCGTCGGCGTAGTACTCTCCGCCGTCCTCTTCTCCGGTGTACTCCTCATCGTCGGCGTAGTACTCTTCGCCGTCCTGCTCTTCATCCCAATCGTAACCATCCTGTACGTCTTCTTCCCAGTTACGGTCCGGACGTTTTGTATGGTTAAATAATTTTTTCATTTTATCTATCCCTTCTGCTCATAATTCTTCAATGTACTTCAGTGTAACAATTCCGTAACATTATAACATTCTATTTCCGCCGCTTCAAGCTGTTCGTCCATTTCTTCAGAATTTCTTAAATCTTTCTAATATTGTGGACTTTCTTTCCGTATAATAGTAAAATCAGAATAACTCTTTTTACCACTTAAAAACAGATACTTAAAACGGAGAGATGGAATGAAACGAGACGAACACGTGAATGACATGCCTGATATTGAGATTATAGACCTGGAAAATGAAACTGTGCAAGACACAGATTTTGGGAAATCCGATATTTCCGATGATTTCGAGGGGAATCCGGATGATGAATATGAAGAAAATGACCGGGAAGAGGAGGAAGAGGAACATCCCGCTCCTAAGGGTATCCGGCGTTTTCTGAATCTTCATGTCCTTTTTGCCCTGGTATTGCTTGTGGTGGTAGGCCTGCTGGGTTATCGCATTACGCATTGGGGACAGCGGGTAAGCCAGTCGGATATTTTCAAGGACGGACAGGGATCCTATGATGACAGCTGGGATTCTATCCTCCCCCTGACCGATGAGAACGGTAAAATGATAGTAAACGATGCTTCTAATATTGTCGTGTTCGGAAATGCACCCTTTGCCGATGACCGCGGTTCTTCCGACAATCTGGCCAGCCTGATTGCCAAGGAGACCGGTGCTACCGTATACAACTGTTCCATCAGTGGAAGTTATCTGGCCGCGCAACACACCAATTTTGATCCCACCCTTGCCCCTATGGATGCTTACTGTCTGTATTGGCTGGTGAATCTGGCCGCCGGAGTTCCCCTGGACGGCTATTACAATGATGCTGCAGAAGCTTTGGGTGACAAGACTCCACCCGAAGCGGAAGAAGTCGTAAACACTCTGAAAACTTTGGATTTCAACACCATTGATACCGTGGCGATCATGTATGATGCCACCGATTATCTGATGGGAAATGCTATGTATAATGATGACAATCCTACGGATCCTACGCAGTTCACCGGCAATCTGGAGGCAAGCCTCGAAGTCCTGCAGCGTCTGTATCCGCAGATCCGTATTATTGTAATGTCTCCTACTTACGCATATGCAATAGATGAGGATGGCAATTATGTAAGTTCGGATATCTATATTTATAATGGTCGCGATGTTTTATCCACTTATGTGATCAAAGAATGTTATTCCTCCAACCTTCACAGTGTTTCCTTTATGGATAACCTGTACGGAAGCATCACAGAAGATAATGCCAAGGAATACCTGACCGATAACCTGCACCTGAACGTAAAAGGACGAAAGCTCATCGCCAAACGTTTTGAGTACTTCCTGAACTACTATTCCAAGGGTTACGCTTCACAGGAATAATAAATAGAATCGTTGATCGCATACTTCTGCCACCCGGATGACTTAGCTGTCTTTTCCGGGTGGTATTTTTTTGCTTTGATGTTCCGGTCTTTACTGCCTGAAATCAGTTTTATGCTGCTGAAGCATTAAAGTCCTATGTAGGAGCAGTATTGTACTTGCATTGTTAACGCAGGCTTGCCACCGGCTAGACGAACTTCTCCTGTGCCCTTCTTCTGCCTCAACGTGGGCACAGGTGACAGGAACAAGCTTCTCTGTACCCTTCTTCCTCCTCAACGTGGGCACAGGTGACAGGGGCAAGCTTCTCTGTACCCTTCTTCCTCCTCAGCGTGGGCACAGGTGACAGGGGCAAGCTTCTCTGTGCCCTTCCTCTGCCTCAGCGTGGGCACAGGTGACAGGAGCAAGCTTCTCTGTGCCCTTCTTCTGCCTCAACGTGGGCACAGGTGACAGGAACAAGCTTCTCTGTACCCTTCTCCTGCCTCAGCGTGGGCACAGGTGACAGGGGCAAGCTTCTCTGTGCCCTTCCTCTGCCTCAGCGTGGGCACAGGTGACAGGGGCAAGCTTCTCTGTACCCTTCTTCCTCCTCGGCGTAAATAGTTTATGGGTATGAGTTACTTATTTTGTTGCTGATACCCACGTTAGGGAAAGTTTGAGGGTATGTGAAGCTTGTTTTGCTTCTGATACCCACGCTGTGAAAAGTTTGAGGGTATGCGAAGCTTGTTTTGCTTCTGATACCCACGCTGTGAAAAGTTTGAGGGTATGCGAAGCTTGTTTGGCTTCTGATACCCACGCTGTGAAAAGTTTGAGGGTATGCTAAGCTTGTTTTGCTGCTGATACCCACACTGAGAAAAGTTTGAGGGTATGCTAAGCTTGTTTTGCTTCTGATACCCACGCTGTGAAAAGTTTATGGGTATGAGAAGCTTGTTTTGTTGCTGATACCCACACTGAGAAAAGTTTGAGGGTATGCGAAGCTTGTTTGGCTTCTGATACCCACGCTGTGGAAAGTTTGAGGGTATGCGAAGCTTATTCTATCGCAGATACCCAAATCGTGAAAAACGAAGGTATAACACGAAAGCTTTATATTCCAAAACGCAGAATTCCCGGAGTATGCGGTGCCATGTCGAAGATGTTTGTCGGAGGATGTTGATATTTTCTAGAAAAGTGCTG
>ENA-OQQU01000274-OQQU01000274.1-human-gut-metagenome-genome-assembly--contig:-NODE-274-length-34035-cov-9.672042_pt1 | contig 34035 bp, 30 predicted proteins | sample MGYA00243233_ERZ505096 | MGnify/ENA primary metagenome ERZ505096 (study PRJEB26097, sample SAMN02712159) | human gut metagenome | biome: Gut microbiome | host: Homo sapiens | place: Denmark: Copenhagen... | reverse complement strand
GAGCCGAAAAAGTGCATACGGACTGCATACGGCTGCATACGAAGTGCATACGGACGAACAAAAGTAAAGAAAACGTGAAGACGGGCTTGATTCATCCACTGAAAACCACTGCCTGCCTTTATTTCCAAAGGGCCGGATAGGGGGACGCTGATTGCCCGCAGTCGATGAATGCGCCACCATCGGCCGCAGGAGGCCAAACGAAATTCCGGGCCGTTTTTTATTTCAGTCGACGTCGTTGCCTGAAAATCGAATCCTTGGCGCCTCCTGCGGCGCGACGTGGATTGGATGGCAACAACTATCCCCCAAAAGGACGAAAGCCCGTCAGAGGGGCCAAAGAATGGCGTACAGGAGCAAGAGACGCCTTGCGCGTCGGCTGGTGATGATGACGGGCAGAGGCGAATCAATTCCGTTGATGGACGATTTCGACGAAAATCGGCCGAAATCCGTATGCAGATCCGTATGCACTTTTGGTTTCGGCGTGCGGAAGAGGCTCCAATGCCTACGGGCAGTAGGGCCAAGGCCCGATCCCATCGTCATCCGTATGCAGCCGTATGTACCGTATGCACTTCCCTTAAAAGGAAAAGGGCCGAAAAAGGTCCAACTCCCAAAAGAGGTGCATAAAGTGCATACGGCTCTCTGCATGCGCTCTCAGCCCTACTCTTCATTGGCTTTTCGATTTCGGCGAAAAAGTACATACGGACTGCATACGGACGCATAAAAGTGATGGAAGTGTGAAGATATCCTCCGGAGTCAAAAGAGAAGACAATTCGACATCCCCTCTTATTGCCCGCCATCGGGTCATTGAAGTCGTCTCCGGCCCGAAATTGATTGGTAATTGTTTTTCGGCGTTTTCGGAATTGTTCTTCGGCGTCATTGCCGACGTTCGGACCGAAGGCCCATCCGACGCCCCGCTGCCTTGCTCGAATCCGACAAGCAAAGGGTCGTCTTCGTCGTTCTTTGGAAATCATCCGTTTTTTAGCGGCTTTCATCGGAGAATCTTCAGTCGGGCAATCGGGGCGATTTCGGCGACGGAAAAAGACGGAGACAAGCCGTCTTCACGTTTTCTTCACATTATCCGGTCCGTATGCACTTCGTATGCAGCCGTATGCAGTCCGTATGCACTTTTTTGCCAAAGTCGAAAAGCCAATAAAGAGTAGGGATGAGAGCACATGCAGAGAGCCGTATGCACTTTATGCACCTCTTTTGGGAGTTGGAGTCTTTTTGGCCTTTTTCCTTTTAAGGGAACTGCATACGGTGCATACGACTGCATACGGATGACGTTGGAATCCGGCCTTAGCCCTACTGCCCGTAGGCATTGAGGCGCTTCCCGCCTGCGAAATCGAAAAGTGCATACGGACCTGCATACGCCCATCCGCCCGCATTGCCCGTCGAATCGGAGGATTTCCGGTTTAGCGGCGCATAGGCGGCTTTCGGGAAAAGGAGGCCATCATGGCTCAGGATAGGAACGGCAGGGACCACAAGGCGTCGGGAAGACCCGACGGCGGGCAGTACGAGGGGAAGGCCGGTCAGGGTTCGGACGACGATCTGGTGGAGGTGCCGACCACCGCGGATTCCGTTGCGCCCGACGAGGGCTGGTGGGCGTCGCTGGAGAACGACCCGGAGGCGACCGTCGGACCGGAGGTTGGCGAGGAGCCAGGGGCGGACAGGCGGATTGTCGGCAAGAGCGTGAAGTCGGAAGACAAGCCATGGTGGGACATGGAGGAGAGCAGGGCCCCTGAGATCGCAGCGGCAAGACGGACCGTCATGGATGCCCGCAGTCAGGAGGAGGCCGCAGGCATTCTAAGGGGATTGTCCGACGATTATCTTCGAGGTGCGGTCATCCGCTCCCTGCCGTTCGATCGCAAGATTGCCGTCGCAGACCTCACCCCGGACCCAGACGGAGAGCCCGATGTCTACTCGCTGATTGTCGACCTGCCCTACTCGGCCGACGATGTCAAGGATGAAGGATTTCGTGATCTGGTTGCCAAGGGTGACGCCAGAGCCTCCGTCGCGCTGGCCGCTTATGGCGATGATGGGGATAGAAAATGGCTCGCCTCCCTGCCTGCGGGAAAACGGCCGGTCGTGGAGGCCGTGCTAAGAATCAGGACGGCAGAGCCGGGGATGATAAAAGACGCCAAAAACAAAAAGCCGGCACCAGAGATAAAGCCCGGGTCCGAAAAGCCGAAGCCGAAGAAGCCCATCGCCGATATGGCCGATATGGCCGAGAAGGCCACGCACGCGACGAACCTCTGGAAGGCAAGGAAGCTTATCTCCGCCCAACCGAAGGAAACGCGCGTCGCGGTCATCCGCGCCATGCCGTTCTCCCGCCGCGCCCTGATGGCCGACCTGACCGGCGACCCGGACAAGGCGCGCGGCTACCGTCCGATGCTTGACGGACTGCCCTACACGAAGGACTCTCCCAAGGATCGGCTGCGCGACATGGCCTCACGCGGTGATGTCAGGGCCGCGGCCGCGCTGGCCGCCTACGGCGACGACGACGCCCGCCGTTGGCTGTCCACCCTGCCCGTCGGCGACCATCGCGCCGTCCAACTGGCCCTTCGGGCGTGGACGCCGCCGGAGGCGCGCCCCGTCCCCAAGCCGGCTCCCGCGCCCACGGACAGAGCGAAAGGCGGAGCCGCGGCGTCCAAGCCGGCTTCGAAAACCGCAGGCAGGACGGAGGGCAAGGCCGTGGCGTCCCAACCGGCGAAAAAAGACGGCGGGGTCCGCTCCTTCCGTAGCGGCTGGTCCACCGCCCGCTATCCCGCGCGGAAGCCACGCAAGCCTCCGTTCCGGGAGCGTATGAGGGGCGGCCTGCGGCAATTAAGGACGATCTGGTCGGGCGTCTGGACCAAATGGCTGGCGGTGTTCCGTCGGTGAACCCTTGACAAACCGGTGTTAGAACGGAATGGAATCGCCCATGAGAACGCGCGGCCTCTTCCATGAGCCGGCGGAGGGCAGGCCGACGGCCTCGCCGACGCGGTCCATGTCGGCCCGCATCCAGTCATAGGGCTCCGGCGGCGTGCCGGGCTTGGGGGCGAAGCCGTCCGGGCAGACCGGGGAGTCCCGCCAGTCCTCGGCGATCGCCCAATGCTGGCGCGGACGCTCCGCGGACAGGGCGGCGAGCCGCTCGGGGATGCCCTCGACGGTGCGGGCGGCGGCGAGCCAGACCACATGGACGCGCTCCGTGCCCGGATGCCGGAGCACCCGCGCCCACCTGTCGAACTTCGCCGACAGCGACTGGCCCATGCTTGCCGTCAGCTCGATGCAGACCGTCTCGTTTTCGCCGATGAGCTCCAGATCGGGGCCGCCCGCGCCCATGAGCGGATCATGGCATATCAGGTCGAATCTTCCCCACGCCTCCCCCAGCGTCCGCCAGCCCTCCGCGGCGCGGGCCACCGCGAGGTCGGCGCAAATGAGATTGTGCCGGTCGTACTGCCGCTGTCCGCGGAGGTTCGGACGCCAGTCCAACGAGCCGGGGGCTCGGCAGGGCGCGAGCGTCGCCAGCTCGGGCGGGGTCAGGTCCAGCGCCTCCGCCAGCCGGGGCATGATGTCCTCGTGCGGCGGAAGCCTGACGGCCATCCAGTCGGCGGAGAGGGGCGACGCCGCCTGCCTGCCGTCCACGGCGATTGGGAAGCCCGGCTCGCAGAATCCCGCGCCGAGCATATCAAGCCAGAAGGCCGCCTTCGGCAGGGCGGGCAGCGACGGGTCCAGCGCGTGCGCCTGCCGCGTCTCCAGGGTGCGGTAGGCGGCCAGAAGACGGACGGCCGCGATGGTCCTCGCCCGCCGTTTGCGAAGCCGCTCCACGGCCCCCTCGCAGGGCATCCATGCGGGCCGCGCGGCGATGGCGGCGCTGATCCAGTTAAGGGACGAGCCGGCGAGCCACCACCGGTCGTCGAACGGATTGAACTCCATACACCCCGGCTATGCGCCCCGGGCGTTTCGCAGGGGCGGAAGGGGGCGGAATCGCCGGCGCAGGGCGTCCAAATCCCACCCGTATGCGTCCCTCGGACGCATGTAGGGTGGCGTGACCGAAAACAATACGCAGGCCGCGCGTCAGACGGCGACAAGAAGATTCGCAAAGGACAAGAAGGCATGGGCCGAGGCCCGCGAGAAAGGCATCGCGGCCCGCAAGGCCGCCCGCGCCGCGCGCGAGGACGGCTTCACCGTGAGCGGCGCCGAGTACCGTTCCATCCTTGCCCGCTACACCAACGCCTCCCCCGGCTCCGGCACCAAGGCCAGCAAGCTCAACGGCCTCATCCACAACGAGGAGACGAGCTCCAGCCTCGTCCGCCGTTGGATCGAGGAGAACGCCATCGACCAGGTGAGGAACAAGCACCGCACGCTTTCCGCCGCCCTGCTTACCAATGTCTGCAAGCAATGCTCCGGCGAGCGCATCCTTCATGAGAGGTACGGACTGGGCGTGGACCTCATCCGCGCCGCCTCCCTGTTCGAGGCCGAGTGCGAGCGGCTCCGCCGGCTCAACGCGCCGTGCCCGACGTCCGGGGAGCGCGCCCTGTGGGACGAGGTCGTCCGCCGTGAGGCCGCCCGCCAGATCTCCGACTTCAAGTACGGGCGCCGCACCACCCCGCCGCGCTTCATGCCGCTGGCCGACGGGACGACGTCGAATCCCAAAACCCCGGGCACGGCCAAGGCCTGCGGCGGCTATGACGTGTGGAAGGCGTTCCTGGGCCGTCTTGACCCGGACGCCGCCCTGCAGGGCTTCCATGTCGACCCGGACGGCGATGACGCCGAATGGACCCCGACCGACGGCGTCGACCATACGTCCAAGCCGGTGATCGACGCCGACTGGCTGGCCTCCCATCATGCGACCCCGGCGGCCGCATTGGGTCTGGAGCGTCCCGACGCGTCGCCCAGGCTCGCCCGCCTGTATCTGGTGCTCGGCGACATCACCCTCGCCCGCCGCGTGGACGCCATGGCCGACCCGTCGGAGCGTGTGCGCGACATCCTCCGCGGACTGGGCCTTACCGACCGCGAGGCCCGCACCGGCGTGCGCTTCGAGCTGCTTATGAGGCGTCATCCGAAGGCCGACAGGCTCAAGGCCTGGAACCACGCCTGCGCCAACACGGGCGTCCATCATGCGACGCCGGGCCGCGCGGCGCTGCGCCGCTACATGTCCCATGTGGCGGACGCGGTGAACAACGCCGAGGCTCTGGTCGCCGCCAGCCCCGTGGCCTGATGTGATTCCGTACTTCATGTCCGGGGTCATGCGTCCTGAGAATGGGCGCGGGCCCCGGATGTGTCCTTTTCGGATATATAAAAGGGAACACCCCAGAGGCCGCGCGTTCGACGGCGCGCTCGGCTAGGCCATGCGACGCCGGCGAACGGAGGCCAGCCACACCCCCGCACTCAGGACCATGAGCGCGAGGCCGGCGCCATACGCCGACGCCTTCGCCATGCCGCCGGCCTGCGGGAGGGTGGATTGCAGTCCGGCCCAGTCGGCGTACAGGTCGACGGTGGCGGTGGTCATCCTGCCGTACAGCGATTCGCCGGCCTTGTACTCCACGCCCGAACCATCCGCGGCGAGGTTCCAGCCGTGGAACACGAAGCCTTTCCTCGTCCAGCCGTCGGGCAGGCCGATGGCCTTCATGTCGAGGTTGTTCGACGCCCACACGCGTTTGACGGTCTCGTCGGCGCCTCCGTCGTTGGAGTGGAAGACGACGGTGATGACGGGCGGGGTGGGCGTCCACTGCGCGTACAGGGTGCCCACCGCGTTCTCATGGGTGAGCAGGTCCGCCACGGTCTGCTTGTCGGTGAACGATTTGCCCGTGCCGTCGGGGCGCGTGTTCCAGCCGGTGAGGCTGTAGCCGTCTCGTTGGAACGTGGCCGCGGTCAGCGCCTGGGGCGTGCCGTAGGTGAACGACTGGTCCGCCATCGCGTCGCTGGTGGAGCCGTTGCCGTCGAACCGGATCCTGTAGGTGACGGGCCTGTACCGGGCGGTGTACACGGTGTCGCCGGTGATCGGCTTCGTCACATCCTTGTCCCAGCCGATGAACACGTAGCCGTCACGGGCGATGCCGTTATGCGTGACCGGATCCACCTGGGTCAATTGCAGGTGATGGACGACGGCCGCTCCGAAATCGGACCATGCGTTGATCTGGGTGAACGGTTTGATGGTGCCCGTGGCCGCGAACGTGTTGTAGGAGGAGCCGGAGCATTCCGTTCCGGCGGCGCACCAGAAGCCGCCCCAATTCTTGTTGCCCGTCGAGGACTCGGTATAATTCCATCCGATGGAGCCACCGGCCTTGGCCGCGATGTAGTCGGCGTCCACGTCGATGCGCACCGTCGCGCCGCCCGGCACCTGTTTCGTCGTGGAGTTGGCCGCGTAGTCGTCGCGGCCGGTCTGGCGTTTGCCATCCTTCGTGAACGCTCCCCACCAATTGTCCGCATTGAACGTCATGTCCGGGGCGGCGAGCCATGTGGTCGCCGACAGAGCGGGCGCCGTGGCCTTGGCTCCGTCCCTGACGCGTGCGGTGGTGATGGTTCCGCCCATCCAGTCCCTGTAGACGACAAGGTGGGTGGCGTCGCCATCCGTTCTCAAAGTGAGGTAGCCGCCGTTCGGCCTGGCGTACGCCCTGCCGTTTTTCGCCGGATCGTAGGCGAGGCCCTTGCCGTCGTCGCCCACAAGCAGCACGTCCCCGTCGAACAGGAGATCGTCCTCCGTGACCCGGCCCATATCCCATCCGTCGCCCACGTAGATGCGGGTCAGGTTCACGCAGTGGTGGAAGAGATTGCGCACGGACGTGACGCCGGTCGTGTCCCATCCCGACAGATCCAGCGTTCCGACGCTCCGGCAGCCGGAGAACATGCCGTACAGCCGGCCCAATCCATGCAGTGTCCACTTGGACACGTCGATGGTCTTCAGGTTCACGCAGCCGCTGAACAGCCAGTCGGCGTGACGCACCTTATCCACGTTCCACTTGGATACATCCAACGAGGCGAGATCGGTGCAGGTGTCGAACATCTGGGAGATATCGGTCGCGTTGGACACGTCCCAGCCGGCCACGTCAAGCGTCGTGAGTCTCACGCATTTATGGAACATACCGGCCAGGATCGTGGCCCTGCCGGTATCCCACTTGGACACGTCGAGTCTCGCGAGTCTCACGCAATTGTCGAACATGTAGCAGAATCTGGTGGATCGGCCGGTGTCCCATTCGGACACGTCGAGCGTCGTGAGGGAGCCGCACCCGTTGAACATGCTGTCGAACGACGTCACCTTGGACGTGTCCCAGCCAGCCACATCCAATGCCGCGAGTCTTGCGCAGTTGGTGAACATGCCCTTCATATGGCGGGCGTTGCCCGTGTTCCATTTGGACACGTCGAGTCTCGCGAGGTTCACGCAGTTGGTGAACATGCTTTGGAAATCGCCCACCCCACCGGTGTTCCATCCGGCCACATCCAATGCGGCGAGGCTGCCGCATCCGCTGAACATGCCGTCCATTTCGCCGACCATGCCGGTGTCCCAATGGGACACGTCAAGCGTGGCGAGCTTTCCGCAGTTGGAGAACATGGATTCCATTCGCCGCACGCGGCCTGTATTCCACTTGGACACGTCAAGCGTGGCGAGCTTTCCGCAGTTCTCGAACATGCACCGCAGATCGACGGACCGCCCCAAATCAAGCTTTCCCACGTCGAGCGTGGCGAGGGAACGGCAGGAGACGAACATGCATGAAACGTCGGTGGCGTTGGGCATGCTCCATGCGGACGTATCCAACGTGGTGAGCTTCGCGCAGTTGTAGAACATGTAGGATGCCAGGCTTACGTTCGACATGTTCCAGCCGGACACGTCGAACGCCGTCAGCGAGGAGCATCCGTCGAACATGTGGTCCACGTATTTCGCCTTCGCCACATGCCAGCCGGACGAATCCAACGAGGCGAGGGACGAGCAACCGTAGAACATGTGACCCATGTTCGTCGTGGAGGACAGGTCCCAGCCGGACGCGTCCAATACGGCCAGGTTCTTGCAGCCGTTGAACATGTCCGACATGTTCCATACGGCGCCGAACCGCCATGCGGTCGTGTCAAGCGTGGACAGCGACGTGTCGTAGGCGAACATGGCGGAGGCGTCGGCCACATGCGCCATGGTCCACGGTATGACGGCCGTCTTCAGGCCCGCGCAACCCTTGAACATGCCTTCGACGGTCGTGGCGGCATCGCCCACTCCGGTAAGGTCGACGGACTCCAGTCCCGTATACCAGAACGCATTCAGCCAGTTCGTCACACGGTCCGCGTTCAGCACGCCCTTGAACGACACGCTTCCCAGCTTCGTGTCGTTGGCGAAAACGGCGTGCATGTTGGTCAGGTCGGCCATATCCAGATTCGCCAGGTCGACGGACTCCAACTGGCTGTATTCGGGGTCGGTGGTGCCCGCGGACCTGAACGCGTTCTCCAGTGTCGACGACGTCCTGACGCCCGGATCAAACGACACGGACCTGATGTAGGCGGCGTACCGGTACCACGGCCAGTCGGGCGCGTTCGCGCCCGTGGGCAGCGTGCCCGACGTCCCGTCGGCCGGCGTGACCGTCAGCCGCATGTCGGAAGTGACGTAGAACAGGCAGGTGCCCGCCGTGCCCGACGCCAACGCGTCCGACGGCACGACGGCCGACCGGACCTGCAGGTCGGATGAAGCCAACGGTTCGGGCTTCGCGGCCTCGGACCGTTTCGGGGCGGGCGCCGACGACCTGTCCAATGCCGTGGATGTCTCCGGCTGCGATACCTCGTCGGCGTGGGCGGTGCGCACCGCGAGCATGGACGGGGCGAGTCCGGACAGCAGGCCGACCAGAACGGCAAGGATGGCCAGTTTGCGGGTGATGCGCTTCAGCATGTCCCATCACCCGCCTTGCATGGCTCAGCCCAGCCTGCGCCGGCGCATGAGGACGAACGGAAGGGCCATGAGGACAAGCCCCCCCCCCCAGCATTGTCGTCAGTCTTCGATGGTTCATGGTTCCTCCCGTGTCTGGCATGGTGGTTTCGGGCACGCGCTTCCACTGGGCGTACAGGGTCAGGGTCTGTCCTTCGGCCGGATACGCTACATCGGCGCCCGCCTGGTAGGCGGTGCCGGTGCCGTCGGCCTTCGTGTTCCAGCCGGCGAACGTGTGGCCCTTGCGCAGGAAGACGCCGGCCTCGGCGGTCGTGGCCGTGGTGCCGGGGTCCCCCACTTTTTTGAACGCGTCACCTTTTCCACCGTTCGGGTCGTATCGGATGGCGGACTGGCCCTGGCCGATGGCCGGATCAAGGGGCTTCGTGGTCAGGGTCGTCGACCGGTAGGCGGATTCGGTGGATTGCGTCTCGACCTTGACGCGGTTCGGGATGGATTCGTCGGCAAAATGGAGGTAGGCGATCTGCTGGGCGTACTGCCAGATGCGGCCGGTCTTGTCGATGAGTTTCAACGTGGTCTCGTTGCCCGCGCGGCTCACCTGCAGGCTGTTCTCCAATCCCGGTAGACGTGTACCCAGGTTGAACGCGTAGACCCACGAGCCGTCCGGCTGCCGTTCGATGGCGATGCGCCCCACGGGCAGATTCTCCTTCGCCTTGTCGAACGTGGACATATCCACGCCGGATATGCGAGTCAGGTCGTAACAGGCCGAGTTGCCGTCCCACCATCCGGGTGTGTTCTCATCCACCGCGAACATCACACGCACGTTGTATCCGCGCAGCGCCAGCTTGGAGATGGCGCCGGATTCGGCCGTGATGTGATACCAGCCAATCAGGGAGTCGGGGCTTATGCCGTCCGTGCCCTGCCCCTGGGCGATGCGCCGCATGGTGCCGCAGTTCGCCGCGTTGGCCGACAGCAGCACGGACCCGTTATCCACTTTCGCCTCCGGCGTCAGGGGCGTGTTCCCGCCGCACACGTTGTTCTCGAACTTGCGATTGGCGAAAGTGATCGAATGGCCGTTGCCGACCGTCCATGTCGAGGAAGTCGCCGACACGTTCGACATCCACAGCTGCCTGGCGACGGTGACGCTTCCATCGAACGAGCCGACGGCCGCGTCGCCCGTGCGGGTCAGCGTCAGCGTGTAGGCGTTCGGAGCCGTCAGGGTGAACATGTCCACGCCGTCCCGGTTCCGCAGGACACGCGGAAGGTTCGCCGAGCCGAACAGGCCCCACGGGCCGTAATGGCTTCCGCTCGCCGCGCCGAAGGGCACGGTGACGGTATCGCCCTCGGCCAGTCTGGACATGTCATCGATATGGACGTCGAACGTCACCTTCACATTCGCGCCATTCGACGCCAAAGGAGTCTTGGTCGCATCATTCCCGTCCGCGTCCGTGATGCCGACCCAGTCCGCGTCCCCGACCTGGGTGATGTCGTACGTCGCGGCCGCCGACGCGGATGGTGCCAATGCCAGCAAAAGGCCGGTGGCGAGCAGGCCGGTGATAAGGTGGGTGATGCGTCTCAGCATGTCACACCGCCTTCCGGGATTGTTTTACCGGCGCCTGCGCCGTCTTGCCGACAGGATTGGCATGAGGATAAGGCCGAAGAGACAAGCCCCCCCCCCAGGATTGTAGTCAGGTTCCGATTGGTCAATGTTCCTCCCGTCTCCGGCATCGCCGTCTGCGTGGTGTCGGCCCATTGCGCGTACAGAGTCGTCGGTCTGTCGATGGCGATCATGTCGCCCGGCTTGTAGGAGTCGCCGGTGCCGTCGGGTTTGGTGTTCCATGAGGCGAGGCCATGGCCCGCGTACGTGCAGCCATCCGTGGCCGTGTAGGCGTTCACGCCGACGCCGACCGTCTGGTCCGCCATCATGCCGGTTCCGCCGTTCGGGTCATAGCGCAATGTCGTGGATTGGCTGAAGCCGATGTCGTCCACCAGATTGCCGACGTTGGATAAGGCCGAGTCGATGTCCTTGAAAGTGAACCGCGCCACGGTCACGTCATCGGGGCAGGTCCAGTCGCCCTCGTAGGTCTCCCAGTTGCGCGAATCCTTGTCGGTGATGTTGGCGGTGGCGATGTCGGTTCCCACGTCGCCGGTCCCGTCGGTCCCGCCGTTCGTCTTGGTGCGCGTCGCCTGTTGGGGCGTCTCCTTGCCGGGCTCTCCGATGAGCACCTGCATCCGGTCGACGTGGCGGGCGTACCCGCTCTGATGCTTCAGGCTCCAGTGGTAGGTGTTGCCGGGGGTCACGCGGATGTCCTGGTAGATGCTCGTGTCGGGCTGGGCGGCGACGATCTCGGCCAAGGTGTTGACGCGGGTGAGTCCCTGCAATTCGACGGCGCCGGCCCTCTGCTCGCCGGGTTCGCCGTTCGTGCCGTCGACCTGCGTGCTATGCCAGCCGAATCTCGCCTCATTCCAATCATCCGGGCCGGGCTGATAGCTTTTCGTGCGGGCGTTCCAGTTCAGACCGGTGGAGGGGATCACCGCCGTCCAACCATATGCGGCATGCTCCCTGAACCAGTCATGCTGGTATTCGAAGCCCCCGTTGACGATGCGGTCAGGCAGCTGCGTGGCGTCGGCCGCCGTATCGTCCGCCGACGCGGACGGCGTCAATCCCACCGCCATGCAGACCGCGGCGGCGGCCGCGCATGCGCTCTCCAGCGCCTTTCCCAAGTGTGATGTTCCCATATCCTCCTGCTATGCGTCGCACGGACGTGCGTTTTCGCGCGCAAGCGGACAATGCCCGAAAAGCCCATCCCCGTCCGCATAGCCTCCGCGAAACGGACAAGGAGGCCAATCATGGCGCAGGACAGGAACGGAAACAACCACAAGGCCGCGGGCAGGCCGGACGGAGGCCAGTTCGACAAAAAGGCGGGACAGGGCTCGGACGACGACCTGGACTTCGGCGGCTACGTGGCGGGCATGGACGCGGCCGCCGACCGGACGGCCATCAAGGAGCGGCCGGAGACGCTCTCCGCCGACGACTGGCGCGTCCTGCGCCGCAGCGCCTCCTGGGGCGTGCGCATGCTCGCATGGTCGAGCCCCAAGTCGCCGACGCCAACCGACGACGAGTTCGACGAGCTGCTCCACGACGAGAGCCAGCGGGTGCGCGGCGCCGCCGCCTACCGCGACGATCTGACGGAGGCCCAGGTGGAGGCGCTGCTGCACGACGGCAATCCGAACGTGCGGCGCAAGGCCGTCATGTCCCGCAACGCCGCCAGGGAGTCGGTCGAGCGGATGGCCAGGCTCGACAACAACGGCTTCGTGCGCGGCACCGCCGACTTCAGACTGGACCCGGCCGGCCATGCGGAGACCGGCGACCGCACCCACGACGCCGTCTACGGCGGCGGCCGCGTCTCCGACGGCACGGACGCGCCCGCCGGCATCGCATTGCCGCCGGGACGCCGCTGGAAGCGCATCGGACGGGAGGGGGCGCGCATCACGCTGGCGGGCGACTCCGTCGCCGACGTGGCCCTCGTGCCGCCGTCCGCCGGGATGAGCGACTACACGTTCCGGCGGAGGTACGGTCTGAGCCGTCCGGGCGCGCTGGCCCCGTCGTCGCCCGCGCTGCTCGTCCACACCGTCCACACGGACGGGCCCAGGCGCTCCGAGGTCTCCGCCGTGCTGCCGCCCGACGCCGCGCCGTCCGCGGAGGCCCTCGACGACGTGGCGTTCGCGTTCCTTTCGGAGTCCACCGGCTATCTGGAGTCCAAGCCGGGCAAGGCGCGCGCCGTGCTCACCGTCACCGCCGACGACGTGGAGGTCGACGTCGTCACGCCGGACGGCTACGACGAGGACGCGGGCGCCGAGCTGCGCGGCAGGATGCTGGCCGACAGGGCCGACGCCATCGACGCCCTGCGCGGCACGACGCATAGCCCATGGAATGCCTGACAACAAGCCTTTGCTCGCCGCCGCGCGCGGACGGGCCGACGAATTCTACACAAGATACGAGGATGTCGAACGGGGCCTGACGCCGTTCCGGGACGCGTTCCGCGGGGCCGACGTCCTGCTCGACACCAACGACGGGGACTGGAGCGCCTTCTGGCATTTCCTGTCCGACCGATTTTATGACTGGGGGCTCTCCCGTCTAAGAAGCCTCTCCCACGACCCGACCGCGGACACGCTGTTCGCCTCCGACGACGCGGGCGGCCGCCTGTACGAGAGGACCGCCGCCGGCGTCACGGAGCGCCGCCTCGAGGGCTCCGGATCGTTCGACTCCCCCGAGGCCCGCGCCATGGCGCGGGAGGCCGACCTGACCGTCGGCAATCCGCCGTTCAGCCTGGCGGGCCGCTACCTGTCCGGCCACGCCGGCCGGGGCCTGCTCTGCCTGGGCCCCATGACCGCCTGCTCCTACTCGGACGTGTTCCCGCTGTTCATGGCCGGACGCCTCCACATCTGCTCGCCCAACAAGGGCAGCATGTTCTTCCGCGTCCCCGGATACAAGGACCTGGACCGCGCCGACGCCGTCCACATCAAGCCCGACGGCGTGCCCGCCGTCGGCGTCAAGGGCGTCGTCTGGTACACGGACCTGCCAGGCGGATGCCCCACGTTCACGCCGACTCACGCCTACGATCCGGCGGACAACCCGTTCTACGACAATCTCCCCCACGACATCGTGGAGGCCGGCTCCGCGGCCACGGTGCCCGCCGACCGCAAGGGGCTCGTCGGCGCGCCCATCAGCCTCCTCGCCAACTGGCCGGAGGGCTACAGGCTCGTCGGCATGTTCCCCGGCCATCTGCCGGAGGGCGTGCCGCGCGTCTCCCCCATGATCGGCGGCAGGCCGACGTTCCGCCGCCTGCTCGTCGAGAGAATCTAGGCCAAGCCCGCGAGGCCGCCCACACGCCCGTCCAGCAGACGGGTGACGGACCGGGCGTGAATCCAGGCGGTCCTCTCCGCCTCGGCCCAGCCGTGCAGCTCATCCACGAGCCCATGGAGCCGGTCGACGGCGTCGCCGCCCGCCACGGGCTCCAGCCAGCCGGACTCCGCGTCCCAGACGCGGCACCGCAGAACGCGGCCCGTGCGCGGCGTCAGCCATTCGCGCCCGTCCTCGCGGCGCAGGCCGCGCTGAAGACTCAGCCATATGGCGTCCACTTCATCAGGGCCGTCCGTGACGGCGCCCAGCCGCAGGACGTACGCGTCCTCGCCGTCGGGCGAGGCGATCTCCGCCATGTCGTCCCGTCCGGTCGGCCCCATGCCGACGGCCTTGGCGATGCGTTGGAAGTCGTTGATATTCATTGCTCCACTCCTTTTTCCGATTGCGCCGGACCCATGCGTCCCCGAAGAGAGGAACGGCCGGGGGCGGGCCATGCGCCCATCCCCGGCCGTTCCGGTCCGGCGTCAGCAGACGACGATGACGTCCGCCTCCTCAACATCGGCCAGTAAATAAAAGTCGCCGTCGTAATCCTCGTCGCGGTCGCGCCACAGACCCTCGTACTGGTCCACACCGTCCTTGTATACGACGACCTTCTGATCTCCCTGGATGTCCATTGCCATTGTCTCGGCTCCTTTCCGTGCCGGCCTTTCCGGCGTCCGGTGGGGGCATGCGTCCCGGCCGTCACGGAATGAGACGCCACACCAGCCAGCCGACGAACGCAAGCGATCCCAGACACAGGGCCACGTACACGCAGGTGCCCACGAGCGCGCCCGCCAGGAATGCGTCCATCCGGCGCTTCCGCCGGTCCAGCAGGGCGTACCATTCGGCCTCACATTGGTCGAACGCGGACATGTCCTTTGGGGTGACGCCATATGACGCCAGCCATTCGGGGACGGTCGGCATGGGCTCCAGCGGGTCCGTCAGCGTCTCCCTGCGGAACAGGGCCGTCGCGAGCCCTTGGCCGACGCCTTTGAGGAAGTAGGCGGGAAGCCGGTCGCCGGTCATGGACGTACCCCTGCAAGACGGTTCCACGCCTCGACGAGGTCCATAATGGACACCGGCCCGTCGCGGCGCTCCGGCTCCGCCCACAGTCCGCACCACGGGCAGCCCATGGCGAAACCGGAGCCGGAGTGCAGCCGTGCGGGCCGTCCGCATCGCGGGCAGGCGGGGCGCATGTGGAACGCGCGGACGTCGCGCGCCCACGCCCTGCGGAACGCCGGCGTCGGGTCGTAGTCGGAGGCGACGGTCCATCCGTCGAAGAACAGGCGCGTCGTGTCGAACCGGTCGATCGGGCATCCGTTCGGGCACCCGGGCCGCAGGTCGTAGTCGAATGCGACGTACCACATGCCGATGGTGCGTTCGTCGAATCGTCTGACGGCGGCGGTCACGCCGCCATTGCAGAACGGGCACTGGCCTAAAACAAATGGCTCGAAACGTTCCATGTTCCGGCTCCTTTCGTGTTACATCCCGGCCATGCGTCCCGGCGTCGACGAGCCGGAGCGGTTCCTGCAGGATCTGTTCGCCGTCATGGAGGACAGGGCCCGCGGGAACGAGGAAAGGCTGGCCGTCGAACTGTTCGGCGGCCAGCCCCGGGAAAAGAACGGGGCTACTCGCTCCTGAGCCGTTCCGGCCAAAAGGCGCGGTTCAGTATTTCGCATTCCTTCTCCAGTTCGGCCTGGCGTCTTCCGGCGCTCTCGGCCGCGGCCGCCTCGCCGTTCCACCTGACGACCAGCCCGAGCAGGGTCGTGCCCGCTTCGGACTTGACGAGCCCATCGTCGGGACAGCCGAAGCACAGGACCGCATTGGCCGCCACGAACGCAGGGCGGCCGCCGCAATGTGGACACGGACGGGGATGGGCGAGCGTGTCGCAGACATTGCCCCATTTGTTTGCAAGGTCGGTCTTCACCACATCTGGCCCCGGGTCCCCGCCGTATCCGACGTGCAGATCATCCCAGCCGTCCGCCACCTTCCCGACGGGACAGCCGTTCTCACAGACGGGCCGTGCGCACCAATAGGCGACAAGGGCGCCCTTGTGTCTGCTTTCGACGGCGGAGGACACCTTACCCCCGCAGAACGGGCACTTGCCCAATGTGATGTCATTCATGATGTAATCCATGCGAGGATACCCCGTCCCTTGTGGGCGGGGAGGAATCGCATGGCCTCCTTCCCAGAAGTCATGCGTCCCAACCGCCGCGACGCATAGAGTGGAATATGGCCAGGAAGAAGAGCGCCACGGCAAGACGACGCGAGGGCATGGCGGACAACACGCCCACCCGCGCCCTTGTTCTGCCGTTGGCGCTTTCGTCCGACCAGCACGCCATGTACTCCCGGCTCGCCGATCTGTACAACCGCGTCTGGGGTTCGGCGGTGTCCTGGTATGACGCCAACCACACGGTCAACGCGGTAGCCGCGCACAAGGCGCTCTACGCGGACCTAAGGGACAGGTTCCCGCAATTGCCGAGCCAATTCGTGTGCAACGCCCTGCGCGACGCCGCGGGGGCGGTGCGCTCGTGGAACTCGAACCATCCGAAACGCGGATGGTCGCTCAGGGCATCACGGAGGAAGCCGACCGTCAGGTTCGACCTGCGCACCATGGGTCTTCGTGGGAATCTGCTGACGTTGAGCTCCATGCACGGATTGAAGCGCCAACGCTTCCTGTTGCCGTCGATTCCCGCATGGTTCGACGAACGCTACCCGGAGCGGAGGCTCCAGGCCGTGACGCTCGTCCTCGATCCGAACGGTCTTATGGCGCGGTTGACGCTCACGTTCAGGACTCCCAAGGCCGAACCGGTCGAAGGCAAGGTGCTCGGCGTCGACCTGGGAATGCACGTCCTCTACAGGGATTCGGAGGGGGGTGAATACCGGTATCCGCGGGTCCAGCGCGTCAGACGCCGTTACGCATACGATAGGCGGACATTACAGGAAAAAGGCACCCGGAGCGCCCACCGCCGTTTGAAGGCGATGAAGCGTCGGGAAGAGCGGTTCATCCGTGATGTCGACCACCGCGCGGCGAAAAGGCTCGCGGACACCCCCGGCATCGGCGTCATCGCCTTCGAGGACCTGACTCGGATACGCCGACTGGCGCGCAAAGGCACGAAGACCAGCCGAAGGCGTCGCAGCATGCTCAACCAGTGGCCGTTCTCCCAGTTGCAGGAGTTCACGGCCTACAAGGCCGCAGCCAACGGCATTCGTGTCGTGATGGTCGACCCCGCGTACACGAGCCAACGGTGTAACAGGTGCGGCTACGTGGACAAGAGGAACCGCGACCGCGCGAGGTTCGATTGCCTGAATTGCGGCCATAGCGATGACGCCGACCACAACGCCGCCCTGAACATCAGGGATAGGGCGATACAAAGCCTTGGATAGACCCAAGGTCAGGGTGCGGTCAACCACCCATGATGGATGGGGCGCCCGCGATGGCCCCCTTATGGGAGAGTCGCGGGAGCCACGCCTACGTCCAAGCCGTGACGCTTGTCGTCGCGGTAGTTGACCATCGTCCTCCTTGAACTTGGCGCTCAGCTCCGCGTAGGAGGACCTCGACCGGTTGAAGTTCCAGTCGGCCAGACGTTGACGCACGTACCAGTTCCAGGCGTATTGGCATGCGCCGAACAGGCGCGACAGGGTTTCGCATTGGCCCCTCGTGGGGTACATGCGGTAGTTGTAGCGCCTGACGGTCTCCATAATCAGCTCTATGCGTCCCGAAGGCCCGGACCTCGACCACCCCCGTCCTGAAGGGCGGGGCACGTTTTTTTCAGGTCGCGGCGCACGATGGCCATGTCGGACAGGCTGAAGCGTCCGAGGTCGTTCATCGCGGCGATGAAACGTTTCCACCATGCGGCGTCGAGGCCGCGGTCGAGCAGTCCGGCGGGGATCCAGTCGTCCCAGCGCCACGGGAGTCTAGGATCACAGCCTTCAGATACTCCGGTTGACATCCTCCCCACGGCCGGAGCCAGGGGATTCCCTTCACAGACCGGACTCCGAAGGAACTTCCAGCCTGCGGGAAAGGGGTTGACGCTTCACCGGGCCGCCAACGCGGCCCTCCACGTCTTAGGCGGTGCCCCCGCCCGTTTTGCTTAAAGCGCGGTCGAGAATGTTCTCAGCCGCGTTGACGTCCGCGTTCGCCTCATACCCGCATTCAACGCAACGGAAGACCGCTTGGCTATCGCGGTTCTCCTTGGTGACATAACCGCATTTATGGCAGGTCTGGCTGGTATAGGCGGCGAGGACGATGACAAGACGGCCGCCGTTGGCGTTCATCTTGTCCTGAAGCCGTTTCATCAGACGGCTCCAATTGTTGCTTAGTATCGACCGGTTGAGTCCGGCCTTGACCTTCGCGCCATTATGAAGATATTGGCTCGGCTTGGCCGGATCTGGCTTCGGCTTCGGGCGCTTTGTCATGGCTCGGACGTCCAGGTCCTCCATGGCGACGAGGATGTTCTCCTGGGCGAGTCTTGTTGTGGTCTTCTCGATCCAGTCGTTCTTACGCCGGATGATACGGCTCTGTAGGACGTTGAATTGGCTTAGCGTCTTTTGCCTGCGCTTGGAGGCAAATTTGGCGGGCTTGCCGCCTCGTGCCTCGTTGACGCGGTCCTGCCGGGCCATCCGGCGCTGCAGGTACTTCAGCCGCTTCAACTCGGCTTTCGATGGCTTCGGCATGTCCATGAAGGTCCCATCGGACGAGGCCAGCGTGTGGACGCAGCCACGATCGAGGCCGATAACGCCACCACCTGTTCGAGGCAATGGTAAGGGCATGTTGACAAAAACGAGCGTCCGATGGGTCCAATCGACATGGACGCTAGTATAAGGCCGCATCTCCTGGGTGACGCGCACATGGATGACAATGCGCCAGTGGGCCTTCTCGCCTGGCTTAACCCATCGTGACGGGTTCATGCCGGTAATGACGACCACACCGCTTTTTCGGCCGGTCTTTTGAAAGACGGCGTTATAAGAATGGTTGCTGGGGCGATACCAACAGACGAAGCCCAGGCCGCGACGCCGCGACTTGAAGCCGGGAACACGGCCACCAATGGTCTTCTTGCGCTTGATGCCGGCGGACCATTCGGTGCCCTCGAGTCTGTTGGAGGTGGCCAGTATCGACGACGGCACGGCGGCCATCCACGAACATCGAAGACGAGCCTCTTTATCCGAAAGCAACTCAGCTACATCAGGTCCACCCAAAGGCTCCTTGATCCAGTCGATGATTTCGCCGGCTTCGTCCTTAACGGGCACGTTGTGTGGGCGTTGCTCGCGCCTTTGGTTGAATCTGGTGCGCCATCCGTCGCACAGCCATACCATGATGCGTTCGGGATTCCTGGTCCAACGGAGATTGCCGCAGTGATCCACGCCGAGAAAAACGCTCGCGCCGGCATGTTTGACGCCGTCGATGCGGACCTTCTGGCTCATCGTGGACCACCTCCTTTCACTTAAGCCCTATGCGTCCCGAGCCAACCTCAGCGCTAAGCGCGAGGCACGTTTTCATCTTTCGATCGGAGAACGGACGGTGCGGCCCCTTGACGGCCCTCTCCCAATGGCCCCACGCGCAGTCGAGCGCCGTGAGCACGAGCCCGTCAACCATCGGGTCGCCCGTGCCGCATTCGACGAGCCATGGGGCGAGCTCCTCCTCGGTGTGGTCGTGGTCGGTCAGCGCGTATATCGGGTTGCTCATGATTCGCTCCTTTTCCTCGGACCGGACATGCGTCCCGGAGGAAAAGGGACGGCCCCGCCGGCTGAAGGCTCCTCTCCGAAGCGTTATGGGCATGCGCCGAGGGGAGCGGTCGGACGGCGGGGGCGTCTTGATTGGCGGCTATGCGCCTAACGGAGGGCGTCGATGGCATCATCGTAGATGTCGTGCAGGATGTCCCAACCCTCCTGTGTAAGCCGGTCGCCGAAGTCGTCCAGCCCGCCCGGCACGGCGGCCAACACCTTGTCGATGTTCTCCGGCGTGGGATTCTTGCCGTTATCCTCGATCAGCGTGCCGATGTCCTCGCGGCACCACACGCCACCGTCGACGACGCCGTCTATGACAATGGAGTCGCGGGCCATGGACGCCTTGTCCATGACCGACACCTTCACGATGGCGTCCTTCGACAAAGCCCTCAAGTATTCGATGATCTCGTCCACGTTCATAACTCCGGCTCCTTTCCGTGAAACCGGCACGGCCATGCGTCCCGGCTACGGCCGGACGGGCGCGAACGAGCCGTCGTCGGAAAGCAGGAGCATCGACCCGTCCCCATCCGTCCACGTATCGCAGAACCAGAGGCTTGCGGGTTTTCCGCCACGCAATCTATAAAAAACGGCCCGGAAACGCAATTGTTTTTTCAGTCGTCCCATGATCCGTCCTCCGCGGTCCGATGGGCCACGGGCAATCGTCGGCCCCCTATTGCCGATCGAAACCACCCTTCGAAGATGAAATCGGGCAGTGGATTGCGGTGGACGATTCAAGCCCGTCTTCACACTTCCATCACATTATGCGGACCGTATGCACTTCGTATGCAGCCGTATGCAGTCCGTATGCACTTTTTGCCCGCGAGCAAGAAGCCAATGAAGAGTAGGGCTGAGCAAACATCAGAAGAGCCGTATGCACTTTATGCACCTCTTTTGGGAGTTGGAGTCTTTTTGGCCTTTTTCCTTTTAAGGGAAGTGCATACGGTGCATACGGCCGCATACGATCGGAAGCCAAATCGGGCCTTAGCCCTACTGCCCGTAGGCATTGAGGCCTCTCCGGCCCGCGAAAACCAAAAGTGCATACGGCGGTGCATACGGCTTTCCGGCCGAAAAGCCCCTATCAACCCCCTACCGCATCGCCGCGCCCCGTCCGACGCATGGGATGGGACATGGCAGACATCACCAAGCTGACCGTCGCACAGGCGGAGGCACTTGAGGACATCCTCAAAGGACTGAGACATTACGGCTTCGACCCGGACGGGGCGGGCGTCCACGGCCCGAACACGCATGTGGAGACGCACCCGGACGGAGGCGTCGACTGGTGGATCGACTCCGACGAGGGATTCGCCGACGGAACCATGGACAGGGCCGGCGCGGGGCTTTGGTGGCTCCGTCGCGCCCAGTCCGGCACACTGCATGTCAAGGAGGCAAGATGACGTACGGAAAGGGATACAGGGCCGCGATGGCCGGACTCATGGACGGGCCCGACGACGACATGACGCTGGCCAACGAATGGCAGGCCAGGCTCAAGACGCCAGGCCGCGAGCGCTGGATGAACGAGGTGACCGGCGCCCGGCTCGTCCGCGGCCTGTCGACGCCGCGGTTCCGCGACATGGTCGCATGGTCGCTCTCCGCCGCCGTTCCCACGCCCGCGGGCATGGTCGCCGCCGCGCGCGGCGAAGGCCTCGACGCGGCCATCGGCCACGTCCTGCACGACGCCGGATGGCGTCCCGACGAGGAGCGTCTGACCGCCGCCGATCTGGACCTGAACGTCCTGCTCGACCTGGGTGCCGACAAGACCACCGTGTTCGGACTCAAGGCGCTCATCAGCTGGATGGCCGGCGACCCGACCCGCGCGCAGATATGCCTCGCCGCCTCCCCGTCGCTGGACGCGGCCGGGGTGTGCGTCGCATGGTGCCTGCGCCACGGCGTCCTGCCCGCCGGACGGGAGACGACGCCGATGACCGCCAACGTGCCCGACCCGTTCGCCGCATAGAGGCCCCGTCATGAGGAAAGCCATGGACATCGAAGGCAATCGAATCGACTACGACCCCAAGGCCGGGCCGGCACCGGACGCCCTGCTGTTCGCGCACGGCGAGTACGCCCAGGCCCTCGTCGGGGCCACGCCGGACGGCCGCGCCGTCTACGACCTCGACGCCATGATCGTCTGGCTCATGCGCACGAAGGGCTGGGGATACGGCGAGGCGCTCGAATACGTCGGGTGCGGCGTCGTCGGCTCGCTGCCGGCCGCCGGCCCCCGCGGGCCGGTCCTCGTCCGACGCTGACGCATGACGCAAGGGCATGGAATACGAATACGACGGACATGCCTTGTCCATGTTGAACCAAACTTCCGGTGTAGGCTTCCTGGCCGGCAGGGCCGGCACGGGCAAATCGACCCTCATCGACTACTGGCGGCGCACCACGGCCCCGGCGAACACCATCATGCTCGCCCCCACCGGCGTGGCCGCCCTCAACATCGACGGCGGCGAGACCATCCACCGCTTCATCCACGCCAAGCCCGGCATGACGCCCCGGGACGCCCGGGCCAAGGGCTCCTCCCTGTCCCGCGACCCGCTCTACCGGGCATTGGACCACATCATCGTCGACGAGGCCGCCATGGCGCGCGCCGACCTCATCGACTGCCTCGACCGGTTCCTCCAAGGCGCGCGGCGAAGCCGCCTGCCGTTCGGAGGCGTCCGCGTCGACATGGTCGGGGACCCGGCCCAGCTGCCGCCCGTCGTCACCGACGACGACAGGCCGCTGTTCTCCGGGGAGCCGTGGAAGGGGCCATGGTTCTTCCAGTCCCGCGTCCTCGCCCCCGTCATCGCGGGCCGCGGCCCGTTCCCGATGGACTTCGCGGAGCTGGGGCGCGTCCACCGCCAGGCCGACCCCGCGTTCACCGGCGCGCTGGACTCCCTCCGCGCCGGCCATGCCGCCCACGACGCGCTCGCCCTGCTCAACGGCCGCGTGGACGCCCCGTACACGGCGTCGACGCCCGTGCTCGCCGCCACCAACCGGCGGGTCGACCAGATCAACGGAGCCATGATGGCGGGGCTCCCCGGCCCCGAGGTCCATGTCGACGCCATGTGGGGCGGCGAATGGCCGCGGAACCTGGACCCCGCGCCGCGGAGCCTCGCCCTGCGCCCCGGCGCCCGCGTCATGACGCTGGCCAACGACCCGGACGGCCTGTGGGCCAACGGCACGCTGGGCACGCTGGTGGGCTTCGACGCCCCGGACATAGCCGTCGTCCGCCTGGACTCCGGCGTGGAGGTGTCCATCGGCCGGCACCGCTGGCCCATGGTCCGCAACCGGCTCGTCGACGGGAGGGTGGAGCCCGTCGAGGTCGGCACCTACATCCAGCTGCCGCTCCGGCCGGCATGGGCCGTCACCATCCACAAAAGCCAGGGCCGCACGCTCGACCGCATGCGTTTGGAGCTGCCCGCATGGCCGCTGCCCGCGGACGGGCAGGCGTATGTCGCGCTAAGCCGCGTGAGGACGCTGGAAGGACTCAGCCTCAACCGGCCGTTGGAGGCCGCCGACGTGCACGCCAGCCGCGACGCCGTGGGGTTCATGGCCCGATGCCGCGCCGGGCTCCCCGCCCCGGAGACGCAGGGGTCCCTGTTCTAGACGCATAGCCGTGCCGTATGAGCAGAACGATCCGACAGGCGGGCGTCAACGCCCGCCATCTGGGCGGCGGATTCGTCCGCACCGCCAACGGCGAGGCCTGGCAGTACATGGTCATGCCAAGCCAGCCGTCCGTCTCCGACGCGGCCGACTGGGGCGAGCGTCTCAAGGCCGCGCGCCCATTGACCATCATCATGCCGAGGCTCGCCGACCTGACCCCAAGCATCCCGCTGGCGAACCGCCGCGCGCTGAAATCCTTCTACAGGCCCATCCGCATCCTCGCCATATCCACCCCGGTCCGCTTCGAGCCGAGCCCCACGCTGGACGAGCGCAACCGGCGCCTCCTCGCCATGGAGCACCGCGGCGACGTCGTGCACGACCGTCTCACCGTCATCGGCGTCCGTCTGGACGCGGGCGGCGGCAAGGGCCGGTTCCTGGACCGCGTCGTCAACCTCGTCGTGCAGGCCGGCGACCAGGCCGCCTACGGCGAGGCCCCGGACGACGCGTTCGACGCGGACCGCGCCGTCATCTCCGAGATCCTCAGGGCGGGCGGCTGCGTCCCGCCGACCGACGCGCAGATGAACCGCGCCCTGGCCTGGTGGGTCACCGACCGCAAGCCGGACCCGCTGGAGGTCATGGTCGAACGCGGCCACATGCATGCCTTCCCCGACGAGCGGACGGCCCGTCTGGCGGAGAAGCTGCGCGACACCCGCGTCGACTGCGCGACCTGGTCCAAACGCATCGAGATCCGCGGCACCTGGCCCATGACCATCGCCACGCTGGGCGCCCTCCCGTTCGACGGGACCAGCGAGCGCGATCCGAGGTCCGCGTGGGCCGCGCATCTGCTCGCGTCCAGAGACTCGGGCGGGCAGGGGGCCGTCGCCATCAGCGTGTGCGGCCTCGTCGAGCCCGGCGAGATCAGCCGCGACCAGATCGACAAGGACAAGGACAAGGTGCTCGAGCAGGCCATCAAGCAGGCCACGGACGGCCACAAGGCCAACGAGGGCATCGCGGAGGAGCTGCTGGCCGCGTCCGACGTGTACCAGAAGGACGGGCGCCCGTGGCCGACGCTGGTCGACGGGCATGTGCAGGTCGCCATCCCGGGCATCATCGACAGGCCGAGCCAAGTCAATTATCCGGGCGAGCTGAATCTGAACCAGGACAACCAGAACACGGCGTGGCAGGACATGCAGATCGGCTCGGAGATCACCTACTGTCCGAGCCCCGTGTACTGGCCGACGCCGATCCTCGCGTTCGCGGGCCTCGCGGGCCGCTCGCTGGCCGGCGAGGACATGGGCGAGGGGCGCAAGTCGGACCTGCCGGGCGCGCTGCTGGGCTTCACGGAGAAGGACCGGCAGCCGGTCTACGTCAGTCCGTTCGCCTCGAGGTACAGGCACACCCCGCCGGCCATGCTCATCACCGGAAGGACAGGTTCCGGAAAGGCCAGTACTCTTGACACGAAAGTGCCTATGCCGCCCCAGCCGCGTTGGCCGCACGGCGGCGTCGCCACCATCGGCGACCTTCAGGTCGGCGACCTTCTCTATGCGGACGACGGCAAGGCGTATCCAATCAGTTATCTATCCCCCATCAGAAGCGACGACCTGTACGAGATCGAGTTCTCCGACGGGCAGCGGCTGAAGGCCACCGGCGAGCACCAATGGCGCGTCTGGGACTTCACCTCCCGCAAGGGCGTGCGCTCGGACAAGCACAGGGCGAGCCTCGACCGACAGGCCGCCATCCGCGGCGCCGTGGAGGAGCTCGACCGGCTCAAGGCCGACGTCGGGGACGCGACATGGACGGCCCGCGAATGCTACGGGGCCGTGGAGCCGATCCTCCAAAAGGCCGGCATCGGCATGGACTGCCGCGAGCAGTGGGTGTACGGCGTCATGCGCTACATGGAGCTGGAGCCCATGGGGGAGCGCCGGCGCGTCGCCGGAAAGCGCCAGGGGCGCGCATGGCCCGCCGGACCGCTGGCCGAGCAGGTGCTCGACATCCTGGAGCACCCATTGAAGGGCGGCATCTCCCCCGCCCGCGCCCAGCGCATCGCCCTGCTGCGCGACGCCTACGAGAGCGGCCTCGAGGGCGAGATCGGCTTGAAGGAGCTGACCGACATCATGGGCGGCACGAAGGCCGCGCGCGACATGGTCAAGGAGACGCTGAAACGCGTCACGCTGAAGCCGTCCGAAGCCGACGGGGAGAACGTCATCCTCACCTCCGTCTGGCGCGCCGCCGACATGCTCGAGGGCATCGCCCGGCGCATCATGTGGCGGTACGACGAGGACGGCACGGAGCATTACGACGCGCAGATCGCCACCACCCGCGAGATGCTCGAGGCCGGCCTGACCGTCAACAACGGCCACGCCAACTGGGCCATCCCCCGCCCGAAGCCCGTCGAGGGCGTCCACATGGACCTGCCGCTCGACCCGTGGTGCCTGGGCGCATGGCTCGCCGACGGTTCGAAGACGGACGGCTCGTTCTTCTCGGACCCGACGAACGGGGATCTGGACCATGTGCGGCGGCATCTGGAGGAGGCCGGCTTCGAGGTGCACGATGCGGCGGAGGCCAAGCGTATCCGCGCCATCGGCCTCCGCCCCCTGCTGCGCCGCATGGGATTATATGGCGACAAGCACATCCCCGAGGAGTACTTCAATGCCTCCGTGGAGCAGAGGCTTGAGCTGGTCCGCGGACTGCTGGACCAGGACGGCACCATCGACCCACGCACACATGGCATCGAATTCTGCCAGAGCCTCGACCACAAGCCCATCGTCGACGGCCTCGTCCGCCTGCTGCGCTCGTTGGGCGTCATCGTCCACGAGCCGTCCCGGAGCCAGGCCGGATACCGGGACGCGGACGGCACGTACCGTCGCACGCAGGACCGCCTGCGGGTCACGTTCACCACCGACCTGCCCGTGTTCTCCCTGCCACGCAAGAAGGCGCTCCTGCCCCGGGAGACGCGCGAGACGGCCAACTGGCTGTACGTCAGGTCCATCCGCCGCGTGCCGGACGAGCCCCACCGCTGCCTGTCCATCGAGTCGCCGGACCACACGTACCTGGTCGGCGGCTACATCCCCACGCACAACACGCGCGTCCTCCTGCATCTGGCCGCGCAATGGGGCCGTCTGCCGAACCCGGACGACAGGAAGAGCACCATCCCCATCGTGTTCTTCGACCCGAAGCCGAATTCGTCCGACTTCGGCCCGTTCGTCAAATCCATGGGAGGCATGCTCGTCCGTCTGGACTCCCCGGAGGCCGAGGGCATCCTCGACCCCGTGCGGTGCATCCCATGGACCATGAAGGACATGATCGTGCAGACCGCCGTCGAGATGTTGAGCCAGATCACGGGCGGCCGCGACGCGGACCGCTCCCGTGACCTGGCCCTGACGTCCATCATCGGCTACGGACTCCGCCATGGGGCCGACTGCACCGGCGAGGCCGTGCGCATCGCCTACAAAGCGCATCAGGAGGGCGGCGAGGACGCGGACCGCATCGACCCGCTGGTCGACGAGATCACGCCCATGCTGGAGCGCCAGGCCACCAACTCGTCCATGTTCAAACTCATCTACGGCACGCGCCACGGGGGGCGGCGGCTCGCCGTATCCGACGGCCTGACCCTGCTGAGCGCCGGAACCATGAACATCATCAGCGAGAAGGAGGCCGACTCCGGCCCGTCCGACATCCAGCGCTGGGTGGTGCGCATGGCCGCGTTGGGCGCGTCCGCGTCCATCATCGGCCGCAACGGCGTGCTTGTCGTCGACGAGGCGTGGTCGCTTCTGGGCGACAGGTTCGGCGTCAGCGTCGTCAACCGCATGGGGCGTCTGGCCCGCGACCAGCATTACATGCCGGTGTTCGCCAGCCAGAAGGTCACCGAGTTCGTCGAGGCCGGCCTGCAGGACTTCATGGGCCGCGGCATCGCCATGGCCATGGGCTCCAAGGCGGAGTTCTCCGGCATGGAGTCGCAGACCGAGCAGACCTGCCGCCTGTTCGGACAGCCCGAGGACGGCGAGATGGCCGAGCGCATGAGCCACGACCAGACGCTGGACTCGGAGTCGAACGAGCCGGACCGGCAGAGCCTGTACGCGCTGTTCGACCCGGACACGGGCGAGCTGGTGCGCGGCTCCATCGGCTACTACATCGGCCTGGACAAGACGGCCATCCCCGTCGAGATCCGCATCAGCGACAAGCTGGTCTAGGAAGGAATCGCATGGATCACATCGGAAGGCTTGGGTACGCGCTTCTTGCCGTGGAGGCCGTCGTCGGCGCGGGGACGTGGATTCCCGGCATCGCGGACGCGGCCGTGGTGTTGTCGCTCGCCATCCCCGCCGCCTACCTGGCGGTCGTCGCCGCCGCCCTTATCGGACGCCGATGGTATGGCCGTCGAGCCACGCCTCCAGGTCGGACTCCCGGTAGCGGACGGCGGCCCCGAGCTTGACGTAAGGCAGGTTCCTGCGCTCCCAACGCCACTTCTCCAAGGTCTTGACGGACATGCCCAGCATCTCGGAGACCTGAGCCGGTGTGTACAGACGTTCCATGCCCTCCCCTTATGCGTCATGCGGGGGCGGCGAAGTCCCCGGGTCGAGTCATATTGCCAGCCATGAGAGTCAATATCGAGGACAGATGGTTGAGGAAATCGGCGTCGGCGGCGGCCAGAAGGGCCCTGGCGTCGGCGCGCGATCCGATGAGGGCGAAGGTGCCGGAGGCCATGCGCACCACCGAGTTCGGCAAGGGCATGCGCTGGCGGGTCACATGGTACGCGGACAGGGAGCGCCGGCGGCGAAGCTTCGCGTCGAGGAAGGACGCGGAGGCCTTCGCGGCGTCGCTGGAGGACGACATCCGCTCGGGGCGCTATGTCGACCCGCGCGACATGGAGCGCACCATAGGCTCGGCCGGAGAGGAGGGCTTCGCCCTGCTGGTGCCCGTCGTCAAACCGGCGACGTGGAACCGCTACCGGCGTGACTGGGACACGCATGTGGCGCCGTACTGGGGCGGCAGGCCCCTGTCCGCGCTGACGCCATCCGCGCTGGGCTCGTGGATCGCCTCGCTGGCGGATGGCTCCGCCCGCTCCTGCCACGGCGTCATGCTGTCCACCTCGTCCATCAGGGGCATCCATCGCGCCCTGTCCGTGGCCGTCGATCACGCGATGTCGAACGGCTGGCTCCAGTCGGATCCGCTGAAGGCGGTCAAATGGCCCCGGAAGGGGCAGTCCAAGCGGGTCTATCTGACGGTCGCCCAGGTGGGGCGGCTGGCCGACGCGGCCGGCGTCCACGGCATCGACATCCTCCTGCTCGCCTACACGGGCATGCGCATCGGCGAGGCGCTGGCCCTGCGCGTCGCGGACGTGGACCTGAGGCGCCGGCGCATCACGGTGGCGCGCACGAAGACCGTGGGGCGCGAGGGCAACGCCGAGACGGTCGGCCCGACGAAGAACGGGCAGGTCCGCCGGGTGCCCATCCCGCCGATGCTCGAGGACGGGCTGAGGGAGCTGACCGCCGGCCGCGACGGCGGCGAGCCGCTGCTCGTCTCCCCGCGCGGGAACATGTGGGGCGAGTCGAACTGGCGCAATCGCGTCTGGAGGCCCGCGGCGAGGACGGCCGGACTGGACCGCGTCGAGGGGCTGACCGTCCATTCCCTGCGGCACACGTACGCGTCCATGGCCATCGCCGGCGGCGCGGACGTGAAGACGCTGCAGAAGGCCATGGGCCACAGCTCCGCGTCGATCACTTTGGACGTCTACGCCGACCTGTGGCCGGACCGTCTGGACGACGTGGCCGACGCCATCGGGCGGGTCGTCTCCAGGGGCGATTCAGGGGCGATGACCGCGCGGGGCGTGGAGGGCTCCGGAGGGAGAACGGCGGAATGACGCCGTTTTGGACGGAGTGGCCCAGAGTGCTCCGGAGTGGTGTATAGTGTTGGAAAACAGCGGAAATCGCCAGGACTCTGGGGGTCAAGGGGTCGCGGGTTCAAATCCCGCTGGTCCGACCAAGAAAGCCCGTCGTTCCGCCGTTTTCCACGGCATCGAAACGGCGGGTTTTTCGTTATGTTTGGGCAGGTTTGGGCAGTGAACTGCGGCATACAGCTCCTCAGAATGGCATCTATCGGAGCCGGAAGCCGGACGTCAGGACGGTCTTGAGCGCATGCAAATATGTAGCCTGCGATATTTTTCATGTTTCTTGCCGTTTAATGCGATTAACGCATGGGTTCAGAGAGGTGATTCGGTTTGCAGCAGAACGACACGCAGCCACAGTTCGATGACGTCGACGAATTCGCCCATGTGTTCGATTCAACGCTTCCCGAAGATGAATGGAAGATTCGATTGCCCCGCGAGCTTGGCTTGGAAGCCCGCGAACGCGCTCGGCATGATGGCATCACGCTTACCGAATTGACCCGCAGGGCACTCTTGTCCGACGATTCCGATGGCTGTTCAGACGCGGTCGGCATCGGGCGCATGCCAAAGAACAGCGACGGGCGCAAACAGCTTGGCGACGAATGGAAGATCAAACTCCCCTACGCCGTAGGCCATAAGGCGCGGACCAAGGCCAAGCAGGACGGCATTTCATTAAGCTCGCTCGCGCGCAGAGCCATAACGGGGTATCTCAGAACACGCAACCAGGATGAACATCCTCTGTTCTGACGCTGTCGGCCTAAGCTGTGCGTAAAGGAAAACAAAAGCCGGCAACGACCCAGATTCAATAAGGCAGATGGGCGTGCGCCATGGTCTGAACCAGGCGCACGCCCATCTTCTAACAGTTCCGGTGGTTACTTGCGTTTCTTCTTCTCACGGACATTCACCGAAATCTGAATCGGCGATCCTTCGAAGCCGAATTCCTCGCGCAGACACCGTTCGATGTAGCGGCGATAGCCATGCTCCAAGAAGCCGGTGGCGAAGATCACGAAGCGCGGCGGTCTGGTGGACGCCTGCGTCGCGAACAGGATTCGCGGCTGCTTGCCGCCACGCAGCGGATGCGGGTGGGCAGCTTGGATCTTGCCAAGGAACGCGTTGAGTTTGCCGGTGGGGATGCGCTTGTCCCATGATGCCAAGGCGCCACGCATGGCATTGGCCAAACGATTGGTGTGCCATCCGGTCTTTGCCGACAGATTGACGCGCTGAGCCCAAGTGACGCGATTGAACTCGGTCTTCCACAGGCGTTCCATACGCTGACGGTCGAACTCGTCCATCAGGTCCCACTTGTTGAACACAAGCACGATGCAACGGCCCGCGTCCACGGCCTGGCTCATGACCTTCAGGTCTTGGTCGGAAATCGGCTGGGAGGCATCGAACAGCACCAAGGCAAGCTCGGAACGTTCGATCGCGGCCTGCGTACGCAACGAGGAGAAGTATTCCGCGCCGGACAGCTTGTGCAGACGACGTTTGATACCTGCGGTATCGATGAACAGCCAATCCTCGCCATCGACGGTGACGACCTCATCGACCGGATCTCGCGTGGTGCCCGCAAGATCGTTGACGACGGTGCGTTCCTCGTGGGCCAGCTGATTGAGCAGGGAGGATTTGCCGACGTTCGGACGTCCGACCAGAGCCACGCGGCGCAGATGCGACGGCGTAAGGAAGCCGGATGTCCTTTCCGCTTTCTTCAACGAGTCGAGTGCGGCGTCAAGCAGTTCGCCGATGCCACGACCGTGCATGGCGGAAATGCCATACGGCTCCCCCAGACCCATCTTCCAGAATTCGGCGGTCAGGTATTCGCTTTCGCGATCATCGACCTTGTTCACCGCAAGCGTCACCGGCTTGCCGGCGGCACGGAGCATTTTGACGATGCGTTCGTCCGTGTCGGTGAGACCGACCAGACCGTCCACCACGAGAATCACGGCATCGGCAAGCTGCACGGCGATTTGCGCTTGGGATGCGATGGCGGATTCGATGCCTTCCACGTCGGCTTCCCAGCCGCCCGTGTCGACCAGTTTGAAATCGGTGCCGCACCATTCGGCGTCGTAGCTCACACGGTCGCGAGTCACGCCGGGGGTGTCCTCCACCACGGCTGCGCGACGGCCGAGAATACGGTTCACCAGAGTGGATTTGCCGACGTTCGGACGTCCGACCACGGCAAGTACGCCGACCGGTTTCGGACCATTCTTGCTTTCGCCACCAGAGAACGCCGTTCCATCGATCAGCTCCTCATCGCCTTCATCCAGCTCATAGCCTTCGAGGTTGGAAACGTACTGGCGGTATTCCTGTTCCTCGATGGCGTCGTCAACGATACGGACGAGCACGTCAAGGGTCTCGCCGAAGTTGAGATCGGAGTTGTCGACGGTCAACACGCCTTCCGCGGCGGATGTGAAGTTGGTGACTTTCGAATCGGCCTTGTCGCGTGCCGCGACATTTTCCGCACCCACACCCGAGACGGCCTGTCCGCTACGTCGGGCCTGACGGACCTCTTCACGCGCGGTAAGCAGGATGCGCACTTCGGCGTCGGGAGCGACGACGGTGGTGATATCACGGCCCTCAGCAACAATACCGGCGCCTTCGGAGAAGGAATCGACCGAAGCCTCTCGTGCGATGTAGGCACGTTGCGCGGCGATCAACACGTGACGCACGGGGATGATGTTGGACACCTTGGACACGTGCGAAGAGACCTCGGAAGAACGGATGGCCTCGCTGATGTCCTCGCCATCGGCGTACACCTTCGGATCGTCCGGATCGACGCTGATGTCGAAATGGCCGTCGGTGAAGAATTCGCCGACGGTTTCGGTGACGAGCTGCTCATCGATGGTTTCGGCATCCAAATCGATGCCTTTGTGCATGCACCACCAGGCGCAGGCACGGTACATCGCGCCTGTGTCGAGGTATGCGAAACCATAATATTTGGCCAGTGCCTTGGACGTGGATGATTTGCCGACGCCCGCAGGCCCATCAATAGCTACACGGATCACAGTCCCACCGCCTTGGATAGAGAACGGACCTCAGCCTGCGACAACACGCGATACGTGCCGCTTTTCAGGTCGCCGAGTTTGATCGGACCGATCTGCGTGCGTACCAGACGCTTGACGGGAAAACCGATCGAGCCGAAAATACGGCGCACGATGCGGTTCTTGCCCGAATGCAGCACGACCTTGACCAACGTGCTTTCGCGGCTGGAGTCGAGAATAGCGCAGCGGTCGAGTTTAATCCACCCATCGTCGAGCTTCACGCCCGTGGTGACGAGCCTGCGGCACACCTGACCGCTGATGCGTCCTTCCAGCGTGGCGATGTAGGTCTTTTCGACCTCATATTTGGGGTGCATGACGTGCTGGCTCAGTTCGCCGTCGTTCGTCATGAGGATTAGGCCTTCCGAATCATAATCCAGACGGCCCATGTGGAAAATACGCTCGTACTTGTCTCCGACGATGTCGCGCAAAGTGTAGCGTCCCTTGGGATCCTCCATGGCGCTCAGCACGCGTTTCGGCTTGTTCAACGCAAGCGTGACATGGTTAGGGTTCACACGCACGCGAGAACCGTCGACACGGACCTCCTGACGCTTCGGATCGACTCGGGTGCCAAGTTCGGTAATCAGCTCGCCATCGATCTCAACGCGACCATCGGTGATGATTTCCTCGCATTTACGGCGCGAGCCGAAGCCCGCCTGAGCGAGAAGTTTCTGCAGGCGAATGCCTTCATTGTCATGATTGTGCGCCTTGGCGGCGCGAGAATATGCGTTTGGCATCGTTCTCCCAACGTGGCCGGATAATACTTACAGGGACTGCTGGTAGTATGGCAGTCGTTTGGCGGCTTTCATAAAAACCGCAACTTGTCCACTATATGACAGAGGAAAGACTATGACTGCTGTTGAAGCAACGTCCGTAACAGAGGAAGAACAGAGCAAGCCACTGGCCCTTCGCGTAGGCGCGGAGCTGGTGGGAAGCTTCATCATCTGCTTCGCCATCTACTCGATTTGCACGCTTGGTTCCGCGATCTACGGCGTGAATATGGCGTTCATCGCCTTGCTGACAGGTTTGGTGTACGCCGCCGCCACCCTGATATTCGGCACGATTTCCGGCGCCCAGTTCAATCCGGCGGTCTCCGTTGCGGCGATGCTGTCCGGCAAAACCCATGTGCTTGACGGAGTGCTCTATATTATCGCTCAGGTGCTGGGTGGTATCGGCGCAGGCGCCGCCATCCGCTTCCTGCTGCCGACATCCGAGCAGGTAACGCTGAAAATCTGGCTGACGCCGGTCATTAACGGTTTTGACAAGAATTCCGTCTCCTATGCCACGCTCGGCAACTATGGCGTGTCCTTCAGCATCACTCTGGCCATCGCCGTTGAATTCGTCGCGGGCATCATCATCGTCGCCACCGCGCTCAACACCACCAGTGAATCCGGAAAGACCAATACCAGCCATGCCATCGCCATGGGTCTCGCCTACGGTGTCGGCGCCGCAATCTCCTATCCGGTAACAGGCGCCGCTCTGAATCCGGCTCGTGCCACTGGCATCGCCATCTTCGCCCAGAATCAGGGCCTTTCCCAAGAGCCTCTGCAGCAGCTGTGGGTGTTCTGGATCTGCCCGATTCTCGCAGCCGCCATCGTCTCGCTTGTGGCCATAGTCGCGTCCATGATCGGCACCAAGAAAAACGTTTCGGAAGCCGAGCAGGATTCCGAAACGCTGGAGGCCATAGCCGACGACGCGTCAGACGATGCCGACGGGCACGAGGGCGAGCAGGATGAACAGTCCGACGCCCAGACCGATGCCGATGAAAGCGTCGAAGCCAACTGAACGGACTTTCCAAGGACTACGCTCGCGCATTACGAGTCTGATTAGTCCTGTTATGATGGCCGTCACCGCGATTACCGTGGTGGCGGCTTTTACATGGCCTAAGACCGCAAGCACTGTGGCTATAACCACCATTGCCGCAACGATCCATTCAAACCACGGCTTGCCTTCATGGTCTTCGGAAACGTAGGGATGACTCATATCGCAGGCCTTTCGTTATATGTCAACGCGCGTCCGCGCACGGAACCCAATCATAATAATAAAACGTGGCGTCCGAAACCAGCGAATG
>ENA-OQQU01000253-OQQU01000253.1-human-gut-metagenome-genome-assembly--contig:-NODE-253-length-35561-cov-5.718470_pt1 | contig 35561 bp, 23 predicted proteins | sample MGYA00243233_ERZ505096 | MGnify/ENA primary metagenome ERZ505096 (study PRJEB26097, sample SAMN02712159) | human gut metagenome | biome: Gut microbiome | host: Homo sapiens | place: Denmark: Copenhagen... | reverse complement strand
CAGAGAAAAATTTCTCCGGATCGTAGTTGCGTTTGAAGATTTCCCCCATCGCAGCCTGATACCCTGTGAAATCACCTAATGATGTCGCCGCGAGTTTTCGGCCTTGAAGATCGGCAATCTTCTGCACATTTTCATTGTCCGAACGAACAAAAATGACGGAACCCTGACTGCTCGCTGGATTGGGATGCCGTTTGGAAACGGCTGTAAGAAACGGCCGTGCTCCTTCACTGCGCAGTCGAGCTGCGGCACCAGCTTCTGTCAGCACAATATCGATCTCGCGGTTTTGCACGGCCTTTTCAAGCGATGTGACATCGTAATAACGAAATGTGGCGCCATCAGGCCAATGTTTCTCTACCCATTTGTAGGTCTCCGTGATAAACGGCAAACACGGATCCGGTTTGGGCATCTCTGCAGCCGCAAAGCGAAGCGGGGCCGACTCGCTCGCAAAGCTAATAGCACAGAGGAATAGGATGAGAAGTACGTTGGCATACCGCATGGGAGAGCCTCCATGAAGAGCTTCATCCATTCTTGCGCAAAAAGGGTTAGCCAAGATAGCTTTTTATCGCTGACTTTTGAGTTTTATGCCCTCTTTTCTGGTAAGCATGAGATCACGACAAACACTTTCGGATCTGCTCTCAACAGCATCCATCCGCAAAGACTGGATCTTCTTTTTCTTTGTGTAAACCTTCTCCCTTTTCCTCTGATTCATTCAGAGAATACTGCTATATACACAACAAATAGGACATCCTTCATTCACGATTTCGCTTTATTCAATTTTCGCTTATAAAAATACTCACAATAATTTGTTTGCACAAACGTATATAAACCCAGTGACTCTGTTTTCATGACAAGTGCTCACGATGTCTTGTCATAAACCCGATATTGGCAGGTCAGATGCTTGGAAAGCATGCTTATATGTCCATTCCTTGCATCCGTGCCTCGACGGTTTGATCTCTGCGGGCTAAGCTTGAAGGACTTGTGCTTTCTTTCCGTGGAGTCCGCGCATGCGTTGCTTCAAGCCTTTGAATTCTTCTCCTTCGCTTCTCGTCTGCGCCCTCGCCGGCGCCTTTGCCTGCGCGGCGTCAGCCGCTCCGGCAGCCAATGACGTACAAAGCATTTGGCTTGCTCCAACAGGGACTTCACCCTTAAGCGCCAAAGCGCCGCTGCGCATTGAGATTTCCCCGGCGGAAAGTCAATGCCGTGCCGCCTACGGGGACGAATGGTATGAACGGTGTCAGCTGACGCTCGGGAAACCCGGAACTCGAGTTCAAGGCGTGCAGCTCACACCGGAAACGGCAGGGGAATGGCGATGGGCGTCACCAAGCACTATTGTCTTCACACCGAAAGAGGCCTGGCAGCCCGGTAAGCGCTTCCGCACCTCCCTGATTGGCCTGCTGATGCCGCTTCGCGCCTCACTGACGACCAATTTCCTAACGGTGGAAACACCTCCGCTCACTGCCGTGACCTCCCGTGCTCAGGTATGGATCGACCCGCTTGAGCAGAAAAACCGTGCTCTGTCCTTTGAGTTTGATTTCACGACTTCCGTTTCTGCGGCAGTCAAGACGCGCATTGAGCAGAACTTCACGCTTGACTTTGATGCGAAATCTGGTTTGAAGCTCGGCAAGCCGAGCTTTGTCTGGGGCGACAATTCAGAGAGCCTCTACGTTAAGGTGCCGGTGATTGAACTCGCCGACAGTCCGGTCGTTGCTTCCGCTTTGGTTAAAGGCGCTGCAGGGCGGGCAAAGCTTCAAGACGGCCGCTTTACCGTTCCCAAAGGATTTGAAGCAGCTAAAGCTTCTGTAACTGTTCCCGGGCTTTCCACGCTCTTCCAAATTACGGAAGCTTCCATTCTGCCGGTGAAGGATGACGGGCTCAACGCCGAGTATGAAATCACTATCGCCTCGTCTTTGGCGCTTGACCCAACAGAGCTCTCCAAGCGTATCCGAGTGCTGACGCTGCCGAAAAAACTCGATTCGACGGCTGCCTCCGACACTGTCTGGACCGCTGCGCCGCTGATCGATGATGAAGTTTTAAAGCGAGCTTCCGCGCTTGAAGTTCGCCCTGATCTGGAATGGAGCACCACCGGGCGCGTAAAGCTGCGCCTGAAAGCGACGCCGGGCGACTACATCTATCTTGAGCTTCCCAAGGGCTTTGGCCCTGCCGGCATGCCGGGGCTGGAGGACGGCTGGAAGAGCGTACTGCTCCTGCCGCAGCCCTCCGCAGAAATCACGTTCCTGCAGCCCGGAAACATGCTCACGCTGGCGGGTTCCTGGGAACTCTCCCTCTTTACAGCCGGCATCGACAAGCTCAATTGGCGCATTGCCCGTGTACGCAATGAATTCCTTTCACTCGCCGCCGACGGCTGGAATGTGATGAAGTCGATTGCGCCTGACAGCTGGGTCACGGCTTCATCGGGGAGCACTGACCTCGGAGAAGTCAATCCCAAGCGTCCGGGCGAAGCGCGCTTCACAGCGCTTGACCTCTCTGAAGCCGTCATGGGCAGCGGGCCTGGGCTCTATCAAATTGAGCTCACCGGCACACGCATGAAGGACGGGAAGCCTGAAACCGTCGCCAATGCCTCCAAACGCATTCTCATTACCAATATTGCGATGATCGCCAAGACCTCGGCGAGCGGCGCACTGGACCTCTTTGCAGCAAACTTCGCTGACGGGAAGCCCGCAGCAGGTCTCAAAGCCTTTCTTTTGGCAGAAAACGGCACCGTGCTGGAAACCACGGAAACCGATGCGGACGGACGTGCTCACTTCAAATCGACCCGCGGCTGGGAGCGTGAAAAGAAGCCTGCCGCCGCCGCACTCCGCTCCAAGGGCACCGACCTCGCATGGCTTTCGCTCAAAGACGGCTCCAACGTTGCAGGAACGCTTCGCTGGGATGTCGGCGGCCGTTATACGGGCGGCACGGGGCTTTCGGCTTTCAGCTTCGCCGACCGCGGCATCTTCCGCACGGGCGAAACCGTGCATTTCGGCTTCGGCGTACGCAAACTCGATTTTGACCGTCTTCCGGAAGGCACTCCCATTGAACTCAAGCTCACGAATGATGCCGGCCGAGTACTGGAGAGGCGCACGGTAAAACTCAATGACGAAGGGCTGGGTTCCTTTGACTGGAAGATTCCCGACGGAACGCTTCCGGGCACGCTTCGTCTGGATCTTTTCGCGGGCGGCGAAGAACGCTCCGCGCTCTCCACCACAAGCGTCTTTGTGGGCGACTTCTCCCCCGAAACGCTTTCACTCTCAGCTGAACTTCCCGCTGATGAGGCTAAAGCCGGCTGGGTCAAGCCAAACGATCTGCCGATTTCAGCAACGCTGACGAGCCTCTTTGGCGCGGGCGCTCAAGGTCGGCGCGTAACCGGCACGGCAGAAGTAACGCCCGTCTCTGAAGTCAAATTGCCCGGATGGGACGGGTGGCTCTTCCCATCTCCCGGCGCCGCGCCTTGGAAGGCGCTGCCGACAAGCCGGACCTTGGACATTGAAGCGGCCGTTACGCCCGGCTCTGGTTCAATAGATGCGATGGTTCCGCTTTCGCTTTTAGAGTTAAACGGCTTTGCCGACGTGGACCTCACGCTTACCGGCACCGAAGCCGAAGGGGCCGGCGCTGTTGAACGGCATCTCTCCTTCATTGCTTCGCCTAACGACATCGCCGTGGGCTGGCGGATCGAAGAAACGCCGCAGCCCTCCTGGTTCCTTTTGACGGGTGAGCCGGCCTCCATGGCTTTGGCCGTGATTGACCGCAATCTCAAGCCCAAAGCTGGCACACGGCTCAAAGTCACAATTGAAAAAAGCCGCTGGATTACTACCCTGAGTGAAGACAGCTCGGGGCGCTTTACCTATTCGGACGATGAAGCCCCGGAAGTTCGGCAAACGATTGACGTCACCGCGGATGATCAGGGCATTGCTCGGATCAAACTGCTCACGGGCGAGCCCGGCAATTGGATTGTTCGTGCGGCCGATGAGTCCGGCAAAGAACTCCTCGTGATTCCTTACGGCACTGCCGGTGGCCGATTGGCTGATTTTGCCGACGGCATGCTGCCGACGGCAGAGCTTCGCGCCAAGCTCGAAAAAACGAATCTCAATGCCGGCGACACCGTGCGTGTCTCGCTGCTCTCCCCGGTATCGGGTTTTGCGCTGGCGAGCTTTGAGTCGGCAGAAGTGATTTCCAGCAAGTGGGTGAGCGTCAATGCAGGCGAAAACCTGCTCGAGCTTGAAGCCCCTGCCGATTTCACCGGGCGAGCATGGCTGCGGCTCTCTGTCGTGCGCGGCCAAACTGACGCCAAGAAGTTCCTAAAGGGTTTTGCGGAAACCGCCGTTCCCATTGAGCTCAACGCCTCCGCCAAGACTCTGCCCGTCACTATTAAGGCGCCCGAAAAAGTCGAAAACGCTCGCCGGATACCCATTCAAGTTTCCGCGGCTGCCAAGGCGAAAGTTTTCCTCTTTGCGGCCGATGACGGACTGCTTTCGCTCACCAACTGGCAGACACCCGACCCAATTAAGACGATGCTGCTCGATCGAGCGCTCGAAGTAGACACCCGTGAGACGCTTTCACTCCTCATGCCCGACGCCGGATCGCTTAAGGACCTCATCAAAGCCCCGATTGGCGGCGACTTCATGGCGAGCGCCAAAGCCGCTGCGGGCTTTGGGAGCCCCTTCAAGCGCTCTTTCGGACCGTCAACGGTTTGGTGGGGCGGACTGGTTGAAGTGGGGCCTGACGCTCAAACCTTTACTGTCGAACTGCCCGAAGGCTATGCCGGCCGAGTGCGCGTGAGCGCTGTGGGAGCGGCCAAAGCCTCTGCAGGTTCTGCTCAGGCGCTCATTGTCGCTGCGCCCCCGCTTGCTCTCACTCCCGCTCTTCCCGGGGTCTTGTCGCTTGGCGATGTATTCCGTGCGGGAGCGGTCGTCACACCGAACATGCCCGCAGAAGCCGCGAGCTTAACGATCACGCCGCCTGCGGCATTTGCTGCTGAGCCCGAAGTTCTTCCGCTTAACTTCCCGGCTGTCGGCGGCATATCGGCCTCGGCTCAGTTCACGGTTCCCAATCAGCCCAGTGCGCTCGGCGAACATCCATTTATCCTCCAGGCTGACGCGCGCGCAAAAGAGAATGGAGCGACGCTTTCCGCCCAGCGCAGCGAATCCATTGTCGTGCGGCCCGCATCGCTGCTAGAGACAAGGCTTTACGCAGGCCGAGCTGAGCATTCAGCGGATAAGTCGGCATACGAAGTTCCGACGGTGCTCTACCCGATCAATGACCGCACCCGCTTCATTGCAGCTTCCACCCCTGCAGCGCTCGCTCCCGAACTTGGCCGCCCCTTCCAGACGGCTGACAACGATTTCGGAGCGGTACTTCCCCGGCTGGCTGCATCGCTGCCGGAAGTGCTGCTTACGCTCAACACGGACGCCGCACGCCTTTTGCCGCAGTCAGTTTTGACAACGGACGCCTCGGCCGCCAAGAAGGCCGCTCAAGATGCTGCCCAACGCCGCGAAAAGGTTTATGCCGCTGTGCGCAGCTCCCTCACTCGCGAAGGCCTTAAAGCGATGCCTTGGAGCGAATTCGATCCCTTCCTCAGCGCCTTAGTGCTCGACTATCTGGTCGACGCTCTTCGGCTTGACTCGAGCGCGCTCGAACCGCTGCAGCTCCTGCGGAGCCGCCTGGTTCGTTCAGTCAATCTGGATCCTCAGACGATTGATGACGCCCGCACGAGCGCCTACACGCTCTGGGTGCTCACTCGTGAGGGCACCATGACCACCGCGCAGCTCGAAGCCCTGCGCGCCTCCATGACGTCGCGCTTTGAAGGCTGGGAGCGTGATGCTGCCGCCTCGTTCCTGGCTGCCGCCTATTCACGGCTTCGCCTTCGTGACGAGGCTCGCTCACTGGTGAAGTCCACGCCGTCGACGGCTCGTGCCGCCGGTGCGTGGACGCCGGAAACGGCTGCCGCCTTGGCTGCCTCGGCGCTCTCCGAAGCCGGCTTGGGACAGGAACCCGCTGCACGGTTCTTGGTGAGCATGGCCGGTGAAGATCTGGCCCGCACCTTTGCTGCCGGCATTGTTTCGCCGCTCTATGCCGCTGCGGCCGCTCGTGCTGCGCTCACGCCCGAAGTGGGCGGTCTCACGGCCGGCGAATCGGCCGCATCCCCTGATTTGGTCTGCACTCGACGTGCGGACGGGTTCCCTGCCGACCAGGATCGTCTCGTGCTGGGCGCCTGGGGCGCGCTCCTCGATGCCCCCGGCTGTCTGGCTGCCGAAGCATCTGGTCTCCCAGCATCGCCCTATGTTTGGTGGCAAGTCGAGCAAACGGGCTACATCGTGCCCGATGACACGCAGCCGGCCGACCGATCCGCGCTTGAAGTCGAACGCACGTACCTTGGCGCCGACGGCAAAGCCAAGACCGAATTCACCGCCGGCGAACGCGTGACGGTCCGCGTCAGAGTGAAGAGTTTTGCGGGCGAAAGCGCCGTACGCGACGCCGTTGTCACCGACCTCCTGCCGGGCGGCTTTGTCTGGGCCATGCCTGCGGGGGCATGCCCCGAAGGCGCACTCGAATGCCGCCGTGCCGAAGACCGTGTGCAGTGGGCCGTGCCTGCGCTCACCAACTGGGAGCCGCTCACTTTCACCTACACCGTGCGGGCAGCCTATCCGGGCGTTTATAGAGCGGGCTCCGCAGCAGCCTTGTCCTTGAGCAACCCCGCGCTGGCAGCTCAGAGCCGCAGCGCCAAGATCCGCATCACGGCGCCTGAAGAGCCTTCTGGCACGAACGCTCCTCAGCCGGCCACTTCCCCAACGCCTGCGAGCGCAGTCCAATGACCGACGACCTTTCACACAAACCCGTCGATGCCAGCGGACAATTACCAGCGGCCGGCGCAGCGAATACTGCGCCGGCTGAGCAGCCTGCCGCAGCGTCGCCGCAGTCTTCTGCCCCCGCAGAATCCGCCAAAAGCGAAGAGGCGACGGCGTCCTCGCCTGCTCCCCAGCCCTTGGAAGTCGGCCGCAGCCCTGCCGTTGTTTTTCTGCGCCGCACGGCCTATGTCCTGCTTTCTGCGGCGATCATGACCGTGGGTTTATACGGCGGGTATGCTGTTCTCAAAAATCGCGCGGCCTCGGAAGCTGCGCCGCCGCTCCTCGAAGGCATTCCCTTTTCGAGCGTGCTTTACTCGCGAGAAAACGTCCTCCTTCGCATCGTACCGGCCGCTGACGGCATTTTCCGCGTTAAAACGCCCCTCGAATCGATCGACCCCAAACTGGTTGAAGCCACCATCGCCTATGAGGACCGGAACTTTTATAAGCACCCGGGCTTTGATCTGCTGGCGCTGATTCGCTCGGCCGTCAGCACCTACATCGGCGGTTGGCGCACCGGCGCGTCGACGATCACCATGCAGCTTGCCCGCATGCGGCTCCATCTGCAGACAGATACGCCCGACGGAAAACTTCGGCAGATCTGGCATGCGATGCGCTACGAAGCGCATTACACGAAGCGGCAGATTCTTGAGGCCTACCTCAACCTCGCGCCCTACGGCAGCAATGTGGAGGGCGCAGAAGCTGCCGCAGCCGTATGGTTCCATAAAGAGGCTTCCCATCTCACGCCGGCAGAAGTCGCGGCGCTCGCCGTTATTCCGCAGAATCCCGTCAAACGGCGCCCTTACACCCAAGGCAGCACGCCGCTCGATACCGCGCGGCTGCGGCTTGCACGCATCCTCGTGGAGCAAGGCGTTTATCCGCCTTCGGCCGCTGCAGCGCTGCGAGCGCCGCTTGAGGTGTTCGGTCCGGAACACCTCCCTTTTCTCGCTCCCCACTACGCGCAAACGGTTCTGAACCGCATAGTGGGGACCCCGGAGCGGTCAGAACCCAACGCTGACAAAACGGCTTTCAAAGCGGGAAAACTCAAGGGCACGCTCTCGCTCGATGTTCAATCGGCAATGGAAGCGCTCGTTCGCGAAACCATTGCACGGCTCTCCCCTTGGGGCGTGAAGAATGCCGCCCTTTCAGTGATTGACGCCCGCGACCGTTCCGTGCTCGCCATGGTGGGCTCGGCAAACTTCTTTGACCCCTCGATTCAGGGAGAGGTCAATGCCTGGACAGCCAAGCGAAGCCCCGGTTCAATGTTGAAGCCCTTCACCTATGCGCTCGCACTCGATCAAGGGCTTATTCACGAAAAGACGGTCTTGATCGACAGCCCGATCGCCGTCGGCGGATGGGCCCCAGACAATGCAGACGGCAGCTTCAGGGGGCCGCTCTCCGCCGAAGATGCATTGGTGCTCTCGCGCAATATTCCGGCGGTCGATTTGGAAAAGCGCCTCAGCCCCGGGCTCTATGAATTCCTCAAACGCGCCGGTGTCGAGCTTCCCCATGACAAAAATTGGTACGGGCTCTCCCTTGTTTTGGGGGGCTCAGAAATCACCATGGCTGACGCCGCCAAGCTCTACGCCATGGTCGCGGGGGAAGGACTCCTTCGGCCGCTAAGGCTCCTCGAAGCTCAAGCCTCCCCGGCCGAGGCCGATCCGCTTTCGCGTGAAGCGCAGTTTGTCCTTCGCCGCATGCTGGCTTCGCGCGGTGAATCGGTGACGATTCGCGGTACGAGACGCGAGCTCCTCTATAAAACCGGAACCAGCAACGGCTGGCGCGATGCATGGACCGCCGGCATGGTAGGTCCCTATGTCATCGTCGTGTGGCTCGGAGACTTTGCCGGACGTCCCAACCCGCAGCTTCAGGGAGCGCACCTTGCCGCTCCGCTCTTCCGCGCGGCGGCTTTGCGTCTGGGGAGCATCCCCGCACTCGACTGGCCGGCCGCCGTCAGTGCACAGCAAGAAGCCGAAGACAAACATCTAAAAGTCGCTCTTGAACCGGTCTGCGCGGCAACGGGCGACCTGGATATTCGGCTCTGCAGCCGCCGAACCAACGCCTGGATCCTTCCCGGCCGAACATCCGTGCGGGATTCGGGTGTTTTTCGCGAAATTTGGATTGACAAAGAAACCGGGCTTCGGGCCTGCGGCCCCGGTCTCGGCATTGAAAGACGCGTTTGGGAATTTTGGCCGACGCACTTTCAAAAGGTCTTTCTGGCGGCGGGCATCGCCAAGGAGCCGCCACCGCCATACACGGCCCAATGTGCTGAACGCTTGGGCGTCCCAGGGGGCCGCGCTCCGGTGATCACCTCTCCCAAAGCGGGAGCCGCCATTTACTCGCCCGTCGGCTTTGATGCAGCCCGTGTGCTGCTTGCTGCGGGGGCCGATCCGGACGCTGCCATTCTCTATTGGTATGCCGACGGCGCATTTCTGGGTGCCCGCCGAGTCGGCAAGGCGCTCGAATGGTCTGCACCCGCCGGTACGCATGAACTCGCCGTTGCGGATGATCTTGGACGCACGAGCACGATGCGGCTGACGATCAGACGCCGGTGAACCCGGAGCGGCCGGCTGTCTGCCGGCCAAGGGTCTGCAGAATCGATTGCCGCAAGGTCTAACACTTTTTTATAAATTCCTATGTTTGACCTCAGCGTTCCCGCACTAACCTTGTCATATCTGAACAGTGATTCAGAAATCGCCGCAATGGCTATTGCAAAGAAAGGAGCTTTGTTATGAAGAAGAGGTTTGCTGCAGCCGCCGGCAGCGGCTCCGGATTTCGACGCTCGCTCGGCGCTTTGGCTTTGATGCTCACCTGCGGCGTCTTTGCCGCTTTCTCAGCCCTGCCTTCACCGGCATTGGCCGGCCCGCCGCCCGGCATGCACCATCCCGGGCCCGGCTTTGGCGGTCCTGGTCATCGCCCGGGCTTCCGCCCCGGCCCGCCTCCGCCCCCGCCGAGATACCATCGCGGCTAGCACCCTCGTCCTTGGTACCGCAGCTGGGGTTTCTGGGCGCCGACGATTACGGTCGGCACGATCCTCGGCGCAGAGCTCTATCGCTCCTCGACGCCGCGCTATGTTGAGGTCCCGGTGCAGACGGTTCCCGTCACGCCGAGCACGTCCTATGCGGCCGCGGCTCCCGCGGCATCGGGCGCTGCCGGATCCGGCAGCTATCCGTGGTATTGGTGCTCGAGCGAACAAGGATACTTCCCGACCGTTCGCTCCTGCCCGCTCGGCTGGGAGACCGTGATGGGTTCGAGCAGCACAACGCCTCCCGCGCCGCCCGCTCCCTAAACGGCAAATGCCCGCCCGAAATCATTGAATGATTCCCGGCGGGCATTTTCATGAACCCAAACGGCTATCGTTTAGCTCCGACAAGAGCATTCGGCGTTATTCGTTTGCGCCTTCGCCTTCTTCATCGTCCTGAGCCTTGGGCTGAGGAGCGGCCTGAGCTTGGCTCAGGCGATCGAGATATTCGCTCGTCACGTCGCCCGTGACATAAACGCCGTCAAAGCACGAGCAATCGAAGGCCGGAATCGACGGGTTCAAATCCGAAAGCGCATTCTTCAGGCCGTCAAGCGTCTGGAAGATCACCTTGTCGGCGCCGATCACTTCAGCCACAGCGTCCGCATCCTTGCCGTCGCCGCAGATCAGTTCCGACTTCGTCGGCATATCAATGCCGTAGACATTCGGGAACATCACGCGGGGCGCAGAAGAAGCAACATAGACCTTCTTTGCGCCGGACTCGCGCGCCATGCGGACGATTTCCTTCATCGTCGTGCCGCGCACGATGGAGTCGTCAACGAGCAGCAGGTTCTTGCCTTCAAATTCCACGGGCATGGCGTTGAGTTTTTGACGCACGCTCTTCTTGCGGGTCGTCTGCCCAGGCATGATGAAGGTGCGGCCGATATAGCGATTTTTAATGAACCCTTCGCGGTAGGGGAGCTCAAGCTGCTTGGCAAGCTCCTGCGCACACGGCCGAGAGCTGTCCGGGATCGGCATGACGACGTCAACATCCCTGAGATCAATCGCCTTTTTCACCGTTTCGGCCAAATAAACGCCGAGATTGAGGCGGGCGCCATAGACGCTGATGCCGTCGATGAGGGAATCCGGACGCGCAAAATAGACGTATTCGAAAGCGCAGGGATTCTTCACCGGATTTTCGGCGCACTGACGCGTTTCAACGTTCCCCTTGAAATCGATCCAAAGCGCTTCGCCGGGTTCCAGATCGCGTTCGAGCTTAAAGCCGAGCCCCATCATCGTCACCGATTCCGAGCTCACCATCCATTCGCGTTCGCCGTTGGCAGCAATCGCCGAACCGAAGCAGATCGGCCGAATAGCATGCGGATCACGGAAGGCAAGGAGCCCCTTGCCGGCAATCAGCGCCACCACGGCGTAAGAGCCCCGCACGCGCTTATGAACGGCCGCGACGGCCTTGAAGATGCCGTCAGCGTCAAGCCCCCGGCCTTCGCAGACGCGGGAGATTTCATTGGCTAAAACGTTGAGCAGCACCTCCGAATCGCTCGTCGTGTTGATATGACGATGGTCGTGCTCGTACAGATCTTGCTTAAGCGCTTCGGCATTCGTCAGATTGCCGTTGTGAGCGAGCATGATGCCGTAAGGCGCATTGACGTAAAAGGGCTGCGACTCCTGATTCGAACTCGCACAACCCTGCGTCGGGTAGCGCACGTGACCGATGCCGACATTGCCCGTCAGATCACGCATGTTGCGCGTACGGAAGACGTCGCGCACCAGGCCCATGGCCTTATGAATGTGGAACTGCAGACCGTCGAGCGTCGCGATGCCCGCCGCATCCTGACCGCGATGCTGCAAAAGGAGCAGCGCGTCGTAGAGGCGTTGATTAACAGGTTCATTGGAAAGGAGGGCAACAATGCCGCACATGGATGTAATCCTCGATTAGGCCGGGGTGAACGCCCGAAGAGAAAATAGGAAAAAAGGGAAAAACAGTAACTTTGCGCGCATGGCCTATAACGGCAGAATGCGCAAAGCCGCCCGGACGAGTCTCGGAGCGGCTTTGAGTGAAAACTTGCACATGATATGAATGAGCCCTGCCTCTATCAGCTGCGGCGATAAGACCGGCGCATGTCAGCGAGCCATGCCGGCAGATAAGGCATCGACCAATTGATGATCGTTTCCGTCGGTCCGATCAGCACGGACTGCTGCCACATACGGCTTTCATGGATGGAAGCGGGCATACCGAAAAAGAAGACACAGGCGCAGACAACCACAATGCCGCGCAGGAAGCCGAAAACGGCGCCCAGAGCGCGGTCTTCAAAGCGCAGCGCCGCCGTTTCAAGCAGACGCCGAATAATGGCCGAAAGCAGTCCCACCACAAAGAGGCAGGCCACAACGATCAGGACAGCCGCAATGATGACGCGCGGCAGCCATCCGATGCTTTCAAGCGGAATGTGTTCGGCGACAACCGCGGAATAGTTCATCGCCAGAAAGATGCCTGCAACCCAGCCGGCAATGGCCAGCACTTCACGCAGCACGCCGCGCATGATTCCAACGATGGTGGAAAGTGCGAGAACGGCAATGATGATCCAGTCGATTTCCGTCATGAGTGCGCTGCAGGCGGGAGAGAAATGAGTTAGAGAAAATGGGGAGCTTTACGACGCCCGTTTCCGGCTGCCCCAAGAGCGACGCCGGACTTCTCTTAAAAGGGCTACATTGTACCGAAAATTGTCTGCCGGACTTTCGATTCCCTCGGAGGTTTTGTGACCCCGAAGCCACCTGCTGTCCGGCCTCAAAGCATTAATCTTTTTTCGCCAGATAAGGCTTTTGAGCGATGCCGTTAAGCATGATCGTACCCCGTACGCCTTCGGCTTCAGATTTCTCAGCATAAAGCCCCACGCGAACCTTCCAAAGTGCGCCGCCCTCATTGGTACGGTAGGCGGGGAGTCCCAGGAGCGCGAGCTTTTTCACTGTGCGCTCCGCGGCGGCTTCGTTGCTCGTAGCGACAACCTGCACATACCAGCCCTTCCCCGTCGGCGGCGCGATGCCGGCAGACTTCGCGGCCGGCTGCGGCTTCTGAGCCGGTTTCTGAGCCTTTGGATCGGGCTTTGCCGCCGTCTTCTCGGCAGGTTTGGCAGGCGTTTTTTCGACCTTTTCAGATTTCGCCGCCTGCGCTGGCGCTGCCGTCTTGCCGGACTGCTTCGGAGCGGCCTCGGCGGCTCCTTTCGCTTCACGCTCAAGATTGGCTTTAGCAGTCGACTCCGCGCGGCCCATAGACGTATCCGACACATCCACGTCGCCCGCCTGAGCACGATCCCCGTGAGCCGCCGGCGGCACATTCAGCGTTGTGCTCGTCTCGCTTTCTTTAGGAATATTGATGTCGGTACTCTCGAGCTTAGACGTGTCGATCGGCGGTTCGTTATCGATCACGAAAGGCGCGGCAACCACCGCGGCCATCAGAAGAACAGCCGCTCCCACCATGCGGTGCTTAGTGCGTCGGCGGGCAAGCAGCTCCGCATCCGTGAGCGGACGACGAGCCGGACGTTCAGCGGCGCGTTCACGTTCGGCCTGAGCGCGCACTTGTTCGCGCGGCACGGGCTTCAAGGCCGGTTTAAGAACTTCAGCATCTTCGCTCTCACCTGCCGCCGCAGGGGACGGATCCGGTTCCTGGCGAGGTTCAGGCATGACAAAAGGCGCCTGCGCAGCCGGAGCGCCTGCGGCCTCGGGCGCCAGAATTTGAGCGGCCTCCGGTGCAGAGACGCTTTCGGCTGAAGCCCCCCATTGGGGCTCTTTTTTATCCGTCGTCGGCGCCTGAATACCATACGGATCCCAGGGGGCTGCTTTAGGCGCAGTCGGCGCTGCGGCTTGGCGTTCCGGCGGCTGAGGCGCTTGAGGAGCTTGAGGAGGAGCACTTTGCTCCCCAGCGGTCTGAGCCGCAGGTTCAGCAAAGTCAAAGGGCGGAGGTTCCGTCGGCTGAGCGGACGGTGCCGTCTGCCCGCCCGTCTGCGTTCCCTCATTGAATCGTCCTAATGACGGCTCCGTTCTCGGTCCAAAGGTGGGTTCGGCATGCGGCGCGGCAGTACCAGCCTCTTCCGGTGTTTGCATCGTCGCGAGCTTCACCCCTTCAGGGCGTTGATTTTTCCGGAAAGGATTAAAGAACGACATGGGAACGCCTCGAGCATTACAAGCAATAGAAACAGTATGAGCTTCACCGCTCGTCCTCTTCTATGACCGAAGACAATGGTGAAGCTCACAAAATTCTATCAGCGGTCCTGTCGGCCGCCCTGTCGTTCTAACTTTTCGATAAGAAGAAATTTCAGTGCCACGGCGCCTTTTCTTCGCAAGGCATCCCGTCGGTCATCGTAAAGCCCTCGAGACTGCCGCACTTCGTTTGAATACAGACAAAGCGCATAGCCTCGGTCGGCAATGCCCGAATGGCGCGCTTAGCTGCCGGCGCCACACGGAGCCAGTCGCCGGCACGAAGCGCAATCACCTCGCCGTCAAGCCAGATTTCGCCAGCGCCAGAAAGGATCCCGTAGAGCTCTTCATTTTGCCGGTGCGCATGCACAAACGGTACGGCAGCACCAGCTGACAAGTCATTGACAGAGACTTCACAGCCCGTTAGGCCAAGCTCGTCATGGAGCTCCGTGCGGGCGTCGCCAGAAGCATGAATGAGCGTGAAGTTCTTCTTGGATGAATTCATGATTTTTATCCATTGATTGTAAGAGCAGGGAAGTTCATTAACGAAAGGGAAGATCCCAAAGTGGTTCGACATCGAATTATTTATTTCGTTAAAAGCCGCTCTGTGGTGGGAGCGGCTTCGATCGTTATGTTAGTTCGATATCGAACTTTTGTCAACAGATAAATATCTTCTCCGCGAACCTGCGCTTCCTCGGGCAGACTCGCGGAGAATCTTCAAGGACCCCGGACGCTGATGATCACCGGCGCAGTCCTTCCTTAGCAAAGACCTCAAGCGCTTCGCCGACCGTCACGAAGGATCCGAAAATAATGATGCGCACAGGCGCGGCCGGCTCGTCCTCGGCGAAGAGGCGAGCCGCATAGAGCGCGTCGGCAATGGCCGGAAAGAACTCAATCGCACGCTCCCCTACGCCGCCCTCGAGCATCTTCGTTTTGAGCGCCTCGGCCGAGCCCCCTCGCGGACCAGGCAAGCCGGCAATGAACCAGCGATCGATTTCCGGCGCTGTCAGTCGGACCACCTGAGCACGATCCTTATCTTCGAGCATGCCGAAAACGGCCAAGGTCTTTTCTCCTGGTTTTCGGGAGGCATGAAGGTTTTCTGCCAAGACACCCGCCGCCTGAGGGTTGTGCCCCACGTCGAGGAGCGTCGTGCAGGGCTGGGTCGTAATCTCTTCAAAACGCGCCGTGATGCGTACCTCAGTGAGGCCGGCAGCGGCGGCGGCTTCCGTAACGGGAAGACGATTGAGGAGCGAAACAATCGCCGCAAGGGCGCCCGCCGCGTTGCGGTATTGATTTTCGCCCTTGAGCGCAGGCCGCGGCAGCTGCCAGCTGAGGTCGCCCATGCGGAATTGGAACGAACCGTCAGGATGTTCCGTCACACTGAAATCGCGGTTGATGAGCAGAAGCTTCGCGCCGATTTCGGCAGCGTAGCCAACCAGCGTTGACGGCGGATTGGGGTCCGAGCAGATAGCCGGCCGCCCTAAGCGGTAGATATGCGCCTTCTCGAGGGCGATTGCTTCTCGAGTGTTCCCCAGAAATGCCGTATGGTCAATGCCGATCGCCGCCACAATGGAAACGTCCGGATCGACGGCATTCATGGCATCGAGCCGGCCGCCCAAGCCGATTTCGAGGATCACCACATCTGGATGCGCATTCTGAAAAAGTTTGAGCACCGCGAGGCCGGTGTATTCGAAGTACGAGAGCGTCATCCCGCCTCGTGCGGACTCCACTTCGCCAAAGGCAGCGATCAGCGCCTCGTCCGAGACTTCCTCACCATTGAGGAGCGCGCGCTCATTGAAACGAATGAGATGCGGCGACGTATGCATGGCCGTACGGAACCCTGCTTCGCGCCAAATGCGCTCCATGACGGCGCAAGTGGACCCTTTGCCGTTTGTGCCGGCAACCGTGACGACGGGACATTCAAACTTAATGCCCATGCGGGCGATCATCGTCTGCATGCGCTCCAACCCCATATCGATGGGCTTATCGTGGAGCTTCTCAATGAACTCGAGCCATTGATTAAGCGAAGCACCGGCAGCAGGCGCCTGATGCGGCGCAGAAACAGAGACTACGGGGATAGTCATAGCAGTGAAATCCAACTCATCGAAAAAACAATAAAGACACGGGCTGCGGATGCATGCCCGTGTCAAAGAAACTTACCGCATCGGCAGCCGTATCCCGCTTCAGCGAATGTCTGACGTATTCAGAAACCCGTCAAAAAGCTGCGTCCGCCCAACGAACGGGCGGGAGATGTGCCTGCCGCTTGAAATCGAGGAACAGCGCCGCTGCAGACGATCGGCGTCAAATCCCGTTGATCGGCTGCTTCTTCATCAGAAGCTGCGTAATAACAGAAATCTGCGCACGCATATCGCGGCGGTCGACGATTTTATCCACCTGACCGTGCTTCAACAGGAATTCGGAACGCTGGAAACCCTCTGGGAGCTTTTCACGCACGGTCTGTTCAATCACGCGGGGACCGGCAAAGCCGATGAGCGCCTTGGGTTCAGCAATGACCACGTCGCCAATAAAGGCAAAGGAAGCCGAGACGCCGCCCATCGTCGGATCCGTCAGCACAGTGATGAACGGAAGGCCGTAATCCGCAAGACGGCGCGCAGCGTTGGTCGTCTTGGCCATCTGCATGAGGGAGAAAAGCCCTTCCTGCATGCGGGCTCCGCCGGAAGCGCAGAACACCACGAAGGGTGCGCGGCGGCGAATCGCTTCTTCCACGCCGAGCGCAAACCGTTCACCGACGACGCTGCCCATGGAGCCGCCCATGAAACCGAATTCAAAGGCCGCAGCCACCATCGGCTCACGACGAAGAAGACCCGACATCACGACAAGCGCATCTGTTTCGTGCGTCGAAGCTTCCGAAGCCGCATGGCGCGCCGGGTAGGGTTTGCTGTCGACAAAGTGCAGCGGATCCTTGGTGCGGATCTCCGCGCCGATTTCCACCGCCGTAGCGGGATCCAGAAAGGCATGCAGACGCACGCGGGCGCCCATGCGGAAGTGATACCCGCACTTGGGGCAAACGCGCAGACTCCGGTCAAGCTCCTCGGTATAGAGCGCCTGCTCGCAGCCCGGACACTTCGTCCATACGCCTTCCGGAATGGGGCTAGGCTTCTTCGGGGCTTCTTCGCGCTTGATTTTGGGGAGAATGTGATTGATCCAGCTCATCGACGTTTGCTCGAAACAGAAAACCGAAGCAAAGATTATACGAGGTGCAGACCTTCAAACACGCGTCATTGAGTGCCGCTTGAGGCTAGCACGTTTGGTCGACCATCCCGCGTTCGGATGCGCCTCCAAACGCCTCCGTCAAAAGACTTTGCCAAAAGGTCCCGACGAAAGCTGAGGCAAATGCGGATGCTCGGGATAGCCCACTCCGGTGAGATAGAGCCCGGCCGGACTGAAGGTGGGCGCGGCTGCATCACGAGATTTGGCGGCGAGCACTTCGGCAATCCACTCTGGCTTTTCCCGCCCCGTGCCCACATAAATAAGCGCGCCAACGATGTTTCGCACCATGTGCTGCAAAAAAGCATTGGCCGTAATGCGTACGCCCACCAATGCGCCGCGCCGCACGATCTTGAGTTCGCTGATCGTGCGCACCGGCGTCTTGGCTTGGCACTCTGACGCACGGAAACTCGTAAAGTCATGCTCACCGATGAGCGCCGCCGCCCCCCGCTGCATGAGCGCCTCGTCGAGCGGCCGAAACACCCACCCGGCAGAGCCTTCAAAGAGCGGCGAACGGACGGGATCGTTCCAGATCCAATATTCGTAGGTGCGGGAACGCGCGGAAAACCGCGCATGAAACTTTTCGTCCGCCTCGCGCATCCAGCGCACGGCAACGCTCTCGGGCAGGATGGCATTGACGCCGCGGATCCATCCCGCCGAAGGTCGGCGAGCAGCGGAAGAAAAACTCACCACTTGGTGAGTGGCGTGAACGCCGGTATCCGTTCGTCCGGCACAGATTACAGAGATCGGATGATCTGCAAACTGCGAAAGCGCCGCCTCAAGCGCCGCCTGAACGCTCGGGTGATCTGGCTGCACCTGCCAGCCATTGAAGGCGGTACCCCGATACTCAATCCCGAGCGCCAGCGTTTTCGGGTCGCTCTTGACCAAGGCCATCAGCGGGCACCAGCAGATTTGCCGTTCACCTCATCGAGGAGGCGCTGTGCGGCGGCACGCTGAACTTCCGAGCCTTCCTTTTTCACCTCCGCGAGCAGCTCGAGCGCCTCCTTCTTGGCGTCCAGAGCAATGAAAGACTTCGCCAGATTGAGTTTGGCATCAATGGCTTCGAGACGCGCGCGCTCCTTCTCATTAGGCACTGGCGCTGCCGGCTGAGCCGCGGGCTGCGGGACCGGCGCCGCCTTGACGGGTGCGGCGGCAGCTTCCGTCGGAATGGGTTCCGGCGCCAAAGGCGGCACATAGGCGGGCGTCTGTGCATCAAGATTGAGGTCGACACGCTTTAATTTTTCTGCGGTCATGCCTGCCGTCTGCTTGGCAGTTCGCTCTGAGCTTTCGCGCTCTTCGTCGGAAAGGGGCGGCAGCTCCTGATCGTTATCATCAGCCTTGAGCCACGGCTGCTCCTCAACCTGCTTTTTCGCGGTGGCAGCAGCGGCTTCGGCAGCTGCGGCCTGCGCATCGGCCTTCATCTGCGCCTCGGTGTAGGCCATCGCGCCCACCCCCATGGCTCCGGCCGTCGTGCCGTTCTTCACGGCTTCATCAACGGTGGCCTCCACCGCTTTCAACTGAGCTTCGCCCGCGGGCGCCACGTCACGCTGAAAAGCCACGACACCTTGTCCCTTTTTGGCCGCGGCAACCGCTTCCTCGGCCTCTTTAACGGCCTTCTCGCGGCGCTTGCGCCAGGCGATGGAAGCAATGATGGCGATGCCGACAATAATGAGGAGATATGAAATCAAGGGGCGCTTCTCTTCGGCTGCGGGCTGCTGCGCATCAGCGGCAGACTGAGCCGGCTTGGCGTCCTCAGCAGGCGCCGATTCGGTCGGCGACGGAGCCTCCGCCTCCGTCTTCGAGTCGTTTTCTGCTGTCGGCTGGGCTGCAGCACCCGTATTGGCCGCGGCTGTCTCGGCCTCCGAAACGGGCGCGGCCGACGGCGGATTAGCTTCGGCTGAGGGTTGGGCAGGCGCCGCTGACTCAGGGGCTTCAGGAAGAGCGGGAGCGGCTTCAGCCGGAGCATTCACTGCAGCCGTCGGAGCGCCTGCAGCCGCCGCCTTCTTTTGGTTACTTTCCCAAGCATCCAGCGCCTTGCGGCCGGTCTCCGCCACCTGCTCCACACTTTCACCGCGGCTCAGTGCAGCAATTTGCGCCGCAGCCGTTTCGCCGGCAGCTTCGCGGGAGCGGTGCTGCGCATCAATCAAATTCTGTGTCGGTCCCGGCACCGCTGCCGAAGCGCCGTGCACAGCGCGAAACGCCTCCATGGGATCAATGGCAAAGACTTCGTCGGAAAGCGGCGCCGAAAGCGACTGCCCAATCACAATGCGCGACGGATCGCCGTCAACGAAAGCACTCGGATTCTTCTGCGTCAGCGCAACCGCAACCTGTTCGAGAAGGGCGCCCGGGCAGCTCGGCCAGTAAAGCTTCGCAATCGACCAAAGCGTCATGTCGCGCTGCACCGTGAACGCATCATTGGGATTAAATCCGTTCAAAGCCACATACTCGCGGACAACATTCGGTGCATAACGTCCAGTACGATGCCCGCCCTTCTTGCCGGCCTCAAAAGACTTAACCGATTTTTCTTTTTCTTCAATACGTTGAGTCGTCTTTGGGTGGGCTTCAGCAGCCGCAAAAGCCGTTTTTTCCACAGGCTTTTCGGCAGTCTCAGAGACCTTTTCAACAGACTTATCCACAGCCTTCATCGACTGCGGAGCGGTCTCGGCGGATTTCGCAGCCGGCACAGCAGACGACTCTCCCCCGGCGGCCGCCTTCGGCTCCGATGCCGGCATTTCCTCTGCAGCTGAAACGCGGAAGGTGCCGTTGACCGGATCAAGCCGGTAGCTGCGCACGGTGACCTTTCCGCCGGCATTCATTTCGATAAGCAGCGGAAAACCTTCCGAGAGACTCTGGCCGCCCACGACTTTAACGCGGACCTTGCCGGCTTCGCCGCCCATGCGGGCCATCTTCAAATCCTGCGCTTCACGGGGCCACTCCACGCCTTCACGCAGATAAGTGGCTGGCGGCGCCACGCGCACCAGAAGGGGCGAAATCGTGATGTCGACGTCATTGACATCGAGCACCGCTTCAAGCGGCTGTCCAGGCTGACTCACCACTTTAAGGTCGCCGAGTTCGACGGCCTGGCTCAGTGAAGGGAAAACGGCAAGCGCTGCGGCCGCAGCCGCAGCAAGCATGGAGAGCTTCTGATGAAACATTGAACAGAACAGCCTAGAAAATTTTGAGCTTTGCAGAACTGCTGCAAAGCGCCTTCAGGAGATCCTGTGAATGATACCGCAGGGCCTTGCACCCTCGAGAGCGGCACTTCACCCCAGAAAAGCCGTGCGTTCTCTCGCGGTCGGCGCCGCCAGGGCTCAAGTCAATCGGTTTACTAATTGCGAAACGGCTTTTTTGATGGAAAAAATGAAGCCCGCGCTTTGAGGCGCGGGCCCTGCGATTTGGGATTTTAGAAACGCTTATGCCACAACTTCTCGCCCGACGAGATCGTGCTCTTCGTTGGCGGTGATGCGCACCGGAACGATATCGCCTGGAACGAGCTTGCGGTCAGTCGTGACGTAGCAGACGCCGTCAATGTCCGGCGCATCCGACTTGGTGCGGCCGACAGCCACGCCGTCTTCATCAGGCTCTTCGTCAATGATCACGTCTTCAATCCGGCCGATGCGGCGGGCGAGTTTGCGAAGCGAAATTTCCGCCTGCACTTCCATGAAGCGGCAGCGGCGCTCTTCGCGCACTTCGTCGGGCAGCGCGCCGGGGAGATCGTTGGCAGCCGCTCCGTCGACAGGCGAATAAGCAAAGCAGCCGACACGGTCAAGCTCCGCTTCACGCAGGAAGTCGAGCAGATACTCAAACTCCGCCTCTGTCTCTCCGGGGAAGCCCACGATAAAGGTTGAACGGATGGTAATGTCCGGGCAGGCTCTGCGCCAGGCCGCAATGCGCTCAAGATTCTTTTCGCCGCAGGCCGGACGCTTCATCAGCTTCAGAATCCGCGGATGGGCATGCTGGAAAGGCACATCGAGGTAGGGAAGAATCAGTCCTTCAGCCATCAGCGGCACGATGTCATCAACGTGCGGGTACGGGTAGACATAGTGCAGACGCGTCCAAAGATCGAGTCTGCCCAGTTCGCGGCAAAGATCAATTAGTTTCGTATGCACCGGCCGGCCGCAGGCGAAGTCGAGTTTGTAGCGCTTGTCGACGCCGTAGGCAGCCGTGTCCTGACTGATGACGAGGAGTTCCTTGACGCCCGCGGCCTTGAGGTTCATCGCCTCGCGGATGATGGAATCCATCGAACGCGAATTCAGTGAGCCCCGCAGGTGCGGAATCACGCAGAAAGTACAGTGATGGTTGCACCCTTCGCTGATCTTCAGATATGCGTAGTGCTTTGGCGTCAGACGAACACCTGCCGCCGGCACCAGATCATCCCAGGGATCGTGCGGGCGCGGCAGCACGCCCTCAACCATGGCGAGGACTTCATCCACACTGTCCGGTCCCGTCACACCGATCACCTTCGGATGACGCGCCATGATGAAGTTCGACCCGTCAGCTTCCGTTCGGCCGCCGAGGCAGCCGCAGACGATGACGCGGCCGTTTTCTTTCAGTGCCTCAGCAATGGCGCCCAGAGACTCTTCAACCGCTTCGTTCACGAACCCGCAGGTATTAACGATCACCACATCGGCATCTTTATAGGTCGAGCCGATGCGATAGCCGCGGGCGCGCAGTTCGGTAACGATCCGTTCGGTGTCGACCAAGGCTTTGGGGCATCCGAGTGAAACGAAGCCGACGACGGGAATATGGCGTGAGGTCATGTTTTTTTATGGGAGTCAGCGGGCCTTGGGGAAAAAGCCCGGAATGAAAAATTTTGCGCCGCGGATCATAGTTGAAGATCTGCGGCGCTGCAGTGAATTCAGACGCTCTTTATCAATGACCGCCCTTCATCACCAAAGGCAGACATTGCTTAAGGCTTCGGATCGATCCAAATCAGTGCGGCATGACGGCCTGAGCGTTCACCATCACGGCGAAAGCTCCAGAACTGTTTCGGATCTCTATAAGTAGAAAGCCCGCAGTCAGCAATATCTGAAGCATCAATGCCGGCCGATTCAAGCGCGGCGTAAGCCAATGCGCCCAGGTCGGCATAAAACTTTCCTTCCGCCGCAGCGGGTTTGAAAGCGCGGGCGACCGATTCCTCGGGGAGGTGCTGACACATGGCTTCGCGAACATCTTCTCCCACCTCAAAGGCATCTGCCCCAATTCGCGGTCCAAGCCAAACGGCAGGCTTCAGATCGGAACAGTGGCGGCGGACTTCTTCAACGGTTCTCTGCAGAATGCCGTCGGCAAGGCTGCGCCAGCCAGCGTGCACAGCAGCAACAATGCGGCCGCTGCGGTCAGCAATAAAGACGGGCAGACAGTCTGCCGTCATCACGCAGGCCACAACCCCGCTCGTCGAAGTCCATTGCGCGTCGGCTTCGGGCGCAGACTGCGCCGAATCAATATCGTCGGCGCAGAGCACTGTCGTGCCGTGAACCTGAGTGAGCCACTTTGGTTCGCTCGGACAGCACTGCGTCACAATCGAACGATTCATCATCACGCAGGACTTAACGTCGCCCGTATGGAGCGCGAGATTGAGTCCCATGATGCCGTTCGGGCCGCCGTAAGGGCCGCTTGAAACCCCGCCGGTACGGCAGGTGAAAAAAGCCTTCACGTGCTTCGGAGCACCCTTGGTCCAATTGGGAAGAATGCTTTCAAGCTCCGGCTTAAAGAGTTCCGCCATGACAACTGTCCTCGCAATCCGCTACTTCTTTTCAAAAACGGTAACCGGCCGATCCCAGGGACCAAAGCCGAGCTGCTCCATCAGATCAATCATGTCCTCGGGCGGCTCGACGAACCACTCCATTTCTTCACCGGTGGCCGGATGGATCAGCCCCAGACGAGACGCATGAAGCGCCTGGCGGTGAAATTCAAGGAAGTTCTCAACTTTCACGGCGATGCCGGGCGCACGGCCGCGATAGAGCTGATCCCCGATCAGCGGCAGATCCTCTCCGGTAAGGTGCACACGGATCTGATGCGTGCGGCCGGTATCCAGGCGGCATGCCACCCAGGAGGCCGGAATGCCGTCCACCGACGACCAGCCCACTGCGCGGGCGCGGGTGCGCGCCGGTTTGGCACGCACGCCCGTGGAACCCGGGAACCCCTTGAAGCGAATACGGCTCTTCGGATCGCGTCCGATCGGTACGTCGACCACGAAATCCTCCGCCGCGGTGCCCATCGTCAGCGCCCAGTATTCACGCTTGACCGTGCGTTCCTGAAGCTGGCGGACCAGATTCGTCTGCGCGGCGAGCGTGCGCGCCACCACCATGAGGCCGGTGGTATCTCGATCCAGCCGATGCACGATGCCCGCACGGGGCACGTCTTTTAATTCCGGGAAATGGTAAAGGAGGCCATTGAGAAGCGTTCCGTCGGGGTTGCCCGCGCCGGGATGAACCACGAGGCCGGCAGGCTTATTCACGACAATGATCGAGGGATCTTCATAGATCACCTCGAACTCAACGAATGACTGCGGCTCGAATGCGAGCGCTTCGTCGAGCTTCGGCGGCTCGAGCAGTTCAATTTCGTCTCCTTCGGTAGCCTTGGCGCGGATTTTCGTCGTTACCGCGCCGTTGAGCTTTACGGAGCCGTTTTCGATAAGCTTTGCCAATCTCGCGCGTGAAACGTCGGGCAGATGCGCTGCCAGCACCTTGTCGAGCCGCTCTCCCCAGAACCCTTCCACCCTGAATTTCGGCAAGTCTACTTGTGACAGAGTTTGAGGTTGCGTTTCCTCGAAACCATCCTCAAAATCTTCATCGTTATAATCGTCCAATCCTAAATTGACCTTTTCTGTCGTCATGAATTCTGCCAATCCCTTCAAAAGGCTCCTGATGCGCGGTTGCGCGCTCCTCTCCGTGACGCTCGCCACGGCATCCTGCTCATGGCTGCAGAGCCTTGACAAGGATCAGACGCTCGATTGGAGCGCCGAGAAGCTCTACAGCGAAGCGCGCGTAGCCCTCGATGATAGCAACTGGACGCAGGCAAAGGACTACTATCAGAAGTTGGAAGCCCGCTATCCCTTTGGTCAGTACGCCCAGCAGGCGCAGATTGAACTGATTTATGCCACATGGAAGGATGGCGACGCACCGGGCGCCGTGCAGGCTGCCGACCGGTTCCTGCAGACTTACCCGAACCACGCCAACGCCGACTACGTGATGTATTTGAAGGCGCTTGCGACCTTGAACGAAACCGACAGCTGGTTCAATAAGCTCGCGGGCGAAGATCTTGCCGAACGCGATGCCAACGCTTCGCGCGAAGCTTTTGACATCTTCAAAGAACTCGTCATGCGTTATCCCGACAGCCGCTTCACGCCGGAAGCGCGCCGCCGCATGCACGGACTCGTGCTCGCTCAGGCCGAGCATGAACTCAAGACCGCCCGCTACTACTTCGTACGCAATGCCTATGTGGCGGCCATTGAACGCGCGCAGCGCGTCGTGCGCGAATTCCAAAACACACCGATGCGCGACGATGCGCTCGAGCTGATTGCACAAAGCTACGAAGCTTTGAAGCTTACCGAGCTGGCTGCGGACACCCGCCGCATCATCGAACTTAATAAAAACGGCACTATCGCTCAGCCCTCGCGTTAACTGCTCTGAACCCTATCCGCAGGCGCAGCAGATTGTTTTCTGACTGCGCCTTTTTATTGATCGCAGAAAGGCAAAAAACGCGCTTTCTTTGCATTCGGCTGACGGATCACGCCGTCCCCTGTCGTTTTCCGTTCGGGCGAGATCGGCCGCTGCCCGCAAAGGATCGAACGTCCTTCCTGCCTTTCGGCAGATATGGACGGCCGACCGTATTAATGGTCAGACGTCGTGCCGCGTGAAGCGGCATCTGTTTCCTCAGCAACTCGCCGGCCGCGCTCAAGGTTGACAGGAATAAGCGCCAAAACGGCCGCTGCAAAGAAGAGCCCCGTCACGCAAATCGCCAGACGATGATCATTGTTGGTGATCCAAGTCACAGAGCCATAGGCGAGCGGCCCCACGATAGCTGCGAGCCAAAGCGCCATATTCCAAAAGCTGAAAAATTCGGCCGAGCGGGTCTTCGGCGACAGAATCGCCACAATGGCACGCCCCGCTGACTGTGAAGATCCCATGGCCAGACCGGCCAGATTGGCAGCTGTCCAAAAGACCGGCCGATTCACAGCCATGGCGGCGAGCACAATCATCAGCACCCACACTATCAGCGTGATGCCCAGAGCGCGCTTATGTCCGATGCGGTCCTGCAGATAACCGAAACCGAAGGCTCCGACGGCAGCCGTGATGTTGACAAGAAACACCAGCATCAGCGTATCCACCGTCGTGAACCCCATCACTTCAGCGGCATACACCGCCGAGAGCGTGATCACGACGGCAATGCCCGACTGATAGAGAAAGCCGCAGAGCGAAAGCCAGGCAAAATCTCTGAAGCGTCCAAGGCTTTTGAGCGTGCTGCAAATTTCTCGAAAGCTCTGACCGGCGAGCGTCCAGAGACCATCCGCGGACTTTAATGCCCCTAAGCTCGACGCTCGCGGCTGAGCCCGCTCCTTGAGAAAGAGGAAAATCGGCGCGGCAGCAACGGCGAAAACAAGGGCCGTAATGAGCATGGTGCCCGCGATGCGCTCATCCATAGTGAGTCCCCAGCTGCCGCCCAGCTGCACCAGAGCGAGCGATGCACCCAAGGTAACCAGTCCGCCGCAGTAGCCGAACGACCAACCCCAGCCGGACACTTTGCCGACGGCCTCCGGACGAGCGATTTCCGGCAGGAAAGCCGAATTAAGGGTTTCGCCGACGTTGTAGCCAAGGTTCGAAAGAATCACCATCACGGCCGCCAGAACAATCGTTCCCGGTCCGCAGAAGGCGAGTCCTGCAGTGCCGAGAATGCAGATCGCCGTCGCCCCGAAAAGCCAGCGCTTTTTTTGCGCCGAGGCATCAGCGATGGCGCCTACGACAGGCATCACGAAAATGCCGACCGCATTGCTCACCGCAATAATGAGCGTCCAGAGAAAGGTCGCCCAGGGGGCATCAGCGGCCACAACGCTCACAAAGTAAGCGTTGAAGACCGCCGTGAGCACCACCGTGGTGTAGCCCGAATTGGCAAAGTCAAAGGCCGACCAAGCCCAGACTTCTCTGCGGGACACCCCCGGCATCAATGCGCTTTTATCAATCATTTTTCGAGAATATCGTTGGAGTCATCTTCAATTGGGGTCTTTGCAAGTTTCCGCCGGGAGCGGATTGCGGATCAGTCCCTGCAGATGTGTAAAGACGCTTCGCGCGAGTGAACGGAGCTCATAGCCGCCCTCGAGCACGCTGACCAGACGCCCTTCACAATAAGCGAACGAAGCTTCAACGAGCAGACGCGTCACGCAGGCATAGTCCATTTCACCAGCCTTAAGCTGTGCAATCCGCTCTTCACAATGCGCGTCAAATCCGGCCGAGAGAATCATCAGATCCGGCTGAAACTTATCGATTTCGGGCAGCCAAACGTTCTCCACCACATTGCGGATATCCTCTCCGCCGGCACCGGCCGGGAGCGGTGAAAGGACGGCATTGCTCGGCGTCGGCTCCATGCGTCTGTGCGGAAAAAGCGGCCATTGGAAAAGCGACAAAAACCGAACCCCAGGGCGGTCCGCCAGTATTTCTTCCGTGCCGTCGCCGTGATGTGCGTCGAAATCAAGCACCATCACGCGCTCGGCTCGCCAGCGCTTTTGCGCCCAGAGCGCGCCGATGGCCGCATTGTTGAGGTAGCAAAAACCGCTCGCGCGGCTGCGGGACGCGTGGTGTCCGGGCGGCCGAACGGCGCAGAAGGCATTTTTAACTGACCTTCCGTAGATAGCATCCACCGCACGCGCCACGGCGCCCGCTGAAGCCATCGCACAGCTGAAGGTATCCTCACCCACCCGGGTATCGGGTTCGGTAAAGCGCTTAAGCGCCTCGGGGTCGCCCAGCGAAGCGTGTTCAAGATCGTCAACGTATTGGGAATCGTGCGCGAGCAGCACCGCTTCGCGCGGAGCCGGACCGCATTCAACACGCCGCACGCGCCCTTCCAAGCCTGCAAGCATCAGTCGGGCCTCAATCGCTTCAATACGATCCGGTGACTCAGGCGCATCATCAAGGGGATTGGGCAGCCCGACGAGCTGATGCGTGAAATAACCTGTCGGCAGGAGTCTCCAGTCTTTTGGGAGCGTATCTGGCATGCGTTTATGGAGCTGAGGAATCTGCATCATCGCTTCGGGTGGAGCTGCGCGGATGCAGTTTCGCTCTGCAAAGAGTTGGTAGTGCCGAAAGGCTAGCACATGAGCGCCGCCGCTCTTGAAACACCGCAAAAGACTTCAAATCTGCATAAGCTCCGAAACATTTTCGCCAGAAACGTATAACAGCCGCTTCACGCTGCCCCGCTACAATGCGCCGAAGTATTCCGTCTTCTTTGAAGTTCCGCTGATGTCTAATATTCTGCGCCCGCTGCCTTACGCCTCGCGCCTCATGCTCCTCTTCACCACCTTGTGCGCGCTGTCGGCCTGCACCACGGTGAAGTCAGCTCCACCCACTCCTGAGACGACAGACACAGGAGCAGCGCCTGCGGCTGCCGCTGCCGCGCCGAAGGAAACACCGGCCTCTATCCCTGCAGCCGCGCCGGCAGCATCGACGTCTTCTAAGCCCGCTGAAGCGCCAAAAGCGCCCGCGCCGCGCATGCCGACAAAATCCGCAGCCGAGTCCGTAAAGGGCAGTCCCGCAGCAAGCGACTATGTGGAACGCACTGATGTGCAGGAATACCTCAAGGACATTTCGAATAAACAAGGCATTCCGCTCGAATGGCTGATGAATGAAGTGGCGCTCGCTCGCTATTCGCCTTTGTCCGAGCGCTACACGACGCCGCGTCCCAATGCAGACAAGAAGACGACGGCGGAAAAGAACTTTCTGCTTTACGAACGCAATATCGTCAATGCCGAACGCATTGAGCGCGGCACCGCCTTTCTGCGCGACCACCAAGAAGTCTTTGCGCGCATTGAAGAGGAGTCCGGCGTCAGCCGTTATGCCGTAGCCGCCATCATCGGAGTGGAATCGATCTATGGCCGCAATATGGGGCGCTTCCGCGTGCTCGACGCCTTGATGACGCTCTCCTTTGACTACACGCGGCGAGCCAAGTACTACCGCTCGGAACTTACCGATTTCCTCGATTTCTGCTGGAAGCAGCAGATTTCTCCGGTCTCCGTCACCGGTTCTTTCGCCGGCGCCATGGGGCTCGGTCAGTTCATGCCGGCGTCGCTTCGCGCTTACGGCAAGGATGGTGACGGCGACGGTCACATCGACGTGGTGAATTCCCCTGCCGACGGCATCGCTTCAGTAGCCAATTACCTGGCGGTGCACGGCTGGGTACGCGGTGAACGGCCGCTCTATCGGGTATCCGCTACTGACGCCATATTCAAAGCCACGGGCTCAGGCGGCATTAAAACGCATACCACCACCGGCGCGCTCTATAAGGCGGGCGTAAAGCCGCTCGAAGCCATTCCGCTCAAAGACGATGAACCGGCGCTTCTCGTTGATCTGCCTTGGATCAAAAGCAACAACGAACGCGGCGTCGACTACTACCTCGGCACGGGTTCCTTTGCAGCCATTTTGCGCTACAACCGAAGCTACTTCTATGCTGCGGCAGTGTCTTTGCTCGCCTCAGAGCTTGAAGACCGCGATGCCCAATACCTTGAGGCCGTCCAGAAGCGCGCTCGCCAAGCGATCGGTGAATCACCCGCAGCGCCCGAAGCCGATAAGCCCTTAGAGCCAGTCCTTCCGCCAAACGACCAACAGAATTAGCACAATCGTCCGGCATGAATTAAAGCCAGAAGATCTTCACCGCAGCACCGCGCCGCGAAACTCATTGCAGAGGTCCATCATGCATTGCGTATCCGTCTACCGAGACCAAATGTCAGCGCTTCGCCGCCGTGTTCACCGACGCCCCGAAGAAGGCTGGACCGAATTTGAGACGACAGCACTGATTGTCAATCATCTGCGCAGCCTTCAATTCGAAGTCCGCTGCGGACGTGCCGTCATCCATCCAGACTTCGTCATGGGACGCGATCCTCTTCTCGTCGCCGAGGCGATTGCCCGAGCCAAAAGGCAAGGCGTCAGTGAAGAGCTGCTCAGCGAACTCGACGGCTTTACCGGCGCCGTTGGCATTTGGGACTCTGGGCGGCCTGGCCCCGTCACCGCTTTTCGCTTCGACATTGACTGCGTGCAGGTCGGCGAAACATCCGATCCGGCTCACGAAGCCAATGCCGGCGGTTATGCCTCGCAACGCCCCAACCTCATGCATGCCTGCGGTCATGACGGTCATCTTGCGGTCGGGCTTGGCGTCGCACAGTGGATTAAGGACCACGCAGACCAACTCTGCGGCAAGATCAAACTGGTTTTTCAACCGGCCGAAGAAGGAACCCGCGGTGCTCAGCCCATGGCCGAGAGCGGCATTCTCGATGATGTGGACTTCATTGTCTGTACGCACATCGGCTCAAGCGTCCCGCTGCATCAGGTTGCCGTCTGCACGCACGGCTATCTGGCGACGACCAAACTTGATATTTATTTTGAAGGCGTGCCGGCCCATGCCGGCGCTAATCCTGAAAAAGGCCGCAGCGCACTCATGGCAGCCTGCTCCGCCGCCATGATGCTCGTCGGCATCCCTCGATCCGGCGAAGGCGATACCCGCATCGCTGTGGGACGCCTCACAGCAGGCGAAGGCCGCAATGTAGTTCCTGTTCATGCACGCCTGCAAATCGAAACACGCGGGTCTACTGCAGATGTCAATCGCTATATGGTTGACTGCGTGAAGCGCATCACGGCAGGCACTGCGCTCGCATACGACGTCAAATCCCGAATTGAAAAAGTCGGCGAAGCCTCTGAACTGATCACCGATCAGGCCGTGACAGACGACCTGGTGAGCATTGCGCGCGCAGCCCCAAGCATTGAAGCCGTCGAGCTCTGGGACGACATCCGCGGCAGCGACGACTGCACGATTCTCATCAATCGAGTCCGCGCGCACGGCGGCAAATCCGGCTATTTCCTTTTTGACTGCAATCAAAACGGGCACCATCGTTCTGACTTTGCCATTCAGGATGAGGAAAGTCTTCCGGCAGCCTTTGAACTCTTTACCGGATTTCTAGAGCTTAAGAACGGTTTGAGAGCCACATGCGTTTGATTTTTTTAAGCGCCGGGATTCATCCTATTGAATAAATTTACCGTTTTTGCGCTGTTCCTATAGGGCTGAAGATGAGTTACCTCCTGTGATATGCAAATACTATTTTTACTAGTTTATTGATAACATTATTTCTAGTATATATACGTATATAAGTCTGCATTTGCAGTCTTCCATTTGTATGGCTCAATGGATAGATTTGCATTTAGTCATGAAGTAAGCATTATTCCCTACTATTCTATGCGTAGGACTGAGTGATACCATCATTTCAAGTTCAAAGAGTCGGACGACGGGGCAACTCTTGAGGAGTCGGAGGCGCCGCAGACTGACATCCCCCTTTAACTGCAGGTCTGACCGTCTGCCCAACTCGATGAACTGCGGCTCCCGGCAAATCAGCCGGTGAATGCTGCGGCTGAGGCTTCATGACCAGCTTCACCGAAGATCTCCGTGAGGTCTTCCGGAGGCGAAGGCTCAGCCCTGCGGCAGCGGACCGCGATGACTTCCCGCTTTTCAAAGCGGACCGCTGATCACAAAATCCGCATTCGAATGAAAGGCGAATGCATTCGGAAAAACTGGCTGTTTCTCAATCATGCTGTTAGGCGTCCTGCTCGGCGTTGCCGCCGGTGCCCTCTGGGGGCTCATCTACATCGCCCCGCTTGCAGTCCCCGAGTACAACCCTGTGCTCGTGGCACTGAGCCGCTTTATTGCATTCGGCGTTATTTCGCTCCCCTTCCTCTGGGTCTTCCGCCGAGAACTGAAAGCTTTCACGCGCGCCGACATTTGGGAGTCCTTCAAGCTGCCGCTCTTAGGCAATGTGCTCTTTTACTGTCTGCTGACGATCTGCATTCGTCTGGCCGGCGCGCCGCTGGCCGGCATGTTTATGGCGGTCATTCCCGTGCTGGTGGCCATCGCCTCCAACATCCGCTATGCGGGTTCCAAGTCAGCCGTTGCCTGGAGCAAAATTCTTCCGCCGCTCGCTGTGATTTTCTTTGGTCTGATCGTTGCAAATCTGACCGAGTTTGAGCGCGCTGCTGCCGCCTCTGCTGAGGGCGGCATGCAGTACTGGATTGGAGTGGGCTTCGGCTTGGCTGCCGTTGTCTCCTGGACGTGGTTCTCCATCATGAATGCCGAATGGCTGCTCAATCACCCCAAGCACAATGCCGCAGCGTGGACGGCGCTTCAGGGCGTGACGGTGCTGCCTTTTGCCGCCTGTCTCTTCGGCATCCTCGCCTGGCCGGCGGGCTTGATGGATACCGGCATCACGCTGATGGGCGCTGCGCCGATGAAGTTTCTGGCCGTAGCGCTCGGCATCGGTCTGCTCTGCTCTTGGGTCGCCATGATCTGCTGGAACAAGATGAGCCAGATTCTGCCTGCAGCCTTGGGCGGACAGCTGATCGTGTTCGAATCCGTCTTCGCGGTCATTTATGCCCTGATGTGGCGCGGCGAAATGCCGACGCTGTCGATGACGATTGGCTTCGTTATCTTGATGGGCGGCGTGCTCGGTTCGCTTCGCGTCTTCCAGAAGCACACGGAATCCTCGACCGACGATACCCCCGAACACACTCTCAGGACTGCGGGTGTTGCCAACCATGCCGAACTTCAGGCGGAAGGCACCCACGACAATTAACTGCCCCGAGCTCTTCTTGAGAAACTTCAGAGGCGGAATGGATCCATCCCGCCTCTTTTGATTGGCGCATCCCATCTGAAGCGCCTAAGCCGCAGTCTTCGAGCCGCTGGCTGGACTTGGTCATCCGCCGCCGGCAAATATCAAAGCGCGGCAGCAATCTCCACCTTAAGTGTGCCCACTCCGTTCACACCGCCCTCCAGACGGTCGCCCACCTGTGCTTCAGGCACATTGACCGGAGCGCCGGTGAAGATAACGTCGCCCGGACGAACTTCCCAATAGCGGGAAATGAGCGCAATGAGCTCCGCGGGCGGGACAATCATGAAAGCCGTGCTGGCCGACTGCTTTTTCTGATTGTTCTGATAAAGGTAAATCTCGGCCGGCGCCGGCATCGGCGTGCGATAGGCTGGGCGCACATGTGAAACAGGGGCGCCTCCGTCGAGCGTCTTCATTAAGTCCCAGGGACCGCCCGCCGGAAGATCTTCAGGCGCAAGGCGGCGCGTGAAGTCAAACCCTACGCACCATCCCCAAATGCACTCTTGAGCTTCTTCAACGGAAAGATTGCGTCCGCCCTTATGGAGGCACGCCACCAATTCGAGCTCCGGCACCATCCTGGCGGTGCGAGCCGGCATGGGCCAGCGATAGACTTCCCCGTCAGCAACGGGGTGAATGGAATCGGACGACTTCATAAAAAGAGGCGGTACAAAGCCCGCAGCCGCTGCGCGCTGCTTTTCATCGGCCGCATAGTTCTTCGCGGCGCCGTAGACGCGGTTGACAGGGAAAAATTCATAACGTTCATCCTGCACAGGGATGACGGCTTGAGGCGGCGGAGCGAAGAGAAATGGCATAAGGATGCGATCCTTCGAATAGGACGGCTGAAAGTTGAGGAACATCATTTTAGACCGGCTCAGCACTTGCGCGGCGGCGCTCCGCGAGCCGATTCCCGCAGTCGGCCTGGAGCACATTTCGGGGATCAGCCGTTCACCGCAAAAAGCGGCTGAAACCTCAGTCTTTCGCACTATCACGCATCGGCGGCAAACTACTGCGACAAATCCGAATGAGCACAATGCTCTGCGGCCGCTACAATGCAGGATGCTTCAATTTAGACGCTCTGCCGGGCATAAACGTTTACTCGGACCAGCGTTTTTCCCCTGAAACGGACATTCATTCAAAAAGATGACATCGCCGCAAATGCCGCGCCGCGAAAGCCTCGCCTCGATTAGTCAACGCCGCCTGCAGGCGGTGAAGTCCAAGAGCATCTATGTGCTCCCCAACGCCTTTACTGCCGCAGCGCTCTTTGCGGCTTATTACGGCATTATCCAAGCCATGAACGGGCATTTTTCAGAAGCCGCCATTGCGGTCTTCTTTTCAATGCTCTTTGACGGCATGGACGGCCGTGTCGCTCGTCTTACGCATACGCAGAGCGAATTCGGCGTTCAGATGGACAGTCTCGCCGATGCCGTGAGTTTCGGCATCGCTCCTGCGCTCATCGTCTATGAATTCGCACTCGTGGAAATGGGCAAAATCGGCTGGGCAGTCTCCTTCGTTTATGCGCTCTGCGCACTTTTGCGCCTGGCCCGCTTCAACTGCAATGTGGGCGTGGTGAGCAAGAACTATTTCCAGGGACTCCCTTCCCCTGCAGCCGCTGCCTTGGTCTGCGGCTTTGTGTGGCTCGCGGTTGAAAACCGTCTGCCCGATTGGCTTTTGCCGCAGCAGGGCACCATCGCTGCAGTTGTAACGCTTTACGCTGGTCTGACCATGGTGAGCAATGCGCCGTTCTTCTCTGGGAAGAGCTATGCCGTCGTCCGCACGATTCCTTTCTGGGTGATCATTGTCTGCGCAGTGCTTTTCATCATTATTTCCAGCAACACGTCGCTGTCGATCTTCATTCTTTTCTGTCTTTACGCACTTTCCGGTTTCGTTTATGAATTCTGGTGTTGGTGGCGCGGTCGTCCGAATCCGATTCAGGCTGACCTTGCCGCCCAGCAGGCAGCCCTTGACGCTGAAGCAGAAAACGAATCCTGTCCAACCTGCAGCAGCACTGCGCAAAAGCAGTGATTTTTCACAACTCCGCGCCTCTTTCCGTGCTGTAGCTTGACTTTCCCCTGCAGCACGGTGTAAACCATGAGCGATGCTCCAGCGCTGTCGCTCCGGCTTATCTGAGCCACCAAAGACAGAGAGGACGGAACTTCTTACAAATCACCGAACGCCCGAAGTCACCAAATGAACGAAGACACCGCTTCCTCCACAATGTTTGAAGATGTGGTCACAATGATCCGCATTCTGAGCCTGATCCCTCAGGACAGATGGACCACTGTCGCCGAAATACATCAGGAACTTGAAGACCGCGGTGTTGAGATACACCGCCGCACACTTCAGCGCTACCTGAAGACGATCAGAGATCACAGCGATGTTTTCCCCATTCATGTAGAGACTTCAGGGAAACCGTACGGCTTTTGCTGGGATCCGCAGAGCGCAGGGTTTCATCTGCCCCAGCTCGGCGTGGAGCAAATGCTGCTGCTTCGCATTGCTGAGGAGCGGCTTCAGAGCCATCTGCCGCCGCAAGCCATCACCCCGATTCGGCCTCTTCTGCGTTCAGCCCGCCGTGTCATTAAGTACGATGATGAAACGGAAGGCACATGGCTGCGTAAAGTCAAGGTGCTCGAAGACGCTCAGTCCTTCCAGCCGCCGGTCATTCGTCCCGGCGTTTTATCTGCCATTGCTGACGCGCTCTTCATTGATCACAAAGTTTTGCTGCGCTGCCGTTCGGCGCGCAGCCGCAATACCGAAGTTATCGTGCGCCCGCTCGCCATTATCCAAAAGGGCGTGCGCACCTACCTCGTCTACCAAACCGATGCCGGCGACTTTCAGCACATAGCGCTTAATCGCCTGGATGCGGCCGAACTGATGCAGGATGCTTTTGAACGTCCGGAAAATTTCGACCTGGAAGACTATTCGGCCAAAATCCGCCTCAACGATGCCCGCGGCAAAGCGATGCGCCTTTCCATTACGTCTGATGACCCTGAATTTGTGCGCATCCTCTCCGAATCGCCCTTTAATCAGACGCAAAAGATTGAAGATGCACCCGGCAAGACCGGCAGTTGGGTGATCACGGCTGTCGTTGAAGATTCTCTGCTTCTTGACGGCTGGCTCGCCGAGCACCGCGGCTCCATCATCTCGTCGACCAAGACTGCGCTGCGGCAGCGCTCAATTCCGGCGCAGAATTTGGTCTGGAGGTTCCGGCCGATTTAAAGAGTCCGAAAGCCGAATTCAACATCAAAGATCACGAAGCAACGGCCAAATGATGCTCTTAAACCCCTGAAAGGAGCATTCGCCGTATCCAGCAAAAATCCCAAACTCCCGGAGGCTAGCTCCGGGAGGACCTGATCTGACGCAAAGTCGACCTATTTATTCTTCCTAATTTCTTGTTTTTATTTAATAAAAACTTGACAAGCTTTTGCTTTATCTTTATCATAGTCTATAGTTATTTAATATAGACAACATCATGTCA
>ENA-OQQU01000234-OQQU01000234.1-human-gut-metagenome-genome-assembly--contig:-NODE-234-length-36540-cov-32.869453_pt1 | contig 36540 bp, 21 predicted proteins | sample MGYA00243233_ERZ505096 | MGnify/ENA primary metagenome ERZ505096 (study PRJEB26097, sample SAMN02712159) | human gut metagenome | biome: Gut microbiome | host: Homo sapiens | place: Denmark... | reverse complement strand
AGGGCGAACTTTAAACATCGAATTTATTGATTGGCAACTTGCGGACATTCATTTATTGGAAAATTGCTTGCATATTCCAAGTATTTTGACGAACTTTGTATATAGGTTGTGCATACGATGATTTGAACTTAATGATTTAAGCACCACTAAGTTACTAAAAATCAGCGATATGCGCAACTTTTTACTTGTGTTTGTCATTCCAATTTAATTCCGCCAACGGGTAATATACTAAAATCAAATATTTACGCTTGTTAAGCCATAAAATCCTTATAATTGAAGAAAATAATCATCTATTCATGGGGCAACTTCACAAAAAATAGCTAAATTTGCCAACAACGTCGGGGAGAAATCCGGAGTTTGCAGAAAGGCATTTAAGCTGTAGTTCTTTATTCTGAAATCGCCAAATTTAAGAATCACCAAAGAACAAGAGTGAAGGATGCCCCTTTTGCTGTTTTCGTATATGGGCACGGACGGAATACAGATTCCGCCCTGTCGTCATATCGTTACGGCGTGGGGTGATTATGTTCTTCCGTTCTTTTGGTGACAGTGTTTGGCGATACTGAGAATAAGGGGACGGGGCGATAATCAAGTCCGCGCCTTTTCTGTATGTCAACTTTTAGGTGTAATAGCTGGATTTGGCGGACTTATCAGCCTAAAAAACATATTCATGAAAACTTTTACAGGATTAAGCTTATTGCTGTTTCTTATTATTATGGTTTCTTGCAAAGAAAATTATGCAAGTCAATTAACATCTTTGTCTCAAAAACTAACATCAGAAGGCAAACAAATACTTTATCAAACAAAAAATGTCACACAACAAGATCATGAAATTATATATATCGACGGTGACAAGATAATGTTGAACAATATCGACTCGGTGTCAACTATATTAAGCGGTAACAGCATAGTAAGAATACATGATTTAACCGCTGATTTTCTGTCTGACGGAGAACTTACAATCAGTGAATTTGACGTAGAGGAAAAAACTCTGTCAGAATATTTGGAAAAGTTTAAAAGGATGTACACTAACTCAGAAATACAATATCAGTGTATCAACGGAGATTATCTTATAATAGGGACTGAAAACGATGAGTTGTGGAAAGACCTTATATGTATCGGGCGTCCGTCAGAATTATATAGTGGAGTTGGCATTACGGACGAATTTGATGATGCCGGTAATATTATAATAACTATAAATGGAGATCTGGCCAGATTCCCAGACATTGACTATGATTTTCCATTATTGCCTGACCCTATGATATTTTACAGAGGCTCTTGTCCTTTCACGTGGGCATTAACTGTTAATAAACAAGGAGAAATTATTTCAAAAGCAGAAGAGATAACATCTTACGGCATAAAAATTCCGGTAAATGAATTAACAAAGGTAGATGTTAATCTCAAGAATATGTTGTCTTCAAAATATTTGCCTCTTATAGAAAGGCAGATGTTTCTTGAGGAACAACAAACAGAACATACAAATTATTAAAAATAATAATTAAAGAAAAAATAGTCCCATGATAAAAATGCTTAAATTAACATTGTTGCTATTTGCATCTGCAATTATTTTATTCTCATGCTCGTCTGAAATAAAAGAGACCAAAGACGACGCCGAGATTGTACTTTGGTAGCTGATACCGCGGTAGTGGATACTGTCGGTTATTGGTGATTTTCAATATTAAGAGTTACTGTTGTAATGGAATCTTGAATAATTTAAAACGGTTTAATACCGTGATTGTATAAACATATAAAAAATTGATATGAAGAAAATTTCTTTATTCATTGTCTTTATTTGTTTGTCCTCTATGTTATGGGGGCAAGATTTATTAGACTTAAGGCAAAAAGCAGAAGCTGGAAATCCAGATGCACAAAATGAACTTGGTAGAGCATATCTGTCAGGTACTAAAGGTTTTGAAAAGAATTATGAAGAGGCTGTAAAATGGTTTTCCAAAGCAGCAAAACAGAATCATGCAGCAGCTCAATGTGATCTTGGTCTTTGTTATGCTAAAGGAAATGGTGTAGAAAGAGATATGACACAAGCTGTATATTGGTGGAAAAAAGCATCTGAACAAGGGGAACAACAAGCACAATTTAATCTTGGCGTCAGTTATCTGAACGGTGAAGGTGTAACAAAAGATATGGCACAAGCAGCTTATTGGTGGACACAAGCAGCAGAGCAAGGACACACTGGCGCTCAATATGATTTAGCTATTTGTTATGAAAAAGGGTATGGTGTGCCGAAAGATTTAAACAAAGCTTTTCTTTTGTATAAGCAGGCTGCTGGGCAAGGGGATGCTGGTTCTCAATATAGTTTGGGCTTTTGTTATTACAACGGCGATGGCGTAACAAAAGATATTGTACAAGCCGTTTATTGGTGGACACAAGCGGCAGAAAATGGGGATGTTGATGCCCAGTGCAGACTTGCAAGGTGTTACGATAAAGGTGAAGGGGTTGAAGCTGATTCGAAAAAAGCGGAATATTGGTATAGGAAAGCAGCAGAACAAGGAGAGATATTAGCTCAGAATCATCTTGGTTTTTCTTTATATATAAGTTCAATTGGAATTCTAGAATCTATGGGCAACCCTGATAATTATCAACCTAATATAGGAAAAGAAGCTGTCTATTGGTTTTCAAAGTCAGCAAATCAAGGCTCTGATTTTGGCCAATGGTTACTTGGCGATTGCTATTTTCGAGGTATTGGTGTGCCCAAGAATTATACACAAGCTGTATATTGGTATAGAAAGGCAGCAGAACAGGGCTGTGATGGTGCACAAACGAAACTTGGAAATTGTTACTATGAAGGCTTGGGCGTTGAGCGGAATGTATCGACAGCAAGATATTGGTGGCGGAAAGCGGCAGAGCAAGGCAACGCTGAAGCTAAAGAAAAACTTGGTTTATAATATTTAAGCCAAAAAGATATTGCGATGTAAACATTTGTTCATTAAGACATCATGAAATAGTTTATTCTTTCAAAAAAATTAAAGAATTATGTGGGTTTTGATTTTTGAGATAATCATCGGATTATTGGCTTATTTTATCATGAAAGGCCAACTTAAAAAGAATTATGACGTTAGTTTCGTAGAACGTGTAAAATGGATATTGATTTTTCCGATAGTGCAGGTTCTTGTTTTTGCTCCTGTCGGTTATTTAGCAACTCATTCATCTGAGGTTGTCATGGCTGTGGATAAGTTGGGACGTATAAGTACGTATGCGCCGTTTTTTGGTGAAGACATCAATAATCTTGTAAATGTTGCCATTGAGAATGACGTTATCGATGACACTGTAATGCAAAATTCATATATGGGTGATTTGGCGATTAGCGCAGGCTTGTCACAGATAGTCGGATTTATCGGTATAATCTTGTTTCTTGTAATGATTTTCATACAGTTTCGTGGAATTTTTGGAAATGCAAAAGAGAAGTCTGTTAAAATAGCAAATGCTGTTGTAACAATAACAATTCTTGTTGTTGGCTTATCTTTTGCGTGGGTAATGACATGTGTAAATAAAGCTATAAGTTTTTCAGATGAAAGCGGACGTTATATCGGATTTATATGCATGTTTATTTTGGCATGTGTCTTGATACCGTTCGCATTAAAATTTGATAGTGCAATCTCTCTTTTCTATTCACATAAAAGTGAAAATAGATCAGAAAAAATACAGTCGTTAAATAATAACGGTAATTCAAAGGTTGAGCAGCTTAAAGAATTGAAGAATCTGTTGGATAAGGGCATTCTTACCCAAGATGAGTTTGAGAAAGAGAAACAAAAGATATTAAATACGTAAATCTATGGCAATAACGGATAAAAGCAAATCTGCAATAGAAAGGCTCAAGGATTTGCAGTCTCTCTATGAGTCGGGCATATTGTCAAAGGAGGAAATGGAGGCAGAAAAAGCCGAAATCTTAGGTAGTGACAAACATTGTTCTGCCGTCCAAAATGCGGAAAAAGACAGTGAGAAAGCAGACACAACCAATCGCAACGGGGAATATACAAATTCCAAAAGCCGTTTCAACAAACTTCTTGTCTGGACAGGGGCTTTTGTCTTGGTTCTGATCGTGATATTTGCAGTGTTGTTTATAAGGGAAAGAAATGCTACGGATATTAATGTCGGCAAATCTTACGTGACTTCAGCATATAGCGACAGCGTTTATGATGATACTTCTTCACAGTTAAAGGATACAGCCACAGCGCATTCATCATCTTGTCGTGTGGCTGAAAAATTGGTTTATTATTATAATGCACGTTTTGGTTATTGCATTGCATATCCGTCGGATTTTACCCGGCAGCCTGAACCCGAAAACAGCGATGGATGCGAGATTCGCCGTGATGAAAAGACATACATACTTGTATATGGAAGTTATAATGCGTTGGAAGAAACGGTTGATGATATGTATAACAAGTCACGGACAGCATCAACAACATATTCTAAGCTGGGAGACAATTGGTTTGTTATTTCCGGATATACAGACAACGGGGGCGTTTTTTATCAGAAGACAGTATTGAGAAATGATGTTATCTTTACCGCAATCTTTTATTATCCTGAAGATGAGAATGAGCATTTTTCTAAGATAATTCCCAAGATATTTTCGGATTTTCCGGATTAAGTCCCAATTTGGTTGTTAGACTTTGGGTAGATTACTCACTTAAAATTAGATAAAACAACATTACTGGTCTAATAATTAAATTATTCAAACTGATAATAATAGAAATAGAGTATTTATTGTATAATTACCAAAGTGACAACGGATTGCTTGGCTTTATGCTCAAAGTGTCAGTTGGAAAATGTCGGGAAAAATCAGTAAAATAGGAAAAACGGCTTATGTTATGGTGGCTTTGATGCCGGCGGAATAGTCCCGATAGGGTATAATTGCGTGCGGATTGTGGCCTTAATAATGATTTTGGTAAAGAAATAGGCTGTTTCCTGCATTGTAATAGGCTGCTTTTGCGGTTGTAATATGTCGTCTTTCATAGTCTAAAAGGCCGCTTTTTGCATGACATAGTGCAGTGTAGCGTTGCTCACTTTGGCGCCTAATGCAATTAATGTGTTGGTATGTAGGGACTTAACATTGCACACGTTTTATTGCGTTTTTTCGCACAAAGAGTTTTTATTTTCGGAAAAACGTGTTTGGAAGCGTTATGGTTATACAGAGTGTAAGCACTAACAGGCATGTGGCGACAACGTGACAAGGAGTTGTTGGCTTGCTGGGCGTGTCATGCAGGTTATTGTCTTTGCGATTAATGTCGGTTTTCGGAATTTTCCATTGCCATGCCTTTGTTTAAGAGTTCTTCAGCATCTTCTGTCTTTACAAAATTGTTTATTAGTGTGTCGGGATGTTTTATTGCTGTTCTTAGTTGTTCAACGCCGTCTTTTATGCGGAATTTGTTTGTTATGGATAATACTCCCTGGTAATATGAGAATATTGCTTTGTCGGTAGTGTATATCTTCTTGCCGTCTTCAAGGATTGTCCATGCCTTTTCGCATTGTCCGAGTCTGGGCAAGACGTTCAGTGCGTAGACTTTTCTCCAATACAGTGTTTCGTGGTCTTGTCCGGATTGTTTATACCCGTCCAAACAGCGTTGCAGATAATAGCCTGCTTCTTCCCATAGCCCGAGCTTGCCGAACAAATCACCCATCACGCCTAAAGCGTTAGGGTCTGATTCTTTGTCTTTGAGGGCATTTTCATAGTAATTGCGTAATTTGTCGATTGATTCTTTCTCGTTTTTTTGTATGGCTGTCCAAAGGAATGCGGAAATACATGAACCGGAAACAGGTAATACTTGTTTGTAGTAAGACTGGTTATGGTTGTTCACATGTGTGAAGCATTCCCATATCGGCGTGTTTGCATGCTCTATGATTTCATAAATACTGTCCGTGTTGTAGTATTTGTCATACAGGTCTGTTAAGGCTTGCGTTATTCCCGTCGGGATTACAGACATGTGGTCGGCCTTTATGTTCCTTAACCTGGCATCATACTGTTTTTCCTTGAAAGTTTCGTATAAATCATTCCCGAAAGACTGTCTTGATTCAGTGTCATCTGAACTTGTAATTATGCGGATGATAGTTGGGACTGCCTGATTTTGCATCTTAAAATCTGGAATCTGCGGCATCTCTTCAGGAGAAAAGAGGATGTAAGACCTGATGTAATCGTTGTTTTGGCTGATGTAGTAGTTCAGATAGCTTGCCGTATTAGAATGTCCGATTAATGTATTAAATCCGGAGGTTGGAATAGTCCGGCTTATTTCCTCTGCCAGTTCAGTGTTGACATAGTCGTAAAAAAGTTTCCCGTTTGCGTCAAGGCTGTTGTCGGAAATATTGTATCCTACGTCGTTGCGGTTTCCCGGAGAAGAGTAATCCACGGCGACTACAGCCGTTGGCGGTATATAGTCAAAGGTCTGCAAATAAATAGCCGTTGAGGCAATCACGTCAAAAGTGTAGTCGGCGTCCAAGACAAATAATAAGTTGTACTTTACATCCTGGTAAGTTGACGCAGGTAAAGCCACTCTGAAAGAGCGTGTGCCATTATATATTTTTGATTTAAATGAATGTTGTTCAACCTTCATTATGTTTTGCGACATGGCAATGTTGCATATTAAGCAAAAATAAATCAAAAGGATTTTCTTCATGATTGCGGATTGCTGGGCATTATTTGTTTATGCAAATATAAGCAAAATAATGGACAATGAAGCATGCGGAAAATGTTTTAATCATTCAAAATTCAGCATTTCTCCGGTTTGCAGCATTGTTTTCTGGGCTGCCAGTAAATAAAAATCCCTTCCGGCATGTCAAATGTGTCGGAAGGGATTTGGTGATATTTGTGTTGTCTTTATTTTTCCTGATATATTACTTCTGCACGCCGAACTCAGCCTGTTGGCGGTTTACTTCTTCAAGTGTGCGCTGGCGTTCTTCCTCGCTCATGGCCGGTTTGCCGGTTTGCCGGCCTGCCTGCTGGCCTGACAGGTTATCAGCCGTGGGCTGGTCGGTGTAGCAAGTCTTGACGTCGTAGGGCACGCTCTCTATTGTCAGCGTGGCCGGGGTGGGGGCATAGTTGCCTTCGTATGCCGAGCGGGCGGTTATGGTTATCTTGCCCGGACGGTTGGTTGCCTGTATCAGCACGGGTGCCGATCCCCATTCGACGCGGCGCGGATTTGCCATAATGCCTGCTCCGTCGCCTATTATGCGGCCCTCGCCCTCGACGGTGAACTGGATGTTGTCAGATGCAAGGCGCTTCACGTTGCCGTTGTCGTCGGTAACTTCGGCCACCACTACAACGAAGTCGCTGCCGTCGGCAGTCAGCTTGCGGCCGTTGTCGTCGACATAGAGGCGCAGCTTGGTAGAGCGGCGCGAGGGCATCTTCTTCTGCACGGCAACCACCTTGCCGTCCTTGATGCCTTCGGCAACGAGCGAAACACGCTGCCAGTTGCGCTGCTTATAGCTGTATTCGCGGGCTGCCCAGAAGTCCCAGAAGCCTTTGAACACCACAGGTGCCGACTGCACTCCTGCCGGGTCGTGTACTACGGGCAGGGTCATTACCTTGTCGCCCTCGAATGCCGTAAGGCGTACGCTGTCGCAGTTTGAGAACACCGTAACGTCGTTGTCGGAGAACTGTGTCATCTCGTTTGCAATGAAGACCATCGGTTCTGCGCTGAGGTCTTGCGAGCGGAACATCTCGAACGCGTATTTCTTCTGACGGAAGGCGTCGTATATTCCTCCGTAGTACGGGTCGGGATGATAACCGCGCTGGTGGTCGAACGGGTGCCACTGGCATCCGCCTATGAACTGGCGCTGGCCGTGGAACATCTCGCCGTAGGTGTCGCAGAGTGAGAGTGCGGCCATGAGCATGGGCCTTTCGCCCCATGCGCGGGCAGCGCGGTTTATGTTGTTGTGGGCGTACCAGTCGTCAACCATCTCGCCGAACTCGCGCGTGAAGACGCACTTGTCGTCGGGCCAGTTGCCCTTGCCTATGTTGTCCGCCCAGTCGTACACCACGTCGTAGTTGTCCCTCACTCCGGCAGACTGTACGTCGGCCACTGCCGCAGGGCGTCCCGGATAGGGGAATTCGTCCTTGGTTATCTGCAAGGCGTTGATAGCGAAGTCTTCAGGATAGCGTGTTTCGTTGAGGATAGGCTCCCACATCAGCACCGAACAGTGGTTGCGGTCGCGGCGTATTATCTGCCTTGTGTTCTCGTGTACAAGCTCGCCGAAGCGCGGGTCCTTGTTCCAGTACTGCCAGCCGGGAGTGGGCACGATAACGAAAAGTCCGAGTTCGTCGCACGCATCCATGAAAGCCGGGTCCATGGGGTAGTGTGCGCAGCGTATGATTGTCATTCCTGCCTTGCGCAGGCGCTTGGCGTCGCGCCACTGCTGGCTGTTGGGCATGGCGTTGCCTACGTAAGCAAAGTCCTGGTGGCGGTTGCCTCCGACGAGCTGGTGGTAAGGCTTGCCGTTGAGCCAGAAGCCGTCCTTGCCGCGGAACTCCGCCTTGCGGATACCCATGCGCACCATGCCGCCGTCAACGGTCTTTCCGTTTTGCATTACGCTTATCTCAACGTTGTAGAGGTAGGGGCTTTCGGGCGACCACAGGTTGGGGTCTTTCAGTTTCATTGCCAGATATGCCGTTGCGCTCGACTTGGCGCCAACTTTAATCTTCTTTGTAACCGACTTGATGCGCTTTCCGCTCTTGTCTTTCACCACTACGGCCACCGTAGGCTGGGCAGCGGAGGCAGATGTGTTGTCCACTTCGACGTTGACAAACACGTCGGCACTCTTTTCAGATATGTTGTCGTAATGCAGGAACACGCCTCCGCCGGCCACCTTGTCGGCCTCGTTGGCGTCGGTTATAGCCACGGGCGACTTGCCTATGAGCCACACGTCGCGGTACATGCCGCCGTGGTAGCAGAAGTCGAGGGCCGCCTGCTTCTTGCCCGGAGGATATGTCTTGTCGTCGCTGTTGTCGGCCTTGACGGCTATCAGGCATTCTTCGCCCGCTTTTACGCCGAGTTTGGTCAGGTCGACGGTTATCGGGAGATAGCCTCCGAGGTGGCTTTCAACCTTCTTGCCGTTGACGAAAATGTCTTGTTTGCCCATTATCGCCTCGAAATACACGGTAACGTTCCTGCCCTGCATGTCGGCCGGAACGGTGAAGTGCTTGCGGTACCAGGCAATGCCCTGGTAGTTGCGGCAGCCGCTTGCCTCGGACGGTTCGAGCCTTACGCTGTGCGGAGCGCAGACCACCTGCCACTTGCTGTCGTCGAACGTTGTGGCTTCGGCTCCTGCGGCGTCGCCCAGGTGGAAGCGCCAGCCCTGGTTGAAGTTGTATATTATCCTTCCGCTACCTTGCAGCGGAAACAGTCCTGCGACTGAATATGCGTCGGCGGCGGCAGCCGTCAGCGATATGAACAAGGATAAAAGTATGAACAGTTTTTTCATGTTTAGAGAATGGAGTATGTATTTTCTGTATTTAATTATGTCTGCCCTTTTTAATTAAAATGCTGCCGACTGGCGGCTTGGCGTTAAAAAGGGCAGACATGAGTCACAATCGGTTATTCTCAGTCCTTCATCTTGTTTATGTCGAGCACGACGTGCTTGATTCTCTGGCGGCGCCATGTATAGATACAATGCAACTTGCCGTCGGATGTCTGTATGATTGAAGGATAAGAGTATTGGCTAATGGGCGAGTCTTCAAGCGTTATCCAATGACGCCAGTTAACGCCGTCGTCAGATACCATTACAGACAGCGGAGTGCGCAGGCCCTTGCCGTTCTTTATGCCCTTGGGTATCGGGCGGTCGTTGCAGATAAGTACGTGGCGTCCGTCTTTAAGGGTAACGGCGTCGAGTCCGCTGTTGTTGTTGGGCGTGTCGATGAGTTCGAGCTTCGACCATGTTTCGCCGTTGTCAGAGCTGTAAGTTATGCCTATGTGCTCGCTGCGAGTGCGTGCCACGGCTGCAAGACGGCCGTCCTTAAGCACCATGATTGCCGGCTGGATGGCCTTGACACCTTCGTCAGCTTTTACGTACTCGGTGCGTTTCCAAGTCTTGCCCATGTCGTCAGAATACTCGAAATACAGTCGCCAGCCGCCTTCCTCGATGCTTGTCGGGGCTATGAGCCTGCCGTTGCGGAGTATGGGTTTGTTCTTTATAGGACCCAGGAAGCCTTCTTTCAGCGGTTCGCGCTTGCTCCAAGTCTTGCCGCCGTCTTTAGAACGAACCATCCATCCGGTCCAGTCGGCCACCTTGTTGCCTATCTTGAAATAGATTACGAGGTCGCCTCCGGGTATCTGATATATCACCGGGTTCCAGCAGGCCTTGCGCTGCCAGCCTTCAGGATTGTTGCGTACCTTCTTGTCAACGATTGGGCCTTTGGCTGCAACTGCGTTCGTGCTGTCGAGTCCAGACAGTCCGGCGAGTTTTGCTTCCTCGCTTCCTGTCTTGAAAACTCCGTCAGCCACGAGCTGCGGCGCAAGCCAAGTGTCAGAGCCTTTGGGCTTGCGGCTCACCCATATGCACACATCGGGGTTGCGCTCCTTCGTTCCGCCGAAGTATGTTGCTACCAAGTCGCCGTTCTTTGTTTCGGTTATGGTTGCCGAGTGGGCTTCAGGGAACGATGCGTTTGTATAGAGGAACTCGTCCGTTTCTACAGCTTCGTCCTGTACGGGCATCGTCGACGTGAAGTCGTAAGAGCCAGAACCGATGTTCTTGACAGTACCGTCGGGCAGATGGACTTCGGCAGTCGTGTTGGCCGGAATCTCTATGTGCCATGCCAGTTTGCCGTTCTTCTTTTGCCAGCGGCTTACAATGTTGCCGTAGATTGAGCGGTAAGAGGCCTTGATGTCGTCCATCTCGTCCACACTGAAGTCGGGCTTCATGATGATGTGCTTGAAGCCGGGCTTGGCTGCGTCAGAGCTTATTCCGGCAACATCTTCATACAACCACGACACAAGGTCGCCGAGCTGCATTACGTGGTTGGCGCTGTTCATCTTGGGGTTGGCGGTGTTGCCGTTCCAGAGTTCCCAGATGGTCGTTGCCCCGTTTTCGGTCATGTAGCCCCAGCTCGGGTATTTCTTATTTGTTGCCAGCAGCCATGCCACGTCGGCGCGGCCCATGTCCGTAAGTCCGTGCATCAGCCACTGTGCGCCGATAATGCCGCAGGGCATCAGTCCCTTGCATGTCGTTATGATGTCGTAAACAACGTTTTTCTCGACTTCTCCACGTACATAGTCGTCGTCAATCATGCCGAACGCAAGCGGAAGGATGTTCGACGTAGTAGTGTTGTTGCCGTAGAACGTGCTGTCAGGATAGAGTATGTGTCCCGGAACGAGGCTTGTACCGCGGTTTACGCTAAGGAACTTCTTGTTGAAGGCATCCTTTACGTGTGCTGCCTCGGCTGCATACTCGGTTGCTTCGGCGTCCTTTGACTGTATGCGGGCGAAGCGTTCCATCAGCTTGTTAAGCCTGTAATAATATGCAGTGGCAATCAGTGTGCCGTCTGTCTGGCGTTTCGGGTCGCGGTTGTGTATTGTTTCAGAGTCCGATGGGGGTATGCACCAGTCGCCGTACTTGTCGCGCGGCATCAGTCCGTCCTTCATGTACTGGTACTTCATGTGTGCCAGCCACTTCTTCACGGCAGGGTAATATTTGCGCATAGGTTCGTCGTCGCCGTACTGGTTGTACATCATTTCGAGCGAGAACGGCAGGGCTGACGGCCACGTGATGTTGTCTGAATAATAGTTCCAGTAGGCAGGTGCCACATCGGGTATGCATCCGTCTTCGCGTTGTGCCTCGACTATGTCGCGCGCCCACTTTGCATAAAGGTTGTTATTGTCGAAGATGAAAGCCTCGCCGAAGCAACCACGCACACGGTCGCCGAGCCACGGCTGGCGTTCGTCGCGCTGCGGACAGTCGACAGGCATGCCCTTGTAGTTGGCGAGAATGCCCCACACAGCGTTGTTGTAAACCTTGTTCAGGATGGTGTCAGATGAAGCGAACGTACCTGTTTCGGCCATCTCGTCGCTGATGACTTCGCCTATCAGGCCGTCGGCAGTGACGTTGCCCATTCCCTTTATTTCAACATAACGGAAGCCGTGGTAAACGAATGTAGGCGACCACCAGCGTCCGTTCTCGTTACCGTTGGCAACATATTTGTCGGTAGAAAGGGCGTGGCGGAAGTTGGCGCGGTTGAGGCTGCCGTCCGGATTGATGTTTTCAGAGAAAATGATGCTGACTGTATCGCCTGCGTTCACTCCGCCGATGCGCAGTTTCAGCCAGCCTGCCATGTTCTGTCCCATGTCGACGATGAAGCCGTCGCCGTGCTTCTTGACGCTAACGGGCTTGACGGTCTTGAGCACCTTCATGTTGGGCGACATGGCGCCGCGCAGCGTGCCGTAAGGTATTGCCACGCGTTCGGCCGCCATCCATTTGGCATCGTCATAGCCGGCAGTCGTCCATGCGCCGAACTCCTTGCGTGCGTCGTATATCTCGCCGTCGTACTCGTTGTTCGAGCGGATTGCCCCGTCGGGGTTAAGTTTCCATTTGTTGTTTGATGAAATGGTTTTCTTCGAGCCGTCGGCATATTCGATAACGAGGTTAAGGCGCAGTTTGGGATAACCGAAGTTGGTTATCTTGTACGGTTTCTTGTTCTGCTGCATGGTGTAGTAACGGCCGTTGCCGAGCACCACGCCTATGGCGTTGTCGGCCGCAAGCATCGACGTAACGTCGAATGCGTTGTACAGTACGGTCTTGCGGTAGTCCGTCGGAGCGGGTGCAAGTACCTGGTCGCCCACCTTCTTACCGTTGATGTATGCCTCGTACATGCCGAGTCCGCTGATGTAAAGGGTAGCCCTTTCCACCTCTTTTTCTACTTTGAACTCGGTGCGCAGGTAGCGCGAGCTGAGCTGGCTGTGTACGTCTTCGATGTCCCACGGCATAGCCTTGTCGAGACCTATCCACTGTCCGCTCCAGTCAGACTCGTTCAGCAGGCCTACGTTCCACATGGCTGTTTCGCTCCAGTCGGATTCGCCCTGGGTGGTGTTTACCTTCACTCGCCAGTAGCACGGTGTGTTGCTGCGCAGCTCCTTGCCGGCATACCTTATCCATTGCGACTGGTCGCTCTCCACGGTTGCGTCCCAGAGGTCGCCCGTAAGGTTGTCGGCCTTCTCCTTGGTTGACGCCACTATGATGCGGTAAGAAGTCTGCATGACGTCCTGCTTGTCGGAAGTTATCACCCATCCGAGTCTCGGCGCAGGCGTGTCTATGCTCATCGGGTCGGTCATGCGCTCAGTCTTCAGCTCGGTCACGGCGACGGGGAACTGGGCTTTCTTCCCTGTTTTCTTCTTCGCCGCCATGCCCGGCATACAAAGCGCTACGGCCAACGCCGTTATTAATGCTTTGCGTATCATTGCTTTTCGGTTATTTGTGTGTCTGTTTTGCTAATGTAATTCTTGCTTGAGTCGACGGCTATCAGCACACGGTCGCTGCCGCGCAGGTAAGCCGCGTCGTATGTGAACTCGGTCACCTTGCTGTCGTATTCGCCGAGGTAGGTCAGCTTGCCGTCGGCGGGATTCATCCACCATACGTTCTTCTTGGCGCCGCTTATCTTGGCGAGGTCAATGCTCATGGGCTTGCCGCTGTAGTTGTAGACAAGCAGGTAGTCGTTGCCGCGTGTGGCGATTACACGGTCATAGCGTTCGCCGTTCTGTCCGGCGATGATGCTCTGGTCGGCGATGCGCTCGGTGAACGGGAAGCTGAGCATGAGCCATTTCAGGTATTTCATCTGGTTGTAGCCTGGGTCTTTCATGGCGTCCCACCAAGGTTTCTCGGCTCCGAACGATGCCTGGAGGCCCGGACGGATGAACTGCATTACTGAGTTGTGGCCGTAAGTGTGGCCGAAGGCTCCGCCGAACACTGCCCAGTAGGCATAGCGGCGCACGTCGTAGTCTTGCCAGCGCGGGTCGTTAACGTCGTGGAGTCCCTGCGGAATGTCCTCGTAACTCGGCTCGCCGTCGATGACGGGGCGCAGCGGCTTCTTCTCGAAGCTCATGTCAACGTAGCGCCAGTTGTCCTCCTCGGTGTTGTCCTTTATGGTGTAGTCGCCGTCGCCCTTGCGCTGTCCGTAGCGGCGGTGTCCGCTCTGGAACATGTTGAAGTCCATCCACTCGCGGTCGTTGTACCACCATGCCGACGTGGTGCGGCCCCTGGGGTGGAACGTCATGACGTGTACTTTGTCAATCTTTTTGATGGCACGTGCCATTGCGTCCCATACTTCGGGTTTCTTGTCGCCCATGATGTCGCCGCCTATGAGCCAGATGATGTTAGGCTTGTCCTTGTACCTTTCGGCGAGGAACGTGCCGAGGGCTGCCGCCTTCTTTGTATCCATGGCGTTGATTTGCGAGCCCCAGATGCAGTCCATGGCGATGTAGATGCCGTTGCGCTCGGCCACGTCTACTATGTAGTCAAGGTGCTCCCAGTAGCCGTAGACTCCGGGCTTGGACACTTTGCTGAAGTCGAACTCGGCGTTGTTGGCTGCGTGGCCGTAGACGTTGAACGTAGGTATGGCGTTCAGCACCTGTATCTGCTCTACGTTGTAGCCGGCGGTGCGCTCGTAGCTGAGGAAGTATTCCACCTCGTCGCGGTTGAGCCTTTCAGGCATCAGCCATGCCGTATTGCCGAGCCAGAAGAACGGTGTGCCGTTCTCGTGTACAAGGTAGCGGTTGTTCTCTGATACTACAAGCCGTCCGTTGCTCCACGGCTTGTAAATCTTGCTTGCTGCCGATGCGGCTGTAGCCATCAGCAGCAATGCCAAGGTAAAGATTAGGTTTGTTCTTTTCATACTGAGTGTTTATGTTAATTTATTGTTATTATTAAGTTGTTGGTGACGGGCTTTTGCTTCTGCCCGTTTGTAAAAGGCTATGTATTGCGTTGCAAAAGGTAGCCTTTTATACGCCAAAAGGCCACCTTTTGCATTCTAAAAGACGACGGTCTTTTACAACCTGTTGAAAGTCAGGGCGTTACGCGTGCGGTTTGAATATACGCCGGCGTATCTTGTCCTGACAGTCAGGTTTGTTGCGGTTTGGCGTGTTAATCGGCATACAGGCAGGCACGTATGGACCTTGTCCCTGCATGCCCGCCTGTATGTTGCCTTTATCGTTTGGCGGCGTAAAGCGTGTATGTTCCGCCTTTCTTGGTGTCTATGTCGTAAAGATAAGTCTTCTTGAGTTCTGGCAATGGCTCGATTGCTCCGGGTGCGTTGATTTTCTGCCTGATGTCGGCAGGTGTGTCAAACAAGGGATTCTTGTTGTCGCCCTTGGCCTTTTTCAGTCCTTTGCCGGTAAGCGGTACGGCTGAGCGGATGCGCAGGTTGCCGCCGAGTTCTGATTTTATGACGGTTTTGGTAATGTTGTTGTCCTCCCATTCCATGCTCACCTCGAAGCCACCGCGTGCCTTCAGGCCGTCTATCGAGCCGCTGGTCCATGCGTCGGGCAGTGCCGGCAGCAGGTATACGAAGCCGTCGTGGCTCTGCATCAGCATTTCGGCTATGCCGGCTGCGCAACCGAAGTTGCCGTCAATCTGGAACGGCGGGTGTGCGTCGAAGAGGTTGGGGTAGGTGCCGCCTTTTTTCTTCTCGTTCCTGACGAGTGTCAACTGGTCGCCTATCAGCTTCCATGCGTGGTTGCCGTCGAGCAGTCGCGACCACAGGCAGACTTTCCAACCCATGCTCCATCCTGTCGAAGGGTCGCCCCTGTGTACGAGCGACGTGCGAGCGGCTGCGGCGAGTTCGGGTGTGCGGAACGGCGAAATCTGGTTGCTCGGGAACAGACCGTAAAGGTGTGACACGTGCCTGTGTACATCGTCGGGGTTGTCCCAGTCGTCCATCCATTCCTGAAGCTGTCCCCAGCGGCCGGTCTGCATGGGCGGCATGCCTGCCAGCTTGTCCTTCAGGCTGTCTGCAAAGGCAGTCACGCCGGTCTTGCCGAGTATGGCCTGAGCGTCGATTACATGATTGAATAGGTCGTAAACCAGCTGGTTGTCCATTGTCACGCCGGCTGCCGTCGTAGCTCCGTGCAGGTGCTGGTTTTCGGGCGACAGGCTGGGGCAGATTACCCAATAGTTGTTCTTCGGGTCGCGTACCATTATCTGGTTGATGAATCTTGCGGCGTTCTCCATTATAGGATAAACTTCGGCAAGGAACTTCTTGTCGCCAGTGTACAGGTAGTGCTCCCACAGGTGCTGGCTCATCCATGCGCCACCGGTAGGCCAAAGTCCCGACGGAGCTTTGTCGATGGCTCCCGTTACGCGCCAGATGTCGGTGTTATGGTGGAGCACCCATCCGTCGGCTCCGTACATTATGCGTGCCGAGTTGCGGCCGGTCTCGCTTACGTCCTTTATCAGGTTGAACAGCGGATTGGTCAGTTCGCTGAGGTTTGTCGGCTCTGCCGGCCAATAGTTCATTTCAAGATTGATGTTGCAGGTGTACTTGCTGTCCCATGAAGGCAACATCTTGTCGTTCCAGATGCCCTGGAGCGTGGGCGGCTGTGTGCCCGGCTGCGATGTGCAGATGAGCAGGTAGCGGCCAAACTGGAAGTAGGTCTCTATCATGTGCAGGTCTGTGTGGGTCTTGAATGTCTCCACACGCCTGTCGGTTGTCATGTCTGCATATTCGTCTACGCCCAAGTCAAGCTTTACGCGGTCGTATTGTGACTTATATTTGTTGAGGTGTTCCTGCTTAATTGTGGCGAAGTCCTTTTCCAGGGCCTTCCTCAATGTCTGCTCGGACAGCAGGGTGTCGTTGCCGCTTATGTCGTTGTAGCGTTTGAAGTTGGTAGCAATGGTAAGGTAGATTGTGGCCTCGTCGGCACCGATAATCTGCAGGATGCCGTCGCGGCTGCTCATTTTTCCGCCCTTGATTTTGGCCGTGGCTCGCCCGGTGAATGTCACTTTGCCCTTCTGGCCTTCGTGCCAGCCGCTTATTCCGCTAAGCACAATCTCGTCGCCCTCGGTCCTTATGGTCACGTCCTGTTGCGGCGATGTCATCTGGGCGTTGCAGGTTATCATGCCTTTCTTGCTTGCCGTGAGGTGTATGGCAAGCACGTTGTCGCCCAGTGAGGTGATGTATTCACGCTGGTAGTCCACTCCGCCGGCGGTGTAGCGTGTTATGGCGCGCGCCGAGTCGAGGCTCAGCTCGCGGTAGTAGTTTGTGTAGTCGTCTACGCCGGGAAAGCTAATGTACAGGTCGCCGAACGGTTGGTAGGGCATACCGCTGTTTGTTTTGGCTTGTACATGTTCCGTGGCAAGTGTCTGTGCCTCCTTGTATTTGCCTTCCCATACCAGCTGCCTTACTTTCGGAAGGTACTCCAGGGCGTCCGGGTTGGCGTTGTTGTTTGGGCGTCCGGCCCATATTGTTTCCTCGTTCAGTTGCAAGCGCTCGGCATAGGGCTGGCCGAACACCATTGCGCCGATGCGGCTGTTGCCTATCGGCAGTGCCTCCGTCCATGTTGCGGCAGGTCTGTCGTACCACAGGTAGTGGCTGTTGTCGGCCTGCGTGGCGGCCAGTGCGGTGCAGGCCGTCATCGTGTAAAGGGCTGTTGCAAATATCTGTTTTCTCATTTTGCTTTTGGTGTGAATCTTAATGCGTTTTCTTCTTCAATGACTACCTTGTCTTCGTCGAGCTTAGAGGCGTCGAGCTTGAAGGTCTCGATGAAGAACTTGTATACGGCATTGCGCTTGTTGGGGCCGAAATCGTGTCTTTCTTTAGGCAGGTGCACGTTCATTACCTTGTCGGCTGCGCCGTAGAAGCCGTATATTCTCTTTATGTACGGGTATTCAAGTTCTGGTGTTGTTGACGTCCAGTCGCCGCCGTCGCTTACCAGCATCATTGGTTTCGGGGCGAACATTGCTGCCAGTTCGGCGTTGCAAGTACCGCCTCCGGCGAGCTGGATAGGCATTCCGCTCTCGCACGGACAGCCACCGTCGAACCATGACGATACGCTGACAACGGGGCAGCAGGCTGTGTAGCGGTCGTCAAGAACGCTTAGGAGAACAGACTGTGTACCGCCTCCCGAACCGCCGTTTACGCCTACGCGTGTCTTGTCGACGTCCTTGCGCTGTATCATCCAGTCAAGGATGCGTATGCCGTTAAGCGCCTGCATGACGTGGGCTTCAGGTGTCTGGTGGGCTTTGGAGCCAACCTCGTCGGCCGACTCTCCCCATCCCCAAAGGTCGTAGTCCACACATATTGCACCCATGCGGGCGAGCGTTGCCAATCTCTGTTGTTGAACCGTGCCGTAGCGACCGTTCGAGAAATGGCCGTTCGGACATATAATAAGAGGATGCTTGCCCTTGCCTTTCGGTGCGTAGATAGATCCGCAAACGGTGTGTCCGTTGGCTGTCTTCAAGCGGAAGTTCTGCACGGTGTAGCCGTCAAACTTTCGTATCTTGCCGTATTCAGGAGCGTCTTTCGAGCATACTGCCAATAGCTTGTCGATGCCGAGGCGTGCCCTTACTTCCTTGCGCAGGGTGTCTTTCCTCGCTTCCCAGGCAGCTTTGTCGGCGTAGAGCGACGACAGGTAGGGCACCAGCTTCATTCCGTCTTCAGCCTGCCGGCGCGGATATTCATACGGTTTTATCTTGTAGAGCTTGTCGTTCTGCTTTACAGCTTTGAAGTCGAAGGGTGCAAGTATGTTGTTTAGCGTCTCCTCCAAAGAGTACGGGCGCACACGGAAATCCGCATACGCCAGCTTTAGTCCGGTGGTGTCGACATTGTATTTCAGTTTTACCCCGAAACGTTTTGACACGTCGCCAAGCACGTCGCTCAGCGGACGCGTGAACTTCGTCTCGTAGGTTTGAGCGCCTGCCGTCATGCCGAAAAACAGCAGTGCGGGCAATATCAGTCGTTTCATGTTTTTCTTTATTTTATGTATTCGGCAGCAGCCGCAAGTTGTGCAAGTATCCTGCGGCTGCCGCTTTTATGTTCCAAGTGTTCCTGTATCTTTTTATTTCCTGTATGTCAGTTTGCCGAGGTCTTCGCGTTCGCAGACTGTCTTGCCGTTGACGAGCAGGCGGAAGCCCTTGCCCTGGTGGTAGCGCTGTCCGTCCTTGTCGTATATTATTGTGAGGACGTTGCCGCGGTAGTTTACGTTGTCGAGGCAGAAGTACGTCCATGTGTTTTCCGGCACGAGCGGATTGACGACTATGCTGCCGTCAGCCTGCGGGCGCAGGCCTACGAGTCCGGTGATAACGAGGTCGGCAAATGTAGAATGGTTGTAGTAGCGGCTGCGCTCGCGGTCGCCCATGAGCCATGCTCCGTTCTTCTCGTCAAGGTATTCGCCGATGTACGGACGGCCTCGGTGGTGCTGGCTTTCTACGTACAGTTTCATCTGTTTGAAGAAAGTACTGTCGCCAAGTACCGGCTCGGGATATTCGTTAACGTAGTTTGCAAAGGCTGTGAGTGTCTGGCTTGTGGCGAACGGCCATATTGCTCCGTCCCATTCGCATTTGCCCACTCCGTGTGAGCGGAACTCTGGATGTCTTCTCTCTGCCGTTGTCAGACCGTAAGGAGCTGAGAAGCCTTTTTCGTCTTCGAGCTGTTTCCAAGCCTCGTCGTATTTCTTCGCATCGGGCAGGTTGAAGTACCAGGGTATGAAGCCTATGGCCTCGCGCACGGCAGCTGCGGTGTCGCCGCGTACTGTCTCGAAGAACGAATGCTTCTCGTTCCACAGCTTGCTTTGTATCAGACTCTTCAGTGTATCTGCTTCGAGGTCGTATTCTTTTGCCTTAGACGCGTCTCCGGCCATTCGGTTTAATTCGGCCAGAGCGCGGGCGTTGCCGTACATGTAGCTGTTGATTGTCGGACGGGCATACTGCTTGCGGCGGCCACCGCTGATGCTTTCTTCCATGCCGTCCTGCACGTCGCCCTGCCAGTAGAGGCCGTTGGCGAGGCGGTTTGTGCTCTTCCATCGTGCGTATTCTTCCTCAAGCGAAGGCTTAAGGCCGAGTACGAAAGCCGTGTCGCCAAGCACCTTGTAGGCCTCAAATACTGCTGCCGGGTTCCATGAACTGAACTTGTTCATCTTCGTCATGGCCTTGCCGTTGTTGCCGTGGTACCAGGTGTTGAGAATCTGGTGCAGGTAGGTGGTGTCGCGCAGCCAGCGTGTTTCCATTATGTGGTGGCCTACGGCGCAGGCTATGAGGTTGTATTTGTCGGCGTAAGAACGCTGTACGAGGAATTCGGTCATGCCGAGTCCGACGGGAGTGCGCTTGATGTGCTTGCGCAGCGACCACCAGCGGAAGTAGTAAATCTCCTCCATATCCTTGTCAGGACAGTCGAACAGCGGAACGTTCTTGCTCATCCATTCTGACGACTTGCTGTTGGGGATGTATGTCTCGATGTTCTCGTCTTCCATCGTGTTGAAGCGGTCGGCGTAGTGTTTGTAGTTGTCGTACTTGAGTACGGCGGCGTTCGCATCGGCGTCAGACGACTTTGTTGTGAGGTTGGCGATAGCGAACGTTGCCATCGGGTCTTGTTCGTCGGCGCGGGGCATGTCGACAGTCTGGTCGGCAGGTGTCTCGATGTCGGGCTTGTCGAACAGGTTGCCGGTGCGGAACACGATGCGTGTTATTGCTTCGACAGGAGTGTCGAACATTCTTGCGGTGGCTTTCTTGCCGTTCACGAAGTACGTACCTACGTGCCCGTCAACAGAGAGCACGGCTTTGATGTGGTATGCCTGACCTGCGTCATAGTGCTTCATCATGCCACCGTAACGGGCTCCGCCCTTTACTTTCATGGTTGCTGTAGAGTCTAGGACGATGCGAGAGCACATGTTGCCCTTGGCGTCGAGGAACTCGATGTCGAGTTGTCCGTGGTCGTTCTGCATTGCCTTTACGTCGAACTCTACCGTAAGTTCCTTGGTCGCAGGTATGACTTTTTCTACGCGTGCGTAGTCATACGGGTCCTTGTCGCTTAGTGTAAGCCATTCGCCGTCGAGTTTTACGGGCGCCCACAGCGGCGAGTATATGTTCCAGTCGGTCATGTCGGCGAGTTTCTTATACTTGCCGAAGCCTCCCGAAGCCTGCTCCGTGGCCTCGAGCTTGACGGGCACCTGCACGCAGGCCACCCACATGTCTTCTTTGTTGTTGCTGTAAGTTATCCACAGGTTGCCGTCCTTAGGCTTGCCGTTGCCTTCGAGTATGCCGCGTGTGTACTGAGGGCCGAAGCTCTTGTAGAGGCCCCAGTGGCGCTCGGGGGTCACTTCGCCGTTGATGAGGTTGAGCGTAGTGTATTCAAGTCCGTCGTTGCTTAGCGATATAGCCAGCGGCCAACGGTATTCTGCAGGGTTGTAAACAGTGGCGTAAGTGCCGTCTGAAAGGCGCTGTCCCCATATCTTGGCGTTTGAATTCACGAAGCCGTGAGCCCTCTTTACAGGCTGTCTCCATGTGTTGCCGCCGTCGCTGCTTATGCTCGTAAGGGCGTGCTTCCACAGTCCCACCTTGCGTCCGTCGGGCAGGGCGTATCCGCTGAATGCCTTGTAAGGAGTCTTCAAGGGCAGTATTTCGTCGTCGCGGTCAGCTTCTTCAACCCACTGCATGCGTATCATCGGGTCGGCCAACAGTTCGTCGCAGGCCTTGACGAAAGCCTTGTCTTTCGAGCGTTTGTAGTATGGATAGTCGGTATTCTTCTCGTTGAAGCCGTGGTTGTAGTAGATGAAGTAGATGGGGCCGAACGAGCCGTCAGCCTTAATCTCGCGTACCACACGGCCTATGGCGTTGCCGTCGTTGGGGTCGTCCTTAGGCGTGATGGCCACGCAATAGTTGCCCATGGCGATGAGCTTGTTGCTCTTTGATACGTAGAATCCTATGCGCTGGTGCATTATGGCCTTCAGGTCTTTTGCCACAACGCCCGGCCATGCCGGCTTGGTGAAGCCGTCGGGCACGTTGTATTCGGGGAACAGCACTACCGGCTCGGTCCATGTGTAGCCGTCGTCAGACGTCTGGAGCATGGTGCGTCCCGGAGCCTCGTGCTCGCTGCGCGGGTCGGTCAGGTAGTGCATGTAGAACTTGTTGTTCCAGTAAGCCATCATGGGTTGGTGGTTGTAGAGCCAGCCGGCGCTGCCGCGCATGGTCTGTATGTTGTGTACTCCGACAACAGGCGAGAGTCCTCCGTCGTGGCGTGCGGGCGTGGCGATGACGCTGCCCGTATAGTGTACGGCGTCGCGGTTGTACTTGATGAGGTTGTTTACTATTTCCTCTGATGCCATGAACACCGTGCCGTGCTTGTGGCCTACGGGAAAGTTTACAGCGCCGGTGCGGTCTTGGAAGTTGACGAAGTCCTTAGTCCTTGCCGCTCCGTAAATGCCGTGCTGGTAAGAGTCGTAGTATACGTAGTACCAGCCTTCGGCCTTGGCCGTGGTCGGGCCTTCGGTGAAGCTCTCCGTAAATGGTTCTGATGGTTTGCTCCAGGGACCGTAGGGCGACTTGGCGAATGATATTTTCAAGTTGCGCTGTTTGCGCGAATTGTCCTTGAGCACCATCACGTAGTCCTTGTCGCCACGCTTCAGAATGGTGGCGTCGATGCAGCTGAAGTCAGGGTCGATGAGGACTTTGGCCTTGCTGAACTTCTTGAAGTCCTTGGTCGTAACGTAATAGAGGCGGTGGTTGTTGTAGTGGTCCTCCTCGTAGTCGGGGAATTTGCCCGGCACGCACGAAGCCCATACAATCATGTATTGCTTCTTTACGTCGTCATAGAACAGCTCCGGAGCCCAAACGTTCACCGTGGTGGGGTCGTCCATTACGTTGATGAGACGCTCCTCGCTCCAGTGGATGAGGTCTTTGGACGAGGCGTAGCCGAAGCCCTTGTCGCCCCTCCAGCTCGATGTCCACACGAGATGGAACGTACCGTCGGGTCCTTTAACTATCGACGGGTCGCGCATTACCTTCTGTGTGCCCACTTCCGGACGCAGGAAGGTGCCTTGGATGGTGTCCCACCGCAGGCCGTCATAACTGTAGATGAAGCGCAAACCCTCGTTTGCGGGTTCGCGGAATGATGTGGATACATAAACGTCTTTGGCAGACGTGATACTGGAAACCATCGTTGCCGCAGCAATGATGGCAGACAGAAAAAGCTTTTTCATTATATATTTTCTTGCTTGTTTTTTGTTTATGACGGAATGCCAAAACGTTTGTAATCATATTTTGCATATATTATTGTTACTTATTTATAAATAGTTTTTCCATGGACTGGTTTTCATGTACGAATTCTTATTTGAACGAATAATATGAAAACGGATTTTAGCCTGTTTCTGAATGAAAGATAAAATGGCATGAATATGGCAATATGTATGTGCGCTGTTTTGTGCGGTTATGTGGCTTATATTGTTTGTTTGCAGTGTATTATGACATATTTGAACTGTATATGTGTAATGTTGTATAGTCATTGTGTCTGTTGTTTTAGTTGCATTTTGTCGTTTCTGTCGTCTTGGTTGTTGTTGCATAATACAATTGTCTGCTCGTGTGTTGCGTTATGAGATGTTTTAGGTGTATTTGTTTGCATATTGATTAATATTTGCTATCTTTGCCGTTAAAAGCAACGAAATGAATTAAGATGTATGAGCAAACTGATAAAGCCTGTGAGTTATAAACCCTTGCTTGACATTCAGCAGACTGAGCAGGGTATTAAGTTGATAAAAGAGTTTTTCCAAATGAATCTTTCGACCGAACTGCGTCTGCGCCGTGTCACGGCTCCGCTGTTTGTCCTGAAGGGTCTCGGCATAAACGACGACCTTAACGGCGTGGAGCGTCCGGTGACTTTCCCAATCAAGGATCTGGGTGACGCCAAGGCCGAGGTGGTGCATTCGCTTGCCAAGTGGAAACGGCTGACATTAGGCGAATACAACATAGAGCCTGGGTATGGTATTTATACCGACATGAATGCAATACGTGCGGACGAGGAACTCGACAATCTTCACTCGCTATATGTAGACCAGTGGGACTGGGAGGCAGTGATGACGGCAGAGCAGCGCAACCTTGGTTTCCTGAAAGACATTGTCCGCCGGATTTACTCGGCCATACGCCGCACTGAGTTTCTTGTGTGCGAACGTTATTCCGAGATAAAGCCTTTTCTGCCTGACGAGATTCAATTTATAGAGAGCGAGGAACTCTTGCAGATGTATCCCGACAAGAGCGCAAAGGAGCGCGAGGACCTGATAGCCAGGAAATATGGAGCTGTTTTCATAATAGGAATTGGCGGAAAACTGTCAAACGGCGAACCGCACGACGGCCGCGCGCCCGACTATGACGACTGGACTACACCTAACGGCGACGGCTGCTACGGTCTTAACGGTGACATCTTGATATGGTATCCTACGCTTGACCGTGCCGTAGAGCTTTCGTCGATGGGCATACGTGTAGACAAGGAGGCATTGCTGCGGCAGCTGGAGATTACAGGACAGCAGTGCCGCAAAGAGCTTTATTTCCACAAAAAACTGTTGGCCGGCGAGCTGCCGTTGAGCATAGGCGGCGGCATTGGGCAGAGCCGTCTTTGCATGGTGCTGCTCCATAAGGCCCATCTTGGCGAGATACAGGCAAGTATCTGGCCTGACGAGATGCTCAATGAGTGTGCCCGACTGGGCATGGCCATAATATAAGCCGTGCAGGTAAATTGTTGGTTGTGTGGTTGTTACAGGTATGTCCCCAGTCCATGCAGATGCATGTGCATTGCCATAAGTTTTCTTTGTCGGAGCAACAGTTTTATTGTGCTTTTGTAAAAGGTTGCCTTTTGGTTCGCAATAGGTAGCCTTTTACGCGCCAATAGGTTACCTTTTGCAATGTAAAAGGTAACCTATTGTATTTCAGTATGTTTTTGCCGATTGCCCTGGATGCTTACAGGGCGGGTCAAATAAAAAAACACATCCACATTGAAGGGGGCCTTGCTAAGGCAATGTTCAATGTGGATGTGGCTTCGTTTACTGGTGTTTTATGCTTGATTTTATTTCTTCAGCTTGAACGAGTTTTCTATGCTTTCAATCTCGCTGCAGAACAGTTTGTCTATCTTTAACCTCTGTTCAATCTGCGTGCAACTGTGTATCACGGTTGAATGGTCGCGCCCTCCGACGAGCTTTCCTATGCGTGAGGCAGGCATTTTGGTATATTTCTGCGCCAGATACATAGACACCTGGCGTGCTATCACGTAGTCGCGCTTGCGGCTACGGCTTGTAACTGCCGCCGTGGTAACGTTGAAATGGTTGCATACGGTGTCGAGTATGTCGTCCATCGTGAGCGGTTCGTTGTCTATCTTGACCGCGCGTTTGATGACCCTTTCTGCCAGGCGCATGTCTATCTTGCAGTTGTAGACTACCGAGAATGCCAGCAACGAGTTGATTACACCCTCAAGGTCGCGCACGCTTCCGTTGGCTGTCTGTGCTATGAACCTAACAACTTCTTCAGGTATCTTCAGTCCGTCGCGCTTTATTTTGCTGTTCAGTATGTCGACGCAGAGCTGTATGTTGGGTTTCTCCAGCTCGGCTATAAGTCCGCAGCTGAAACGTGTCAGCAGTCGGTCGCTCATGCCTTGAAGGTCGACGGGCGGACGGTCGCATGCTAGAATTATCCGTTTGCCGTTGCGGAAAAGGTGGTTGAATATGTGGAAGAACGTCTCCTGGGTTTTCGTTGCCGACACCCATTCCTGAATGTCATCCACAATCAGCATGTCGATGGTCTGGTAGAAGTTGATGAAGTCGTTTGTACAGTTCTTCAGCACGGCGTCGGTGTATTGCACTTGGAACAGTCTTGCGCTGATGTACAATACCCGTTTTTGCGGATAAAGCTCCTTTGTCCGCACGCCGATGGCATTGACAAGGTGTGTCTTTCCGCAGCCCGACGGGCCATAAATGAACATTGGGTTGAACTGTGTCGAGTTGGGGTGTTCGGCAATAGACAATCCGACCGAACGCGGAAGCTTGTTGCTGTCGCCTTCAATATAGTTGGCAAACGTATGCCGGAGGTCGAGTTGTGAGTCTATATCTTGTGGTTTTGCGGCGTCAAGTACTGTTGGCGACTGGTTGATGCGTGTCGTCTTCTGTCCTGACTTGTCAATGTCCGCAATAGGTTCGGGTTCGACTTCCTGGGTTAGTTTGTGCGTCTTGTCCACCATGATGCGGTAGTTAAGACGTATGCCGGTACCGAAATATTTGGTCAGCACTTTGGTAAGCAGGCTCACATAGTTCTCTTCAAGATATTCAACGAAGAAGTTGCTGGGCACTTGTAGTATAAGTGTCCGGCTTGTTTCATTGAACGATTCGAAGACAATAGGCTTGAACCATGCGTTGAATTGCTGTTCTGAGACGTTGTCTTTTATCAGCGAAAGGCAGCTGTCCCAAAGTGTGTTGGGGGTGTTGCTCATTTGTCAAGATAAGATTATGATGGCTTTCCGTACGTATGAAAGTCGTTGCAAAGTTCGCAAAAAATATTGAAACGCACAAATACCTGTTTTTCTAGATTTGTAGAGTGATTCGCGTAAATGTCCGAAAAACCGCACTTTATGACCCTTGTTGCTGATTTGTTGTATTTTGGACTATTGCATATTTGCAAGTGCTTGAAAAATAGGGGATTGTATATATGCCGACACTAATGGTAAGGTTGAGGCTTTTATTTGGGACTGTGTCCTGAAAATGGTATGTATTAGTAAGTTCCGAGTTTTTTTATATTTATTCGTGTTGCCCGGCGTTATTTAGATGAATTATAAATTAGTCAGCGTGCGGCTGTTTGATGAAAAAACAAACCGGCATGCAAGAAAAGAATGTGGTGGTTGTCTGTACCATATTGTTTCGTGGCAGTGGCTTAAGTACCGTTTCTTTTCTTGCATGCCTTTTTGACTTTATCCCATACTTGATGTCGTTGTATGGTTGTTTAATCTCCTTTTCTTCCGAATATTGAGAAGTGGACGTAGCGTTTCGGGTGCGCCTTAAGGTCAATGAGGAGCGAATCAGCCGAACGCATGGTGCTGTTCAAATTGTTGTATAGTGCCGGGTCACGCATGAGCAATCCGAGTGTACCCTCGTTGTTGTTAAGTTCAGCTGTGAACTTTTCTACGTTGGTAAGTGTCTCGTTTACATGTGCGACAGTGCTGGCAATGTCAATTTGATTAATGTTTTTGGCTGCAACGTTAGCGTTGTAAAGTACGCTGTCTGCCATTCTGGTCATTCCGGGTACGCTCCTTTCAAGGCCTGAAAGCAGGTTGTTAAGCTTTTTTGTGGTTACTGTAAGGTCGGTTGTCACGGTCTCTACATTCTGCAAAGAGTTTGCTATTGCCGGATTGGAGAGCAGAATGTTCAGGCTTGTTACAATCGAATCGATTTTCGGGAGAATCTGGTTTACGGTCGGAATCATGTTTGAAACTTTCTCAAGGGCTCCGCCGTTGATGCCTCCTTGTATGGTTCCACCAGGCATTATTCTCTCGCGTGGGTTGGTGGCGAGCAACAGGTTGACTTTTACGTTGCCAAGCATGTCGCTTACAATTTCGGCGCTACTGCCTTTGGGAATGCGCAGCTTTTCGTCAATGTCGGCCTCGACCATTATGTCGCCTTTCTTGTTGAAATTGTATATGATGTTCCTTACTACGCCGACTTTGAAACCATCAGCATAAATTGCGCTTGACGATGACAGACCGCTTATGTCCTTGAACGATATGTAGTAGATGTTTTCTGGTGTGAACAGCTTCAGTCCTTTAAGGAAATTCATACCGAAAAACAGTATTACTAATCCGCATATCGCCACTAAGGCTATTTTGACTTCTTTATTGAAAAACTTCATAATCAATTCTTATTTGTTAGACTTAAACTCTCTTATAGCTTGCCTTACATCCATTTTCTCTCCGTTTTTAAACGCTATGATGAAAGCTTCTGGAAATTTGTCCAATATGGATTTACGCAGGCGGTATATTTCATTATAGTCGGTCGATGCCCCGTATGTGTATTTTACAAGCTCTCCTTCTTTGTACGAGTCTATTCCTTCAAGACCTTTGAAGTTGCTGCTGGTCGGGCTGAGATTCTTGCTGCTTGCAAGAACCTGTATTTTGAAAACAGGCTTGTCTGAAATATTTTTGTCGTTCTCGTTAGAGTCTTTACCGCTTGTTTCTGTTATTGTTGCTTCCTCCTTTTTTACTTTTGGAGCGGATTGACTGTTTTTTCTAGGTTTTTCCGGCTCTTCCGTTATCTTTTCGTCAGCAGGTGGAATAATGGTCGGTATTTCCGTTTTCGGTTTTTTCATCGTCTTGTATGGCACGGTGACATTGTTGTCGTATTTTGCCTTGTATTTGGAAAAAGCCTCGAATATGCCTTTTGCAAGTTTGTCTATGTTTTCCTTGTTGTTCAGGAATTTCTCTTCGTCAGGAGTCGTTATGAAACCTAATTCAATAAGGCACGCAGGCATGGACGTTTCGCGTAATACAAGAAAAACGTCTTGTTTGACGCCTTTATTCGGCCGTTTTGCTATCGAACATACACTGTTTTGCACGTATTTTGCCAGTTCTACGCTGCGTGCCATGTTTTTGTCGTGCATGAATTCGAACATTATTGCGCTTTCTGGCGAATTGGGGTCATAGCCTTCGTAGTGTTCCTTATAATCTTCCTCGATTACGATTACAGAGTTCTCGCGTTGTGCAGCACTCAACTTTTCGTCAGAACGGCGTATACCCATAGTGTAGGTTTCCAAGCCGCGGGCTATACTCCCTTTAGGCAGGGCGTTAGTGTGGATTGATATGAACACGTCGGCTTTGTTCTTGTTGGCTATGTCTGCCCGTTTGTGCAGCGGTATGAACACGTCCGTCTTGCGCGTGTACACAACTTTTACATCGGGACAGTTTTCTTCAACATAGCGGCCGAAAGCCAAAGCAACATTCAGGTTGATGTTTTTTTCGTATGAAAAAGCTCCTTTAGCGCCTGCATCATGCCCGCCATGGCCAGCGTCGATGACGAGCGTAAAACGGTTGTCCGCGCCAAAGGAAGCGGCTGTTAAAGAGACAAATATCAGTAATGATAATACTATTCTTTTGCCCATGTGTGATTTATTACAAATACAAAGGTAGTAATTTATTTATGAAAAACTGTTACCTTTCAAAAAGTTTTATCATTTATTAAGTGTAGTTCTACCGATGCGCTGGCCAGGTCGGCTCCCATTGGCGGGTTTGTCTTATCGATGGTTATGTCAATAGTCTCGATCGAAGGGAATGCCTCGATGATGCTTTTGCCTATCCTGCCGGCTACGTGTTCGAGCAGGCAGGAAGGCTTTTGCATTTCCTTATTTATGATGTCAAACAATTCGGCATAGTTAAGTGTGTCTTCGACGTTGTCGCTTTCTATGGCCTTTTCAAAAAGATATTTTGCCCTGAGGCTTACGACAAATTCGCTACCGGTGGTTCTTTCTTGTGGCAACACTCCGTGGTTGGCATGAAAGCGCACCTTGTTAAGACAGACGTAACTTGATGATAATTTCATTGTAAATCAATTATGTGCCTTTAATATAATAAGGGTCGAGAATTAAGAAAGCGTCCATGCTTGTTATGGCGGCAAGTCGTTTCCCCCTTAATTCCCGACCCCGGTCTATAAGTTATGTTTTACATTATCCGCATCTCGATGCTCCACAGTTCTTGCAGATCAGGCATCCTTCTTGGTATACGAGTGTCTCCTGTCCACAGGACGGACATTTCTGTCCTTTGGCTTCAGTTCCGTCGGTAATGTATTTCTTAAGGGCGCGTTCAACACCGTTTTTCCATGTGTTGATGCTTTCGTCCTTTAGCTGCAGCGAACCTACCAGTTTAATCACATGTGATATTGGCATGCGGTAGCGTAGCACGCCTGATATCAATTTTGCGTAGTTCCAGTATTCAGGGTTGAATTTCTCGCTCAAGCCTTCAACGGTAGTCTTATATCCACGCTTGTTCTCAAACTGGAAGTCGTAACGCGATTTCCCGTTGTCGTCAACTTGTTTGATTATCTTGCCCTTTGTAATTGTCTTTGGCAGCACGATACCTTCCTCGTCGTCCTGGAGACCGGTGAAAATTTCGTATGGATAACCGTCCAACAGTCCGACGAATGCCACCCATTTCTCCTTGTTGTTCTGGAAACGTACTACATCACATTCAAGTACCTTTGGTCTTACCTCGGTTACTTCAGGATGCCTGCACGGTGGCAGTTGGTGCTGTGTACTTATCTCCTCGCCGCCTTTTTCTTTTTTCTTCTCGACCGAGAGCATAACACCAGAGCGCGAACCGTCGCGATATACGGTGCAACCTTTGCATCCTGATTTCCATGCTTCGACGTATAGACGGTTTACGAGTGCTTCGTCCACGTTGTTCGGAAGGTTGATTGTTACGCTGATGCTGTGGTCTACCCATTTCTGTATTGCACCCTGCATGCGTACTTTCATCAGCCAGTCAACATCGTTTGCCGTGGCCTTATAATAAGGTGATTTGGCTATCAGGTCGTCAATTTCTTCTTGCGTGTAGCGTTTCTGGGTGTCATACCCGTTTATTTTCATCCATTCGATGAATTTGCGGTGGTAGACAATGTATTCCTCGAAAGAGTCGCCAACCTCGTCAACGAAGTCGACATGTACGTCGCTGTCGTTGGGGTTTACTTTGCGGCGGCGCTTGTACACGGGCATGAACACCGGCTCTATTCCGCTAGTTGTTTGCGTCATAAGGCTTGTCGTGCCGGTAGGGGCTATTGTAAGGCAGGCAATATTGCGTCGTCCGTATTTTGCCATTTCTTCATAAAGGGCGGGATCGGCTTCCTTTATGCGGTTTACGAACGGATTGTTTGCCTCGCGTTTGGCGTCGTATATCTCAAATGCTCCGCGCTCTTTTGCCATTATGACAGACGAGCGGTAAGCCTCTATGGCCAGTGTCTTGTGCACTTCGACCGAGAAGTCCGTAGCTTCCTGCGTGCCGTAGCGCAGTCCCATTGCTGCTATCATGTCGCCTTCGGCCGTTATGCCGACGCCTGTACGGCGGCCAAGTCCACTCTTGCGCTTAATCTTTTCCCACAAGTGGTATTCTGTGAATTTCACTTCGTCGCTCTGCGGGTCGCTCTTGATCTTCTCCATTATGAGGTCGATCTTCTCGAGCTCCATGTCCACGATGTCGTCCATTATGCGCTGCGCCATTGCGACGTGGCGGCGGAACAGGTCGAAGTCGAAGTAAGCCTTGTCTGTGAACGGGTTTACTACGTATGAATAAAGGTTGATTGACAACAGTCGGCAAGAGTCGTAGGGGCAGAGCGGAATCTCGCCGCATGGGTTTGTTGAAACGGTGCGGAAACCGAGGTCTGCGTAGCAGTCGGGTATGCTTTCACGGATTATGGTGTCCCAGAACAGCACACCAGGCTCGGCGCTTTTCCATGCGTTGTGTACTATCTTGTCCCATAACTTCTTTGCGCTGATGGCCTTTTCCACACTCGGTTTGTCGCTGTCGACAGGAAACTGCTGTGTGTATTCGCGGTCGTCGATTGCCGACCTCATGAACTCGTCGTCAATCTTGACGGATACGTTTGCGCCGGTTATTTTACCTTCCGTCATTTTTGCGTCGATGAAGGCTTCGCTGTCCGGATGTTTGATGCTTACCGACAGCATGAGCGCTCCGCGTCGTCCGTCTTGGGCTACTTCGCGTGTCGAATTGCTGTAACGCTCCATGAAGGGTACTAGGCCTGTTGATGTGAGCGCCGAGTTGTTAACGGGCGAACCCTTGGGACGCAGGTGTGAAAGGTCGTGTCCTACGCCACCACGCCGTTTCATCAGCTGGACTTGCTCTTCGTCGATTCTCAGGATTGCTCCGTATGAGTCGGCGTCGCCGTCGAGTCCTATGACGAAACAGTTTGACAATGATGCAACCTGATGGCTGTTGCCTATGCCTGTCATCGGGCTGCCTGCAGGTACAATATATTTAAAGTGGTCTAGTACGGTATAAACGTCTTCGGCACTTAGTGGATTCTTATACTTGTTTTCTATTCTCGCTACTTCGTTGGCGATGCGCCAGTGCATGTCAGAGGGTGTCTTTTCAAAAATGTTCCCGAAACTGTCTTTCAGGGCATATTTGTTCACCCAAACTCTGGCAGCCAGTTCGTCGCCGCCGAAATAAGCCAAAGAGGCTTGGAAGGCTTCTTCAAAGGAGTAAGTTTTTTTTATTTCCATGATGGTGGGGTTGATTTTCGAGGTGCAAAGCTACGAACATTTTCCGATATAGAAAAGAACTTTTTGGAAAATTTTTCGGGAAAAGAATCGTAAAAAGTTTCCCAAAATAGAATACTTCGTTGTGTTTCAATGAGATTGAACTTTTTTGAAAAGTAAGACTGCAACCGGGGCCCGCTTTGTGCCGGAATGTTATCACTTTGTGACATGTGAAGCTGATTTTGCCTGCTTTTCACCTTATTATTATATATGGTAATTTTTGTTCTCATCTGCAGTCATAACGTATTTATGGCTTTTGAACATGCTAGGTTTAATACTGTTTGACTAATCTTTTTGAGGTACTAAGCATCGAATGAATGTGCACCACGTTTTTTGCAAAAGTAAAATAATTTTCAATTGTCCGCCGTCCTAAATGTTTAATACTATTGCCTGTGCTGCAGGACAATACCTGTGCCATGACTATAAATATGGTAATGCTTTTGCGCAATAGTGTAAAAAAATGACATTAACTGTTCGAGTTATTGACAAAATATGTTATATTTGCACATTGTTAGTGCCATGAGCGTTGTCGTTTTAAGTTCATGGCGTGTGAAAAATGATGGAAAGCATTTTATTATATCAAATCTTATAAACGATTATGAAACCAACGTTATTGTTGCTGGCTGCCGGAATGGGCAGCCGTTACGGCGGGCTTAAGCAGCTCGACGGCCTTGGCCCTAATGGCGAGACCATTATGGACTATTCAATTTATGATGCTATCAAGGCCGGCTTCGGCAAGATTGTTTTCGTTATCCGTAAGGATTTTGAGCAAGACTTCAGGGAGAAGGTTTTATGCAAGTATGAGGGCCATGTGCCGGTGGAACTTTGTTTCCAGAGTCTTGATGCCCTGCCCGAAGGCTTCGCCTGTCCGGAAGGTCGTGTAAAGCCATGGGGTACCAACCATGCCGTGCTTATGGCAAAAGACGTGATTAAAGAGCCTTTCTGCGTAATCAACTGCGACGATTTTTATAACCGCGACGCCTTCATGGTGATAGGCAAGTTTCTTGCCGACCTGCCCGAAGGCAGTACAAACCGTTACGCAATGGTAGGTTTCCGTGTAGGCAATACTTTGTCCGAGAACGGAACCGTTGCCCGTGGAATATGTTCGAAGGATAATGATGGCAACCTTACCACCGTTGTTGAGCGTACCGAGATCATGCGTGTTGAAGGCAAGGTCAGCTACAAGGATGAGGAAGGTAAGTGGGTTGCCGTAGACGACAATACACCTGTCTCAATGAACATGTGGGGCTTCACGCCGGATTATTTCGAGCATAGCGAGGAGTATTTCAAGGAGTTCCTGTCTGACCCGGCCAACATGTCAAACCTCAAGGCCGAGTTCTTCATACCTTTGATGGTCAACAAGCTAATCAACGACGGTACTGCGACGGTGAATGTGCTCGATACTACGAGCAAATGGTTCGGCGTTACTTACGCAGCCGACCGCCAGGGCGTGGTCGACAGGATACAAGGACTGGTCGACGAAGGAGTTTATCCTGCTGAATTGTTCTAAATGCCGGGCCTGTGCCGGTGTTGGCATTTACAGTAACCTCTTTGTGGCAAGCCGGCATTCTGTCCGGCTAGTGTGTTTTTTCATGCCTTTAGGCATATCGGAAGGACGCATGCCGGCTTGCCTGCCTAAACATTGTTAACTTTTTGAGATGAACATAGATATTCTTACAGTTGCGGAGCTTGAACGGTTCCGTCAGCTAATAGGCACGTCTGATAAGATTGTTTTGTGTTGCCACCGCAATCCTGACGGTGACGCCGTAGGCTCCATGCTCGGCCTGTCCGAATACTTGCATGAGTGCGGCAAGGTGCCGGTCGTAATCGTCCCTGACGCTTATCCAGACTTTCTTCAGTGGCTTCCGGGCACTGAACGCATGGTGCGCTATGACAAGCACAAGTCGTTTGCCGACGAAATACTGTCACAGGCAGACCTTCTGTTCTGCCTCGACTTCAACACGGTGTCGCGTACGGGCGACATGGTTGAGGCTATAACCAATTCGAAGTCGGCGAAAGTAATGATTGACCACCACTTAAGTCCCGATATGGACACGGTGCTGTGCATATCGCATCCCGAGGCGTGCAGTACGTGCGAACTGGTGTTCCGCCTGATATGGCAACTTGGCGGTTTTGACCTTATGACCCGTAAATGTGCGGTGCCGCTGTATTGCGGCATGATGACAGACACGGGCGGATTTACATACAACTCTACGCGTCCCGAGATTTTCTTTATCATAAGCCAGCTTCTCACCAAGCGTATCAACAAAGACAAGATTTACCGCAATGTGTACAACAATTACAGCGAGTGGCGCGTAAGGCTTACCGGTTATGTGCTTTACCAGAAATTGGTTGTCCTGTCTGATTACAAGGCTTCTTATTTCGTGCTTACACGCGATGACCTTAAGAAGTTCCATTATATAAAAGGCGACGCCGAGGGGCTTGTCAACATGCCTTTACAGATTAAAGGTTCCAAACTCAGCATATCGCTCAGGCAGGATACGGAGAAAGACAATCTTGTGTGGGTGAGCCTGCGCTCGGTCGACGATTTTCCGTGCAACAAGATGGCCGAACGTTATTTTAACGGCGGCGGACACCTTAACGCTTCCGGCGGTCGGTTGGAATGCTCTGTCGAGGAGGCTGAAGCCGTGGTCCGTAAGGCCATCGAGGAGTTTTGCGGATGATTGGCAGATTGCTTTATGATTGTTGAGAATTGACTTGTTGACGACAGTGCATTCTGTCGTTCGCGGAAAAAACAAGCGTGAAACCACCGGCATCGGCTTACGATGTGCCGCAGTCGTGGTTTCACGCTCGTTTCTTTTTGCCTTAATAAAACCAATCCTTTTACGGTGTTTTGCAAAATGTTTGTAAGTGCCTGGCTATAAGGCGCTTTGCAATTTGCCGTCTTTTGCCATGCAAAAGGTTGCCTTTTACACGCCAAGAGACGGCCTTTTACAATGCAAAAAGCCGTCTCTTGGAAATCCGTTTCTTTTATGATGCTTGCTGACGCCTGGCCGGGCGTTATCTAACGTTGATGATCTTATGGGTCTGTAACGACAAGCGCCATTTAGGATTGGCCAGACAATAGGCTATGGTTTCCTCCAAAATGCGGGCGTTGGCCTTGCCGTCGCCCGTGTCGCATGGCTGCAGGCTGTATACCGAGGCTTCCATGCCGTCGTATCGGGACATGTCTTGGCTTGCGCCCATGAATACTACTTTAAGTTCGTCTATGCGGTTCAGGTTGACCGGCCGGTACTTCGGCGAGCATGTAATCCAGTCGATGCTGCATCCGTCGGGCAGACGGTTGGTGCCGTTGGTCTCTATTTGCACGTATTTGCCTGCCGCGTGCAGCTTGTCGACAAGCGACGCCGTGAGTTGCAGTGTAGGTTCGCCGCCGGTGATGACAACGTGCGATGCCGGATATTCGGACACCTTGCCGACTATCGAGTCTTCGTCCATCTCTGTGTAATCGTTGTGCTCCGTGTCACAAAACGGACATTTCAGGTTGCATCCTGAAAACCTTATGAACACGGCAGGAGTGCCCGTGTAATGGCCTTCGCCTTGCAGTGAGTAGAATATTTCGTTGATGCGCATCTCCCTCGGTTTATTCTTCGTCCTTGATGTATGTCACCTTGTTGTTCCTGCTTTCTTCAATGTCGACGCGGTAGCAGTGTTCTACCTGCTCGCATATCCAGCGTGCAATGTTCTCGGCGGTAGGGTTGAACGGCAGCAGCTCGTTGAAGTCGCCGTGGTCAAGATAGCCGTGTATCTTTTCTTTTATTACCTTGAAGTCGACCACCATGCCTTCGGCATTAAGCTCCTTGGCTTTACAGTGTACGGTTACAATCCAGTTGTGTCCGTGCATCTTGCGGCACTTGCTTTCGTAGGGTAGGGTGAGGCGATGGCATCCTGCTATCTCCATCTGTTTTGAAACATAATACATATTTATTGAATATTCCTGTAGTAAACAATCAAGTCCTGACGTGCCGAGGCTCACGGTGGTCGTGTCCGTACGGCAGTCTTGCAGCGACAATTTGTAAATGTTGCGCCAGCCGGCGCGTAGCCTGTTTTTATTGTCCATGCAAAATTAAGAAAATATCCTGAGAAAAGCCCCGGCTCCTCATAAAAATCTGTATTTGTTGCAGTTATGCCGGCCTGTGCTTCCGTTTGAATTACAGCCCACATCGGCGCTTTGCCTGTACATGCCGATCGGGTCGCAGATGTGCCGTTTTTGCGGTTTAGTATATAAAATCACGTGAGTTCGGCATAAGAAAAGCATAAAAAAGTTGTGGGAATGGAATATTTTTAGTACCTTTATAGTTGACAATCAATAAGTTACATTAA
>ENA-OQQU01000188-OQQU01000188.1-human-gut-metagenome-genome-assembly--contig:-NODE-188-length-41082-cov-5.111366_pt1 | contig 41082 bp, 28 predicted proteins | sample MGYA00243233_ERZ505096 | MGnify/ENA primary metagenome ERZ505096 (study PRJEB26097, sample SAMN02712159) | human gut metagenome | biome: Gut microbiome | host: Homo sapiens | place: Denmark: Copenhagen... | reverse complement strand
GGCGACGCCGCCAGTTCGTGCAGATACCGTCTGCGGAACTCTTCCCAACGGCCTTGCGGGTCGGCATGGAACCATCTCCGGAGGGGAGCGGAGGGCGCGATCTCCTTCGCCCACAGGTCGTAGTGCAACGCCTCCTTGCGGATGCCGCGCGGCCAGAGCTTGTCGACCAGCACCCGCAGTCCGTCCGTGTCCGTTGCGGGTTCGTAGACCCGCTTGATTGCGATTCGTGTCATGTCCTGTCTGTGATTTCGATATACGGTTTCGGACAAGAAATATATCTCTTTTTTCGGATGCACCCGTTTTCTGTCGCGAACGGGCGGAATCTCAGGTTCCCTGCTTTTCCGAAGGGTCCGTATGCAGGGGAGCGGTCTCCATCGTCGCCAGGTCGGCTTTTCCGGAAGCGGCGATGCCGTTGAGGAGGACGTCGCGGGCGCCCGTGCGCTGGAATGCGTAGAGTTCGAAGGCCGGTAATACGGCGACGAAGTGCTCCATAATCTCAGCCTGAATGGATTCGTAGCTCGGCCAGTTCTTGTCGGAGGAGAAGCAGTAGATTTGGATCGGCAGTCCGTTCTCCGTCGCGGGCAGCGTCCGGACCATCAGCAGCAAGTCGCGGCTGACGAAGGGGTGCCGGCGTAGGTACAACGCCATGTAGGCCCGCAGCAGACCGAGATTTGTCTCGATCGTCCCGTTGACCAGTCCGTCGGGATTCTCCGTGTTGGCGACCTTGCCCTCGGCCGCCTGCCGCTGTTTTTCGGCGATGAATTGCGCCAGTTCTTCGTCGAAAGCCTTCATCCGTTCCAGAAATTCGGGCGTGCAGGGTTTGATGCAGTCGAGTTTGAGTGCGTATTCGCGCATGATGCGGCGTCCGCCCGAATCGCTCATGCCCCGCCAGTTGACGAACGATCCGGAGACCAGCGAGTACGGAGGTACGGTGACGATCGTATTGTCGAAATTCTGGACTTTGATGACCGTCAGAGAGATGTCGGTCACGGTGCCGTTGATGCCGTTCTGGGGCATCTCGATCCAGTCGCCGATGCGCAGCATGTCGTTCTCGGAGATCATCACGCCCGCGACCAGCCCCAGGATAGGGTCCTTGAATACCAGCATCAGGACGGCCGTGAAGGCGCCCAGCCCCGTAATCAGGTTGACCGGCGACTTGTCGATCAGGATCGAGACGACGACGATGACCACGACGCAGGAGAAGATCACCTGAAAGATCTGGATGAATCCCTTGATCGGACGGTTTTTCAACTGTCCGTCGTTTTTCAGCGTGTCGCCCACGGTGTTCAGGATCGCGTTGACGGAGATCATCAGCACGATGAAGAAGTAGATCCACGTGACCCGTTCGCTTACGGTGAACCATGCGGAGTCGGTGGCGAAGGCGAAGGGCAGCAGCGCGGAGACGATCAGGGGCGGAATGAGCGCCGTCGATTTGCGGAAGACGCTGTACCGGAACAGCGAATCGAAGAAATCGAGGTGTTTGCGTTTGAGGATCTTCCTGGCCGCGCGGACGAGCAGGAGGTGGACGACGGCCGCCACGACGAACGCGATCGTGACGATGCACACGAGAAACAGGATCTCGTCCAGTTTGTCGAGCAGGTGGCGCGGAATGCCTATCCATGAAAGGAGGTTTTTGATGCCGAGCAACAGGGTTCGGGCGAATTCGTTCGTATTCATATCGGTTCGGTAAGCGGCACGTCTTTCGGCGGGCGGCGGGGCGTTTTCCCTGCCGGAACGCAAAGAATATGCCTTACCCGAAACGGGATCGCAGCCGAAACGCTCCGGCGGATTTTCAGGCGGTGCCACCGCCTGCGGGATACGGATTTCGGCTGAAAAGCGTATCTTTGCCGTGCGGCCGCTCACATGCGGCGCCCGACGGACGATGAAAGAGAGTTGGAAACCCGGCACGATGATCTATCCGCTGCCGGCCGTGCTGGTGGGGTGCGGCGATGCGCCCGACAACTGGAACCTGCTGACCGTGGCGTGGACGGGGACGGTCTGTACCGCACCGCCGATGTGTTACGTCTCGGTGCGTCCCGAACGCCACTCCCATGCGCTGATCGCGCGCACGGGCGAGTTCACGATCAACCTCACCACGGCTGCCATGGCGCGTGCCGTCGACTGGTGCGGCGTCCGTTCGGGTCGCGACTACGACAAATTCCGCGAGACGGGACTCACGCCCCTGCGCGGCGCGGTCGTGGCAGCTCCGGCGTTGGAGGAGTCGCCCGTCGTCGTCGAGTGCCGCGTGCGGCAGATCCTGCCGCTCGGGTCGCACGACATGTTTCTGGCGGAGGTCGTCAACGTGCTGGTCGACGACCGCTACATCGATTCCGCCACGGGGCGTTTCGATCTGGAACGAGCGGGGCTGGTGGCCTATTCGCACGGCGAATATTTCCGGCTGGGCGAGCTGATCGGCCATTTCGGCTGGTCGGTGCGGCGCCGTAAGATCATCGTCCGCGAACGAAAAGGCCGTCGCTGAACGACGGCCTTCCCGCGCGGCTGCCGGCGGTCACAGTTCGATTCCGTAAAGGCGCGACCATTCGCCTCACGGGTGGTAACGTTCGCCCGTCGGCTTTGGAAATAGACGGTGAACCGTTCGACCTCCTGCGGCGATTCCCGCGGCGAAACGATCTCCATAATAAACGGTATTCCCTTCCCGATCAGTATTTGTGTTCCGCCTCCTCGACCTCGCGTTCCGAGATCGGGCGGGTCAACGCCCTCCACGCATACCAGATGTAGGCCGCGACGAAGGGGATCAGCAGCGAGACGACGCTCATCACTTTGAGTGTGAAGAGACTCGACGAACTGTTGGTGATTGCCAGCGAAGACTGCATGTCCGTCAGCGACGGGTAGTAGCAGGTATCGTTCCAGCCCGCCAGCAGCAGCAGTGCCAGCACCGTGAGGATCGTTCCCGCGCCGCTGAACCAGATCGCCCGCCGGCTGCCGTTGCGCCCGCCGCTCCAAAGTCCCCACAGCACCGCAGCGACGCCTGCGAGCAGTACGATAGCGACAGCCGGCATCGCCAGCAGATTGTGCAGGTATTTGTAAGGTTCGATGCTCACCGTGCCGGAGGCAGGGTCGATCGCCCGACCGTCGGAGCAGAGCAGCCACCCGAAGAAGGCGAGGAACGCGGCCAGAAAGAGCAGCGAATAGCCGCACGACAGGCGTCGCGCACGCAGCCGCAGCGTCTCGTCGTCGAGATTGTTGAGGAAAAAGTGGAGCGCCAGCACCCGCGAAAGGGCGAAGACGGCTACTCCCAGCAGCAGATTGCGTGCGTCCGTCAGCGCTTCGAGACCGTGCCACGGCGTCGCCCATTGCGATATGGCCGTGTCGCCGCCCACGGCGGCCATGTTCATGCGGTTGACGGTGAACTCCGCGCCGGTGAAGAATGTGCCCACGGCGACGCCCAGCAGCAGCGGCCCCGCCACGCCGTTGAGTACCAGAAAGGCCTCGTAGGTGCGTTGGCCGAGTACGTTGGACGGTTTGCGGCGGTATTCGTAGGAGACGGCCTGCACGACGAAGACCAGCAGAATGGCCATCCAGACGTAGAATGCGCCGCCGAACGATGTCGAGTAGAATAACGGGAAGGAGGCGAAGAACGCGCCGCCGAAGGTGACGAGCGTCGTGAAGGTGAACTCCCATTTGCGGCCGAGCGCGTTGACGACCAGGTCGCGTTCGGCTTCGGTGCGCCCCATCGTGTAGAGCAATCCCTGACCGCCCTGTACGAAGAGCAGGAAGACCAGCAACGCCCCCAGCAGGGAGATGAGGAACCACCAGTAGTGTTGCAGAAAGAGCAGTGTGTCCATAGTCGTTATTCGTTAGGTCCGATCTTGATCTGGCGCAGCATGATGGCCAGTTCGGCCGCCAGCAGCACCGTGAAGAGCGCGAGGAAGATGAAGAATGTGACGGCCACGGGCGTGGCGGCGATGTGCGACCCCGACACGCAGGCAGGTAGCAGGTTCTGGATCGTCCACGGCTGGCGTCCCACTTCGGCGACGATCCAGCCCGCCTGCGAGGCGAGGTAGGCCAGCGGGATCGACAGGATCATCACCCGCAGCAGCCAGCGTTTGCCTGCGAGCCGGTCGCGGCGGTTGAGCCACCACACGACGGCACAGAGCAGGATGAAGAAACAGCCTGCACCGACCATGACGCGGAACGAATAGAAGACCAGCGGCACGTTGGGCACCGTCTCCTGGGGCGAGCGGAGATAACCGTAGCCGAAGTAGGCGTAGTAGTCGCGCAGGAAGGCCGCCCCTTCGGGCGTCGAGGCGTCGAAAAGCCGTTCGACCTCGTGCATCGCGGCTTCGTCGCCCTTTTCGCGCGCTTCGTGATAGCGGCCCAGCTGGTCGATCGCACGGCGTCCGCGCGACATTTTCTCGGCCGTGGAGAGGATGCCCCGCTCCTCGTTGCCGTAAACCAGATCGTTGATCCCCGGCACGAAGGCGTCGGCCGAGCGGAAACTCATCAGCGAGAGGAGCTTGGGGATGCCGATCTTGAAGTAGAAGGCGTTGTCGTCGCAGGTGCGCTGCCCTTCGGGGCGCAGCAGGCCCACCACCGTCAGCGGCGCCCCCTCCTCGCCGTCGTAGAGCGCCTCCATGGCCGCCAGCTTCATCGGCTGCACGCGCGCCACGATCGCACCCGAGCGGTCGCCCGAAAAGGCCGCCACGAGGGCGAAGACCAGTCCGAAGACCGACGCCAGCGCGATGCTGCTGCGCGCCATGCGGCGGTGGCGTCCGCGCAGCAGGTACCACGCGCTCACGCCCATGACGAAGATCGCCGCCAGGAGGAACGACGAGGTGACCGTATGCGAGAACTTGTTGATCGCCACGGGCGAGAAGAGTACGTCCCAGAACGAATCCATCTCGTTGCGCACCGTGGCGATGTTGAACGAACATCCGACGGGATACTGCATCCAGCTGTTGGCCACCAGAATCCACAGCGCCGAAAGGTTGGCGCCGATGGCCGTGAGCCACGTAGCCGAGAGGTGGAAGCCGCGGCTCACCTTGTCCCAGCCGAAGAACATCACCGCCACGAAGGTCGATTCGAGGAAGAAGGCCATGATCCCCTCGATGGCCAGCGGCGCACCGAAGATGTCGCCCACGAAGTTGGAGTAGTTCGACCAGTTGGTGCCGAACTCGAATTCGAGAATCAGTCCCGTGGCTACGCCGATGGCGAAGTTGATGCCGAACAGCCGCATCCAGAACTTCGTCGTGCTGCGCCAGAAGGGGTCGCCCGTGCGGTAGTAGCGGGTCTCCATCAGCGCGCACAGGACGCTCAGACCGAGCGTCAGCGGGACGAAGAGCCAATGGTAAATGGCCGTCAGGGCGAACTGCGCCCGCGACCACTCCACGCTTTGTAGCATTTCCGAAACCATACGCTTTTCAGTTTTGCGTTTCCAATCCGTGCTTTATCAGTTCGTTGCGCACGATTTCGCCGCGCTCTTCGGCGCTCTTGCCGCCCAGGACGTCGGGGAAAAAGAGCAGCCGCAGGACGACGAACAGGATGAAGAGTTTGATGAGGATAATCGCCCACAGCGTCCGTCCGAGCGTCATCTCCCGGAATCCGTCGTAGTAGAAACGGAAGATGCGGACGGGCAGCGGTCGGCGGTCGGCGTTTTTCATCGGGCGCAACATACTGAGTCTTACGAAACGAAAGATACTGATTATTTTCGAACCGTCAAAAAATTTGCCGAAAAAGAGCGGTGCGGCCGTCTTCGGCGGGAAAACCGAAGGAGCGGTCGGATGCGGCGCAGCGGGGCGGCTTCCGCGTTATTCCAGCTGCCGGTAATAGTACAGTTCGTCCGTTTCGGAGAGTTCGGGGTGGAAGATGTGCACCAGATCCGCCAGCACGCGGTCGGGACGCAGTACGCCCGATTCCCAGAAATCGCTGCCGCCCGCCGCGTTGCGGCGGCGGTTGTTGTCGTAGACGCGCCCCTCGCGCACGGGAGGCGTGTCGGCCAGCCGGGGATTCTGCCGGCGCACTTCGTCGAGGGTGTTGCAGCCGCTCACGTTGAGCCAGAAATCGGACTTGCTCGTGAGGTAGTAGGCCTGCTCGATGTCGATCGGCAGCGTCTGCGTGGCCGTGTTCTCCTCGAAGACGTACCGTGCGCCGGCATCTTCGAGGAGCCGCACCATGTAGCTGTTGCGCGCCGGCATGAACCAGGTGTCGCGGTAGGGGGTGTTGAGCATCACGCGCGGCCGTGCGGCGGTCTGCTGGGCGAGGGCACGCAGCCGTTCGTAGCGTTCGGGAATGGCGGCGAAGAGGCGGGAACCCTCCGTGCGGAGTCCTGCGATCTCGGCGGCGACGACCACCCATTCGCTCTTGCCCAGCGGCGACTCCTCGCAGTGCTCGCCCATGTAGAGGTAGGGGATGCCCAGCTCGCGCAGTTTTCCCGTGAGCGCCGTGTCGGCCCCGCCGATGCCGAAGAGCATTACCAGGTCGGGGCGCAGCGCCATGAGCCGTTCGAAATCGACGTTGCTGTCGAATCCCACGTCGGCGGCCTCCCCGCGGGCGATGCGGCGGCGGAGCGTTTCGTTGATCAGGTATTGCGCTCCGGAGACGCCCACCACGCGGTCGGCCGCTCCGAGGGCGTCGAGCATGGCGATGTAGGATCCCGACATGCAGACCACGCGCCGCGTCTCGTCGCGCAGCACCTGCCCCTCGAAACCTGCGGGGGCCGGTTCGCCGTCGCGGGCGATGAAGAGGTACTGGTCGGTAACCTCGTCGCCGTACCACGGGTTGTGGACGGTGACGAGCGTGCTGCGGCTTCCGGCAGCGCCCGTGATCTCGAATCCCGAGGCGTAGCGGGGCGTGTAGACCGGCAGCGTGAAGTCGCCGATCGGGCGGGCGGCGCGCTGACCGCAGGCGGCCAGCAGCAGGCCGCAGAGCAGGGGGAGGAGGCGTCTCATCGTTTGCGGGTGTGGAATTTGGGTCGGATGTCCAGAAAGATTTCGTAGTTGAGGCGGGGCATGGGGCGCGAGAGCACGGTGACGTACTCGACGTTGAAGAGGTTGCGCACCACCCCTTTGAGCGACAGATCGGCCCATCGCAGCGCGAAGGAGCGTTCGAGCGAGAGGTCGCTCATGTAGTAGGGTTCGAGCCGGCCGGTGCGGAGCGACGTGTCGTTGCTCGTGGTGGTATAGCGTTCGCTGTAATAGTTCCATTTGTAGACGAGTGTCCAGCGGCGCCAGCCCAGCGTCGCCGTGGCGGCCGCGGCGTATTCGGGGACGTAGACCAGCTGTTTGCCGTAGGAGGCGTCGGCGTCGTTGACCGGTTCGCCGTAGTTGATCGAGGGGGTCCATGCGAAGTGGGCGTCGAGGCCGAGCCGCCAGTCGGGCGAGAGGCGCACCGAGGCGTCGACCTTCGTCTCGGCGCCGTAGTTGTGGACTTTGCGGACGTTGCGGGGCGTCCAGTAGCCGCGCCGCGCCTGCACCCAGAGAATCCAGTCGTCGATGTGCGAGTCGAAGAGCGTCGCCTCGCCCCGCAGCGTGTAGCCCTCCGCTTCGCCGCCCAGTGCGAACGATATGCCGCCGTCGTAGGTGAAGCCGTGTTCGGGGCGCAGGTCGGGGTTGCCGCCCGGCTGGTAGTAGCGGTCGTTGAGCGTCGGGTAGCGGTAGTTGCGCGCCACGGAGGCTTTGAGTACCACGTTGCCGCGTTCGGAGACGACCCAGTCGAAGAAAAAGGCGGGGATCAGCGGCACGGCATGGCGGTCGTAGAGTTCGCCGCGCAGGTTGACCGCCAGCCCGATGCGTTCGGTCGGCCGCCATTTGGCCGAGAGGTGTCCCGACAGCTCCACGCGGTAACGGTCGTAGACGTCGCCCTCGTGGTAGGGGCTCTTGTCGCTGCAATCGACCATCGGAACGTGTAGCGCGACGTTGCCCGTGAAGAGCCAGCGCCGGCCGACGTAGTATTCGGCTTCGAACTGTCCGTAGGGAGTATGCAGATAGCTGCGGCTCAGCGTCAGGTCGCTCTGCGCTCCCTGTGCGTTGCGTTGCCGGAAGTCGTAGGCCGAGGCGGTGTAGGCGTAGCCGAGTTTCGCTCCCAGTTTGAGCCGCTCGCGCAGCCGTTCCCACGAGGCCACGGCGCGCAGCGTCTGTTCGCGTTGTTCGTTGAGGATCGTCACGTCGTCGCGGTAGTCGGTCGAGAGGAAGGGCAGCCCGCGTTTCGAGCGGAGGTACCACGCCGAAAGGCCGTAGCGCGTGCCGTCGCCGCGATTGTAGTAGAGTTCCTGCAACAGGTGCAGGTCGCGGAAGTAGCCGCTGCGGTTGCGCTCGACGGGGTGGTAGGTGTCGACCACCGCGCCGTCGGGGCCGTAGACGAGCTCCATCTTGTCGTAGTTGGTGTAGCGGAAGTCGTTGTCCGAGGTGGAGTAGACCGCGCGCGTCGAGGCGCTCCACCGCTGGCCGCCGTAGCTTACGCGCAGGTATTGGTCGAAGGTCGAGAACGATCCGACGCCCTGCACGTATTGCGTTTGCCAGCCCCGCTGCGCGGACGGGCGGGTGCCGAGCACGACGGCGCCGCCCAGTGCGCCGCCCGTGACGCCGATCGACGAGGCGCCGTGCAGCAGCGTCGCGGCGTCGATGAAGAACGCGGGGATCATCGAGAAGTCGACCGTGCCGAGCATCGGCGAGTTGATCCGCATTCCGTTCCACGTCACCTGCGTGTGCGAGGGCGACGTGCCGCGGAATTCGGCCGTCGCGAGCGTGGCACGGCCGTAGCTCTTGATGAAGAGGTTGGCGTTCTGCGTCAGCACGTCGGCCATCGAGAGCGAGATGTTGTCGTGCAGCACGGTCGAATCCAGCTGCGTGCGCTGCACGCCGATCTCCTTCATCGTGCGGCGGGTCACCACCGGCACCTCCTCGATCGGGAGCGACCACGCGGGGCGCTCCTCCTGCGCGGCGGCGAGCAGCGGGAGAATGAGCAGCGGAAGGAGCGTGAGGCGGCGCATGGGTTATTCGGTTTCTCGGTCGATAAGGTGGTAGTCGACGATGTGGTGCACCTCGGTGGAGGTTTCGCCCAGCAGCGCGGTCTTGCCCATCTGGCCGGTCTGTATCTTCACGAAGTCGATGTATTTCAGGTCGGCGGGCCGGCCGTCGAAGGTGCGGGCGTTGCTCAGGCGGAAAAGGCAGAACTGCCCGTCGTAGTCGCTTTTGCCCGCGTTGTCGGCATAACCCCAGTCGTAGGGAGGAACGACGGTCTGCCCCGAAGCGTCGACGTACGAGCGGTCCAGCAGGCGCGTGCCGTAGAAGGTGCACTCTCCTTCGGGCAGCCACGGCTGATAGTAGCTGTCCGAAGGGTTCCAGTAGGCGTTGTGGTCGATCGTGCCCCCGCCGCCGCGGTTGTCGCGCCAGACGACGGCGGCCTGCGCGCGCGTAGGCTGATAGTAGGTGACCGAATAGTCGTAGATCGTTTCAGCGCTGTCGTACTCCGAACCGGCCAGTTCGTACCACGTGTCGTTGGGTTCCCCGTCGCCGTTCTCGTCCTGTGCGACCCAGACGACGCCTGGCTCCGACTGGTAGGAGTAGGGATTGCCGCGGATGGCCAGGTCGACTCCGCCGCCGCTGTTGTCGACGCTGTGGTCGAAGCCTGCGACGACGTAGCCGCCCCACGCTCCCAGCGAGATCATGTAGTTGATGTCGAAGCGCGATTGCACGTAGGCGCACGCTTCGGCCATCGTCGTGGCGGTGAAGAGCGGGCCGTACATATAGCCGCTCACCCACAGTCCGGGCGCGGGCAGGTACTCGAAGACGCGGACGGTCGACGCCCGGCTCGCGGCGTCGGCGGGCCGGTAATAGGTGCCTTCGGCAGCACAGACGTTGACCGACAGTGTTTGCGAGCGGGTCGCATAGCTGTTGCGCATGGTGACCGTCACTTCGTGCGGTCCTTCTTCGAGGGCTTCGAAGCGGTATTCGAGCTGCGCTCCGCGTTGTCGCTCCGTGCCGTCGACCTCCCAGATGTATTCGGCGTCGAAGGCGTTGACGGGGTTCCACCCTTTCAGGCGGATCGTGCGTCCCAGCGCGACGTTATAGACCGTCTGGGGAAATTCCCACGAGAAGGGCATCTGCTCCGGAGACAATACTTTTACAGTGAACGAGACCGAGTCCTCGCCGTCGTCGTTCGCGGCGCTGAACGTCACTTCGTAGTCGCCGCATTCGTGCCGCCGGAAAAGGTACTCCGCCGCTTCGCCGACCGTTTCTCCGTCGATCGTCCATCGGAAGCGCGCCGTCTGGCCGTTCTCGACGGTGGGAGCGATCGTCAGTTCGGCGTCGGCCGCGACGGTGAACCCTCCGACGGGTTCGATGAGCGTGATGCAGGGCGCTTCGAGCGCGTCGACCCGCACGCGCAGTTCGTCCTCGGCGGCGCCGTAGTCATTTTCGACGCGCAGCGAGAGGTAGTAGATGCCGGCCTTGTCGCGCCGGAAGACGTAGGAAGCTTCGCGGCAGACCACCTCGTCGTCGCACGTCCAGGTGAAGCGCGCCCCTTCGGCGTTGGTATAGCTCGGGGCGATGAGCAGTTCGCGCCCCGCCTTCACGCGGTAGCGGGCGTTGGCCTCCTGCTGCGTAATGGTGGGTTGCAGTGCCGAGGTGTCGGTTTGTTCGTCCCCGCCGCAGGCGACGGCGAGCAGTGCGGCGAGCAGGGAGAGCTTCTTTCTCATGGCGGTTTCCTATTTGAATGCGAAGGCGCTGGGTAGCATTCCTTTCACGCCGAACGAGTCGACCAGTTCGGCGCACTGACCGGTGTCGCGGTAGCGGTAGACCACGCCCGGCTGTTTGAAATCGATCGCGTCGCCCACGTAGATCTCCCCATTTGTTGGATCGATGGCGAGTCCGTATATCAAACAGTTTTTTTGGTTGGGAATTAATGGTCTTGTTGGTGCGTGCGCGGCCGTGACCGACATCTTGCAGATGCCGTCGTTGATGAAGTAGAGCACGTCGCCCGCACCGTTGATGCAGAGCTCCGAGGGAGACTCCTCCTTTTCGAAGACGAACTCCTGTTCGACGCGCCAGGTCGCAGCGTCGATGCGGTAGAGACAGGGTTCGGTCTGCCCGTATTCGCTGCCGGCGTAGCCGCCGTCGGTCAGCGCCCACAGTTTGCCGTTGCGGTCGACGACCAGCGAATTGGGCTGGATGCTCCGCAGTTCGATTTCGTGCACCACCTTGTCCTGCTCGGAATCGATGACCAGGATCTTGTTGCTGTACGACCAGCAGTTGACGAAGACCCACTTGCCGTACTGCGCCATCTGTTCCGTGGAGTTGTAGCTGCCCGTCGACGGTGCCTGACCGGTGTGGATGGCGCCCGTTATCTTGCAGGTGCGGGGGTCGAAGACGGTGATGTAGGGGCTGAACAGGTCGGTCACGTAGGCCTTCGTGTCGCTCAGGAAGTGGATGTAGCGCGGCGCGACGATGTGGTTGTTCTCGTCGGGGTGCTGGCTGCTCGCCGCTTCGAGCTTCCCCTCGACGCGGAAGGTGTCGGCGTCGATGGCCCAGATCACGCCCGAATTGCTTATCGGGATGAAGCACCGTCCTTCACGTATGGAGATGGACTGCGCCACGTCGCCCAGTTTGGCGCCGTTGGCACGGTAGAAGACCTCGTCTTGCACCGTGCGTGCGGCGGGGTCGTAGTAGGAGAGCGAGGCGTTGCCGGCGTTCATGTTGCCTTCGCAGAGGCAGAAGACCCCCGCGCTGCCGCCCGTGTCGAAATCCTCTTTTTCAGCCGGCCCCGAACTTTCGCAGGCTGCCAGCAGCAATACGGCGCACCATGCGGCCGCTATCGTTCCGAATCGTATCATAGTCGTCGAACTTTGTCGTATCGGACGGGATCGCGGCGGCGGGAGAGAGGGGAGGGATCGGTCTGGCAGCAGGTCGCGCATGCAGTGTGCGCATTCGGCTTCCGGCCCGTACCCCGCAGGCGTGAATCCGTCTTTTCGGGCCGAAAGCAGGTCTTCTGACTTTTCCTTCTGCGACGCCTTCCCGATCGAAATCAGTGGCCTGAACGTGTCGCGGAGTACATCCGTCGCTCGGGACGGATGTCGGAATTTACAGCAGCGGGAACTGTTCGGGAGTTGCACCCGATTCCCTTTTCATCCGGGCGCAGCGAGGCTTCGCCGCGCCGTTGGAACTCTCGGCGAGGCAAAAATACGAAGAATTTTCCAGAAAGCGGCTTTTTACGGAAAAATAGCGGCGATCTCTCGAAAAGATCGCCGCAGAAGGGTTGCGGATCGTGCCGTCGGCACCGGTTTCCGTCATTCGGCGAGGTGCCAGCCTGTCGTCCCGCGGTGTTCGGGGCAGCCGCCTTCGTGATGGTGTGCGCAGGCGTCGCCCGAATCGGCGATCCGGCCGGCCAGATAGGCCGCGACGACCTCCTCGACAGGCCCGTGGCAGCCGCGGATGACGGCGATACCGTTGCGTTGGAGGACGTTTTTCGCCCCGTCGCCCATGTTGCCGGCGAGCATCACGTCGACGCCCATGGCGTGCAGGCGGGGGGCGATGTCGGATTTACAGCCGCAGCCTTCGGCGGCGGGTAGCGTCTGGCGGCCGGCGATGCGGCGGTCGGCGTCGAGCGTGAAGATCGTGTAGCATTCGCAGTGGCCGAAGTGGTCGTCGACCGCGCCGTTGCGGGTCGGAAGTGCGATTTTTTCCATGATGACAGTATTAACAGGATTATATGTTGTATTCGGTTGTCCGAGTATCTCGGAGTCTTCATTGCGGCGGCAGGCCGGACAGCGGGGTGTTCCGGTGTGGATGCGCCGGCAGTGCGGGCAGCGGTACCAGCGTTCGGAGTGGCAGACCTTTCCGCCTTCGATGCGCAGCGGCCGCCCTTCGACGAGCGCGGCGGCGAGCGTGCGGCGGGCACGGTCGTAGAGACGCGTGCAGGTGGGGCGGGAGATGCCCATGCGCTCGGCCGCCGCGGCCTGTGTCAATCCCTGGTGGTCGATCAGGCGGATCGCTTCGTATTCGTCGTACCGAAGCGTGACGGCTTCGGGAGCGACGCTATCTCCGCCGACGGGACGCATTCCCGCGACGGCGGGCGGTTGGGCGATGTAACAGCATTTGCGGGGACGCGGCATGACAAAAAACTCGTTTCCGCAAAGTTATTAATTATGAACATAAGTTCAAAATAAATTATGGAAAATACGTTATATTATCGTTTGTCCGAAGGTGCAGGGGAGCTTCGGTCGTGCGAAAATCCGGTTCGCTGCGGGGCGTTTCTTCGGGCGAAGGTTTGGATATTTCGTAAAAAAGGCCTATTTTTATCTCCTAATCCGTGAAGACTTTTATGCCGATCAAGTTCTTGTACAGCCTGTTTTGTCTCCTGACCGGAGTGCTTTCGGCGATGTCGTCGCGTGCCGCCGGTCCCGGTGTCATCAATCTGCTGCCGTCCGATTATCGGGCGGCCAACAAGAACTGGGCGGTGGCCGAAGACGATGCGGGAACGCTCTATGCCGGCAACGACAAGGGGCTGCTCGAATTCGACGGCCTGCAATGGCGGTTGTACGAACTGCCCCGCGCCTCGATCGTGCGTTCGGTGGCCCCGCTGTCGCACGACGTGATCTTCACGGGCGGGTTCGAGGAGTTCGGGCGCTGGGATCGCGACGCTTCGGGTGCGCTGCGCTATACGTCGCTCGTTCCGGCTCAGCGCAATCCCCGCTTTTCGGACAGTGATTTCTGGAAAATCTACATCACGCCGCAGGGGGTGTTGTTTCAGTCGTTCCACGGCATCTACCTTTATGATTACGAGCGTGTCCGCCGCCTGACGGGCGAGATGAACATGCTCTTTCTGCTGCGTGCGGGCGACGAGTTCTGGGTGCAGGAGATGGGCGGCCCGCTCTATCGGATGCGGCAAGAGTCCTTCGAGCGACTGCCCGACAGCGAACGCTTCTCGACGACGACCGTGCGGGTGCTGCTGCCCGGGCCGCACGAGGGCGAATGGATCGTGGGGACGGGTACCGACGGATTGTGGCGCTACGACGGCGAACGGTTCACGCCGTGGAGTCCGGCGCTGTCGGAGCGGTTGCGGCGCGACGAACTGAACTGCGGCATCCGAACCTCGCGCGGCACCTATCTCTTCGGGACGCTTTTCGGAGGATTGTACGAGGCCGGTGCCGACGGACGGCTGCTCGCGGTTCTTTCGACCGAAAACCGGCTGCTCAACAACAGTGTGATGGCGCTTGCGGAGGATGCGCAACAAAATGTCTGGGCGGCGCTCGACCGGGGACTTTCGTTGCTGCTGTTCTGCGAAGGGGTGGATTACCATACCTACAACAAGTGGGCGGCCGGTTCGCTCTACGACGCCTGCCGCTGGCAGGGGAAGTTGCTGCTGGCTACCAACCAGGGGGTCTTCGCCGTCGACGAGAGCCGTCTGGCGACGGGCATCGATCCCTCCGATTTCCGCCCCGTGGCCGGCCTGAGCGGTCAGGCGTGGTCGTTCGACCTGCTCGACGGGCGGCTCTACGTGAGCCACAACACGGGCGTCACCGAACTCCGTCCCGATTTTTCGCTGGTACGCCGTTCCGACATGGGCGGTTACGGGTTGCGGCGGGTGAAACTGGGCGAAAAGAGCCGCACCTACTACGCCTCCTATTACAAGTTGCGGCTGCTCGACGACGACGGTACGATGCACGAGGTCGACGGACTGGACGAATCGGTCTACCGCATCGAGGCGGATTATATGCGCAACCTCTGGCTCGAACATCCGTCGAAAGGGGTCTACCGCTGCCGCATGAGCGACGACGGCCGGCGCATCGAGGAGCGGACGCTCTACGGAGGCGGTGCGGGCGACGGACTGCCCTACAAACTCCATTTGCTGCGCGTGGGCGGCCGCGTGGCGCTCATGGGCGACGACAGGTTTTTCCGTTACAACGAATATACGGACTGCATCGAGGCGGATACGGTGCTCGATGCGGCGTTCCGCACGGTGGAGGACATCCGCCGCGTGATTCCCTATGCCGACGAACGGTTCTGGGTCATTACCGGCAGCGGCGTCTGGAAATTGCGTTACGACGGCCGGCGCAGTGCCGAATTGACGCCGTGCGCCGGCATTCCGGTCGACAACATGATCTACGGGTACGAACAGGTGGCGCGGCTCGACGATTCGACCTGTCTTTTCTGCGGGGACAACGGCTTCGAACTCGTCTCATCGCAGGCCGTCGAAATCCCCCCCCCTCCGATTCCTCCGCTACTCGAATCGCTGCGTGCGTCGGGGCGCCGGGGCGATGAGGCGTGGTACGATCTCTCGGCTGCGGTCGAGATTCCTCACCAGCGCAACTCGGTGACTTTCCGTTACGCTCCGCGTCGGGGCGCGGTTCCCGGCCTGCGTTTCCGCCACCGCCTGACGGGCATGGAGAGCGCATGGTCGGAGTCCGACCGGACGGGAACGGCCGATTACGCCCGTTTGCCGCAGGGGCGCTACACCTTCGAGGTCGCCGTGGGCGACGTGTTCGGCCGCTGGTCGGAACCCGCCCGTTTCCCGTTCGTCGTTCTCACGCCCTGGTACGCTACCGGCTGGGCCTATGCGGGCTACGTGCTGCTGCTGGCCTTCACTTTCTATTGTCTGTGGCTGTTGGTGATGCGTTTCTATCGCCGGCGTTACCTGCGGCGTCTGCGCTTGCAGGAGATCGTCGCGTTGCGGCGCGCCAACCGGGAGCTGACCCGGCAGATCGAGACGCGCGACGCCGAGATCGTGGCGCAGAGTTCGACGCTCATTGGGCGCAACGAGATCATCCTGCGCCTGCGCGACATGGTCAACGAGTTCCAGCAGAAGCAGGGTAGCCGCACGACGGCGCCCCTGTGGCAGAAAGTCAACGCCTATGTAAGCAGCAAACTCGATACGGAGAGCGACTGGACGCTGTTCCTGATCAAGTTCGAGCAGAAGCACTCTTCCTATTTCCGCATCATGAAGGAACGCTTCCCCGACCTGACGACCAGCGATCTGCGTCTGAGCGCCTGCCTGAAAATGAATCTTTGTACCAAGGAGATCGCCTCGCTGATGAGTCTGTCGGTGCGGGCGGTCGAGAACGGCCGTTACCGGCTGCGAAAGAAACTCGGATTGACTTCGGCCCAGAATTTGAACGAATTCCTCTTGCATATCGATTCGCAGGAGTCTGGGCCGGAGGATGATGAGAAGTAGAATTTCGATTTTTAATCGGTTGATTTCAAATTATTTCATTGTTCTTTGAGAGGTAATTGAGAGGCAGTGGAAGAGTCTTTTTCGAGGGTGGAGTAGTCGGAGTGTAGCCGCTTTTCCCCGCGATTTTTCCGAACCTTTTAATTTTGTTTTCGTAAAAACTTTTCCGGGCGACGCTTCGGCGGATTCCGTTCCGCATTTCCCTGCCGAGGCGCGGAGCCCACAGTAGAAACATAAACCTAAAATTGCAATGAAAAAGAATCGACCAGAGAGTTGCGGCGTCGGCCGCCTCTTGTTCAAGGCGTTTGTATCGGTCGTTCTGCTGCTCGCGGCCTCCGTATCGGGCGCCTTCGCGCAGAGCACGATCGATGTAACGGGAAAAGTCATCGATGCGGACGGGCAGCCTGTCGTAGGCGCCAGCGTCGTGGTCGCGGGGACGTACACGGGTACGACCACGGGCGCGGACGGCGGTTTCGCACTGAAAGCCCGCGAGGGGCAGGAGTTGGAGGTTTCGTTCATCGGTATGTCCACGCAGCGCGTGCCCGTATCGGCCGTGCCGGTTACGGTGACGCTCGAAAGCGAGTCGACGATGATCGAGCAGGCCGTGGTGATCGGTTACGGTACGGCCAAGAAACGCGATCTGACGGGTTCGATCGTCAACGTCGACGCCGCGACGATCGCCAACCGTCCGGCGTCGAACCCGCTGGCCTCGTTGCAGGGCCGCGTGGCCGGTGTGCAGATCACCAATTCGGGTCGGGCCGGACAGGATCCCGAAATCCGTATCCGCGGTACGAACTCGATCAACGGCTTCGCACCGCTCTATGTGGTGGACGGAATGTTCACCGACAACATCAACTACCTCAATGCGAATGACATCGAATCGTTCGAGATTCTGAAAGACCCCTCGTCGCTGGCTATCTTCGGCGTGCGCGGCGCCAACGGCGTCATCATCGTCACGACCAAACGCGCCAAGATGGGGCAGACGGTGGTGAACGTCAACCAGTCGGTGGGTGTGAAGCACGTGGGGCACCGCATGTCGCTGACCAACGGGCCGCAGTTCAAGGAGCTCTACAACGAGCAGCTTTCGAACATGGGCGGCGATCCGTTCGACTATACCTATTATCAGGCCAATACCGACTGGCAGGACGCCATCTTCCAGAATGCCATGATCAGCCAGACGACGGCCAGCATCATGGGCGCCAACGAAAAGAGCAACTTCTATCTGGGCGTGGGCTACACCTACGAGCAGGGCAGCATCGTGGGTGAGGAGATGCAGAAGGTGACCGTCAATTTCAGCGACGAGTACAAGATGAAGGACTGGCTCAAATTCGGCGTGCAGATGAACGGCGCCTACATGTTGCCGGCCGATGCCAAGAACGTGACCGGCGCCATCCATGCGGCTCCGATCTCGCCGATCTACGACGATGCGACGGGCGGCTACTACAAACTGCCTTCGTTCCAGAGTTCGCAGATCTCCAACCCGATGATCGACATCGAGGAGTTCGCCGCCCACAACAAGGCGCAGAACTACCGCTTCGCGGGCAATGTCTACGGCGAGATCAATTTCCTGCCCGAACTGAAATTCCGCGCCGCCTTCTCGATCGACTACCTGTCGAACAATTCGCGGCTCTTCACGCCTGTGAAATACGAATACGATCCCGATCTGGGGACGATCAACGCCCGCAGCGACCGCGAGTCGCTGTCGCAGACGAAGTCCAACACGCTCAATGCGCAGCAGGACTACATCCTCACCTATGCGAAGACCTTCGCCGACAAGCACGACCTGACGCTGATGGCCGGTCTGACGACCAACTTCACCAACTACGAGGAGCTCACCGGCGGCCGCAGCCAGAACGTCGCTTCGGCCGACCTGCCGATTCCGAACGATCCCGACAAGTGGTGGATCTCGTCGATCGGCGACACGGCGTCGGCGACCAACGGCGGCTCGCAGTACCGCAAGTTCACGATGTCGTACCTGTTCCGTGCGCTCTACAACTACAACCGCCGCTACCTGGTCAACTTCTCGTTCCGCCGCGACGGTGCGTCGGTGTTCAAGTACACGGGCAACACGTGGGACAACTTCTACTCGGTCGGTGCCGGATGGATCATGTCCGAAGAGAATTTCATGCGCAACCAGCATGTGATCGACTACTTGAAGATCAAGGGGTCGTACGGCGTGCTGGGTAACCAGAACGTCGGTACCGAGGGCGGCAATTATCCCGCGTTCCCGACGCTCAACTCCTCGAACGCCATCTTCGGCGACAACATCATCTCCTCCTATGCGCAGGCCTATCTGGCGACGAATCTGCGCTGGGAGAAGACCAAGGCGTGGGAAGTGGGCTTCGAGATGCAGATGTTCAACCAGCGCCTGCACATCGAGCCGACCTATTACAGCAAGAAGACCGAAGACCTGATCTGCTACCTCGAATCGTTCATGGGCGCGCAGGACGGTCTGATCAATTCGGGTTCGATCCGCAACCGCGGCTTCGAGCTGTCGGGATCGTGGAGCGACACGATCGGCGACGATTTCCGCTATACCGTTTCGGGTAACCTGACCACGATCGACAACGAGGTGCTCACGTTGGGCAAGACCTACTATCAGGGCGACAAGAGCGTGGCCGTATCGGAACCGGGCAAGCCCATCGGTTATTTCTACGGCTACGAGGTCGAGGGCATCTACCAGAACAAGGCCGACATCGCCTCGTCGCCGGAAAACACGCTGGCGGCCGTGGCTCCGGGCGACCTGAAATTCCGCGATGTCACGGGCGACGGCAAGATCACCGAAGCCGACCGTACGATGATCGGCAATCCTACGCCCGATTTCACCTACGGTTACTCGGTCAACCTGCAATACAAGAATTTCGATCTGGGTATCGACTTCCAGGGTGTCTACGGAAATGAGCTCTTCAATACGAGCTTCCTGTCGGCATATGCACAGTATAATTATCATACCAAGCGTCTGGGACGTTGGAACGGCGAGGGCACGTCGAACTGGGAGCCGATTCTCGATTCGTCGCGCGCCACGCAGATGATGAATTCGAGCTACTTCATCGAGGACGGCAGTTACCTGCGTCTGAAAAACATCCAGCTGGGTTACAGTTTCGGCGACCGGATCCTCAAGAAGATCCGTCTCAAAGCGCTGCGCGTGTTCATGAACATCGACAACCTGGCCACCTGGTCGCACAACACCGGCTATACGCCCGAGATCGGCGGTACGGCCCTTGCGTTCGGCATCGACACGGGCGACACCTACCCCATGCCGACGACCATTACTTTCGGTGTAAACGTGTCTTTCTAAAACAGCATAACCAATGAAAACGATCATAAGAAATCTGAAACTCTGGATCATCGCCGTCGCGGCGGTCGCATCGGCCGCGTGCAGCGACCTGCTCGACCAACGCCCGCAGGGCCAGTGGACTATCGACGACATCGAAGGCGGCGCCTACTTTTCGCAGGTAATGGCGCTCTACACCAAGGCGCGCCACTACAATATCACGTCGGGTATTCCCGCCTTCGCGGTGCATTACTACCGTTCGGAGGATTCGCGTAAGGGATCGACCACGACCGACGGTGCGGAACATGTGCCGATGTACGAGAATTTCCAGTATTCGGCGGCCAATTCGCTGTTGAATCCTTATTGGACGCAGAACTACGAGATCATCAATGCGGCCAATACCGTGCTCGACCAGATGCAGAAGGCGCAGGAGGCCGGTGAACAGCTCGATGAGGCGGAACTGCAATGCGGCATGGAAGCTCGCTTCTTCCGCGGCTGGTGCTATTTCAATCTGGTGCGTGCCTTCGGCGAGGTGCCGCTCGTCGACTTCGCCATCACCAATTCCGACGAGGCCAATATCCCCAAATCGTCGGTGGACAAGATCTACGAGTTGATCGACGCCGATCTGACGGCGGCCGAAGGGCTGCCCCGCCGCTGGGAGTCGAAATATATCGGGCGGGTCACTTACGGCGCCGCACGTGCGTTGCATGCCAAGACTTACGGCCAGCGCGGTCTGTGGTCGCAGATGTATCAGGCTGCCAAGAACGTGATCGATACCAGGGTCTACAATCTCGACACGCCGTTCGACGAGATTTTCCGCGAAGAGGGCGAAAACTCTTCGGAATCGGTTTGGGAGTTGCAGTGCACGGCCACCGTCGCGCAGCCCGCGACCAACGATCTGGGCAGCCAGTTCTGCCAGGTGCAGGGCTGCCGCGGTTCGGGTACGAGCAATCTGGGCTGGGGCTGGCATATGGCCGACCAGTCGATCGTCGACGTGTTCGAAGAGGGCGATCCGCGCCGCGACGAGACGCTGCTCTACTTCTCGACCCCTTCGAAGCCGTGGCCTGCGATCGCTCCGGAGGCCGGCAACGCCCCCTTCAATGAAAAACTCGTATCGCAGGACGGTCTGGACGGCGACTACTACAACAAGAAAGCCTATTGCAGTCCCGAACTGCGCGAATATTACGGCAGCAACGACGGATTCTGGTACAACATTCGTATGATCCGTTACTCGGACGTGGTGCTGATGGCTGCCGAAGCGGCCTGCGAGATGGGCGGCGAGGCGATGATCGAGGAGGCGCTGGATTATCTGGAACAGGTGCGCGCCCGTGCCCGCGGCACCAATACGAACGTGCTGCCCAAGGTGACGACGACCAACCAGTTGGAGTTGTGCAAGGCGATCCACCATGAACGCCACGTGGAGCTGGCGCTCGAATTCGACCGCTTCTACGATCTGGTGCGCTGGCAGGAGTTCAGTATCGCCGGTGCGGAGGACGGTGCTTCGGCCGTGCTCGGCAACAAGGGCTACACCGCCAAGAACAAATACCTGCCGCTGCCTCAGGAGCAGGTCGACGCCTCGAACGGCGTGCTGGTACAGAATCCCGATTATGCTAATTAAAACAAGTCAGATACCATGAAATTCCTCAGATATTTTCCGTTGATTTTGACGACCGCGGCGCTTTTGTCCCTCGGATCGTGCAAACAGGATTTGGGTCAGGATCCTCCCTTCGACTATCCGGATGAGGGCTCGTCGGGCGTACAGCTTCCCGATCCGCTCTACCATTTGGCCTGCGACGACGATCTGTTCCTCGACGGAACGCTCGCGGGCGAGATGAAGACCTTCACCGGCGAGTCGCCGATGTTCGTCGACGGCAAGTCGGGCAAGGCCTACCAGAACGTCGACGGCCAGGCGCTCATCTTGACGCCCGACGCCGCTTCGACGACAGCGCTCAAATCGTTGGGCAGCTACTCGATTTTCATGTGGATCAAGTTCGACGGTACGAACAAGAATGCAGCGGGTCTCTTCTCCATCGGTAACAAGACGATCGAGGTGGCCGACGTCGCCTTCTTCCTCAACAACGGCAACACGACCACTCCGTCGGAGTTCTTCTTCAAGGGATTCATGCAGGCGACCGGTGCGAGCGGCAAGCCCGATGCGTGGTTCGATGCCGGCGACGACGCCAAGATACAGAATATGGCCGGCGTCTGGGCGCATGTCGGCGTGACCTACGACGCAGGGACCTCGACCATCACGCTCTACCACAACGGCGGGGCGGTCTGCGACCGCGTGTTGAAGGACGGAGCCTTCGGTCCGATGACGTTCGACGAGGTGAGCGGCATCTGCCTCGGCGCCTTCCCGTCGCAGGTCGGCCTGGGTTCGGGTGCCGGCTGGACGGCCGAGGCTTCCTTCTATACGGGAGCCATGGACGAGATCTATCTCTACGATCAGGTGTTGACGCCGGCACAGGTGACGGCACTGTACGAACAGGCGAAATAGCAGGGCTCGATTTCTGCATTGATCGGAAGAGGGGACCGAAATCAGGCCCCCTCTTCTAAAAAAACGACGATATATGAAAGGTTTTCCGTTTTTCAAGCGCCTCTTGCCCGCGCTGGTTTTGCTGGGTGTCGGCTGCGGCGGCGATTCGACCGACGACCGCACGCCCGCGGGCGATCAGCTGGCGTTGAGTTCGGTTACGATCGGCGGGCAGAGCGGCCTGTCGGATTTCGATGACGTGTCGCCCGACGCCGAGATCGTGCTCGACTTCACGGCGGCGCTCGACGCGGCGACCGTCGAGGCCAATATCTATCTGCTCGACGCCGGAGGCGCGAAGGTGGACGCCAGCGACGTTTACGACGGCGCGAAGCGCGTCACGCTCAAACCCTCCGCCGGGTTGAACGCGTATGCTTCCTACCGGTTGATCGTCGACAGCGGCCTGAAATCGGCTGCCGGAGAGGCAATCCTAACCGGCAAGGTGATCCGGATCCGGACGGGGCTGGACACGAGCGACAAATTCCCGCAGATTTCCGACGAGGAGCTGCTCACCAAAGTGCAGCAGCAGACCTTCCGCTATTTCTGGGAGGGTGCCGAACCGACGAGCGGCATGGCGCGCGAGCGCACCTCGTCGGGCGCGACGGTCACTACCGGCGGGACGGGCTTCGGCGTGATGGCCATGACGGTGGCCGCCGAGCGCGGTTTCGTGACCCGCAGCGAGGCGTGCCAGCGGGTGCAGCGGATCGTGACCTTCCTTGCGGAGCGGGCGACCTCCTATCACGGCGCCTTCTCGCACTGGATCGACGGCCAGACGGGGCAGACGCTTCCCTTCTCGGCCGATGACAACGGCGCCGATCTGGTGGAGACCGGGCTGTTGTTCCAGGGGTTGCTGACGGCGCGCGCCTACTTCGACGGCGCCGATGCGGCAGAGAGCAAGCTGCGCGCCGACATCACCGCCTTGTGGGAGGCCGTCGAGTGGGATTTCTTCACCAAGGAGGGGACGGAGAAGGTGCTCTACTGGCATTGGAGTCCCGACAAGGGCTGGGCGATGAACATGCCGATACAGGGGTGGAACGAGGCGTTGATCGTCTACGTGCTGGCCGCCTCGTCGCCGACGCATCCCATCGGCCGCGAAGTGTATGCCGAAGGCTGGGCGCGCGGCGGCGCGATGCGCAACGGCAAGTTGTTCTACGATACCGTGCTGCCGCTGGGCGAGGATTACGGAGGCCCCCTTTTCTGGGCCCAGTATTCCTTCCTGGGGCTGAATCCCCGGGGACTCTCCGATGCCTATGCCGACTATTGGGAGCAGGTGTGCAACCATACCCGGATCAACTACGCGTATTGCGTAGACAACCCCAAGGGGTATGCCGGTTACGGCGCCGACTGCTGGGGACTGACGGCCAGCGATATTCCCGACGGCTACACCGCCTCGTCGCCGACGAACGACCGGGGAGTCATCGCCCCCACGGCAGCCTTGTCGTCGATGCCCTACACGCCCGACGAGTCGATGGCCGCACTGCGCTTCTTCTACTATAAACTGGGCGACAAGTTGTGGAGCGACTACGGGTTTATCGACGCCTTCGATCTCACGACCGGCTGGTTCGACAGAGGAATGCACATCGCCATCGATCAGGGCCCGATCGTGGTGATGATCGAAAACTACCGCACGGGATTGCCGTGGAACCTGTTCATGTCCGATAAGGATGTGCAGAGGGGACTCGCCGAACTCGGATTTACGGTCGAGGCGGGCAGTTGACGCGTGCCGCCGCAAGTGATCCGCGACCGTGAAACTCCGTTTTTCGGGAAGCGAAATATTATACCATAAAAAACAGAGATTACGATATGAAAAAAACACTCATTACCCTGCTGGGCATCGTGCTCTGCGGCGCGGCCGTCGCCGTCGAGAAGCCTGCGGGCGCTACGATGGAGCAGTATGTCGACGCGCTGATGCGCCGCATGACCCTCGAAGAGAAGATCGGCCAGCTCAACCTGCCCAGTGCGGGCGACATCACCACCGGTCAGGCCAAGAGCAGCGACATCGCCGAGAAGATCCGCCGCGGCGAGGTGGGCGGTCTGTTCAATATCAAGGGGGTGGAGAAGATCCGCGACGTGCAGCGTATCGCCGTCGAGGAGAGCCGTCTGGGTATTCCGCTGATCTTCGGCATGGATGTGATCCACGGTTATGAGACGACCTTTCCTATTCCGCTCGGCCTGACGGCCACGTGGGACATGGAGGCCGTCGAGCGTGCGGCCCGTATTTCGGCCGTCGAGGCGAGTGCCGCCGGTATTTGCTGGACTTTCTCCCCGATGGTCGACATTGCGCGCGATCCCCGCTGGGGACGTGCGTCGGAGGGCATCGGCGAAGATCCCTTCCTCGGCAGCGCTGTGGCGCGGTCGTTCGTCTACGGCTATCAGGGGCGTGATCCGATGCATTTTGCCACCGACGAGATCATGGGATGCGTGAAGCACTTTGCTCTCTACGGTGCTGCCGAAGCGGGACGCGACTACAATACGACCGATATGAGCCGCCAGCGCATGTACAACGAATATTTCCCGCCCTACAAGGCGGCCGTCGAGGCAGGCGTGGGCAGCGTCATGGCGTCGTTCAACGAGGTCGACGGGATTCCCGCCACGGCCAACCGCTGGCTGATGACCACCGTGCTGCGCGAGCAGTGGGGCTTCGAGGGCTTCGTCGTCACGGACTACACGGGCATCTACGAGATGATCGCGCACGGTCTGGGCGATCTGAAAGAGGTGTCGGCGCGCGCCGTCGAGGCGGGTGTCGACATGGACATGGTGAGCGAGGGTTATCTGGGAACCTTGCAGCAGTCGCTCGAAGAGGGGCGTATCCCGCTGTCCGATATCGACCGCGCGTGCCGCCTGGTGCTCGAAGCGAAATTCAAGTTGGGACTTTTCGACGATCCCTACCGTTACTGCGATCCGCAGCGCGCCGCCACGCAGATCTATACGCCCGCACACCGCGCCGAGGCGCGCCGTATCGCGGGCGAGAGCTTCGTACTGTTGAAAAACGAAGGCGACGTGCTGCCGCTCCGGCGCGAGGGAACGATCGCCGTGGTCGGCCCGCTGGCCGCTTCGCGCGCGAACATGCCCGGCACGTGGAGCGTCGCTACCGACCTTACGAAGCCGCTGACGCTCGTCGAAGGGTTGCAGCAGGTGGCCGGCGAAGGGGTGAAGATCGTCTATGCCAAGGGCAGCAACGTGATCCGCGACGAGGAGCAGGAGCGCTATGCCACGATGTTCGGGCGCGATATTCCGCGTGACGGCCGCACCGACAAGCAGTTGCTCGACGAGGCGCTCGCCGCGGCGGCCGAGGCCGATGTGGTGGTCGCCGCGCTGGGCGAGGCTTCGGAGATGAGCGGAGAGAGCAGCAGCCGGTCGCAGATCGGCATTCCCGACGTGCAGCAGGAGTTGTTGAAGGCGCTCGTGGCGACGGGCAAACCCGTCGTGCTGGTACTCTTCACGGGGCGCCCGCTGACGCTCGAATGGGAGGCCGAGCACGTGCCTGCGATGCTCAATGTATGGTTCGGCGGCACGCAGGCGGCCGAGGCGATCGGCGACGTACTCTTCGGCGACGTCAACCCGTCGGGCAAACTTCCCGCGACCTTCCCGCGCAGCGTGGGGCAGATACCGCTCTTCTACAACCATAAGAACACGGGACGTCCGCTGCTGGGCGACAAGTTCGAGAAGTTCCGCAGCAACTATCTCGACGTGCCCAACACGCCGCTCTATCCCTTCGGCTACGGTCTGTCGTATACGACCTTCGACTACGGCGACGTGCGCCTTTCGGCGTCGGAGATGACCGCCGACGGGTCGATCGAGGCCACCGTGCGCCTGACGAACAGCGGCCGGCGCGACGGCGTGGAGGTCGTGCAGCTCTACATCCGCGACAGGGTGGGTTCGTCGACCCGTCCCGTGCAGGAGCTCAAAGGCTTCCAGCGCGTGGCGCTCAAAGCGGGCGAGAGCCGCGACGTAAGTTTTACGATCGACGTCTCGCTGCTCAAATATTACGATTTCGACCTGCGGTACGTGGCCGAGCCGGGCGAGTTCGACGTGATGATCGGCGGCGCGAGCGACGCGGTGAAGCAGGCAAGTTTCACCCTGAAATAACCTTCGCGGCATGAAGACGATCAAACGGATTACGGCGGCCGTGGCGGCGCTCGCTCTGGCGGGCGTCGTCGCGGGCTGCGCGCAGCGTCCCGCAGCGACGCTTTCGGACGAGGCGTTGCTGGACAGCGTCGAGCGGCGTACGTTCGATTATTTCTGGTCGGGCGCCGAGCCCAACAGCGGCCTTGCGTGCGAACGGATCAACATGGACGGCATCTATCCCGAAAACGACGAGACGGTCGTGACGACGGGCGGCAGCGGCTTCGGTATTCTGGCGCTTATCGCCGGTATGGAGCGCGGCTACGTCACCCGTGAACAGGGGATCGAACGCTTCGAACGCATCGTCTCGTTCCTCGAACGTGCCGACCGCTTCCACGGCGCCTGGCCTCATTGGATCGAGGGCCGGACGGGCCGCGTGAAACCCTTCGGCAAGAAGGACAACGGAGGCGATCTGGTGGAGACGGCCTTTCTGGTGCAGGGGCTGCTGGCCGCGCATCAGTATTTCGCGCAGGGCAACGAGCGCGAGCAGGCGCTCGCACAGCGTATCGATACGTTGTGGCGCGGCGTCGAGTGGTCGTGGTATCGCAACGGGCAGAACGTCCTCTACTGGCATTGGAGTCCCGAATACGGGTGGGAGATGAATTTCGCCGTACACGGGTTCAACGAGTGTCTGGTGATGTATATTCTGGCGGCCGCTTCGCCGACCTATCCGATCGACCGCGAGGTCTATACCGAGGGGTGGGCCGAGAACGGGGCGATCGTCGACGAGCACGAGGTCGAGGGTTACCGCCTCCGCCTGCGGTATCAGGGCGTCGAGGCCGGTCCGCTCTTCTGGGCGCACTACTCCTTCCTCGGGCTGGATCCGCGCGGGCTGAGAGACGACTACTGCGAGGACTATTTCGGCGAGATGCGCAACTATTCGCTCATCAACCGTGCCTACTGCATCCGCAATCCCCGGCACTACAAGGGTTACGGCAAGGATTGCTGGGGGCTGACGGCCAGTTATTCGACGGCGGGGTATGCGGCGCACGCTCCCGTCGAGCGCGAGGATCGCGGCGTGATCGCCCCCACGGCGGCGCTTTCGTCGATCGTCTATACGCCCGAGGAGTCGATGGATGTGATGCGTTACCTCTACGGGCCGCTTCACGAGAAAGTATGGGGGCCTTACGGCTTCTACGATGCGTTCAGCCAGACCGACGACTGGTATCCGCAGAAGTATCTGGCCATCGATCAGGGGCCGATCGCGGTGATGATCGAGAACCACCGTTCGGAGTTGTTGTGGCGGCTCTTCATGAGCCACCCCGACGTGCAGAACGGTTTGCGGAAGCTGGGCTTCGATTCGCCCGTGCTGCAATAAGGGGCGAAGCAGGATTTTTTGAGACGGGACGCATCGGTCGGTGCGTCCCGTTTTTTCAGATCGAACAGAAGAACGTGACCAGGAAGGGAACGCTGAAATCGGTGACGCAGCCGTGGAAGATCGCTACGACGGCATACTGCGGCCCTGCGACGCGGGTGAGGATCGGGAGGGTGGTATCGAAGGTCGTGGCGCCGCCCGACGAAATCGCGGCCAGCGGCCCGAAACGGCCCGCTACCCACGGTGCGGCCAGCAGCGTGAAGAGTTCGCGCAGGACGTTGCAGAGCAGAGCGACCGTTCCCAGTTCGACGCTGCGCAGTTCGGAGATGAAGATGCTCGACAGCGAATAGTAGCCGAATCCCGCGCCGACGGCCATGGCGTCGGCCGGCGGTACGGTGTGCAGCAGCGGCGATGCGAGCGCCGCTCCGGCCAGCGTTCCGACGACGGTGCAGAGGGGCAGCAGCGCCATGCGGCGGTCGAGCGAGCGGATACGCTCGACGAGCGTGGCGTCGTGTCCCAGCGACACGCCGACCGAGAACATCAGCCCGTAGAGCATGTAGGTGCTTACGGGCGAGGAGGCTGCGGTAGCCGGAATCCATCCCGCGACGCCGAAAATCGCTCCGGCTGCGAAGAAGGCGACGATCACCAGACTGCCGCGCAGTGCGGCGAAGGCCGGCGGAGCGGGTGCGGCGGAGTCGGTCGCGCCGGTGCGTCTGCCGCCGATCGACCGCCACAGCAGCCAGGCGCAGGCGATGCTTCCCGCCAGCGCTCCCGTGCAGAGGACGAGCGCCTGCACGCCGAGCGTGGCCAGCGACCGCATGACCTCTTCGTTGCCGCCCACTTCCGTTCCCAGCATGAAGAGCAGCAGCCAGATGATGAACGTGATGACGCTGCCGAGCGCACGGAGCGGTCGGCGGCGCAGCAAGCGGCCCGTGAGGATGCCGCCGAAGAGGACAGCGAACAGAATCAACATCGGCAGTGCGGAATTTTGCGTGCAAAAATAGGAAAAAAAGCCGACGGCCGCAAGCTGTGCGCCTGCGGCCGTCGGAATGAGGTGCGTCGTTAACGGACGTCGAAGCGGAAGCGGATCGTCCGGCGGTACGCTTCGCCGGGGCGCAGTTCGGCCGAAGGGAAATCGGGGCGGTTCGGTGCGTCGGGGAAACCCTGGCACTCGATCGCCACGCCGTCGTAGTCCGCGTAGGGCCGGCCGCTCTTCGAGAGCGGCGAGCCGGCGAGCCAGTTGCCCGTGTAGACCTGCACGCCCGGCTGTGTGGAGCGGACGCTGAGCCGCCGACCCGATTTCGGGTCGTACAGTTCGGCCACGGTCGTCTCCTCGTCCGCGCGCCAGTCGTCGACGGCCCAGCAGTTGTCGTAGCCTTTGCCGTAGCGCAATGCGGGGAAATCGGCGCGAATGTCGCGGCCGAGCGGTTTGGACGTGCGGAAGTCCATCGGCGTGCCGGCGACGCCGGCGAGTTCGCCCGTGGGAATCAGCGTTTCGTCGGTCGGCAGCCAGCGTGAGGCGCGGAGCCGCAGTTCGTGGCCGAGCACCGATCCTGCGTTCTCGCCCGCGAGGTTCCAGTAGGAGTGGTTCGTCAGGTTGACGATCGTGGGGGCGTCGCACGCGGCTTCGAGTAGGACGGTCAGGCAGCAGTCGTCGTCCCACGCATAGGCGATGCGCGCCGTGAGCGTACCCGGGTAGCCCTCCTCGCCGTCGGGGCTGGTGCGGGTGAAGGCCACGCCGTCGCCGGTCGTTTCACCCTGCCACAGGCGGTTGGCGAATCCCGTCGGGCCGCCGTGCAGATGGTTGGGGCCGTTGTTGACGGCCAGCCGGTACTCCTTGCCGTCGAGCGTGAAGCGCCCTCCGGCGATCCGGTTGGCGAAACGGCCGGGCGTCTTGCCGAAGCAGGCGCCGTCGCCGACGTAATCGGCGTAGGCGCGGTACCCCAGCGCCACGTCGGCCATGCGCCCTTCGCGGTCGGGAACGACGACGGCCGTGACGCCCGCGCCGATGTTGCACACGTCGACGTAAGCCCCCGCGGCGTTCGCGAGGCGGAAGACCTCGATTTGGCCCTGCGCGTGGGGTTCGGTGCGGATTTTCGAGACGGTCATCGCCCTAAAAGAGTTTGGCGGGGTATTCGCCCGCGTCGACCAATGCACGGATCTTGTCGACCACGCCCTGACGGTCGGCGGCGTAGGTCACGCCGAACCACTTGGCCGTGGTGTCGAGCACCTCGACCGTCGCCGTGCCTTCGGTGATGAGTTTGTTGACCATCAGCGGGATGTAATACTCGGCTTTGGGGTTGTCGATGTTGGCGCGCAGGAACTCCTTGAAATACTCCTCCGAGTAGCGGAAGTAGTCGGGCGTGAAGCCCCACATGTTCATCGAGACGGGGGTATTGTCGTCGGTGGTGGTCGGCTGTCCGTCGTCGCCCGTGAAGGTGATGCGGCCGTCGACGCGGGCGATGTCCGTCCGTTCGACCACACCCGTCAGGTAATTGTTCGCATCGGTTCGGCAGATGCCGCGCGCCACGGTGCCGCTCTCCGAGAGGGTGTTGCCCACGCGGTAGCCCACCATGCAGTAGCGGTTCTCTCCGTCGGCTTTCGACAGCCACTGACCCAGTACGCGGAAGCCGTCGCGGCCGTAGAAGTCGTCGGCGTTGATGACGGCGAACGGTTCGCGGATGACCGCCTTGCCCATCAGCACGGCGTGGTTCGTACCCCATGGCTTGGTGCGCCCTTCGGGGTGGACGAAGCCCTCGGGCAGGTCGTCGACCGACTGGAAGACCACCTCGACGGGGATGTGGTTTTCGTATTTGGAGAGGATCTTCGTGCGAAAATCCGCTTCGAAATCCTTGCGGATGACGAAGACAACCTTGCCGAAGCCGCCGCGGATGGCGTCGAAGATCGAGTAATCCATGATCGTCTCGCCGTTGGGGCCGAGACCGTCCAGCTGTTTGAGACCGCCGTAGCGCGAGCCCATGCCTGCGGCCAGTACGAAAAGTGTAGGTTTCATATCGAATCTGTGATTGAATTGCATCGGGGAGGGTTAGTTCATGCCGCGCACGTGTTTTTCCCAGGCCCAGGCCGAGCGGAGCGTCTCTTCGAGAGGCCGTTCGGCCTTCCAGCCCAGTTCTTTGTTGGCGCGCTGCGTGTCGGCCCAGACCGCCTTCACGTCGCCGGCCCGTCTCCCGACGATCTTGTAGTTGAGCGTCAGCCCGTTCGCCCGTTCGAAGCCCTTCACCAGTTCCAGGACCGAGACAGGCGTGCCCGTGCCGATATTGAAAATCTCGTAGGCCTCCTTCATCCGCCGCTGCGTCATGCGGTCGACCGCGGCTACGTGGGCTTTGGCCAGGTCGACGACGTCGATGTAGTCACGCAGGCAGGTGCCGTCGGGCGTGTCGTAGTCGTCGCCGAAGATCGAAAGGCATTCGCGCAGTCCGGCGGCCGTCTGGGTGATGTAGGGCACCAGATTCTGCGGCACGCCGCGCGGCAGTTCGCCGATGAGCGCCGAGGGGTGGGCGCCGATGGGGTTGAAGTAGCGCAGCGCGATGCCGTGCAGGCCCTCGTAGGCCGCGCAGCAGTCGTGCAGGATGTCTTCGGCCATCTGCTTCGTGTTGCCGTAGGGCGAGGTGGCGGGTTTGCGGGGCGTCTGCTCCGTGACGGGCAATGTGTCGGGCTCGCCGTAGACCGTCGCCGACGACGAGAAGAGGATGTTCGGCCGGCCGAACTCCTTCATCAGCGCGCAGACGTTCATGAACGACGCGAGGTTGTTGCGGTAATATTTGAGCGGTTCGGCGACCGACTCGCCGACAGCCTTGTAGGCGGCGAAATGGATGACGGAGCCGAAATCGTATTTTTCGAAGACACGTCGCAGCGCCGCTTCGTCGCAGGTGTCGACCCGCTCGAAGGGAACGTCGACACCCGTGATGCGCCGCACACCCTCGACGGCCTCCGCCTCCGAGTTGGAGAGGTTGTCGATGATGACCGCGTCGTATCCGGCGGCGATCAGTTCCACGGCGGTATGCGAGCCGATGTATCCGGCACCGCCCGAAATCAGTACAGTCTCTTTTGCCATAATCCGAGGATAAGTTGTTGTGCGACAGATGTTCGTTTCAGCCGATCGGTTATTCCATGTCGAAGGTGAATTGGTCGTAGTCGGCCGTGCGCCACGCCTTGTCGCAGGTGACGGGCGAAAGGGCGAACATCGGCGAGAAGGTCCGCACCGATACGGTCCGTCCGTCGGGCAGGAATTCCAGGATGCGCAGCCAGCAGTCGCCGCCGTTGCCGTGCCACTGTCCGTCGGCCGTCTGGGCGTTGAACATCATCTGCGCAACCGATTTGCCGGCGGCGTTCTTGTCCGTGCGGAAGCCGACCGTCTCGAAGTAGTCCGTCGTGGGGTGGCATTCGTGGCCGCAGATGACCAGCCGGATGTTCGACGACGGATAGACGAGCTTGTCCCAGATCGCCTGCTGGTAGTTGGCGTCGGTCAGTTCGTAGGGCTCCGTTTTCTTGCGGTTGCCCTTCCATGCGATGAACGAGTGGGTCAGCAGGATCACCCGCGTGTTCGCGTACCTGGGTTCCGCAACCAGTTTGCGCGCCCATTCGATCGCTTCGTCGCGCGGTGCGAATTCGAGCGATACGACCAGCAGATCGCCCCACGTGTCGGTGTGGAACTCGTAGGCGGCGTTCTCCAACGTGGGGATTCCGTGCGCGTTGTTGCATACCGATACGATTTTGTGACGCCAACACTCGTTGCGCGTCATCGGAAAGTAGTCGGGGAAGCGCGACAGGCGGTTCTCCGACTTGGTGTATCCGTAGTCGTGGTTGCCCGTGCAGACGACGTAGGGCAGCTTGTTGTCGAGCCGCTCGAAGGCGCGCGACGCGGCCCGCCACTGCTCGGCGCTGGTCTGGTCGGTCTTGCGGAAGGCCAGCGGGATGGCTGTTTCATTCTGTTCGACCAGATCGCCCGTGCAGAGCGCCGTGAGGATGCGCAGCGAGTCGATCTCGCGGGCGATCCATGCCGTCTGCAACTCGAACAACGGCTGGTTGGCGGCGAACTTGGTGTAGCTCTGCGGGTCGGGAATGACGATGACAGAGAAGGAATTCGGGTCGCTCAGGCGGGCGCGCAAGGGGTAGTTCTGGGCTTGCAGCGACAGCGTGCCGGCGAGCAGAGCGAAAAGGAAGATCGTTTTTCTCATGTAACGGGATGGTTTGAATCAGTCGATTTTATGTGCGCCGTCCGAGATGACGACGGGATAGACTTTGGGTTCGTGGCCGAACCGCTCGGTGAATTTGCGTTTGGCCGTGGCGATGAAATCGGCGAAGAGGTCGTCCTTCACGAGGTTGATCGTGCAGCCGCCGAAGCCGCCGCCCATCATGCGTGCCCCCGTGACGCCGCATTCGCGGGCCACGTCGACCAGGAAGTCGAGCTCCTCGCACGATACTTCGTAGTCCTTCGACAACCCCTCGTGCGTGGCGTACATCCGCTCCCCGACGGTGGCGTAGTCGCCACGCTGCAAGGCGTCGCAGACGTCGAGCACACGCCGTTCCTCGCCGATCACGAAGCGTGCACGGCGGTAGTCTTCGTCGGAGATCTCATCGCGGATCGCATCGAGCCGCTCCATCGTGGCGCCGCGCAGAAACTCCTGTCCCAGCATCTTCGCCACGCGCTCGCACGACTCGCGCCGGCGGTTGTAGGGCGAGCCGACCAGTTCGTGCTTGACGACCGTATCGAGCAGCACGAGCTTGTAACCGACGGGATCGAAGGGGAAGTATTCGAACTCCATCGAACGGCAGTCGAGCCGCATCAGACAACCCTTCTTGCCGAAGACCGAGGCGAACTGGTCCATGATGCCGCACTTCACGCCGCAGTAGTTGTGCTCGGTCGACTGACCGATGCGTGCCAGTTCGAACTTGTCGATCCCCAGCGCATAGAGGTCGTTGAGCGCAAAGGCGAAGGTCGACTCCAACGCTGCCGACGACGACATGCCCGCTCCCAGCGGTACGTCGCCCGAAAAGGCGGTGTCGAAGCCGCCGATGCGGCCGCCGCGCTTCTGGATTTCGCGGCAGACGCCGAAGATGTAGCGGGCCCACGACTCGGAGGGTTTGTCCTCCTCGCGCAAGCCGAACTCCGCATAGGAGTCCAGATCGACGGCGTAGGCGCGCACGCGGTCGGTGCCGTTGGGGCGGATCATCGCCGTGATGCCGCAGTCGACGGCACCCGGGAAGACGAAGCCGCCGTTGTAGTCGGTGTGTTCGCCGATCAGGTTGATGCGTCCCGCCGAGGCGTAGAGTGTTCCGTGGGTATTGAAATGCCGCTCGAATGCGGCCCTTACATTGGATTGCGTCATGGTCCGAATGGGATTAGTGGTTTTAAAGTCTTACAAATATATAAAAAATTTAGTAAACGGCGATTCCGAAAAACGGGAACGGCCGGAAAATCGTTCACATTCGTGTTCCTTTTCTCGTCTCGGCATGGCCCGGGCGAGCGCGGCTCTGTACTCGGCTTATCGAAAAGTTCCCGTCGAGGACTCGTCGTCTCCGGCGTCTCTGACGGCGAGGGTCGTATGTCAGGCGTGGCGGGGATGCGCCGTCCGGCTGCGGATCGCGGCGAGCATGTCGTCGGTCATCCGCGAAAGATCCCATTCGGGACGCCAGCCCCACTCCTCGCGGGCGCAGGTGTCGTCGAGCGAGTCGGGCCAGCTGCGGGCGATCTCCTCCTTGACGGGATCGATGTTGAAGTCCATCGTGAACGAGGGGATGCGCTTGCGGATCTCGGCGGCGATGATGTCGGGCGTGAAGCTCATCGAGGCGATGTTGAAACTGTTGCGGTGGCGCAGCCGCGCGGGGTCGGCCTCCATCAGTTCCACGCAGGCGCGCAGCACGTCGGGCATGTAGATCATGTCCATGTAGACGTCGTGGGGTACGGCGCAGGTGTAACGGCCGCTTCGAATCGCTTCGTAGTAGATCTCCACGGCATAGTCGGTCGTACCGCCGCCCGGCAGCGTGACGTTCGAAATGATGCCCGGAAAACGGATCGAACGGGTATCGACGCCGTATTTGTGGTGGTAGTAGTTGCCCAGCATCTCTCCCGTCACCTTGCAGATGCCGTAGATCGTCGTGGGCTGCATGACCGTGTCCTGCGGCGTGCGGACTTTGGGCGACGAGGGGCCGAACGCCCCGATCGAGCTGGGGGTGAAGAGCGCGCAATGGTGCTGGCGCGCCACCTCGAGCGAGTTCATCAAGGCGCCGATGTTGACGTGCCACGCCATTTGGGGATTGCGCTCGCCGACGGCCGACAGCAGGGCCACGAGGTTGAAGATCGTGTCGATCTCGTGTCGGGCGACGACCGAGGCTACCGACGTGGCGTTGAGTGCGTCGAGCACTTCGAACGGGCCGTCGGCCCCCAGCGCCTTGCATTCACGTACGTCGGTGGCCACGACGTTGCGCGAGCCGTAAATACCGCGCAGGTAGGTCGTCAGTTCCGATCCGATCTGACCTCCGGCGCCGATAATAAGTATCTTTTTCATCGTTGCGGGTTGATAGTTGTGCGGTTCCGTTCCGCAAATCTAACGAAAGATATAAATAAATCGTGAAAAGCCGCGATTTTTTTTGCCAATTCGAAATTGTTGCTTATTTTTGCAACGCTTTTTAAGGCGATCGCTGTTGTAGCTCAGTGGTAGAGCACTTCCTTGGTAAGGAAGAGGTCACGAGTTCAAGCCTCGTCAACAGCTCATAAAATCAAGAGGTTGCAAAATCTGCAATCTCTTTTTTTGTGCTGTTTTGCGAAGGGAAAGGGGCTGGAAACAGCGGTTTGAGGCGCATTGTTGTACCCTTTGTTGTACCCTAAATCTGCTACTCTCGATTGCTTGCGCAACACGCAAGTAAATGAAAATCAAAGTCGTTTTACGAGCAGGTAAAATCAACAAGCAAGGTCAATCCCCGTTGATGCTTCGATTTACCCACGACCGCACCACGAAATTTGTTGCTTTGGGGCTATCGGTAGAGCCGCATTATTGGAATAAGGATGCCGAAATGATAACGGCAGACTGCCCCGACCGTGCTGCTCTGCAAAGTCAGATAGACAGTACATTATCGACTTACCGAAAGAAAATCCAGCGATTGGAGGCATTGGATATGGAGGTTGATTTTACCAGCCTATTTGACCAGACCGCAAAATGCACTCCACAATTCGTCGATAACTATTTTCAGCAACAAATTACAGCCATGAAACAAGCAGGGAAAATCAACACGGCAATCAAGTACACAGCCACCTGTACCTCACTCGTTAAATTCCATCCTGCCAAATTACGGTTTGAAGAGATCGACGGAAAGTTTTTGAGGAATTTCGAGGCGTTTCTCCATTCGGCGTGTAATCAATCCAATTCGATAGCCACGAAATTTAGTGTACTGAAAGCCGTTTACAATAAGGCCATTGCTGACAAGATTTTCCTTTGCAAGGAGAATCCTTTTATTTCATATAAGGTGGGAAAGCATTGGACACAGACACGTAAACGAGCCATTCATAAAGAGGATATACAACGATTGATGCAGGCAGAATTACCCGTAACGAGGTCTCCCTATACCGAGTTTGCACGGGATATATTCTTGTTTTCTTACTTTTCGGCTGGAATCAATTTCAAGGATATTGCCACCTTACGCTACGTCGATATGGAAGAGGATCGGATTTTCTATCGCCGTCATAAGACAGGAAAAACGATGACTTGTCGATTGCATCCGCAGGCAAGGGAGATCATTGCCAAGTACACCCGTTCGGAAGCTATGCAGGAGGACTATATCTTTCCTGTTCTCGACCGTCATATACACCGTACCGAACAGCAGATTCACAACAGGGTGCATAAGGTTTTAGTCCATATAAACCGAGAGTTGAAAGAGTGGAGCAAACGGCTGGGACTGGCAACGAACTTAACAACCTACGTTGCCCGTCATACCTACGCGACAGTCTTGAAGCGGTCAGGAGTAAGCGTAGCCTTGATTTCCGAATCGCTGGGACACTCTGATCTATCCACTACACAGATTTACTTGGACAGTTTCGAGAACAGTCAGATCGACGCTGCTATGGCTCATCTGTTATAGGTTGGGAAGAGGACAGACATCGACAAGGGGTCTATATTAAACCCCTGTGTCAATGTTTGTCCTCGCTGGTTGTGGATATGTGATTGTACAAGGACAGACTTTGTACGGCGGTATGATTTATAGACCGCTGTACGAAGTTTGTCCTCCCAATCTGTTTCTACGATTGGGTATTATTGGGTAGACAGCGGGGACAGACTTGGGAAAAGGGGTTAATTATAGCCCCCTTTTCCAAGTTTGTCCTTGTTACTCATCAAGATTTACTTATAGTATCGGTCTAATAGAACAGAATAACAAGTAAAACCGTTCTGTTTGACTTTCCAAACAATGTTCTGCCTACCTATTAGAACAAAAACAATGTGTTTTATAGGCTTTTTAGAACAAAATACAATTCATTGCCCAGTACAGGCCGTTTTGCATAAACGAGAACTGGCGGATTCGTTCGGTCTGCAAGACTGGATTTTGTCGTGAGAATGTACGAAAATACTCGTTAAATAATTTGATTTTCGATTGAACTTTTTATATCTTTGCATGGCAATTCCGAGATACTGCATCCACCACTACAAATCGAGCGGTTCCTACAAGGCAGATTCGTCTGCCTTTTCTTTGCGTGGTGTTGCCACATTTTTTGAGTGCGAAATGAAAATTCCCTATAATAGGATAGTTTCAGAATCGAAAAATATGGAATCGTCAGAAAGTGCATCCACTAAAAACAGCCGCTTTTAATGACGCATCATGTAACAGTGAAAACAAATTATTCATGCAAAAAACTTTTCATCGAAAAAGCGAAGCACGATTTTTTGCGATAATTTTTTTCTCACGACTCGTGTGATGAAAAACTTTTTTTGCCTGTTTTTTATTCACGCATTTTTGCGTGTTAAAAAATATCGCTAAAAAAGTATTCATCTTACTTGTGTGGTGAATCTATTTTTCGTGATTGAAACTGTTCTTCATTTTATCGGTTACCACATTTTTTTGAGTGTGAAATGAATATTTCAACTATTGAATGTATTTCAGAATCAGAAAATATGGAATGGATGATAAAGCAGCTAAGCAAAAGTTAGAGAGATAGAAACTTGTTCGCTATATTCCGCTTATTTGGAAGCTGCCATTTGATGATAGAGATTCCATTAAGATTGGAGAGTTAGAAGATTACCACATTTTTTGAGTACGAAATGAATATTTCCTATATAAGTATCTATTCAGAATCAAAAAATATGGAAGATTGTAGAGATAGAAGATTCCCATTAAGAGATAGTAGGTTTTTGAACGACAGGATAGAGAGTTGCTCAAAACTGTCCTATGCAAACTGCTCAAAAGTGTCCTGTATATACACTACCTACTTGTACATAACCTATTCAAGTCTTTCAGACCATGTACTACCACATCAAAGACCGCAGGTGATTCGATAACCGCAAACAGGCCAAAGAGCATTACGGCGTGGCCTGCTTCCGTAAACTGCTGCACTTAAAAGAGATTATATTTACGAACAAACAAAATTCCATTGCCAACGATGAATTATACCGTAATCCCCAAATCGATCATGAACTTTCAGACGGGCAACAGTAAACCCGTCGATGTTTATGTGTGAGCTGTCATTAAATGCTGCTCCAACCACAAGACGAACATTTCCCATGTAACAGAAGAAAAGCTATCCCTGCTTACTGGATTGGATGAACGCTCCATTAGAAGGAGTATTAAACGCTTAAAAGACGCAGGTTATCTTACCGTACAGACCTCTACCGTTAAAGAAGATGCAGACAGAGGATTTATAAAACGGAACATGTATCATATAAAGCCAGAAAAGAGCAACTATTTCTTCCTCGATAACAGTTACTTTAAGAGGAACTATCCCGCCAAGATTGCAGGGTTTCTGCTCTTGTTAAAGTCGGTATGCCTTAATAATACCGATACCATCCAATGAAGCAACAGCCAGATTGCAAAGGCTATCGGCTTGTCGAGAAACACGACAACAGCCCTTATTAAAGAGTGTCAGCAATTAGGACTTATTAAGGCCATAGAAAAAGGCTATGAACTGACGGCTGGTTGTTTTATCAATTCAGCAGTCAGAAAGACCGATGCAGGGATTTATAAGGAGCTATGCGATTTCTGTAAAAAGAAAGGCGTTGCCGCTCCCAAGTGGGATAAACGGGCGATGTCCGTACTGCTTACCAAGTACAATGCAATAGGCTTATCGAGAACAGAGCCGATAAGTCTGACCTGCCAACTCGATAAACGATGCAAGAACCTACCCGAAAAGGTATCGTTGGCCTACTTTATAAAGGCACTCGATATGCAGGGACAGTATCGGGAGGTGATGGAACGAGCCGAACGAGCAAAAACGCTACAAAGAGGAGTTCAAAGGTTTTGCATTCGAATAACAGCCTGCAAATAAAGAATCCATATACAGCCCTCATGCTTGCGCATGCTGGGCTTTTCCCATTTAATAAGGATATGACATAGTTTGCGGATTGTCCCATTTATAAAGGCGCTTCAAATTATGTCACCTGTATTTCTTTTACCTTTTCTCTTTAATGGCGTGCCGCAGGCACTCACTCAATAAGCCCAAGAATGTAAAATCGCATATATACCGCCCACGAACACAGTAACAGATCAAAGCCCCCGCCCCTTGTCGAATGTAAAACTTAAAAATATGGACAGACAAACAAGGGCAAAACGCATTGCGGATTTGCATGTGTTTTATGGGCAGAACGAGGTGGTCGGGGAACTCATCCGTGCAGGCAAGATCGACGAGGAGTATACCTATCCTTTCGTCGATACCGAGGAGGAGGTTTTCGAATGGTGGCTGGTATCGCCTTACCTGGCACGGGAACTCAAAGAGCAGGGCGAGGTCATAATCGACGCACTCGGTTGCCATTGGTGGGGACGTACCACCAGCGGACAGGCTGTCTACATGGACGGCGTGATACAGAAGATTGCAGGAGAGTAAAACTCGGCTTGCATATCGACATAGTAAATTCATAAATTACAGAGATCAGGGGCTTTGCAATTCCGAGAAGATTTTGCAACCTCTGATTTCTGGTTTTGTGCTGGCGTGATACTGGAATATTACACAATAATAAATTGCAAACAATGGATTTCACGCCACCGAGACAGCGTAAAACAAAGATTCGACACAATGTAATATTGCATATCAATACGGAGACATCGGGAAGTGCGGATCGTCTTGGAGACGATTTCCCCAATATGTAAAGAACAAAGTTTACTTTCCAGTTATATCGCTGTTGGATTGTTACGTTGTTTTTAAGACCTTTGTAACTACAATACCCCAAGAGTGTTGCGTATTGAAAAACATTTCCTAACTTTGTGGCATCGTCCCCAAACGGACGAAGACATATTAGTTTAGTGAAAGTGTTTCGCTAATCCTTGGCAGTAAAATTTGGCGATTTTAAGTAAGCAAGGATAGGCAATACAAACACTCATCACCGTGTATAGGCATATATCATTCTTGATATATTCTATTCGGTGTGGGGTATTGTTTATTTGCTTACGGGCTGCGCCAAATGCCTACTGTCAGATAAACGAACAACTCCACACTTTCTTTTTGCTTATAACCCACCGCAGCAGGAGTTGATACGGTAAGAAATCTTACAAATTATGGATTTTAAGATCGGAGATGTTGTCAGACTAAAATCTGGTGGCTATGAAATGACAGTCGCTCAGTATCCATTCAAAACAATGGATGGTGTAGAACATCCAGAAAAAGTTGAATGCAAGTGGTTTAATGGGGATCACCATCTTAAACATGAAGTGTTCCATATCAACGAAATCGAAAAGCTATGAACTACTGGCGTGTGATTTAGAAATTTAAAACTCAAACTCATTATGAAAAAACTATTCTTATTTGCCGCAGTGATGTTTTCGAGTATTTCGTTTTCGTCTTGTTCCGAGGATGGTAACAAAGAGAGCCAGACATCGCAAAAACTACTTAAACAGATAGAAGAGATAAGTGCGGATAAAACTATCTATTATGATTTCAGTTATGACGACCAGCAGCGCCTTGCGGAAGTTAGCATCCATGGTGGTTATATCCATGGTGATGTCGATTTTACTTATACCTATACAGACGACCGTATCAGCGTTAAATATAACAGCAGCAGCGGATCTTATTATGACGCTGCATTTATTCTTGATCATAACGGTTATGTCACCGAATTCGATGTTAATGGCACGACCCGCTGGCGATATGAATACGAAAACGGTTATGTGTCCAAAAAACAGGATAATAATAGTGTTACTACTCCCTATTTTTGGACTTATCGTTGGGAGAACGGTAATCTGATGGAACAACGTAACTCGTATTCTAATTCAACGACGTATACATACACTGATAAACCGAATAAGTTAAACATTAATTTGTTCGATGCGCAATTTGGGTTAGGCAATTTCGGTATCTTTGCATACGTCGTCTTTCTGCCCACCAATTTCAAAGGCTCCATCCCATCCAATTATCCAGCTTCGGCAGACAACAGTAACATATATTACGAATACGATGACGAAGGCTATCCCACACAGATAGTGGGCCCCAATGCCAATTATATATTGACCTACTATTAATCAGTCATCATTACAGAATAGACCTGTGCAGCGGGCTGTTCTGAA
>ENA-OQQU01000129-OQQU01000129.1-human-gut-metagenome-genome-assembly--contig:-NODE-129-length-49001-cov-27.907490_pt1 | contig 49001 bp, 60 predicted proteins | sample MGYA00243233_ERZ505096 | MGnify/ENA primary metagenome ERZ505096 (study PRJEB26097, sample SAMN02712159) | human gut metagenome | biome: Gut microbiome | host: Homo sapiens | place: Denmark... | reverse complement strand
TCGGACATCTTGGCGGTTTAAACTTTGCTAATTGGGGAACATGCGGACATTCATATAAATAAATCCTGTTTGTCCATAGGCATACTCTTTACATGGCACAATCATGATTTAGCTCATTAACAATAGCTTTGTTTATGAACTCATTTATTGTCATACCTGTACTTGCGACAAATGCTGCCACACGTGCATGAAGATCGGATGGCATACGAAGATTGAGTTTACCGCTAAATGGTTTAATCGGCTCAACCCCATCAGCTTTGCAACCTTCGAGATAGCTATCAATTCCTTCTTCAAAATCCTTCCGGAGTTCGTCGATGGTGGTTCCTTCATAAAGAATCAAGGCTTTGTTGCCCATTCCTTGTACCTTACCGCAAAGGCAATTGTCCTCTTTGCTGTATTCTACAGAACCCTTGTAACCTTTGTATTCCAAATAATCCATAATTCTTTATATTAAACCGTTATTCTTTAAATGTTGGTAAATCGTTTTCATCATCCACGCTTTCATTATACTACCAGGGTGAGGACGATGTATATCTATGTACTGCCCTGTTTCTTCGTTCTTGAAACGAATGCGGGAACCGGAAGTTGCCCCTTTATTGTGCTTAGTATAACCGAAGTAGCCAAGTAAAGAAAGGGTCTCTTCAAAGGTGAAATCCTTTGGCAGCTTCTTAAACCTTTCTATCAATTTCTCTTTTGAACCCATTATATTTTCGTTTATGCAAAAGTACTAAATTTAGTACTAATAGCAAAACTTTTTGCACAAAAAAATAGCGATACCACGAAGATACCGCTATTTTTAATGCAAATACTATTATTTTACAAACGATTCTTTCCGTTTATTTCATTAATTTTCTTTTGCTTCTCAATGTCATCATTTTGTTTTTCAGCCTGTTCTTCCTTGATTGCTTCAATCTCGTCCAAAACAGAATCCACGTTCCCTACAAAAGTGATAGCCCGTTCCTGTGACCATATTTCACCATCTTTAGCCTTGATGGCTGTGTCAATCTTGTCTTTGATATCCTCCAGCTTGTATGGCTGCATCTGAACATCTATATCAATTGTCTCGGCGGCTGTTTCAAGAGTTGTATTAACTGAACCTAAAGCGGAAGTCAGGAAGTTTACACGCCGTTGCATAAACTCTCCGACAGTTTCGTTCAGATTCTCCACATTAAGGTGAGTTGACATGAACACATAGTCAAAAGTTACACCGGAAACAGCATTGCCTGTACCCTTCAAAGAATCGAAGGATATACGAGGTGTATTTGTCAGCCCATAGATTTGACTGAGCAATGTTTCCACCTCGAATTTAACTGTATCAGGGACCTGACTCCATGTCAGATACTGGGCGTTTGCACCTTGGCCTGTAAGTTCCACTACCCTATTCTTGAACTCACCGGAGAAATTCTGCACGTCACCGAACAACATAAGTATCGGAAAGAAATGGTAGTCGATGCAGTCTGCGTAATTGGAAAGGAGTTTCTCCAGTCTCACACGAAGGCTCTTGATCTTTTCGCAATAAGCTTCCGGTCTCCACATATAGATTACCGGCATCTTCTTGAACCCATGGGCGAACGAACCTTTGTCTGTCCAGTTATTTGTCAGTTCCCATTGATAAACCATATCCTTGGTGATAGTCATAAAACAGGTAATCTCCACATCGTCTAGGTCTTTCTTTTTGTATTCACGAGAGAGAGCCACCAAATCACCCTGATCGTTGAAGAATGGATAAAGCTTGTCGCCTCGGAAGGGTGACCAAATAGCACTCTTTAAACGGTATTCAGGCTTGGACTTTCCAAAGATATCTGTAACCTTGCGTTTCAGCTTCGTCCAAAAACCATCATCTTTCACCACATACCAATATTCGGCCACTTCCTGCTCAGCCAACCACGCTCTGACAATCTTCTTGTTCTGATACTTCAGTTTGTTCTTCTTGAACACCTGTTTCAATGCAGAAAGGAGACTTTCTTCCGACTGATCCGGCTGACAATCAAGTGTCGGTTCTGTTCCTACTGTGAAAGCTGTTTGAAGGTTTACGATATCCTGCTCGATTGGAAGAGCTATTCTATTTGGTTCAACCTCTTTCTTAACCGCCGGCTCAACGTATTCTTTACCTGTTGTCGGATCGGTAATCCTTTCTTCAGGCTTGGTGATAATTTTGATTTTTGGATATTTTTCCTCGTCAATCACTATCTCATGCCTGTTTGGATTCCAGTCATTATAAAGAGCATGGGCGTTTGGCAACATCGTCTTTCGGCCCTTTTTTAGATAGTATATTTTCCTCTCTACTTCAGGTATAGCTAATATTTCTTCTAAGGTTCTCATATACTAAAAAATTAATGTCCAAATATTCCTGATACATCTTTCGGTTTCATAATCCTGCCTAGAAGTTCACCCAAGACATAATAACGTGCAGCGTCTATACCGTGGTTATCGTGGTCTTCAGGCTCATTGATATAGTTTCCGTCCTTATCTTTTGCCCAAACATAATTCCTGAACTCCCTTTGAAGATTATAAGAACGTCTAGTGATGAAAATCTCCATTCCCTGCATTTTATCAATACCGGCGTTGACAGAACCTTGTCCTTTCTCTACCGCGTATATTTTAATCCCTCCGTTATGAATCTCCTGGATAAGTCGCGGGTCCGCACTGTCGGCAATCACTCTCAGATTCCAAGGGCGCAAGACTTTTATGATGTCGCAGGAAAGCAATCCGGTACGGTAATCTATTTCATCCAGATACAGTGCATTATCAATGATTCCGCATCGGATAGCTGCTGTAGGGTCATTGGTATAACCAAAATCTAGCCCAATAGCCACTTTCTTGCACCACATCGGGAACTCATCCACAATGCCCCATTTCTTGAACACGGCACCTTCGGCCACGTCCGCCCAGCGGCCGATAACCACATGAGCATACTTCTCAGGATTCTTCTCCTTCATTTCCTGAACTTCATTCAGGAACTCTGGAGAAAGATTCGCGATATTGTCAAAGTAAGTCGTATGAATGTGAAGGACATTGGGATGAGTAGAAATCTGCACCTGCACGCCGTCTATCTCGACTAAGCGATGGGTATTCTCGATGTATTTTTTGTAAATGAAGTGGTTGGAATCACAGGGATTCATGATGATAATAATCCGATTCTGTATTCCCTTCTTACGGATGGAGAGCATAATTTTGTCGAACTCTTCTTCGCTGGTCCATTCCTCAGCCTCATCACAGACAAAGGTTGTAATACCCTGAATGGATTTCAGCTTGGCCGTCTGGTTCCCGGAAGAAGTCTTAATACCTCGGAACATGATTCTACTGCCGGTCATACGGTTCACGATATCTGTCTTGGTTGTCTTGAAATACTTCGTGGTTCCGTCCAATTCTATCTTTTCCATCATTTCAGGAATAATAGAGATGTTTGCTGATACCATCGTATATCTGGTATAAAGAATCTGGTGAACAATCTTATCAACAGGAGTCATCTCAAACGTCAGACGCTCAATGAAGGTTGAAGCATTGAAAGACTTGCCAGAATTATGCGTAACCGTTCCATCAGAATGCAAATATCGTTGGTTTCCGTCAAGACAAATACCACACCAATCTCCAATTCCAGCAGACTCTATTGAAAGTTGCGACAAATGCCAATCTTTATTTTTATGAACATCAGCTTTGTTTACAATTTTTCTTTCTACCTTACAAGGTATTTTCCATGTATCACCATTGATATGAACGCGAAAAACTTTGCCGCAATCTTTTCCGCTACAACGTGCATTCTTCACGTTAATACTTGTTCTAAAGCCAAGAGTATCTGCAATATATTTTATTTGCCTTGCAAGTATTTCACTCTTTTGCGTGATTTCATATCCATTGCGACACATAGTTCCATCGGTGTCAAGTAACCCTGCAAGTAATTCGAGACGTACTTTTTCACTATTTGATATGTATTCTTGTGGAACATGTTTATTCCCAATCAAATCGTAATGGCGTAAAATATCCATTATGGGATTCGTCAGTCCACAGTTCTTAGCAAGTCGGAATGTCTTAGCCTTACCTCTTACTCCATTGATTGAAAGATGCAAATTGTGATTTTCTGCATACTCATTAAGGTACTGTTCAATTTCTATATCAGGAGTTGTTATTTGCGGATATATGCTTGTTCCATCACCCAACCATAAGCCAAGCAAATAAGGTTCTAATTTAACGGGACTCTCTTTATAGGGTATTGAATTTGTCTTATACCCTCTAAAATGTTCCTTAAAACGATTGCTGCGATTCAAATAATCAGTAATACGCATATCCGTGTATTCTTCAAAGTCATTGTATCTTCCCTCATTTATAGAAACTTGACTTTTCTTTAAACTGAGGATATGCGCATCATTTACAAAGTAATCTTCTGCACTTGTTTGTCTGACACGGAACATTGCGCTCCTGCCTTTCACCGTAGCAAGGACATTGCGGGGTGTGCCATCGTCACCCATGACACAGTCTCCAACTTTAATATCTTTAATTTGCTTTATTGTCAAATCAGACATTATAATTCCTTGCGTAGGTGTCTCACACCCACGTCCTCCGGTAATGAGGATGATGAATTTCTCGTTATTGGTGTATAACGGATGATAAATTGTCTGGGGAATAATCATTTCAGCTTGTCTTTAATCCATGAATCAATGGTAATACCATGCTCGATATCTTGAGGAATATCAGTGTCTTCATCTTGTAGCTCACCAAAACCGTCTTTTCTTCCTAATGTGGAAAGAAGATAACGAATCATATACCCATCCGGACGTTCACGCCAACCGATAAAATTCCCTTTCTCATCTTTTTCAGGAATACCAAGGGCTAAAACACGTGCGGAAACAAGACATTCATCCACTAAAGCCCCCCTTTCATCTGTGATTGCATCCTTGAATTTATCATCAGCCTTTGCCCAGTCATATACGGTTTTCCTGGTTACACGAAATGTAGCTGCAACTTTTGTAAGATTTCCACCTGTCTTATGGAGGATTTCTCTAAATTTTGAAATGTCTGGTTTTTTCCTCATGCGCGCGTATTCGTTTATTTTGGTTACTCTATTCCAAATTCAACCCTATCCATAAACTCTTTACCATCAATATATCTTTCGTCAAATCCATAACCAAACATTTCCATGAAGTTTGCTCTTTCTGTTGGGCTGCTGAAAGATAGTACGACATAACTCAACATGCCATTGTCCTTTTCAAAGTTATTCTGACTGCTGATTCTATCTTTTATCTTCTGAACTTCATTATGGCGTGCAATTTGGTTTTCTTTTGAAGCCTGATAGAAATTGCAGGAACGATCAATATTTTTATTTTCCGAACCATCTTTGGTAATGTCATCTAAAACAGATAACGAATCATCCAATATATCTTCTTTTCTCCAAATATCATCGTTAACAGAAAAATCGAAATCACCAATTCCGAGCATATTCAAATCGAAGTCATTCAGTCCTGCAAGGTTATAATCTATTCCGTCAAGCATGTCTTTCAGCATATCTGAATCAAATTCACCTTGTACACTTCTGTTATTCATAAAGATGTTCTGCTCTTTTTCAGTCTTTTCATCCATGTGAACAACCTCAACACGAATCAGATAATCATTGTCTTTTGTCTCAGGATTGTATTTATTAACCTCGTCCATCACTGACACTCTTTGGTGTCCTGATACAAGGTTCCCAGAATCCTCGTTCCAAACGATTCCACCAAGCAACCCTACACGCTTTAGATTTGCTTTCAGGTTCTTTCTTGCTTCCTTTGTTATTCTGCGGGGATTGTAGTTGGCAAAGTTTATATCACTACGCTGTATCTCCCTACTTTCAGGCTGGACTATTTTGTTCTCTTTCATAATCGAATATTAATTTTTCAGAATATGGGAACTCTTTCATAATACGTTTATAATCATTGGGATATTTACTGCGCATCAATAGCATTGTATTTAAATCAATGGTAAAACCTTGACTTACGGCATTTGAATCATAGATAAAAGGCTGTATTAACCCTCTTTGCCTAATATACTGAAGCACTTCCTTATTCGTCCACAATGCGAGAGGATAAACCATACCTTTGTCTGTTATATAACCGGACTTCGCAAACTTCTTTAAGCGCATCCGCTTCATATAACCATCTACACCCTTCATACCACTGAAGCCGTATTTGATACCTGTTTCTTCTCTTACCGCCTGCTCTATTTCGCCTATTTTTCTCGGTTTTACTGAGTTGTCAGGCTCACGAAAGAAACCACATGAAATGTAACAGTCACGCTGAAAATGTTCTATCTGACGTACTTCTACATTCTTGTAGTGATTTTCTGCCCATCTGATATAAAGCTGCACATGGTCTAAGTCAGGTATCAAGTACATATAATAGCATATAACCTTATTGAATACACCTGCAAGCATATCCAATAAGGCTATACCATCTTTACCACCAGCAGAATAATACAATACAGCAGTATCCGTCTTTTCTCGGATACTGCGTATTATCTGCATAGAGAGTGCATACTTGTTCATAACTCAACCTTTTGACCCATTTGCCCCACGCACGGCAAAGGCCACACGTAAATCATACCGTCTTTGGTCTCTGTTACCTAACTGCGTTGCACTGGCTGTATTACTACGGTTTGCAACCAATCTACCGCCCAAGCCTGCACCGTTCATGTTCTGACGTGGGCCTGCTACTCTGTTGATTCTTCTCCTTATTTCTCCGACTCAGCTACAAATTTTAAAATTAAACATTTTCTGTACTTATCACTTTGCCAAGATGATACCAGACCTGACATACGAGATAGGTCTTACCGTTTTCTTCAAAAATAAGGTCATTGCCTTCTTCATCGGTAAAAATCACATATTCTTCGCTTTTCACTTCAACAGTCAAGCGTGGCGCATTTTTTCTTCTACCATTAATCAGGTACAAAGCATCATAATGTATAGGTAGAACTTCTATTTCTTTATCATCATCAGGTATCTCTGACTGTTTTTTGTAAATCTTGCCATCATGCTTAAAATACACATAACGAGTGACATTTGAAGGATATACATACCTGTGTTCTACATCTTGTTTGCCGTTTAGAATGTCTAGAAAACATTTTTTATCAATCTGTAATGTCAATACTTTCATAATCGTGTGATATATTTTATTTAGTTGCGGATGCCGGACTCGAACCGGCGACCTCTACCAAGTCAAAGTAGCGAGCTGACCACTGCTCTAATCCGCGATGGTACCTTTTCACAAAGATACCTAATTATGAAGACAATTTTGAATAACAATTCTACACATACGAAACAATACGCCAAATGTTTGTTATTAACTCACAAGCATATTATTTTATTTAGTCTGCTGTGTTTTCAGACCTAACAAATACTTTGTTTTCTCAACATCAATGAAGTTTGTCCATCCTGCATCATGTAGCATTATAGCTGCCTCTGTTATAGTGATATCGCCACATGATACCCTATCTTTCAAAGACTGTAATATACTTTTCATAACCATCTCAAATTTGAATAATAAACGCCATTCAGTATTTTATAATCACCAAATAATCTCACTTCGCCCTGGTACATCATGGCAAACCTTGAATAACCGCAAATCTGCCTTATAGCCCAGTCTGCCTGCTTTGTCCCATATCCAAACCGCTGTATTTGAGGATAAATTTTCATTCTGAAGGCAATTTCACTGTCAGTCATGTCACCAACAGGACAAACGTTCAACGTCCCATTGTGGGCAAAATAAACGCTATTCTCGACAAACGGGTGACAGTTAGCCCTACATATTGAACCGTGCGTGGCAAGTCTGAAATGAATGATGCAGTCCTCGTCGTCACCAACCTCCGACAGGTGGCGTAAGAATGTTCGATAATCCAAACCCTTATGAAAATGATCGGTTGAAACGAACCCGTAACCATTATGGTTTAGCTTCTTGATTTTTGCGAGAGTGTCCAAACTCGGCATCTGGACCCCCTTGGGCTTATATATAATACAACACATATCTGATTAACTTTAAATGTGCGAGGCTCATGCAAGAACCTCGGCACGTGATTTGAAAAATGATTTTTCTTTCGCTGTCAAAAAAGGTATTTCGTCTATCGAATTAACCTCTGAACTCAATACGTTCTTTTTAGACCATGCAACCAGCTTAGCACAGAAGTTCACCCAGTTTGAAATCTTTTCAAAGTCTGTAGAGCCTTGATGCTGTCTGAACTCTATTGTCTTATGGCGTGAATAAGAACATGCATTTACTTTGTAGTATCTGTTACCGTTCATCACATCGAAAATGTCTAATTTTGTCGTACACCTTGTAAAGTCTTTACCCTGCAGTGTCCTACACCACTGGCTGTTGTTGGCACGCCTTGAATTTGCCATAAATGTATCAATAACTCTCTCTAACTTCTGATAGTTCTTGAAAACGTTTATATAAGCCTCGTCAGACAAATTCTGTGCGCCTATATGGACATGAAGACCTGTTGACCTATTAACCTGTGCATTTGCTTCATTTAAAGCCTTGCAGCAGGTTTCTAGGCTTTTCATGCCTGTCTTGCCTGTAAGCACAGGCGACACACATTCGATAGGATTTTCGCCTCTTATTGATGAATCAGATACAAACTTGTAATAATGATTATTGTCTGTGTGGTTGTAGCCCTCATATTGAAACGGCATTGCATTTCTTGTAGCACATTCACGCATAATGCTTGCAGCGACAAGGCATTCAATCTCAACACCAAAAGTAAACTTATGCGATTCTCTTACAGGTTTCGGCAGTTCTGAAAGCAGAAGTTCTATTTCGTACTTTCTCAAGCCTAACTTTATGAAAGCTGCTTTCTTCGTTGACTTAGAGCCTTTCATGTTCTTAATCTCGTCTACTTGTTCATTCAATGTCTTCATAATCGTACGTGTTTAGAATTAATAATCGTGTGTATTTGCAGGGCTTTCGCCCTGCTGGTTAAACTTATCACTTACTCGCTATCCATTGACGATAAATTCTATCACAGATAGCTTCATTGCTCTCAAATAGACTACCATAAGTGTATGTTACATATTCAGGCTTACCATTAGTAGGCCTTATAGTGACTTCGTACTCATCTAATGCACATGGGTTGCATACTATTTTTTTACATTCAACAGTTGCGTCTTGATACTCTTTCATAATCGTATGTATTTTAATTGTTATTACTTCTTGTTTGATGATGCAAAGGTAAATAGTTTTATTTACATTTGCAAGGGTTTTGTAAATAAAATTATTGTTTTTAATATTATTTAAGCAATAATACTATTTACATATATATTGTTGTATATATCTTTGTAATCAGAAAATAATGACTATGAACAGAATAAAAGATGTACTGAAAGAAAAGAACATATCTATAAATGAATTTGCAGATATGGTAGGGGTATCCCGTCAGGCAATCAGTAGACAGTTGTCAGGGAAATTGCTGGTGGAAACCCTGGAAAAATTCGCCTCTGTGTTGAATGTTCCTGTTTGGGAGTTATTGGCATCCAGGGCAGAAATCACTGGAGCCAGCACAACATGCGAATCAGAAGTGAACGGATACGTTAAAGTTAAAGGAACTCTCTATGAAGTTCACTCGTTCGAGGATTTAAAGAAATTACTGGAACTAAATGTTTAACCAATTAATAATATAACCATGAAGAAAATCTTAATTATGTTGCCTATACTGGCTGCGTTGTTTTTTGTTGGGTGCAGTGGCGATGATGAGTCACAAGACCAACCTGTAAATATCACATTGAGTAAAACTGAAATATCCATTCCTGCTAATGATGAAGACAACATTGAAGTTGAAGGAATAGATATAAACGAATGTTCTGTATCGTCAGATGATGAATTTATAGCAGAAGCAATGATTTATGATGGAAAGATAAACATTGAAGCGGGACACGTTGGAGAAACCACCATCACGGTAAAAGCCAAAGGCACAGAAGCTAAATGTATTGTCTCGGTAACTCCTTTGATTGATTATGTTGGCTCGACGGTTACAGAATGGGGAATAACTTATGATGAACTGAAAGAAAAGGTAGAGCGTCCTTACGACAGCTTTATGGATGATTCGCAAAGAGGGTCAAAGAATTTCACTTATACAAAAGAGGGATACAAGATAACCAACAGATATTACTTTGAAAACGGAACTTTATGTGGAGTTGAAAAAGTTATCAAAGGTTCAGGAACTGATACAGATGTATTCTTAAACACGACTAATAGCTTGAATAATTATGTCAATTATGAAAGCAATTATTCAGAAACAATCAATTCTTATCCAAAGGCTAAAGTGCAAGGCTACATATATTCATACCCTCAAAAATATTATGCGGTTTATGAGCAAACAAGATATGATATTTTATGGGAAACAGGCACACGCCCAGAAACCCAAAACTCTGTTTATTTCGCCAAAGATTTAGAAACGGCAAAAGAGCATAAATTTACTTCGCAGAATTAACATCTACTATTTTAGCCCCGTTCCTTATGATTTGAGATTTTATCATATGAAAATCAAAATAGAGAAAGAGAAACAAAATGAAGAAAAGCCGGAAGCATAACGCTCCGGCTTTTTTAGTTGATTAGTCCTTTAACCTTCAACCTTTCTATGATTTGATTGTAAAGATACTCTATATCCTGACGAAAGTCCTTATACTGCTGGTAGATAAATGAAACATCGGCGATGTTGTTTGAAATTACACACGGAGAGACATCCGGGAACACACGGGCAATTTCCGCCCGGACTCCGTTCGGCAGCCGACCTCCAGCCAGCACACTGGGCGCAAACAGGAACAGCACAATGAAAAGAAACTTCTTGCGCTGCATAACGCTATCTGGGTTTGGCGGACAGTCTGTCTCTGAAATAACATCCTTAAACCAGGAATAAATTTCAGGAATGAGTGAAACATCATGCAATAAAGCCGATGAAAGTTCTCGTTCACGCTCTGAAAGTCTTGATTTTTGTTCACGAATGGCCTTTAACTCCATGATTGATGAAAATTCTTTTGTCATAATATGGTCTTTTAGAAGAAAAGTATTATATTTGTGGCCTAATCGTGCGTGGAGTCGGTCTTTTATCGTGGGGCTGGCTCCTTTTTTATTTTTCCATTTCATTACTCAATTCCATATGGGAGATACAAAATGGATGAAACAAAATAAGTTGCTTACTACCGGCAAGTAACTTCATTTCAAAGGCTCTACCCTTGTTAAGGGTAAATCGAAAACGACTTGGCTACATTGTTTAAGAAAATTGATGGTATTATTAACAATAATACAGACATTCTTGATACTAATTGAAATAACCTCAACCAGTAGAGGGAGTGCCCCCTACTGGTTGTATTCCACAAAATCAGTTTCCCTTTCATATTCATAACTGGCTTCTCGAACAGTACCGCATCCTTCAGTACCCAATTCCAGCACCCTTTCTCAGCCCATACTGAAGGATGGTTCCGCACGCAATCGGCAATCACTATGCTGCCAATAATGGCGCCCTGCGGAAGCTCCTCATTATCTCAATAAAGTTTATTCTTGTGAGGAAAGACTTTCCTTAACTGCGTTTCTGTTAGTGCGCTCCATCCCTCCTTGACTGTAGTCTTTGCAGCATGGATAAGTACCCTTTGGCCTATATACTTCGGCGGATACTTCCATATTCTGTTTTCGATGTCTTTGATACCGTGAGCGATTAAGCTTACCACTGCTGTTTTATAGATACGCTTTCATTAATTCTTTCTTTTTAATAAGGGACATATCCGAATGAAAAAGAGTAAAGTGTCAAATTCTAAACTTATCATTATAAATATTGGATATGTCCCTTTTTGTTCTTAATTTTGTTCTGTCAAATTTTAAACTTAAATTACTATGGACATCAAAAATTTAGCAGGCTTATCAAAACCATTAACTAAACTTATTGAAGTTATCGCTAGTGGATGCAACTGGATTGCCCAACCTTATCAAATTAAACGATTAGCCAATGCAAACGCATACGCTTCATCAATCCAATCAAAAGAAGAGTTCAAACAAGGATTAATGAACTCTCTACTTGAATATACTCAACGTTCTATACTTTCTGTTAGAGAAAATAGACAAGTCGAAAATTTAGCAAATATCATCAACTATGCTGAACAGGAATTACAAGCCATCGACAAAATAAATGATACCCCTGTCTCGCCTGAATGGAGTTCTCGCTTTTTTGATTATGCGCAAAACATCTACGAAGAAGAAGCTCAAATTGTTTGGGCTAAAATCTTAGCACAAGAAACGGCCTCACCGGGTAAATTCTTTAAACGAACTTTGGATATTTTACATAACATAGAGCCTTTTGAGGCTAAATGGTTTGTTGAACTCTGTCAATTTGTTTTAGATGATATATATATTCATTTTGATGTAATTCTTTATGAATATTTTAAAACGAATAAGCTACAATCAATGATGGATTGCGGTTTATTAAATGCTCAAAAATGTATTATAACCTTTGATAAGTCTGTAGATACTATTAATTTTAAATCATATCGCCTCATAAAGAAATTTTCCAATATTCAACCGGAAAATATATCTATGTCTGGTTTTACGCTAACTGACGCAGGATATCAATTATACAAAATAACACAAGTCTCTTCCAACTTAGATTTCGTCAAAAAAATTCAAGAACAACTTAAAAATAAAGGCCTTAATTTTGAAATCAAGGAATGCAATACTCAAGAACACCAATAACATTATGACCTGTAATCCTTTTGATTTCAGTAATTATTTCTTCCTTTGATGCTGTTACAAATTGTTGATTTGGACTATCAACGTTCATCTTAATAATAATAGTTGCATACCGTTTAAATATCCACAAAAAACGATATTGGTATGTAACTATTGTTTGTTTTTGGAACTTATAATTCTTTTTCTGCATTATTTCCCTTATTATAATATTCAACAATTGTTTTATTCAATGCTTCCATAAGGCGAAATGTCAGCATTGTCGGCATTTCGTTTGTGTTCATTCTTACAACCCTATGCCAATATGCACTTGCTTTGCTTGTGCCCAACCCAAGTTCTTTCAAGTGTCGCATCTGTAATCTGTCTAATACTTGTTTGCTCATAACATTATATTTTAAATTCCATTTCCACGCCTGCCAAGGTTAGCAAGTTCTGAAGCTCGTGGACGTATTTTACATTCATAGCTCTATCGAACATTAATACAGAGAAATCACAATCATATAGTGCTGTTATCTTTATCACTATATCGCCAGTGTAACATTCGTAGCAAAAATGATATGTGTAGCCAAGAATTTTCCTCTTTGTAAATCCATTCTTCAGCAAAATTCCGCCTGTTAGCAGCATAGGAAACATATCTTCTTCCTTTTCCTCGAAGCCATCGCCCTCGTTACCCTCGAAGTTGAGGTAAACTTCATTTTCAAAGATACTTACTACTTGCATAGGGAATTTAGCATTCTTTCCTGCCAGCACCCAGTTTGCGAGCATCAATTCTTTTGTCTTTATCATAGCTCAATTATTCAAACAATGATGGTTCTTTCCTTTTTGATAAAACATCATTCACGCGTGATATTTCATCGTCAACCTGCTTTTCTAAAGCCTTGCTCTCCTTTAAAAGAGTATTATTCCTGTATTTAAAATACTCTTTCTGTTTTGCTCTCATATTAGAGACCAAATCAAAAAAATCTTTGTTATTCATTTGTATCTCCTTTCTTTTTAAGTTCCTCAATAAAAGCGTCGGCAAAGTCCACAGCCTCTTTTGCACAATGCCGGTCACTCTTGTACTCAAACCCTAAATCTGAATCATCAGCACGCTCTGCCTGACCGTCGTCAAGGTATATTACCGGAAGCATGGCTTTTGCTATTTCATAACGCCTCGTTTCCCAATCAATATCCGTACTAAGAACCTCTTCCACATCCTCAAAATCCCACGCAAGATTAAGCCCTTTTACATTGACGCGTTCATTATCTTTTGAATCAATGTAAGAAACGGAATCGTCCTTATCACGCTCCGCACCCATAATGTTATACCATGCTATCACATCAACTATTTCGCCAGTCTTTCTAATTCTCTTTTTCATTCCGTTTCCTCCTTTACTTCGATAAATAGTTCGCATTTTCCGTCCTCATAACAAGGCTCAATCCAATATATCGGGTAATAATCCTCCATCAACGCTTTCTGACCCAATACAAATCTCTTGCATTTATTGCGAAGAGGACAATATCTGTTATCATGGGTCATAGCTTCGCACATATCCATGTCGTAACTCATTCCGTTTTCTCCTTTGCTATTCTCTTTGCCTCTTTCAAGTCTATTCCATTCTTCACCAGTTCAATAGTCCTATCTCGCCCCAACTTCTTATAGATGGGTATCCAGTCCTTGCGCACGAGGTCGGCAGGCTCTCCGGGCTGAATGGCCATGCCTGACTTCACATAGTGCTTGCTGCGAGGGTTGGACAGCTCTTCCAATGTTATACCTTCGTTATTGACAATTTTGTATTCATCGCCATTCACCTTTATTCCGCCATAATATCGGGCAATGGACAAATGCGAGTTTGCCCAATATTCCTCAGTCATTATCACTGCACTCATTCCGTTTCCTCCTTTCTTTCGGGAAGCAAATCGTCAAGATATGCCCATTCTTCAATCTTATCTTTGTCGCATTCGTAATCATCACATTCCTCATCATCCCAAACCTCATAGCTTACGTTCCAGTAGCGAACTCCATATCCGTACCCCGTTGACAAATATCCTCTCACTAAGCATGGAATTGAAGGTGCCACCTCGTTTTCGTATTCTCCATACACTTGCGGTACTTCTTTTTTCATGTCGTGCCATACGCTGTTAATGCGCCATTCAGCACCGTCCTCGAAAGCCTGCGCAATAGCGTAGCGGTCAAATGTGCCATTTGTGTATGACGGTGTAGCTGCCTGCGAATATTCCAGACATTTCCGTTCAATATCTTCTTTTGTCATAGCAATATCTTATTATATTTTACAATTACTCTATTTATTAAAATAATTCACGATAGTATCTACAATGTAATTATGCTAATATATCAGTCAAACAAAGTCAGTTGCACTAAAACACCTTTAGGGGTTATGATTTCTCCTAAACATTCATTCTTGAATCTTTTTTCCTGTGCATCAAAATACTGTTTATCTATTTCAGTTGCGTAAAAATCGAATCCCATCTTATAAGCTGCTATCCGGGAACTTCCACTTCCTAAATGGGAATCAAAAATCTTGTCACCGGGGTTGGCGAACTTTTTGAAAACCCAATGATATAATTCAACAGGCTTCTGAGTTGGATGTATTTTCGTTTCCCTATTTGCGCCTCCTGTATTTGACAGATGTATAATTGCTGCTGGACAATCAAATGAAGTCCACGCCAACTCAAATTGTGAGAAGTTTTCCCATGGTTGCATCTTATCCCAACATAAAACACCTCGTGTCGGTGGTAGAGGAAAGTAGTTTCCTCCCCATATTACTTGATTACGGCTTACCCTGAAGAGTTCATCAAAATATTTCCGAGGAGGTGGAGAATAATCCCATTCACAGGGCATCGTATTCAATGCTCTGTTTTTTAATTTTCCCGCACCTGAATTCAGCCTGCCTTTCTTCAGTCTCTGTGCAACAGACTGGCTGTTATATCCTCCGCGCTTCCTATTAAGATTGGTACCCATTGACATATTAGGGGCATTAATACCGTAAGGAGGGTCTACAACGGCCAAATCAAAGAATTTATTTGGAATTGACTTCATGTATTCCATACAGTCCATATTATACGCTTCACTTATCATATTCGGCTAATTTATACTAGTTGAGACTTTCAGCTTTTTCAATATATCCTCATGTCATATCATTTTTTCCTCAGGTATGGTGGTCTATTACAAAGATTCCAATGCTACGCAACTTTTCTTATTAGATTGATGTTCTTGTTTACCAATTCTATTATTTCATCGTGCATAGGCGTGTTAGTGTTACATACTCCACGGCTTTGTACGACTTTAAAGGTTTTAAGGCTCAGCTCTATGGTCTCTATTCGGTGTCCTTCCTTGTCCTTTGCTGATAGTATAAGGCTTTCTTTCTTCTTGTAATAGCCGCAAGAATATACACAATGGTGCATCTTTTCGCCTTCTTCGGCCATTTCGGCAACGGAACTGATAACCGATATCACAATATTATCGTTACCGAAGCAGATTCCGAAAAAACGTCCTTTCTGTTCCATGTAGGTATCTTCCCATTTCCGAGCTTCCGCGATACGTTTCTTCTCCTGGATTTTTTCCTCCCTGATACTTTTCTTTTTCATGAGCCGGTCATGTTCTTTTTTCAAACTTTTTGGGCACACGTATTTAGCATTATGTGTATCAAGGTGAAAATAATCAAGTAAATGTAGATAGTCATCATACATAGAACCATCCCTGATGATATACCCGTTACGATTACAGATATTGACTGCCCACGGATGGGAAAGTTTACCTCTATGCAAGTAGAACTCCAGCATTTTATACTGATGTGTTTTCAACAACATTTCCGCATATTCTCTTTCCCCAAGAAGTGAACGTATCAACACGGCTGGAGTAATATTATGGAAAGACGTGCGAAGTCCATTTCTTCGAAGTATAGGAAGCAAATTTACTTTCGGATATATCTTTCCATACAAATCATAACATTTATACCCATAATAGTCATAATTATTTTTTATGCTTATTGGCTGTGTATATATCCACGCGTTTCTTCCCATATTCATCGGCTTGGCCATCACGGTTTCTTTCAAGTCTTCTGTTATCCACTGCTGGCAGACTTCCTCCGCATGATAGAACATTTCTTCCGTCTTTATATTTCTATACTTACTTATTTCCACATGTCGAAGGACCTGGAATTCATTTACCACTGTGAGAATTGTCATGTATTCATACTGGCAAAATCTTTTCTTCCTGCTGGACTTAATAGCAATACGTTCACCACAGTAAGGACACTGTATATAACCATCTTTCTGTCCAGTTACATCAATCCATATTCTTCCACACTCACTACACCACATCTCATCCTTACAACGGTAAGCATTATGTGGAAAGCAATGCTTCTTTCCCCATCGTACTTGTGCTTCTGTTATCGTCGGCAGCCTGCTACTTAATTCGGCCACCAACTTTTCACGTTTATTTCTTGGCTTCATCGTCTTAAAAATCAAATAGTGACGGTTGTAAGGTGTTGCTTTTCTCTCTCTCGGCTTTTCTGCGTTCAGCAAGTTTCTTAGCCTTCTGCTCTTCGGCTGCACGCATACGATAGATGCACTGCTGCTGGTATTCTTTCACAGCCTGCTCGTGGGCTTTTGCTTTGTCTTCTTCCGAAAGTTCATCTGCTGATGTTGAAGCGTTCACGTGTGTCCCTTTTGGCAGCTTGTTAATTTTTATATCGTCTTCGTCGTAGTAGTGGACAGCCAGTCCGAAAACTTCAGCATCTGTCATATAAACAGCATTTCCACGCTTACATGCTTCACCAATGACATAATCGAAACACTCGTCTATATTTTTGTTTGCCTTCGCATAGCACTGCGCAAATTGTTCGTCATTTTTAGCCCGTTCGTCCAGATAAACCTTAATGGCATCTTTGACATGATTTTGTTCTTTGCTCATATTTTGGTATTAATGATTATAACTAAAATTAGAGGAAATTTTCTCTAAATTCCCCCTAATTACCGCTATTATCTTCATTGCTTATTGCTTTTATAGTTCAACTCGTCCGCCTTATCACGTGCGTAAATCCAAGTGTTAGTGTCCGACATTACGTTTAGGACCGCTTTCAGCCCTGTATTAACGGACGGATATTTAATCAAGTCCACGTCATCAGGCAACCACTTATCAAGGAGTTCCTGGGCAATATTGCGTAAGCAATACTCAAGTGCAGAACAGGACATAGACGAGAGGCATGAAGATACAGTCTGTCTGCCCTTACCCTTCATCACAATTGTAAAGTTTGTAAATTTCGCAGCGCGTCTCTTAACATATTCAACGGCCTCACTGGCAAGCGACTGAGCAACCAAAATAGCAGCACAGACGTTAATGTCCGGCACGTTATAGTGTCCAAGTGCATTAGCTATTGCATATCGCAGCTTATCCGTATAAGGCTGCACTATTTCGTATGCGGCATTGCCAAAGTCCGCCACCCACGCCTTGTCGCAATCGTGAGCCAATAACTCACCGATTGCAAGGGTTAGCTTCCGCATTTCGCCCATACTCTGCTTTGTACCTGCCATGCGGTTAATATACTTCTTTATTGTACGGTCATTATATAAGTCAGATAGGCGTTCCTGCATCATATCCAGCGCGTCTGTGGCGTGGATAATTGTGATGTATGCTAAAGCTGCCGAGCCAAAGACAGAACCTGTATATTCGTCTCGTGAACGCTCCACCGACGGCAGCGCGCCTCGCATATAATATGCGTTTGGTTTTATTGAGTTTTTCATTTGTTCCTGATCTGTATATAACCCAGACTTTCAACCTCTCGGAGTTCTTTATATTGGGCCTCATTTATCTCTATGACATTTTCTCCGTTTACAGTCATACCTTGACTGATGCCATAACGCATCCGTATTCGATGAATAATATTAGCATTATTCGTCTTCCAGTAAATAGTTATTCTCATACCCTTTTCCCCCACCTAAACGCTTCAAGAAGCATATAATACAGCCGTCTCTTTTCTTCGATCGTACAGAAGTCAAAGCTGTCCACATACTCTAAAAAATTGAATTTTGTATCCATACTCATTTTATTTTTCATTTTCTAAGGCTAACACCACTGAAAAGGACGGTTTTGGTTATCGCTCTCAACCTGTCTATGGTTCTTTCCCCATACTTCTCCCTCAGCTCATCTATTGTTAGGTTTGTTGTAAGAATCAAGAGTTTACCTTTCTTTTCGGCCTCATCCGCCAGTTCTGCGAAAGCCAGCCTTTTATCACCGTATTTGACGCTAAGATTCTCAGTGCCAATATCATCCACATAGATGATGTGTTTTTGTTTCACTTCATCCAATTTAGCGTTCATCTGCTGTGCATCATAGCAACTTACCACCTTACGGCAATAATGGTTCAAGAGTAGAGGAAGAATCTTACCGCAGATAAGCGTCTTTCCCCGTCCACAATTGCCGAAACAAAGAAGGCCACGCCCTTGATTGCCAGTCATCCAGTTTACCACTTCATCATACTCTGGAAGCCATTGGGCATTTTCCCCGGTAAAGTATCTGATACCTGCCCACAGGAGTCTTTTGGCACCAGGAATGGAAACTTGTACTGTATTGGGCACGGGCGAGAAACCAGTGTCTTTCAGACGCTCTATTGTCTGTTGAAAATTTATCTGTTCCATATTACCAGCCTTTAGTGTATTTTTCAGGTGAATTGTCTTTGAGTACAACACCTATGTTTGCTTTTGAAGAGACTTTTTTCTTCGCTTGTGAGATTATTTCGTTGAATTTTGAATTAATATTAGACACACTGAAATTCTCAAACAGCCAACCATCATTGATTGATGATAGCAGATACTGAAGTGCGTATAATATTGAGTCGTCTGATACATCCATCTGTTTTTGCTTTCTTTGAAATCTCAACTTTTGAAGCAATTGCGTCATATTACCAGCATCTTTAGGTGTCCAATAGTAATCATTTCCGTACACTTTCTTAAAGTGTGATTCAAAAAGAAGACGAGCCTTAGAATTAATTTCCTTAGGCTCGCCTCTTTCTCTTTTACCTCCCCCTTTTAAAGGGGGTGAGGGGGATATATAATTATTTCTTTTTACTTTACTTTGTGTACTACTGTCGTCAGTAACCGAGTTATTGTATACAGAAACCTCGTTTTTGTTGTCAGAAACTAAATAATCCACCACATATTCAATTTCCTCACGTCTTTTAACTGCGCTTTTGAATCGGTTTTGAATACCGTTTGAAGTTAGGATTTGGTATTTGTCAAACAACTCCTTATTAAAGAATCCTACTTGTATCGCTTTCTTTACCACTTCTTCTACAGCACCCTCGGTAGTACCAACTGTGTCAGCCACTACAAAAGATAAGTTCTCGTCCCACTCAATATAATACCCTTTATCTTTGTAGATATTACATAGCAGGCAGATTAGTATTGAAGTCGAAGCTGGACCACATGCTCTCGATATTTTTCGAATCTTTATGTCTGAAAAATAATCCGTGTCAAATGAAAAGTATTCAAGACCTTGTTTCTTTGGTCTTGCCATAATTAAAAAGGATTATCTTTGTTTTTTGTTTTTCTTTGATTTGTGATATTGTTTAGATAAGGCTTTTTCAAAGTTTTCCTTCTTTCATATAATAATTTAATATCATTTTCTCGCCCCATTGCACTATCCTCACCAACTAAGTTATATATACAATCATCATGGCCTAAATATAAACTAATATCAATCGAATTAAGAGCAGATATAATTTCTCGCATTGTAACTCCTCTGGATTTGATTGATTCAATTTCATTTATAACGTCATCCATTGATGAATGTTCTTCTTTATGACAATTCTCACATAAAGTAATGAGTTCCCAATCCTCATATTCCCATATTTTCTTATCTTTATGATAAGTGAGGTGATGTACATTCAACATTGATTCCGTATCTCCACATAGTTGACAAGTGAAATTGTCTTTTTGCATAATCTCTAAACGTCTTTTCTGCCATTTAGGTGATTTAATTTGTTCTTTATAATCCATATGCATTAAATTCTGTTTCTGCAAATATATGTAATTTTTAGAATCTTACGTTTGTCAACTGTCTGTTATTAGAGAATACAGCCCATTTACCGTGTCCTCCATCTACCAAGCGTAAATCCTTGACTTCCCCAAACCGTTTGATATTTCCACAGAGGTCAACAATCCATCCGGCTTCTTTGTTGGGATGAGGACGAATGGCACGGCCAACTATCTGATACCACAAAGCCAAAGACATGGTAGGACGTGCCATGACGATGGTATCAAGTTCAGGATAGTCAAATCCGGTAGTGAGTACACCAACATTGGCAACGACTGGTATATCCCCAGCCTTAAATCCTTCAAGAATATGTTCACGCTCTTTCTTAGGGGTTTCTCCTGAAACTATTGCCGTCCCTGGGATAGACCGCGTAAGTCTTTGAGCTTCTTTTAAGAATCTTGTAAATACCAGTATGCCTTTACGCTTGCCGCCAACTTTCGGATTCATAAGCCTACGGACGATGCTTACCAAAAATCCATAGAAGTCAATACGCTCATATTCTTTTACTACTGATTTGTCCGTATAGTCGGCACCTGTCGTATTTACTTTTAGGTTAAGCTCATTCCAGCCCAAAGGGTTCATTGCGTAATAGTTTAGCTTTGAGAGGTAGTCCATATCCAAAAGGGTTGAAATCTGCACCTGATAGATTACTTCAGAGAACACACAAGGGCGTGTACGTGTGATGAACTTCAACATACTGCCGAAATCCCTGCTTGATGAAAGTCGATAAGGTGTAGCTGTTAATCCTAGCACTTTGCATTTCAGCATGGTAAGAAACTCTTTATACATTCCTTCCTTCGGGTTAACCAGATGGCAATTATGAACAATCAATCCATTATCAAAATCTTTATGGTTCTTGTTGTACCGTCCGGATGTTACAACATAAGTGTGGGAATTTTCTATTTCCATGTTGTAAACCTCTTCTTTTCCAACGTATTCTTTTCCCAGGAATATACTGCATCCGAATTTCCCAAAGGAGTTTTCCCATTTATAAGTACCTGCCATATCCTTATATTCATCAATAAGCTTGTATTTCATTGACGGATGGACATAAGGTGCTATCAGCCTGCATAGTATCTTTATTCCTTCGGAACGGATTCCGACATAATGATATTCTTTCTTTGAGGAAGAACTTTTTGCTTTCCTTGCGGAACAATCTATGCCAAGTCCTTGTAATTTGGAGACGAACAAATCGGTCAGCTCGTCTGATTCTGCAATGCAGCATATGGTCGCACTATTTTGTGTCTCTGATAAATGTCCGTCATCCATATAAATTACTGCAAGTGATTTTAATGTAAGATTTTCTATAGCATATCTTTTGGTACACATTTCATCTGGCATGTACATCACTTCAGAAGTAAACCTGTATGCCGGATTATCGGAAAATCCATTGTGTTCTATTCTTTGTATCTTGTCTCCGCGTCCAAGCATTCCGGCTTTCCATTCAAGGTATTCCTTTTGCTCTTCTCCATGTATAAACCTGAATCTGTTTACATTCAATGTATTTCTCCCCTTGTCCAGGCTTCCGTCTCCGACAATACTTCCAAGGAGGAAATCTATTTGGTCTTGATTAGGCATTTTGAGGTGTGAGCCATTAGGATATGCGCTTAATACAGCATCGCCTACGTTCAGTTCTCCTGCCGGTTTCCAACCATGTAAGGTCAAGAACGGATGATTTTCTGTTACCTTCAAAGAGAAAGACTCATTGAACTTCAACCTGAAAACATCCTTTATGCCATTACATCGGACTGCGATAATCCTATTTGGCAACAAACAATTAGTATCTTCATCGTATGACAATACTTTAGGAAGTTCTTCCCCTGATTCAAATAATTTACATAAGTAACCTATTCTCATCTTTCCTCTTTCCGTACTTACAAATTGTTTATAAGTGAAGCACTCGTCGATGATGATATTCTTGAAATGCTGAAATAGTTCGGGATGGTTAATAACACTGCCAATAGTGGCGAATGTTATCCTTGAAATCTCTTTCCGGCCGAATGATGCGGAATAAATGGAACAGTCCAGAATACCATACGAACAAAGCTTCAGATAATTCTGCTCGAGTATCTCCTTGCTTGGCTGGAATACCAATGTATGCCCTTCGAGGCGGCTGGCAATGTCGGCTATTACAAGGCTCTTGCCGCTGTTATGATGAATAAAGAATTGCCCATCACAATATAAATGGTTTCCGTCAATAGTAAAACCATAATAGTTCCCACGCCCTAAATATTTGACTGAAAATCCTGTTACAAGAACGCTTTTCTTTTGTGAACGTGGCTTGCCTTTTCTGATTTGTACTTTTGTTGGTATAGTATCAAGTTCGCCTGTTATGACCATACGATAGTATGTTTCACCATTTACTATTTTTACAGCTTTAGTACCACAGAAAAAGCCAAGGGAACGGCATAAGAATATGACATCATCTGCAAGTTGTTCCGATTTGGTGCAATATTCGTAGGTGTTTTTATTGCTGTCATAGTAAGAGTCTGTGTCAAGCAGTCCTGCAAGAAGCTCCATTCTGTCAGATTTGGAAGCTGTTTTATAATGAATAGGGATGAATTTGAACGCAGATGTCAATCCAGTAAGCCCCAATTCATCTAAAAATATAGTTATAGGGTTAGGGTTTGCCCGACTTACTCTAATGTTTGAAAGGCTATAAGTAGAAGCTAAATTATTTGGCTTTGTAGCTTTTCTTACTTTCATATTATATTTTGTAGCGAAAGAATACAGGAAATCTTCCACTTCTTTTCGTTGAGAGGTTATGTCAATTCCATTGATTGAACAACCATCCCCAAGGTATAAGCCAAGAAAATAAGGTTCAATGACCGATTTATCTTCATTACCGAAGTTTACAAAGCTTGGTTTTCTCAATTTATGAAGATGTTTGTAATTCTTGCTTGTATTGATATATTCTTCTACGGAAATTTCATCAATCCTCGGCATACAAGATGGAAAATTCTTACCCTCATTAGTTTTGTATAACGAAAGGATGTGACCGCCATTTACTACGAAAGGTTCTCCTTTTATGGGAGTTATTTCATATAACTTATCCACGCCTCTGTGAATTTCCAACACAGTACGTTTGTTTCCATCATCGCCAACAAGCTCATCCCCGACTTTTATATCTTCGACATTCTTAATTGAACCATCATACATTAGGATTTTAGATCCTTTCGCATGGCATCCAGTCGGCAGCACCATGATGGCATTGTTCTTCTTTGCTTTGTTGGCAAAGAAACTGACAGCCGCGTCACTGGCTTTCTGCTGATAATCTCGTAGTCGGTAGGTCATTCTTTTTCTATTTTATATCCTTTAGCTTCCAAGAAATAAATTATCTCGTTCTCATCCATTTCTTCCATCAATGCGTTTAAATCGGATTCGTTCACATTCATTTCAACAGAGAAATATCCATTTATCCTGTATTCAAACGATGTGTTATTGTCTTGTACGTTTACATATCTTGCATCAATAGTTATATTTTTCATAATCCTTTCTCCTTCCTGAGTTTGACGTTCAACACCTTGTAATACTTGATTAGTTCGGCATATTCGAAGTCGCTGTACTTGCGTGTCTGGTTCTTCTTGGATTCCAATAGTAGTACACGTTGCTCTCCATATTTGGCGACAAGCCCGCGGCGGTAGCCTGACATGTTGCCTTCCATGAAGCGGTTGCATTTCCTGCACTGGGCATTGCAATTCATTTCATCGAAACGGGTGGACATGTGCTGACGGTTGATGTAGTGCCCGCAGTCGGCTTGCTCGAATGGCTTTATCTCGTTACAACTTATGCAACGGAAATAACCGTTTGGCATCGCGTCGCGCAACCGGATGTAGAGGGAGAACTCCTTGTCGAGCCTGACTTTCAGATCCGGCTTCTTCTTTACATTAATACCCGCCTTGTCGAATAATGGCAAAGGCTTTTCTTTCTTCTTTTTGGGTGTTCGTTTTATGTAGTATGGCATATCAAAAGAATTTCAGTTATTAAGTATTTCTTAAATGCTTATTGCAGGACATATGGGATTCGAACCCATATAAATACGTCTATCCGTTCTACCCTTAAACTAATGTCCTCCAGTTGTCTTTCCAACTTGTCTTATCTGCACAGATTGTGGTATCGGCAGGATTCGAACCTGCAATGCTTGGCAATCTTCACGTCTTATGCGTAGAACAGTATGATTCGTTTTACATTGATGCCCTGTTTTCATAACATCTTAACCAAGTCTACTAAGAGTTGTCAGCGTCTACCAATTTCGCCACGATACCAAATGCCCGTCTTTCCGGGCTGTCAATTATACTTCGATGATTACGATATCAGGGGCAACACCTTTGATTGCTTCAATCTGTTCGTCAATCACCTTGTTCTTGTATTCTTCAGTAGTCTCATTTGCACCTGCAGAGACCAAGGACAGAGAAACTTCTCGGCCATCAACATCTGCATAAATCTCAACTTCTATTTCTTCACAGGCAAAGCCCTTGAAAAGAGGAATATTGAGCTTGAACGATTTAGGAAGATTGGAATCTACGACCTGTGAATAGTTGTCCGTCTTGTTCCCGTTTTCTTCCTTGCTGCGTTCGATGTCCTGATTCACCTTGGCCTTGAAATTCTTCAAAGTGGAAACCAGCATCATGTTCTGTGACTTGTCCTTGAAGAAAGCACGGTGCATCTTGAAGAACTGGGACAACTTGATAGGTTCCCACTTCTTATCCGTATTGATTCCGAACTCCAGCATTTCCTTTGAAGGCTGAAGGATTCCACCGATTTTAGTCTGATAATAGTTGGTTTCATCTATCGTTAATGCTAACCCCATCTTATCACGGTTTACTATGATATTGGCCGATTTCTGATTAATCAGTTCGACACGCTTTTCCAGCCATTTGAAAGGTGCATCTATCGTTCCATTGATAACTACTCTTTCAGGTTCTTTCGGGTCAAGTGCTACGGGTGCTTCACCTTCACGTAATACAACTTCGATTGGCGTACCGTTATAATCCTTCGGTACTACCAGGTTGATTTTGTTCTCACTCATCTGTTCCTGTTTTACTGTTAATACTGAAAATTGTCTTCTGCATTTCTTGTGGCATAATCGGGCGGCTGTAAACCAGTTCACCTAACTTGTTGTAGAATCCAGCCATTTTCTCCTTGTGGTAGAGGAATTTGGCACATTCCTCGTTGGCTACGAACTCAGAACCACGTTTGATATGGTCCAGAAGTTCCTGCTTTTCTTCGTTCAAAGGCTTCAGACGCTCTTTGAAGTTCTCCATAGCCTCCTTCTTTTCTATCTCCACGTCGTTGATGGTGATTGAAACCTCGGCCAAGGTTTCTTTCTTCTGAGCCAGTTCTTCGGGGGTGAACCGGTGGGTATAGCCGATTTTCTCTACCGCATCGGCATTGTCCTGAAGGAACTGCCACCGTTCCTGCTCAGGGATGTCTTGTCCTAAAAATTTGTCCATAAATATTTTATTTTTGGTTATTATTCTTCAACCATACCTCATATTCTTCTTTATAGAAACCAGGAATAATCCCTTTGCGTTTAAAGTCGATATAGTCCTGTACCATACAATCATCCCAGTCAACTCCGTTGTCGGGTACATCTTCCGTTTCTAATGTACAAAGAGTGTATTCAAATGGATTATACCCACTGTTGAGCCCATATTCTTCAACTATCTTGATTACATTTTCATCGGTGGTTATTTGTTTGATTTCACTTTCAGCCACACACCCGGATATTTCAGAGTGTTTGCCAAGTACTTCACCGAAGTAAACACTGATTTTGTTATTCACTAAGTATTCGACATCTTCTGTATCTGCAATAAATACTCCTTCAAGATTGCCCATTCTTCCGCAATCGAAGTCCATTTTAAATAATGCTTTCATAACTAAATAAATTCTTGATTTCTTTGTATTTCCTGCTGGGCGTATATCAGCATTTGATGTTCATTTGCAGCCGGCAGATAGATACCTGCCACTGATGCACTCCAGTTACGAAAACGGTCAATACTCAAAGTCATTTCGCTTGTGGTAAGCTCTGCTGAACTTCTTAGATAAGTTATTTCTTTACCTTTTTTATTGACCATCTTTCTCTCAAATAAATCACGGTTGCAAGTCCTTTTGTAGAAGTCAATTTTAGCTTCATCAAGGCTACAACCGTATTCACTGCCGAAATACCCTAAAAGCAGATGCAAATAGCTGTTCTGTGCAAGCGTACGGTTGGGATGTTTCTTTCTTACTTCCACGACCGCACGCTCCTTGAATAGCTTGTTTACGTATGCCTTAAACTTTGGTATATCGTATTCATTTTTCAGGTTAAAGATACTCATATCCTAAAATGGTAAATCATCTTTTGGATTGCCATTCGCATCAACCGATGGGGGAAACGCCTGTGCCATTGTCGGCGTAAATGGTGCTGCCGGTTGAGGTGCCTGCTGAACTGGTTGGGCTGCCGGATGGCTGGTTGTACGCCGGAGTTCCAGCTTGTAACATCTGATTGAAGTCATACGCCTAAGCTCGCCATCCTGATTAGTCCATGAACGCCCCTGCAGGGAAAAAGAAACTGTTACTAAATCGCCTATCCTGAACTGATCCAACTCTGCACACTTGTCGCCTGATACCTCAAGCGGTAAAATATTCTCATACTCGCTGCGCTCACCTGTATAAGTATCATAAGTCGTTGCATCCAACAAAAACTCACGTTTCAGAAACGGGGCACCGCCTGTCTTTGATGGTATCTGAACGGTTTTGCCTATTCCAACCATACGTCCTGTTATCTGGTTACTCATCTTCAGCAAAAATTTTCTTGTCTGTTATTAAATCCCTGTTGTCATTCAGGAAACGGATGAATTCCTCACAATGATTTATTAATATGGGGATGTCTCGTTCTGGTACAAATGTGTAACTTTCGGTGTATGTGGATTTGAAATCTGTGATGTTGTACTCAAACAGCCTTACATCACTACCATTTTGCATCAGGCAATACGGATAAACCATGTGTTGCCAGTGGTCTTTGAACTTGCCCACATAGTAACTGCCGGTGGTCTTGATGTCATGTACTGACATAGGCATCAGTTCGTCTATATAACCATATAGAAGAACATCACCAAAACACGTTGGCAAAACTGCTTCAACCCGTTGCTGGGTTAATGCACCTTTGTAATAGTCGGCAAACTCGCGGCAGATTGAAATAGGGAAATTGAACTGTCGGCATTTATAGGTAGCTTGAAGTCCCGTTACAACTTGCCTGCCGTCCGGCATGCTGGATAACAGCCTTTCCACCTGCACGGTCTCCGATTTACGGTTTTCAATCATGCAATCAATCACCTCATTGAAAGCTGTACCCTTGTCAGCTGCTTCACTGTCGAATGGGACACGGTTTATCGTGTCTATCAAACTTTGAAACTGCTTATCTCTGAACTCATCGGGGGTATGTGGGGGATTCTCGCTGAATCCCCAATACCTTTCATAAATGGCATCGCTTCTCAGATACCCGGTAAAGGCATCGAGAAGCGTTGCATAGAACTTGTATTTAGGCTGCTTGGTCTGCATAGGTCTTAGTCTCTTTGTCAAATATCAGTCCGAGGGCTTTTACTTTGGCTGAAAACAGACTTCTCGCCATCGCAAGTGAACTGCCGACATGTTCAAATTCATTAATTCTTGAAGCAAAATCGTTTGCAGATTGCGCATCTGTGATGAATTCGATGTTCTCTTTTATCTCTGCAATTACACGATCGTACTTCGCAGCTTCTTCTTTCTTTACCTGAAGCATATTCAGATACGGCTGGATTACTTTTGTCGTAATAAAGTCATTCTTTGCTGTCGGATTGCCGTTTTTGTCGAGAATGTTAGGCACGAACATTACGCCCGGCAGGTTGCAAGTGTTCTTTCCATCGTTGCGTGATGTGGGGTCAAAGGTAATGGTACGCTTCTGTATGCCATTCTCGTTGCGCATCTCAAGATAGCCCAGCAGGTCTAGCTCTGTTACGATAGAATTATATGATTTCTCACGTAAGGCCGGAATGAACACTGTATCATCACCGTCTTTTCGGGTATCACGGTGGGCAACAAACACCACGTTCTTGTTCAATGATGAAAGTGTGCGCGTCATCCAAGAAAATTCAGCGTTTATGCCGCCCCAGTCCCTGATTTGCGGCTGACGTGTTCCACACTTGTAAGTGATGATGAAGTCCATCATCTTGCCAATGGTATCAACCACTATTGTCTGATATGCCGACAGGTTTTCTTGCAACACCTGTTGTACATCCTGCCACGAACCGACCTGTACAATGTCTATGCCGTCCAAATGAGCCATGTTTACACGTTTAACACCATTGTCAAAGTCGAGCAATAATGGTTTTGGTGCGCTCAAAGCAACCGTTGTATTGTGTGTTACAATATAATTATCTGTTACATACAATTCATCTTCATTAGATACTTTTATGCAAACGCACTCACAATCATCAACACGAGTAACATCAATGATGTATCTCGAAACTTTTGCATCGTTCCATTGAGCGGCTTTTCTTCACAAAGAAAATGGACATATTTTAATTCTCATGCTTACTCTGTACTCGTCACTTTTATCCTCTCTTTCGTAGACATGAACATTAGCAATTCCACCAAGAGAGTTTACAAGCTCTACTACATCGTAGGCCAATATTTTACTGCTGGTTGAAAAATAAATCCTGTTCTTGCAGGCAAAGCCATCGGTATCCATTAAGCCACGCAATAAAGAAAGACGTTGGTTCTTGCTTCCGTATTTATAAATATCAGGGATGAATTTATCACCTGACTTTACATCCAATTCCAAACGCTTTAAACGCTGAATGTATCCTTCTCCATCTCCTTTGCGTACAATACCATACTGAGGACAATTTGGAGCATCGTTCTTTTTTAACTCATATTCGCATGGCAATACGTCTTTTACCGTTTCTGCGATTTGGTTGTCCATATCAGGATTTGAAAATAATGCAACGCTTCCGGTCAAAGAACCATCGCCTATAAGAACACCAAGAATGTAAGGACTGACTTCATATTCCCGTTCTGGAAAATCCATAGCATCCGCCACTGGGATTTCAAATCGTGGCATCGCCTTTCTTCCAGTACGTTCCTCTCTTGGAGTCTGTTTACAGACAATTCCTTTTGATAACATTTCTTTTAAGGTCAGATTTTTAAAACCTGCTTTTCTACTGTTACCAGAACTTGCACGAACATTCCAAATATGTTCTTCATCACAATAGGTAATAGCCCCATCATTTGTTGTTACTTTATACACAGGTCGAACACCTTGCGGATATACACCAATAACTTCTTGAATTTTTCCATCCTTACCCATTACCTTATCGCCGATTGAAATATCAGCAAGTTTTTTGTACCCATGTGGGGTTAATACTTGACAATACAAAGGTTGGGCTTTTCCCATACCAGCTTGACCGTATATCATCATTTTTACTGTTGACGGGATTACTAATTCGTTTGATTTCTTAATAAGTGACATAATCCAAAAATTTTAGTTAGTATTGCATTAAAATGTTGTATGTTTCTTCTTCCAAGCGTGCTGTGTCAACTTCCACCTCAGAACCGTCTGAGGTGTCGAAGTCCACATCAATAACACTACATTCAGCATAATTGGGTATATGGCCTCCAGTAAGGTCCTTTTCGTGTTTACCATAGTCTACATACACGTCCATGCTGACGTAAACCATTTCGTCATTTCGGTCAATACGACCGTAGTCTTGTGTTGCACACTGAACAGCTAAAGACCTATAATCATCATCTGTCAGTTTCATAATTATTTTGATATTATATTGTTCCAGAACTTAATAACATCTTTACCACAAGTGTGGCTAAAAAATAAAAACGCCACTACAAATGCGGTGGCATCGGCTGTGATTACTGCATGCGGCATTGTCGCAATAAGCAGAAAGATTGAAAGTTTCTTCATATTACATCGTTTATTAAACTACCGCCGTATCTCACGACATGAGCGGGTTGTGAATACTAAGAAAAACAAAAAGTGATAACATTCAGTGGTTTTTCACCACATGGTTACTAACATTAATTTGCCCCGTGCGCCCGGTTCAACCGCAGTCTCAAAGGACAGCGCAGGGATATAGATTGAATAAGGCATCAGCCAAAACGGTCGCCCAAACCGCACCCTTTATAACCTTTTCCGTCAGGATGGACATATTGCGTAGCATTTAGCCTCATCTTTGGTTCTTCAAAAGTTTACTCATGTAAACACATAAGCAGTTAGTTGCCCTATGCGATACCTATTTTTTCAGTCGCACCTGCTTATGATTTTGGCTTTATTGCGTTTTGTTGTATATAGCCCTACTCGCGTCCTCGCATACGGGTCATGGATTGTTAGTCTCGCCGTCTGCTTCGCTTTCGTATCCTCGATGTCAAAGAACACCTGTCACGTGTGGTGCCGCCGCTCTCGCTGCGTGTTACCGGTCTCAAACCGTCCCGGCACCATGATAATTATCCATCCACTCACGAAGCGCACTTTCTTTGAACACATGCCGCTTACCTTGCTTTACATGAGGTATCTCAGCAACCTTTTTGTACAGCGTGTTCAGCGGCATGCCCAACAGTTTAGCCGCCTCTTTTGCAGTCAGATACCGCTCTGGGGCTATCATCTGCGGCTTGAATCCGTTCTTCTCAAAGAGCCTGAACAGTTCTTCAGCTATCATGCGCGCTTCAGTCCTTGTCATATCACATACAGATTGAGATTAAATTTGCTTTCTTAAAACACCTGTACTCTTGTTTCTCTGTATCGAAATAAACTTGTACAGTATCATTTCGTTTACGGTTGTCGCCACTGGTAGCTGGTATTAGATTTTCTTTCAGCGTACCGTATGCTTCACGTATAGAACCGTCAACTTTCTGAAAGTAGAATTTTACGATTCTCTGCTTCATTGCCACTTTAAGCTTCATATTAGCCCAAGCCAGCTTCAATGCCTCGCTCATTGTAAAGCCATTTCGTTTTACAAATTGCCATGCAAGGCTCATAATATCGTGTAATATATTTCTTTTCATAATCGTGCTTTTTAATTGCTTTAAATCTCACTTACATAGCCCTTCTCATAAGCTGTCTTGCGTATGCGTTCGGCGAGGTCTGTGTCTGTTATGTATGCCAGAGCCATCATCACGGTGTTTGGTGCGCACTGACAGTCAGCTATCAGCTTCTTCATGCACCCTCTGCGTAGTTTTATTTTTTCTTTCTGTGCCATTGTATTTATTATTTTATTTATGTATATTTGCAAATAAATATCAGTGTTTCTTTAATTCTGATGCAAAGATAATTAATATTGCTGATATATCAATGATATTAAATAAAAATATTACTGATATTAGTTTTGTTTAACATTTTGCCTGATAATATTATTAGATATGTATGATTTAAAAGGATTTAGACAAGCATTCGGCCTAACTCAAAAGAATATTGCTGATATTCTTGAATGTGGACAAGCGAATATATCTGGAATGGAAAAATCTATGAGAGATTTAGAGCCAGAGCAGTACAAAAAATTATGCGCACGTTTCGATGTCGCCTCTGTGGATAAATTTAAAGTATCAGATTTAGCTTCAGGTTTAAATAATAGGGGTACAACACCACAAATAAGTTACACGAAAGGTGTACCATATTATAATGTCGATTTTATAGGTGGATTCGACATTGTACTTAATGACCAGACAATCAGTCCTGAATATTTGATTGACTTCAGGAAATACAATGAAGCTACATGTTGGTGTAACGTTACAGGACATTCCATGGAACCAGAAATTACACATGGGGATATTATAGCATTGAAAAAAATTGAAGACAAGTCTTTTCTACCATTGGGAGAAGTGTATGCGATAGTAACAACCAATGGAATGAGAACAATTAAAAGACTTGGTCCATCAAATGACCCGAAATGTTACACACTCGTTCCTACAAATAAATCTCCTGAATACGGTATTCAGGAACTTCCCAAAGATATGATAGAACATATTTTCCAAGTCCTTGGATGTATGAAAAGGCTCTAAATAAAAGGAGGTCTATAATGAAAAGCAAATGTTTACTGTTATTGTTTTTGGTTGCTTTGATCTGGAGCTGCGGAAATAGCAAGCCCACACCAGGACAGAAAGAACTTTCTGAAAGATACATCAAAAAACTTGTTGATGCTAAGATTAATATATATGGTGGAGAATTGACGGATGCTAATTTTCTCGTTCTTTCCGTAGATGCTTATCCAGGGGCAAACTTTGACAAATATGCTGAAACCTACCTTGAAGATGCTGAAAAGGAAGGACTTGACATAAAAGGAGTCTATATTGTAGATGTAAAGGACTGTCAAATTGGTGACGGATGGGTGACAGGTAAACGCATAGGAAGAGCTTATAAGTAACGGTTATATAAGCACACGTTCTACCTATGTTCTACCATATAATTCATATTGAGCATATATTACTGAACAGCAACAAGATACGCAAACAATACAAGTTCCAACGGAATCACAGAGAGGACTCCCTGAAGCTAAAGAACTGAAGCTTTCAGGGAGTTTTCTTATACAGCAACAGCATGTTCAAGCCATCACTTTTCTCAACTATTTACTTATATTCACATAAACGCCAAAAATATCAAGCGCAATACCCAAAAAAGAAAAGGGCTACATAAAAAAGGAACTTGCTGGTTATAATAATGCAAACATGGTAGACGCTGCTGCCCCGGCATGTTTCACAGATTATTATTATAAAAATCTGCAAAGTGCATTTTGCCTGACTAAAGGATATCTATTAAATGGTTAAGGACAGTCTCTTGCGTTACAAAAGACAACCTTTTACAAACGTATAAGAGGATTACAACCTTACACCTTATATTAATATATAAAAAACGGGGGCATAAGTTACCTGCACTTAAGCCCCCGTTGTCTTTTAAATTACAACACTGTAGTAAAACTATAAAGCTTCACCCTGTAGTTGTATTTACCTGGAATATTGTTATCCAATATTAATAGTTCTCTGCCTTGATTTGGAAGAAGCTCTGCGGATGGTTGCAAACAGGGCACATCTTCGGAGCATTCTTGCCGATAACAATGTGTCCGCAATTAGCACACTGCCAGATGCAGTCGCCTTCTTTTGAGAACACCTTCTGGTCGTTAACATTGCCAAGCAATTTGCGGTAACGCTCCTCGTGAGCCTTCTCAATGGCTCCTACCATGCGGAACTTGGCGGCAATCTCCTTGAATCCTTCTTCTTCAGCTTCCTTTGCCATGCGGTCGTACATGTCAGTCCATTCGTAATTCTCACCGGCAGCAGCAGCCTCCAGATTGCTTGCAGTATCCTTGATGTCACCACCTTCAAGATACTTGAACCACAGTTTAGCGTGTTCTTTCTCGTTTCTTGCAGTTTCTTCAAAGATGTCAGCTATCTGCTCATATCCGTCTTTTCTTGCTTTAGAAGCAAAATATGTGTACTTGTTGCGTGCCTGTGACTCACCTGCGAAAGCCTCTTGCAGGTTCTTCTCTGTTTTAGTTCCTTTCAAATCGTTCATAATGTGTCGTCTTAAATTGTTATTATTACGTTATTTATACCAATTATCCGATATCTATCCAGCATCAACCAGGCGTTTTTATTACAAAAGATGATCTTAATCATACTAGCCTGATACATTTTGGGGTTGCAAATATACAGAATAAATCTGAATGGACAAATTATATTTATAATTTTAATCAAATTGTTATTTCACCACATATTGAGCGACTCATGTGTGTCCTGACAATCTTATTATCGGCAAACCTACCTTGCAAGCACATTAGTTTCGTCACAGCACATTCCACAGTGCTGTCATAGCCGCTTATAACCCCGGTGCTCTTAAGCCTGTAACCGGTGTCGTACCTTGACATTTCAACCGAACCGGCAAGACATTGGCTGATGTTAACTATCGTCACGCCGCGTTTGCTGGCCTGCTGCAATATTCTTGTAAGCCATTGCGCCTTGGGAGCATTGCCGCTACCGAAACTGCGCATCACTATCGAACGCAATTCAACGGCATCGAGCACATGGCGGATTATGTTCTCCTGGAGTCCGGGGAACAGCGAAAAGACAAGCACGTTGGGGTCGACGGCAGTATGCGGTATCATAGGCTTGTCGAAATCGGGCTTCAAGATATGCTCCTCGTGGTAAATTATATTAACGCCTGCCTCAGCAAGATGTGGGAAATTGAAAGACTCGAAAGCGTTGAAACCATCAGCGTTGGTCTTGGTAGCCCTGTTGCCCCTCAACAACTTTCCACTAAAATATATGCACACTTCGGGCACGATTGCAGTACCGTCTTCATGGCACGCCGAAGCTATTTCAATACTGGTGATGAGATTTTCCTTCCCGTCCGTTCGCAATTGGTTAACCGGCAACTGGCTTCCCGTGAGGATTACAGGCTTTGTAAGATTCTCCAACATAAACGACAAGGCCGACGACGTATAAGCCATCGTGTCCGTTCCATGCAAAATCACAAAGCCGTCGTAACGCTCGTAATTTTCAGTTATGATTCTGACAAGTTGCGACCAAAACCGGGGGGACATGTCGCTTGAATCTATTGGCTGCGTAAACTGATACGTTTCGATGCCTGTCTTAAGCATAGAAAACTCTGGCATGCAACTAACCAAATGGTTAAAGTCAAGAGGCTCTAACGCCCCGGTCTCAGGGTTCTGCCCCATGCCGATAGTTCCGCCTGTATAAATCAATAACACTCGGTTGTTTCTGTTTTTTATCATTTCCTGTTTTTGAAAAGAAGGGTTAACTGCGTTTATGTTTTTTATTTTGTGCAAATATAGCTTAAAATAATCTGAAATCAAAAAAATTACAGTATATTTGCATAAATATAATGACAAGCTATTAAATTATAATTAACTATTTAAAAAGAAACACTAATCATGAAGAAATTTATGGATGAAAACTTCCTGTTGGAAACCACGACCGCACAGGATCTATTTCATAATCATGCGGCAAAGATGCCAATTATCGACTATCATTGCCACCTTATTCCCGAAATGGTCGCGAACGACCACAAATTCAAAAGCATAACCGAATTGTGGCTCGGTGGAGACCACTACAAATGGCGCGCTATGCGTACAAACGGAGTTGAGGAAAAATACTGCACCGGCACAGAAACTAGCGACTGGGAGAAATTTGAGAAATGGGCAGAGACCGTTCCATATACATTCCGCAACCCACTCTACCACTGGACCCACCTGGAATTGAAAACAGCATTCGGCATAGACAAACTTCTAAGTCCGAAGACAGCACGCGAAATATACGACGAGTGTAACGAGAAACTGCAGCAGCCCGAATATACTGCCCGCGGTTTCATGCGCCGTTACAATGTTGAATGCGTCTGCACAACAGATGATCCGATTGACGACCTGAGATACCACAAACAGACCAGGGAGAGCGGTTTCGAGATCAAGATGATTCCGGCATGGCGTCCTGACAAGGCCATGGCAGTTGACAACGCCAAGAACTTTGCCGATTATGTCACACGCCTAGGCGAAGTTGCAGGAGTGACAATATCCAAATTCCAGGATTTGGTTGACGCCCTTCAGAAACGCCACGACTTCTTCAACGAGAACGGTTGCCGACTGTCCGACCACGGTATAGAGGAATTCTATGACGAGCCTTACACAAACAGCCAGATCGAAACTATTTTCGAAAAGGCAATGCGCGGCCAAGACCTGTCTGAACTCGAGATACGCCAATTCAAGCACTGCATGCTCACCGTATTTGCTGAAATGGACTACGAAAGCGACTGGACACAACAGTTCCATTACGGAGCCATACGCGACAACAACAGCCTCATGTTCAAAAAGCTCGGTCCAGACACAGGCTTCGACTCAATAGGCGAATTCAATACGGCAAAGGCCATGAGCCATTTCCTCGACAATCTGAATGCAAAAGGCAAACTGACCCGGACCATATTATATACGCTGAATCCATGTGCAAACGAAGTTATAGCCACCATGCTCGGCAACTTCCAGGACGGCTCATGCCCAGGCAAGATCCAGTTCGGTAGCGGCTGGTGGTTCAACGACCAGCTTGACGGCATGACAAGACAGATGAACGCACTCTCGGTACTCGGACTGTTAAGCCGCTTCGTTGGCATGCTCACAGACAGCCGTTCGTTCCTGTCTTACCCACGCCACGAATATTTCCGCCGTTTGCTATGCAACCTGCTCGGCAACGATGTGGAAAAAGGCCTGCTGCCTGACGACAAGGAATCATTATACAGAATGGTTGAAGACATAAGTTATTACAACGCGAAGAACTATTTTAAATTTTAACAAACGAACTTAATTTATATGAGCCCCTTTTGCCTGAACCCCGCAATTCAGCAAAAGGGGCTTTTTTAAAGCATTTTGTTTTTAAATATTTGTGAATCTCGGAAAATAAAAGTATTTTTGCAAAGTTTTACGATTTTATCACAACACTCAAATTATGAAAAAGATACTAGGTTTAGTAGCGTCCGCCGTACTGTGCCTGCTTCTAGGAAGTTGTGGCAGCGGTAAAAACATTGCTTATTTTAAAAATGCCGACACAATTGACTTGTCAGCATCGAAAGGTCTTTTCGATGCAAGAATCATGCCTAAAGACTTGCTTACCATAACAGTAAGCACTACAGACCCCAAGGCATCAATGCCTTTCAACTTGTCTGTAACCAACACTTTGAATACGACAGGAACATTATATACTGGAGCCGGCGCCTTGCAAACCTACCTTGTAGACAACGATGGCTACATAAACTTCCCCGTAGTAGGAAAGGTAAAAGTCGGAGGCTTGACAAAACGCCAATGCGAAAACCGGATAAAAGAAAACATCCTACCATACATGTCTAAGAGCGAAAACCCGATTGTAACCGTGAAGATGGCCAGTTTCAAGGTAGCTGTAGCTGGTGAGGTAAAATCACCGGGAATATTCGTCGTGGACCAGGAAAAAATCAGTATAATGGAAGCATTGGCAAGAGCTGGTGACCTTACGATATACGGCAGGCGCGAGAATGTACTGCTGATGCGTGAAGATTCGACAGGCCAGAAGTCATTCCACAGAATAAACTTGAATGACGCGAACCTTATTAATTCACCTTATTATTATCTACAGCAAAACGACTACATATACGTTGAGCCAAACAAGGTACAAGCACAAAACTCAGCCATCGGTTCAAGCGTTACAATATGGTTCTCAGTATTAAGTGTTGTTACATCTGTAGCCTCATTGGTTGTCAACGTACTAAGATAACGATAAATTTATGTGTGGAATCGTCGGTTATTTAGGTGAGAAAGAGGCATACCCGATTCTCATTAAAGGACTTGGAAGACTTGAATATAGGGGATACGACAGTGCCGGCATGGCCTTATTAAGCCATGACGGTACTCTTAATGTATATAAGACAAAAGGCAAAGTTGCCGACCTTGACTCATTCTGCAAAGACAAGAATGTTTCAGGGACAGTAGGTATAGCACACACGCGTTGGGCTACACACGGCGAACCGTCGTCAATAAACGCACACCCGCACTATTCCGAATCCAAGACACTGGCGATAATCCATAACGGCATTATCGAGAATTATGCCGACCTTAAAAAGAAGCTCCAAAGCAAAGGCCTGACATTCCGTTCAGACACTGATACAGAAGTCTTGGTGCAACTGATTGAATATATTCAGACAAAAAAGAACATAGACCTGCTTGCTGCCGTCCAGCTTGCATTACATGAGGTTATCGGAGCATACGCCGTGGCTTTGTTGGACAAGCGGGAACCCAACCAGATTATTGCGGCTTGCAGACAAAGTCCATTAGTCATAGGAATTGGCGACAACGAATTTTTCCTGGCATCAGACGCCAGCCCTATAATAGAATATACAGATAAAGTTGTTTATCCGGAAGATGGCAGTATCGCCGTAATGAAAAAAGGCGAGGAACTTAAAGTCGTCAATATCTTCAACCGTGAATTAAGTCCTAAAATCCAAACCATAGACCTAGACCTGGGACAGATCGAAAAAGGCGGATACCCACACTTCATGCTGAAAGAAATATTCGAGCAACCCGAATGTTTGAAAAACTGCATGCGTGGACGCGTGAATGTTGAAGGTACGAATGTTGTTTTAAGCGCAGTAATTGATTATAGGAAACAGCTTCTATCAGCTAAAAGGATAATAATCGTCGGATGCGGAACGTCATGGCACGCGGGCCTTATTGGCAAGCAAATAATAGAGAAGCTTTGCCGCATACCTGTCGAGGTGGAATACGCGAGCGAATTCAGGTACAGGAATCCTGTCGTGTCGGCTAATGATGTCGTAATAGCCATATCACAAAGCGGAGAAACGGCAGACACATTAGCCGCCGTAAAACTAGCAAAGGAAAACGGTGCATTCATATATGGAATATGCAACGTTATCGGAGCAAGCATACCACGTTCCACAGACACAGGTTCGTACATACATGTCGGACCTGAAATAGGTGTTGCATCGACTAAAGCTTTCACTGGACAGGTTACAGTGCTGACCATGCTTGCATTGGCCTTGGCGAGAGTAAAGGGAACTGTAAGCAATGATACATACTTAGAGATAGTCAAAGAGCTTAACGCCATTCCAAAGAAAATGGAAGAGACACTTAAGCTCAACGACAGAATAGCATCACTAAGTAAGATCTTCACATACGCGAGAAATTTCTTGTACCTTGGACGTGGATACAATTATCCCGTAGCACTTGAAGGTGCGTTGAAACTTAAAGAAATAAGCTACATACATGCCGAAGGATATCCAGCTGCGGAAATGAAACACGGGCCGATAGCGTTAATAGACTCTGACATGCCTGTTGTAGTCATTGCCACACGTAATTCGATGTATGAAAAAGTTTTAAGCAACATTCAGGAAATCAAAGCCCGTAAAGGCAAGGTCATAGCATTAGTAACCAAGGGAGACAATACTATAAGCAAGATTGTCGACGAAGTAATCGAGTTGCCTGACACACGTGAGTGTCTTGAGCCATTATTGGCAACAATACCGTTACAGTTATTGGCTTACCACATAGCTGTATGCAAAGGTAAGAATGTTGACCAGCCAAGGAATCTGGCAAAATCAGTAACCGTTGAATAAACATTTAAAAATAAGTAAGCCGCCAAGGAAGCCAATCACGCAATAAATAAAGCAGTTTTGACTACATTTTGGTGGCACTTAATTTAAATTAGAATATCAAATGGAACCATTGAAGCATGAGTGTGGAGTTGCAATGGTAAGACTTCTCAAGCCATTGGAATACTACCAACAAAAGTATGGAACATGGATGTATGGGCTAAATAAGCTCTACCTGATGATGGAAAAGCAACATAACCGCGGACAGGAGGGAGCCGGAATGGCGTGCGTTAATCTCGACGCCGACCCAGGCTCTGAATACATGTTCCGCGAACGCGCAGAAGGTTCCAATGCTATCACGGAAATATTCGGTAACGTACAAAGGAATTTCAAGGATTTGACTCCTGAAAAACTCTCAGACGCTGAATATGCGAAAAAGAACCTGCCCTTTGCCGGTGAAATATATATGGGACACCTACGCTACTCGACCACGGGCAAGAGCGGTCTCTCTTACGTACACCCATTCTTAAGAAGAAACAACTGGCGGGCCAAGAACCTTTGCTTATGTGGAAATTTCAACATGACAAACATTGATGAGATTTTCGACAGCCTTGTGAAGCAAGGGCAATCACCAAGAATATACAGCGACAGCTATATTACGCTTGAACTAATGGGCCACAGACTGGACCGTGAAGTTGAACGCAACTTCGTCGAAGCCAAGTCAAAAGGCCTAAAGGACCGCGAAATAACACAATACATTGAGAACAATGTGAAGATGAGCAATGTTCTCAAATCAACAATGGCCAAATTCGACGGAGGTTACGTAATGTGCGGAATAACCGGAAGCGGCGAAATGTTTGCAATGCGTGACCCATGGGGAATACGTCCGGCATTCTGGTATAAAAACGATGAAATCGTAATCGTGGCAAGCGAACGTCCCGTAATGCAGACAACGTTTGATTTGGAATGCGACGATGTAAACGAACTTGAACCCGGATGTGCGCTTATCGTTAATAAGAACTGCGAAACATCCGTTGAACGTATACTCGAACAAAAAGGCGACTACAAATGTTCATTCGAAAGGATATATTTCAGCCGTGGCTCTGACAGGGACATCTACAAGGAACGGAAAAAGCTTGGAGAACAATTGACCGACAGCATACTCAAAGCCGTCGACTATGACATTGACCACACTGTATTCTCATTCATCCCCAATACAGCCGAAGTCGCCTTTTATGGAATGCTCGGAGGGTTTAAGCGCTATGTCAACGAGCAAAAGATAAACCTTATAATGAACATGGACCACAAGCCTTCATACCAAGAGCTTGAGCAACTCTTACATCAATATGTAAGAAGTGAAAAAGTGGCATGGAAAGACATCAAACTGCGCACATTCATTACGGAAGGAGCATCGCGTAACGACTTGGCATCACACGTTTATGACATAACATACGAGTCACTAGTCCCTTATGAAGACAATCTTGTAATAATTGACGACAGCATAGTACGCGGTACGACATTGAAGGAAAGTATCCTGAAAATACTCGACCACCTGCATCCTAAAAAAATAATCATCGTAAGCAGCTCGCCACAGATACGTTACCCCGACTATTACGGAATAGACATGCCTAGCCTTGAAGAGTTCTGCGTTTTCAGGGCAACAATTGAATTATTAAAAGACAGGGGCTTATACAGCATTATCGAGGACACTTACAATAAATGCAAGGAAGAGCTTAAGAAGCCTAAATCTGAAATGAGGAACTGCGTACGGGATATTTACAAGCCGTTTACAGTAAACGAAATAAATGAGAAAATCATTGAAATGCTTCGTCCTAGCGGCATGACGACCCCGGTTGAGCTTGTTTACCAGTCTATAGAAGGCTTGCACGAAGCTATTCCCGGCCACAAGGGTGACTGGTATTTCACCGGCAACTACCCTACGCCTGGAGGTGTAAAACTTGTCAATGAAGCATTCATCGAATATATAGAGAATGTTTATAAATTTGAACAAAAATTTTAATTCACAACCAATAATAGTACAAGCCCACGGCAGGCACTCGTGTCGTCCGTCGGGCTTTTTTCAGGAAATACGCATTCGGCGGATTCAATAGCAAAGCCTATCGGAACCAATGTTGCATCATTACATTTATAAAGCACGACAAAAATGAGAAATGTAACTTTAGTATTGGAAGACGGAACGAAGTTTCATGGAAAGTCATTCGGCTATGACAATCCGGTGGCAGGTGAAGTTGTATTCAACACAGCCATGATGGGTTATCCGGAAAGTCTGACCGACCCTTCATACGCAGGCCAGTTGATGGTACTCACATATCCGTTGGTTGGTAACTACGGCGTACCACCGTTCACAGTAGAGTCAAACGGTATTGCTACTTTTATGGAAAGCGACAAGATTTACGCCTCTGCAATAATTGTCGCCGACTATAGTGAACAATACAACCATTGGAATGCAGCAGAAAGCCTTGCCGAATGGCTCAAGCGCGAGCATGTTCCGGGAATCACAGGTATAGATACCCGCGAACTGACAAAAGTACTGCGCGAGCATGGAGTCATGATGGGAAAAATCATATTTGACGACGAGCCTGACAATATACCTACTGCCAACTACGAAGGCGTAAACTTTGTAGACCAGGTAAGCTGCAAGGAAATTATACGCTACAACGAGGGTGCAGGAAAGAAAGTCGTGCTTGTTGACTGCGGCGTCAAGAACAATATCATAAGATGTTTGGTTGACCGTGGTGCCGAAGTAATCAGGGTGCCATGGAATTACGATTACACAAATATGGATTTCGACGGCCTATTCCTAGCCAATGGTCCTGGCGATCCCGACATGTGTGAAGACGCTGTAAACATAATACGCCGCCAGATGAGTATATCAACAAAACCTATATGCGGCATTTGTATGGGTAACCAGTTGCTGGCTAAAGCCGGTGGCGCAAAAATCTACAAGTTGAAATACGGCCACCGCTCCCACAACCAGCCGGTACGCCTTGTTGGTACTGAACATTGTTACGTGACAAGCCAAAACCATGGCTACGCCGTTGACAGCTCGACACTCGGCAACGATTGGGAAGAACTGTTTGTAAACATGAACGACGGCAGCAACGAAGGAATCCGCCACAAAACTAATCCCTGGTTCTCCAGCCAGTTCCACCCCGAAGCATGTTCAGGCCCGGTTGATACAGAATTCATGTTCGACAAATTCATCGATGCACTTAAATAAGGAGCAGCTTTACCACAAAGCACATAGTAACCGATAAAAGTTGTTGATTACATCAAAAAAACAAAAGCCATTATGAAATACAACGATATAAAGAAAGTTCTGCTTCTTGGTTCGGGAGCATTGAAAATAGGAGAAGCCGGCGAGTTCGACTATTCAGGCTCGCAAGCACTGAAGGCATTAAGGGAAGAAGGAGTCGAGACCGTTCTCATCAATCCAAACATCGCGACGGTACAAACGTCTGAAGGCGTAGCCGACCAGATATATTTCCTACCTGTACAGCCCTACTTCGTCGAACGTGTGATAGAAAAGGAACGCCCAGATGGAATACTCCTTTCGTTCGGAGGCCAGACAGCCCTGAACTGCGGCGTTGAGCTATACAAGAGCGGAGTACTCGAGAAGTACGGCGTGAGAGTACTCGGCACACCAGTTCAGGCCATCATGGATACTGAAGACCGCGAGCTGTTCGTAGAACGCCTTAACGAGATAAACGTAAAGACAATCAAGAGCGAAGCCTGCGAGAACATCGAACAGGCGCGCAAGGCTGCCGCCGAACTGGGCTATCCCGTAATAATACGTGCAGCCTACGCACTTGGAGGCTTGGGCAGCGGTTTCTGCGACAATGAAGAAGAACTTGACCGCCTTGCCGAAAAGGCATTCTCGTTCTCACCGCAAGTATTGGTTGAAAAGAGCTTGAAGGGCTGGAAGGAAATCGAATACGAAGTTGTACGCGACCGCTACGATAACTGCATCACAGTCTGCAACATGGAAAACTTCGACCCGCTCGGCATACACACCGGCGAGAGTATAGTCATTGCCCCGTCGCAGACGCTCACAAACAGCGAGTACCACAAACTTCGCGCACTTTCAATCAAGATTATACGCCACATAGGCATCGTGGGCGAATGTAACGTGCAATACGCCTTCGACCCCAAGAGCGAAGACTACCGCGTCATAGAAGTAAACGCCCGACTCAGCCGCAGCTCTGCCCTTGCGTCTAAGGCAACAGGCTACCCGTTGGCCTTCGTCGCAGCGAAACTGGGCTTGGGATACGGCCTGTTCGACTTGAAAAACTCTGTTACTAAGACTACAAGCGCATTCTTCGAGCCGGCACTTGACTACGTAGTATGCAAGATTCCACGCTGGGACCTGAGCAAGTTCCGTGGTGTAGACCGCGAGCTGGGCTCGTCAATGAAATCAGTCGGCGAGGTAATGGCCATAGGCCGCAACTTCGAGGAAGCCATACAGAAAGGCTTGCGCATGATAGGCCAGGGCATGCACGGCTTCGTTGAGAACAAGGAACTTGAAATCGCCGACATCGACGAAGCACTGCGCGACCCGACCGACAACCGCATTTTCGTCATATCAAAAGCCATGCACCGTGGATACACCATCGACCAGATACACGAACTGACTAAGATTGACAAATGGTTCTTGTACAAGCTCAAGCATATCATCGACATAGACGAGACATTGAAACGCTGCAAAAGCGTCAACGTGCTTGACAAGGAACTGCTCCGTACTGCCAAAGTCTATGGCTTCACTGACTTCCAGATAGCCCGCGCCGTAGGCCTTGAGGCAGAACTCGGCAACATGGCCAAGGCCGGACTCGTAATCCGCCAGTTGCGCAAGAGCTACGGCATCCTGCCTGTGGTTAAGCAGATCGACACCCTTGCCGCCGAATACCCGGCACAGACCAACTACCTTTACGTGACCTATGCAGGAGTTAAGAGCGACATCACTTTCGAGCGCGACAAGCGTTCTATAATAGTGCTGGGCTCGGGTGCGTACCGCATAGGCAGCTCGGTAGAGTTCGACTGGTGCGGCGTCCAGGCGCTAAGCACGATACGCAAACAGGGCTGGCGCAGCGTGATGATCAACTACAACCCAGAAACCGTGTCGACCGACTACGACATGTGCGACCGTCTGTATTTTGACGAATTGACGTTCGAGCGTGTAATGGACATCATAGACTTCGAGACTCCACATGGGGTTATCGTCTCGACCGGCGGACAGATACCAAACAACCTTGCCATGCGCCTCGACGAGCAGAACGTGCCCATACTCGGTACTTCGGCAAAAGACATCGACAACGCCGAAGACCGTGCCAAGTTCTCGTCAATGCTCAGCCGCAACGGCATAGACCAGCCTGAATGGAGCGCGCTGACATCCATGGACGACATACAGAAGTTCATCGACCGCGTTGGCTTCCCCGTCCTTGTACGCCCGTCATACGTACTCTCTGGAGCGGCTATGAACGTATGCTCAAACAACGACGAGCTTGTACGCTTCCTTAAACTGGCAGCCAACGTGTCGGAAGACCACCCCGTAGTAGTCAGCCAGTTCATCGAGCACGCAAAGGAAGTTGAGATGGACGCCGTAGCACGCAACGGCGAAATCATAGCTTACGCCATTAGCGAACACATCGAGTTCGCCGGTGTACACTCGGGCGATGCAACAATACAGTTCCCGCCGCAGAAGCTGTACTGCGAGACGATACGCCGCATCAAGCGTGTAAGCCGCAGGATTGCTGAAGAGCTGCACATAAGCGGACCGTTCAACATACAGTTCCTCGCACGCGACAACGACATCAAGGTCATCGAGTGCAACCTGCGCGCTTCACGTTCGTTCCCGTTCGTAAGCAAGGTGCTCAAAATCAACCTTATCGAGCTTGCCACGAAAGTAATGCTCGGCATACCTGTCGAGAAGCCGGATAAAGACCTGTTCGACCTCGACTACGTTGGTATCAAGGCCAGCCAGTTCTCTTTCAACCGCTTGCAGAAGGCAGACCCAGTGCTAGGAGTCGACATGGCCTCGACAGGCGAAGTTGGATGCCTCGGCGACGACACCAACACGGCCCTGCTGAAGAGCATGCTATCTGTAGGCCACCGCATACCCGGAAAGAACATATTGTTGTCAACCGGCGGAGCAAAACAGAAAGTAGAGACACTTGACGCTGCACGCCAGCTCGTAAGAAACGGTTACAAGATATACGCAACGGTAGGCTCGTCGAAGTTCCTGACCGAAAACGGAGTCGAAAACACCCTCGTATACTGGCCGTCTGACGCCGACAAGCATCCGCAGGCGCTCGACATGCTGCACAACCACGAGATAGACCTTGTTGTCAACATCCCCAAAGACCTTACGGTAAGCGAGTTGTCCAACGGCTACAAGATAAGACGAGCAGCCATCGACCTCAACGTGCCGCTCATCACTAACAGCCGTCTGGCTTCAGCGTTCATCAACGCCTTCTGCCGCGTCAAGCTCGAGGATATCGACATCAAGGCATGGAGCGAGTACAAATAATGATGTTTATTGGTTACCAAGCGTAACACGTTAGACATCAACAAAAATTTCAGCGGTAAGCAGTCAAAAAAAGGCTATTGATTGAAATGAGTAACTTCGCTGCCAACCAAATTTATAGAATTATGTATAGCAGTGAAGATCTTGAAAGGTTTTACTTTCAGTACCAGACGGAGGCGTTACCCCGTGGAGAATCTCTCCAATCGTTTTGTGTCAAGAACAAAGTCCCTTATAACATTTTCCAGAAATGGTTTAAGGATACCCGCAAAAAAGTAGTTGAGGTTCAGGTTGACGGTGCTCCTGAGATTACCCATGAAGAAAAGACTAAAATTGGTGACCGGCCTAAACCTGTATCAAGAAGCGGTAATGACAATCCCGTCCGCATATGGATAGACATCCGTATCAGTAATGGATTGCACTTGTCCCAAAAGAATTTAAGCTATCAGGACTTAGTCCGGATGATAGAGAAGCTGGAGGGTCTATGCTGAGTGTGACCGGTCTGAATCATTTTTATTATGTGCGTGACTTTACCGACATGCGTTGCAAGCACAGCCGTGTGTTGTCCATCATCCGTGAACGGCTTCACCGGGAACCCTGTGACGGGGATGTCTTCATTGTCATGTCGCGAAACCGAAGGATAGTCCGTATGTTTTCATTTGACAATCATTCATACAGCCTGTTCGAAAAGAAGTTTGTCGCGGGCTACCAGTTCATGAAAGTGGAGCGGAACGGGGCGGATACCGTTTATCGGATTGACTGGAAAGATGTGGTCCTGATACTGGAAAACCCTATAGTTAAAACATTAAAAATCAGATAATTAATATGTCTATTTGCTTGCGGTTTTGCGATTATTTTAGTACCTTTACATCTGTAAATCAAAGGTTTAAGCATGATCGAACTGCAACATATAATAGACTCAAAAAGGGAATTGTTGAGTAGGGAAACCTACTCACGGAACCCTATAAATTATAGTGAAGGTATGGCAGACGATCAAAAAGACCGGTACATACAATACCTTGCTGAGCAGAATCAGGACCTCAGGTTGACAAATGACGCCATGAAGCTTGTCTTGGAGGATTTCATGGTTCAGATGAAGGAGCTGAAGGATCAGGTGTCCTCCATGCAATCGAAACAGTCCGATTTGGAAAACCGGTTATCAGAAGAGCGCAAGCTTCGCCAATCGGCTGAACGTAAGGCAAAGGCTTTTCAGGAAAGACTTGATTTTGCCAATCAGGAACGTTTTGGAGACAGGCGTCAAAGGATACACTCCAAGGCAGAAAAGAGTGCTTCTGACCGGCAAAAGGAGAAAGATGATTATGACGGTACGGACGATACACTCCGTACGGACTCTGTAGACAATAACGAATCCCGGAATGAGCCGGCCCTTCCCAAAAAGGAACGTGACCTGGGCAATCGTCCCGACGGGTATAAAACGATGGGAGTGTCCGGAGAAGTGGTAGAGCATCCGTCAGATCTGACAAAGGTTCCCGGACGTATCATTGAAAGAAGGATGGTACGTGTATTCAGTTTCCGTACCTTCCTTACGGAAGAATGTTTTGAGATGGTCCATTATGCAGAGCCTGGCAAAAAGCCGAAGTGGGGTTATTTCCCCTCTGAAGGCCATCCGGAGGTGGTAACTAAGTTTGAGGGGACTAAAGCCACTCCTGAATTCCTGCAGGCCATCGCCTATGAAGTTTATGTAAAGAATGTGACCTTCGGCCTTCTGCACCAATGGCTGACGGATATGGGAATGACCATTTCTAAAAACACCTTACGCAACTGGCTTAAGAAAGGCAAGAAATACCTTGATGAACTGGTTCGTGTATTGAAGTCCGTTGCCTTGGAAAAGGACTCGGTTGTGAACTGCGATGAGACCTGGTGCAAGGTGCGCAAATATGACCGTTATAAGAAGTGTTATATCTGGGTATTGGTCAACAAGGCTCAGAAAACAGCCATTTTCTTCTATGAGGATGGCTCCCGCGGCCGTGAGGTGCTTACGGATTTTCTGGGTGATGCGGAATTGAAGAGTATCATGTCCGACGGCTACAATGCTTATGTTTTTATCGGTGATGAGTTGAAATCGGCTCAGTTTAAGGATACTATCCATCAGGTTTGTATGTCCCATGCGAATAATAAGTTCGTTAAAGCCGGTAATCAAGGAGGCGAACCGCTGGCCGAACGTTTTTCAAAGCTTTTAAAGTGGTTCTTTTCTAAAGAACATATTTATGATGAAGCCGGTCTTACTCCGGAAGAGAGACTGCGGGAAAGGCAAAGCCTGGAAACGAAGGAACACCTGATAGAATTGCGCAGCCTGTTGGAGAGTGAACTGTCGAAGAATTCAGAATTTAGAAGCCAGTATTATACAGAAGCTCTTAATTACTTGAAGAAGTTTTGGAAGGAACTATTTGCTTTTCTGGACGATGGGGATCTTCCGATAGACAACAATCTGGCAGAACGGACCATCCGGAAGCTGACCACCCAGCGCAACAATTCACTTCATTACGGTAGTGATGCGGGTGCTGAGATGGCTGCGACTTATCATAGTGTAATAGGCACGGTAAAGCTTCATGGCTGTTCTGTCTGGAACTTCATCGGAACTTTTTTCAAAAATATCTTTAACGGGTGCAGGGATTA